>OGIW01000345.1_pt1 | contig 46247 bp, 71 predicted proteins | sample 1571921 | NCBI WGS metagenome assembly OGIW01 (sample SAMEA2582112, study PRJEB24529) | metagenome | biome: Human gut stool | place: China | collected 2011 | reverse complement strand
ATTTTTACTGACCCCCAGTTTAACTGGGGGTTTAGTCATGCCTATTCGGCGTACAAAAAATAGAGTCTAACCAAACTTTGGTCAGACTCTATTAATTAGAAGTAGTAATGTATTACTCCATTAACCTAAACCTAGCGAAAGAAGTTTAGCACGCTCTATTACTGCAATAAATGCAGGTGGTATCATAGAAGTATCTAAAAATTGACTAATACGTCGCCCTACAATTACCCCTTTATTGGCATAGAACCAAGAGAAGTAATAGATATGTAAATCATCCAACTTACGATCCGAAATATTCGGTAAACAACGTTGTACAATTTGGCTTTTAGTAATACCTAATTTAGCATAACCACGCCGCGCCATATCCTTTGTTACCATTGGACGAGCGTCATCAATAATGTCCTTGATGATGGCATCCATTATGGAACGCTTGTGCATCGCAAGTAGATACGATACAAAATCCATTTCAAAACAAATTTCCTCCGTATAGAATATATTGCTATGTGCTTTTGCATATTTTCCCTCTACATCGCGATCATAGAGAGCTACTGTAGGAATAGAGAATCTATTAAACAATTTTTGCAATTTACTGATAGAGGATTCGCCCCGAGCGTTGATAAGACAGATGCCAAAATAATCAAAGTCCACGCCTAATTTTTTACCAAAGCCTGTAAAGCTACCATACTCCGTCTCCCCTTCTACGATGATAATACACCGAGCGTATAGAGCCTCTTTTGCCTCAGGAAAATGCATAATCAAGTGTTTCTCTACCTCTTTAGGGAAATTGAAAGTAACTCCACACGCTGCACAGACCATATTATTTTCATCCCGATAAAGCCGAATAATATGACGATAATCGTCAACTAGTGCATCCGTACTGTGAGTAACCACAAAGAGCTGTCCTAATAATCCATCTATTTTAAAAATATCTCGCAGCAATGCTAAAAACTCTTCATTTTCATTAGTTGCAATTTGACGGTAATAATTGAGCACAGCCCGTTGCAAATACGGACTTAAATGTAGCTCAGGCTCATCTACACTTATAAAGATTGGTAAAAACTTGTGTCCCTTTGCATCATACACAAGTAAAGATTCTAAATTTGTAGTTGCACTACTCACTTTCATATAAATTTGAGCCAAAATCTTGAGAGCCACAGCCATAATCAATCGTACATTATCAGCAGAATACTTACGTTCCATAGCGGAGGATGTAGACAATACCTCTACAAGATGTTGAATATTGAGCATACAGTAAGGATCTAAATCCTTACGTAAACTAACAATTTCACGCTGAAAATCATCAGTAGGCATTTCTAATCGAGACACATAAGCTTGTAATAGCTGTCCTAATTCTACATATATAGAGGACGGTATAGAAAACAGTTCCTGCTCTGAGGTGTCGCGATGACACACATATAAGGCATGACGAATCATAGATAACGCCATAGGTTCAATCCCTGCATCAGTGACTCTGTATAATCGTGGATATACCTCTTGTACAACTTGTTCAAGTCGTAAACGGTAGGTGGGGCCTTCATCAGCAGTATACATGCTTTTATAATTTAACTCACCCAAAGATATTTCAAAATCAATGCGGATAGGCTTGTTTACATCCGTGAAATCACTTTCAATGAACCCATGGCACTCTATGATAATTTCTAAGAGATCTAAAAAATTAGACTTACCTACCGCATTTTCACCGACAAAGTAATTAATATCATTGTGAAAGCTTAGCGTTACATCGGCTAGGTTCCTATAGTTTTCAATATGCATCCATTTTATATACATAGCTCCTCCGTCTGTAGCTACTTTCAAAATGAAAAAGCTCTAGTATATTTCATTACAATAAATCACTAACTAATACCCCTGTATTTTATCTTTTATGTAAAAAGGTGCCAATCACGAATGTAATCAGCACCCCCACTGTCATATACAGTCTGATACTGTATATATTCGACATTTATTTAATTTTATCCTCTATAACCTTGCCCTCTCTTAATGGATCACTCTGTTCTTTAAGACGCGCCAACATGACAGAGGATATAAACATAGCAATACCAGCTCCTACTGTTGCTATGGATAAGCTTTCACCAAAGATCAAGAACCCATAGAAGGAACTAATAAATACGCCAACGTATTGCAAGAATTGAGCCACTACAGCATTGGTCGTAACAAAGGCGCCAGTCAAGAAAAACTGAGCCACTACACTAATACCACCGATAGCGAAGATAATGAGCCAATCTGTACCTTGAGGCATAACGAGCTTATCAGTAGTGACGAGGCCCGCAATCATGCCAGTAATCATGAAATAGGCCATGATTTCAAAATTACTATGTTTTCCGCGTTTACTAATAGTTCGTATCGTCGTATAGGCCGCTGCAGCTAAAGCAGCACCTAAAATTGCTACCAATGCATACCAAGAAAATGATTCATAACTAAAAGGATTTACCATTACTAATACAGCAATCAAAATGACTCCAAGCCATTTGCCAGCCCCTTTAGGTATCGATTCCTTCAGAAACAGAGCACTAAAGATAAAAACAAATATTCCTGTCGTCTGAAATAGAATTGTTGCATCAGATAATTTTATGTGTACCAATGCTATGAAATTACATACCATACCAAAACCGCCGTATAAGCCACGCATGACGAGGAGCCCCCGATTCTCTTTTGAAAAACGGATGCCCTTCACATACATGATAATGAGCACCGCAACAGTCCCAAAGAACCCACGGGCAAAAGCGATCTCCCCAGGTGGAATATTTGTCCCTAACAGTTTTACAAATACATTCATCGTACTAAATAAAAGTGCGGATAACAATGCATATATAAGGCCCTTTTTAGCCATAGCCCCTCCTATAATTATATTTCTCTATATAATTATAAACCCATATTTCTATAAATAATGAATACATCAATACATACTAACAAAATTCCATATCATATATGATGAATGTTAATTTAATGAGAAAATGAATTTAATTGATTAATCAATAAAAAATGATTACTCAATAAAAAACATATAGATATGCCGCCCTTCTAAGGAAAGGCGGCATTGTATTATTTAGAGAACGTATCTACAAAATCTAAGATTTCTTGTTTCATATTCTCTTTGTCGATTGCTTTTGTAAAGCGCAATGGTTTGGATTGTAAGGCTTCCAATTGTTTAGGGAAGGCAACACCTGTTACAGCAGAGATATTATCTAAGCTTTCATAAGGAGTCTCGCCCACCTTGATATCCAATGCCTCACAGATTGGTGTAGGAAATTTAAATGGATGTGCTGTAGATGCAATCACTGTATGACGAGCGCCATCTTCAGGATGCTTCTCCAACTCCTTCATATACGCCCCCATAGCAACTGCCGTGTGAGGATCCATTACATAACCGTAAGAATTGTATACTTGTTCAATGATTGCTTTCGTTTCTTCATCATCTACATAGGCACCAGCAAAATCAGTCTTAACACGTTTGAACTCTTCTTCATTAACAGTTAATTTGCCTGTTGTTTTAAGATCTTTCATCCATCCTACTGTACGTTCGCTATCTTCACCAGAAATATAATATAAGAATCGTTCAAAGTTAGAGGATTCAAGAATATCCATAGATGGAGAAATCGTCGTATAGAATGGGCGGTTCATATCGTAGGTACCGTTTTCAAAGAAGTCAGTAAGTACGTTATTTTGATTAGATGCACAAATCAATTTGCCGATAGGAATCCCCATTTTTTTAGCATAGTAAGCAGCCAAGATATTACCGAAGTTACCTGTTGGAACTACAACGTTGAAAGCTTCGTCTTCATGGATTGCACCTTGTGCAACCAGTTCAGCATAGGCATTTACATAGTAAACTACTTGTGGAGCTAAACGACCAATATTGATAGAGTTCGCACTGGAGAACATAACTCCTTTTTCAGCAACCTCTTCAGCAGTCGCTTTATCAACAAAGAGGCGTTTCAAGAATTGTTGAGCATCGTCAAAATTGCCATGAATAGCCGTAACATTAACATTCTCCCCTTCTTGTTTTTGCATTTGTTCCGCTTGCATAGGACTAACGCCATCAGTCGGGTAGAATACTTGAATATGAGTTCCCGGTACATCCTTGAAGCCCTCAAGAGCTGCTTTACCAGTATCACCAGAAGTAGCCGTTAAGATAAGAACCTCTTTTTTCTCACCCTCAGCCTCCTTAGCAGCTACTAAAAGGTATGGAAATAAGGATAATGCCATATCTTTGAAAGCTTGTGTGCGGCCATGGAATAGTTCTAATACGGAAACCTTTTCCAATAAAGAGTGTAATGGTGCAATATCGCGGGTGCTGAAATTAGCATCGCAGTAAGCAGAATTAATCATTTCATTTAAATGAGCTTCGGAAAAGCATGGAAACAACTTTGCTAAAACAACGGCTGCTACTTCTTGGTAGTTTTTATCTTTCACATCATTATAAGTTAAGCAGTTTGTAGGAAATAAAGATGGTACATATAGGCCACCATCCTCTGCTAAGCCGTGCAACAATGCATATGTTTCATTTACCGCAACGGTACCTCGGGTGCTAGTATAATTCATGGAATACCTCATTCATAACTACAATGGATTTTTACGAGTTTAATAGATTTATTATAGCATAAAAGCGCCCACTTGGGGCGCTTTCTATAGAATTATATAATAAATTTTTAATCTAGTAAATAAAACCAAATATTACTAACTAATTAAGTGAATATACAGCTTTCCAATATTAATCAGAATTCGGTTATAGTTCACCTTCCGCAATAGCATCCAATGTATCAAGAGATGGGATGAAGAATAACATGCCAGTAATAGGTTTGGAGTAATCAAGCAATTTATCGTTTTGCGTAAACATATTGGTAAGCATTGTTTTAGTTACATCCCAGTAACGAGCATAACCGATGAAATATGTACCACGTACGCCATGTCCTGGTTGGGCAAATGGAACATTCATACGAACGATTTTGTGTTCTTCATCATCACGATTATCTTGAGCCACTACATTGTGAGCTGCCGGATCTTTTTCATCATCCTCCAATTCGATATCACTAAATTTGCGACGACCAATGAATTTTTCTTGCATTTCTGTAGGAAGTGCACGCCATGCATCAAGATCATGTTCATATTTCTGTGCAAATGCATAAGAGCCATTAGTAAATTCAGGATCTTCATCTCCAATAACGCCCCACTCTACAGCCTCTTGGCCAACAGGGTTTTCCGTACCATCAACGAAATCAATAATCGCACGACCTTGTTCGTAGTGGAAGCCATGGGTTTCATCTACAACAGATGTAATAGGGCGTAAGAACTCCATAATTTGATCTACTACAGTATACGTAACAGATTCATCATTAGAGCGGACATGCAAAAATAAGTCAGCTGCTACAGCTGGTACATCTTGTTTATCACCTTTTATGCCTTGGAAGTCTTCTAACTCTTTTGGTACCGGTGCATTAGGGAACAAATAATCCCATGCCTTACGGCTAAAGCCAAAGGCAATGCCCAAACCTTCCCCATTAGCGCGAATACTAACAGAACGTTTAATGGCTTGAATACGATCTGCCATATCTTGAATCACTTCAAGCTCTGCCTCATGATCTTTACGGTTTAATAACAAAGTGGTGAAGTTGACACTTTGGCCAGCATCTTTATACACATCTTGTGTTCTAGAAACATCTACTGCCATTTGGTACCTCCTAATGAGAAAAACTATTATAAAACCATCATAAGCTATTATAGTTTTACTGTCTATAAAATATATTATATTGTATCAATACTATATTCAATTAATATCAAAGTTTATAAACTTAATTAAATCAATGACTACTCGTTTGAGAAAAATAGGATTAAACCACAACGTATTTTAACCATGTAAATAACTATATAAAGGCTAAAAAGATATGCAAAAAGCTAAAAGAAAAATATTTACACAAAAAAAGAACTCACACAAAATGTGAGTTCTTTACTCTGGTGGTGCATATGACACGCTGTACGAACCACTTCTATATCGCACAATCAAGATATCCACTACGTTTAATTATACCATTCTAAAAAAATAAAGCCTACTAACCTAGATATTATGCTAAGCTAGTAGGCTTTTATTATGTTATTCAGTTATAAACAGTTGCTTTACAACTTGTTCCTATTCGGAACAGGTTGCGTGTATCCACCATTACACGCTATGGAGATGTACGGATCACTTCCTTAATTTTTAGCTGCAAGATAAATAACAGTACCACCTAAAAGGATATTCAACAACTTACTTTTGCGTTGCTCCATCTTGGCTTTGTGTATTTCTTTCTTCTGCTCGTTCAAGTATACTTCTGCTTTCGCTAATGATAGCCTTTGCTCGTTCAGCATATGCTCTTGCTTTTGAAGTAAGTTCCGTGCTTCTGTCAATTGAGTTCTCTGTTCGTTGATTAAGCTCAACGCTTCGATTAATTCGTTCTTCTGTTCGCTGGTTGATAGCTTGGCTACTCTCAACTGCATTTCTAACTCGTTGATTGTAGTCAATTGATTGTTGATTGTACTCTCTAACGTGTCGAAGTTCGTTTTCAGCGTTGCGAATTCCTGAGGTGTCAATGTTACTGCTTCTGTTGGAGTAGAACCATACACAGATGATGCAAACAATAAGCACCACAATAGTAACGCAATAGCCCCGATTGGCAGAAAATATAGTTTTAAATTTCTCATACATATATACCCCCTATATATTACTGCCCCATTCTTGAGCATAATATTTAGCTTTACCACGAATTACATCTCCTCCGGAACCAGGAGTATCGCCCTCATGTACTGCCCATAAGTCCCATCGTTCACATGTTGTGGCAGGTCCGTATGGCTCGTGAGCATAATAACCGTCCATGTTATCAGCTGCCTCCGCATGTGTTAAGACATGCTCGATATCACATGGTATACCAAGGTCTACACATAACAAAGCTACAACCTGTGCCAATGTTTCAATCTGCGCATCCGTAGGAGCATACTCGCCAAGGTTATCAGTCCATTGAGCCCCATAAGCACAGTCTAAAGCAATACCTACTGCAAAACCATTGCGCATATAGGTGTGGTTTTTATGGTCTGTTAATTCGCCATCGATGTAAATATTCCCATCCCTATCGATGTTAATATGGTAGTCATCAAATTGTTGGTTATACCTGCCTGCCGTCCAGTGCAAATAGATTTTATTAATCCGGCCTAAAGCTCTACGGCAATAATCGTTTAAGTCAGTAAGACTAACGAGGTGCATTATAATCACTCCTTTCATTTATTATGGTATTAATTGGCGTTTTTGGCGGTTCTTCTAATTTATCAGGGATACCGTTCCCATCCCTGTCTATCCATAGCGCTAAAAACCCAACAAGCGCTGTAAGAACAGATGGAATAAATATATGATCTATGATATTAATACCAACACTAATTAACTTGTTGGCTTCATCAGATACATAACCACTAATAAAGGCCATTATGTACTCAACTACTACCAACAAAATAGGCACTAGCATAATAAATACTAGCGCCCGTGTAGCAAGAATCCCTGTAGGGTGGAAATTAGCCACCCTAACAGATTGATATGATTTTTTTAATGAATTAATGAGCTTTGGCGGTATGTTCATGAAACTCCTCCTTTAACTCATCTATACGAGACTCCATTCCTTTTACCATTGTGGCAAGCTTCACGTGTTCCGTATATGCTTTTACACGTTCTTCACGAGATAACTTGATTTCATTCTTTAAATCGTTAAGGGTTTCTGTAAGAACCCCCATTTTTTCTTGGAATACAAGTGTATCTTGTAAGTGCCGTAAATCACGCTTTTCTAACAGCGGAAGTACCAATACTTTATAGGTAAAGCCCGCGACTATACTGACGATAGTTAATGTCGTCAGTATATCGTTGAGCTCAAATTGCCATGTCCACATTCAATTATCTCCTTACCAAAGCATTACACTGGCTTCCACACATTATTGTAAACATCCCATTTCTTACTGGAATCGTGATTATAAACAATTATACCTGGTTTAGTAAAAGCTAAGTTGTCAGGTGGCACAGAATCATCCGCTACAACAATAGTGGTAATTCTAAATAAATCGTAAGCACCCGTTAAGTCTAAATTACTATCTTTCCATACAAACTTAGGAATATCTAGTAAAGTAATATAAGATTCTTTAAAAGCATCCTTATTAATATCAGTAGCTTGCGGCAATTTTACAATACTATACTCGCATCCAGTAAACGCATTTGCCCCAACTTTGATAACATTCGGACAGTTCAACTCACCCTCCAAATCACTCCGGCCATAGAATTGTCTAGCCGGAATTTCTGTAGCAGTAGCTGGGTCAAAGCTAGGGTTTGGTTGTGGTACAGGTGGTTGGGGTGTATTCTTGTCAGTCAGGTTGTCTAACATTCCAATGACTTCATTATCTGAATACCCCTTATTATTAGCACGCTTCACAGCATCTAGCACATAGGCATAAGTACTAGCCGGTTCAATGCTGTTGATTTCATCAGCAAACTTGAATAGTTTGCCCTCAGACGTTACGCCTTTAGATTGAATGGCATCTCTAATTTGAGTGATATGACCACCAAATTTATCTAATTCACCCATTAAATCATTAATAATTACTTGTTTTGGTCTTGCCATGTTAGTTACCTCCGTTAATTTGCTTTAATATAGTAATAATTTGCTCAAGCTCATCTTTAACCATGAACTCTGAAGTGTCAGGCGCTGGGCCTGGGTCTCCTTTGAGTTGTTGCTTTTGACTTTCGGTTAAATCTTCGAAGCGTAATGGATCGCCTTTTTCTCCTTTGAGTTGTTGCTTTTGACTTTCGGTTAAATCTTCGAAGCGTACTTGTAATTTGATAATTTGTTTGTCATCTTTAATACTTATATTGTCTTCAGCGTCTACATAAACATTAACATCACTCATATTATTTACCTCTATTGCTGACGCCTTCAAGAATGGTTAATTGACCTTTAACGAGGCATTTAACAGGTCTACCGCCTGCCCAAACAAATAAATCCCACACGTATCGGCCGTCAAGAAATTCTTTTGTATCCAAAGAAAGGATAATTCTACAACGTTCGCCTGTTGCTAAATTATCCTTTGATACTGTGATATTGAATTTGGCTTCGTAGTGATCATCTTGAACAAACTTTCTTACGCATGCAAACAAATCTTCTGGCTCTACTTCGCCATTATATCCAATCGTTAAGGTGATGAACTCGCCCTTAATAGCTGATAGATTATGCTTGACCGGCGTCATTATCTTCACCAACTTCTAAATCCATTAGATCATTATGGATACACCCTTCTGTCGGACAAGTACCGTCATTATCTAAAGTAGCCCAACAGTATTCACAGAAATGCATTACTGGAACATCGCTTTTAATATCTGCCATAGTTATTTCACCGCCTTAATCTTAGCAATCATTTCAGTATTAATCTTTTTAAATTGTTCTTGCAAATCGCTTATGTCGCCGTTTGCTAGGCGTCTACGTATTAACGCCTGGTCCAGTGCTTCAAAACGACGGTTATAATAAGAACGAATCTCCGCAATCTTTTCAGCTTTTGTTAACTCATGAACTGGAGCAGATACAAATTGACCACCTACATACAATTTACCTTTCATGAATTCATCTAGCATACCATCACCATCTGCTGAGTAAATATAGTCAGCTGCATCAGGATAGTCCTGTTTAGCAGTTGCCAGTAATTCATCTTGCGTTACGGTGTTATCAACAAATGAAGTAATGCGTTTACCTTGTGTATCTAGTACAAATACATATTGATTCATCTTTAGCCCTCCTTATGCTTTACCGATACAAACCCATGTGAAGTTGCCAGCATTACCACGATTAGTTAAAAAGCGAATTGAAGTTCTATTGTTAGCAGAATAACCACTATTCCAACCTATAAAGTATTCATCACCACGAGTAGTAACGTCAGACAAATCATCTGTAGCTATTGCGATTAGTACGTTGCAATTAATAGGCAATACAACGTCCTTATAAGTATTTTGATTTTCAAACCAAGTTAAACCCCATTGGATAATAAAGCCGTTGGCAAATTTCACATATCCATTATTACGATCAAGCTTAGATGCTACGATAGCGCCTTGTCCTAATAAGTTTTTAATTGTAACAAGCGTACTTGCCGGTGAGTCTTTCCAGTTATCACTACCAAGGATTGCTTTAATTTGGTCTGTGATAGGAGTGTGTGCGCTCGTGTCACGGTTATGAGCATCTAGCGCGCCTCTTGTAAGATATGCCGCGTCAATCTTCTTAACAGTTACATTTGTAGAATTGCCAATTACAACATCTAAGGAGAATGCTTTAGAATTGATTGGTGTCTCCTTGGACGGAATATAGGATGCGTAGTTGCCGCCGTTACTATATGCAATTAATTTAGCAGCGGAATCAGATTCTCCTTCTAAATTAGCATATACGCCTAATTCTCTAGCAAAGAATCCATTAGTTACCGTGCTATTGCCTACCGCAAATTCAATTCTAAATTGACCATCTCCTACGAATTCACCGTTAGAGGTAAACGGGCACTCCAATTTTGGAGCTATTACAGAGGTCATAGTATCGATATTCTGATTATTAAGCTGACCGTCGCCCGTAACCAGTTTAATGTATTGCAACTTCTTGCCTGTTGCTTGTGATCGTGCAATTAACTCACGTCCATAATTGGTTAATCGTGTATTTGGATAAATTGAAGCCATATAATCTCCTTATACTTTAATTGTTTCGAATACATCGAAACTCATACCTATATTAATTTCTGAGTTTGCCTTGAAATCAAATTCATCTAATGCTGCCCCGACATGAAATGACTCATATATATCGGAGGTAGCACCGATATATATTTCGCCATTAAATTGAGTAGTGCTTTTAGTTTTGATGATTAAGTTCTTAGGAATTAAAGGCTCGACATAATCAATAATATTGTTTAATTGTGTCTCAAAGCCATCTACTACGTCTAGCCAGTACTCATACCTATCAGGTACAACAGAGTGCTCTACTACGTGATTACCGAATTTAAAATTGAGCATTTCTTGCACTTTAGGCATAGTAAAAGGGCGCTGCCCTATTAATACCGATAGTATTTCGCTTCTGCGCCCTTCTGTATCTGTCAAATCAGGAGGATTAATACCTAATATTTGCTCCCAAGCAGCGAGACCGTAATCTGTAGCGGTATATATGTATTCCTCCTTAAAGATATCTAACATAATATCCCATAGTAGTTGTAGTTCAGCCGATTCCACTCGATACACTTCTTGGATATCCCGAGAATCTCGAGTTAACGGAACGGCGAATTGTGAGATATCTATATCTCGCTTAAAAATGCCGAAATCTGTAATCATACTGCCACCAAAGTAATCGTCCCTAATACTGGGATTTGATTATCCTTTAATTCTAGTTTTGATAGGGATGCCCCGTTTATAGTAATCCTGCCAACATCAAGAACATTAGGTAGCTCAACCATTAAAGCCGTTACCAAGCTAGTCCGAAGAATAACATGTTCCTTCTCGTCTTGATTACACCATTCCTTAGCACGTAATAGTAATCGTTGCTTGATAGCATTTTCTGCAAGGGTTTGGATTTTGTTAATATTGTGCCCGCTCATCATAGTTACTTCAATTCGGTAGTTGACTGTAACTGGCTCAGCCTTTTCGATTGTTACAGTATGGCCAATAGGAGCGAGTCCGTAGCCTTTGCCTTTCGGCGCAGGGTCTATAACGTTCTCTACTTCATTAATCAGTTCATCTGCCGCCGGCTTGTAGTCACTATTTATGACGACTAACTTAACTGTACCGCCACCATTCCAGCAACGGTATACTTTAACACCACCTACACCAGGGATAGCTAATACCTTTTCTTTGTAATCAGCACCATTGCCACCATAAGCTTTTGATTTCAAAGCATCAAAGTACCGTTTACGGAATACTTCCGTGTCTTCTTCATCTTCACCAGGTGTGATATTCTTCAATATCTTAGCGGAGGTAAGACCATTAATACCTTGTATTGGCGTAATATCACCTGTGGTCGCATTAGGAGTGCGTCCGTACTGTTCACATTTGAGCTTGTACTTATGTTCCGTGTCGTCGATTAACTCTGTTACAACAAAGTTGTATTCGTTGTAGTTAAACCTGGAGCCAATCGGTACTTCCATATTGAACTGGGCTTCAAATTCGCCTTGTGTGGCTGGTTCCGGGTAAATATTGAACTCTGCTGCACGAAGTATCAAGAATTCACGGTCTGCCGTAGTCGCAAACGCTTGTTTCAAAATAACATCTGCCAGGATGTAGAGTTCTGCAAACTCAACACTTGCTGGAGCTGTAGCATCGTATATAACACTACCTTCGCGCCGATCGAATTCATCTTTAACTCTATCGAGCATTCGTTTTTCAATTCGATTGGCCGTCATATGCTCATACAATACCTTTCACCCCTTTCTTGATTTTTTGTAGCGTACCGTAGATGGTATCTACATCAAATTCAACCATGACGTCACCACCTTCGTGGCTAAAATCAAAGTTGTATACTTTAGTTATTCTATCGTCATTCAGTAAAGCCTCTTCTATGCGTCGCTGTAACTCAGCGTACACATACGGAATTGGCTGGCCGAATAAGTCTTGTAGTTCGATGCCGTAATTCCAACTGTAAATGATATATTGATAACGCTCCGTATTGATGATTTTATAAATTGCTTGCTCCATAGCTCGCAACTTATCTGCATAGCCCCTAATTTGGCTATCCGTTCTAAAATCAACATCATACGTGTGCGACGGTTCAATGTAATTCACTGTGTCAGGAATAAGCGCATCGTTATTTTGTTTTGGTAATAGTAAATTATCTGCCATTACTTAGTCGTGCACCCCCTGTTCGGGTTATACCAACGGTCTAACGCTATGTAACGCTGTCCGCCGGTTTCCTTCAGCATAATGACTTTGTCGCCCATCACTAATTGGTTATGAACAAGATATTTCTTACGCCCTTTGTACTCATGGTTATGGCTTGCGTATTCAGCCATACCACCGCCACCTGCTCGGTTTTCTGTAACATGATCAACGCTCATCTCCATAGTCCATTCGCAGGTGTTTTTAGTAAGAATAATATTCTCTTCTGGTACAGTTAATTTAGGGTCAATCTTAATAGCTAACGGAGATACACTGACAACTTCGCCGACGATTACCTCCATAGGTTCGCCATTTGATATAACGGTGCTCGCTATTTCTTTAATCGTATTAACGATTTTCATGTATTCGCTATCCATTATTTAGCCCCCATTCGAATAATCTTAGTTGGTGCCTCGTCATTATGCCATGCATAATTTGCGTTGCCATATTTCATAGCATAGCCACGCTTAGATGAGTTACCAAAGCACCCGCCTGCGCCATCGGCAATAACAACGTGTTCATCATTACCATAAATCAACAAGTCGCCTTTATTAGCGTACCCGTTGAATTGTTCCGTTGTATAGCCTTTAGCCTCGAGATTTTGACGAAGTGTATCAACCCTTGCCGTGCCTTTGTTGTACTCATCTTTCAAATCCGAATTGTACCAGGACCCGGTAGCGCATACCGTGTCAGCGCAGCCTTGGCTGCCATACTGAGATACTCGGCCGTCATTGGCGCTGAATGCGGTATCGACTTGTCCCGGTGTACCTCCTGCCCCAGTAGTGACTGCAGTACCTTTGGCTTTCTTGGCAGCTTCAATCTTCTTAACCGCTTCGGCATCTTCGTCTTTCGCAACTTCATAAGCTGCATCATTATCAACGTATCGTAAATCTAAATCCATTCCATGAAATCCTGTTTTAAACGTATGAGTAACAGATGTTACCATCATATAATTATTGACAATCATATCGCCAAAGTTTCGATTGATATACACCAACGAGCCACCACGCACACGCACATCGCCAATGACGTTTTTCAACTTAATCTCACGGCTTTTCTTGTTTTTGTGAGCCATGATTGCTTTGGCCTGCGCTACTGCGTTAATGTCCTTCTCTTTAGGAATTAGCAAATACTGCAATCGCCCCCATTGGTCAATATGCTTCTGGTCTTTTGCAATAAATGTGTTCTCTAGCTTGCTTTCTGCACCGTTTGGAACTGTACGGACGATTTTCACATAGTTGTATGTTTCCTTGTCTATGGAAGTCGTATACTGTACGTCCTCCATACACTCATCATCAATGTAAATATCGGTTTTCATAGTCTCAAACGATGCTAGTCGTAACTCGCCGCCCTCATCATACAAGTGATAGAACGCATGATTAGGCGTGTATATGGCCGTTTTATCGAGTAATTGGCATATCATTTCTTGCAATGACTTATCTTTGAATAAGGTTTGCGGTTTCTCAGGAGTTTTCCATACGGTATCGTCCATATAACCACATTTTAATCCGTAGTCATCCGCTACCATTTTAATGAATTCAGTCGCTGTCATAGCTCCGATAACATAGCAGTCCTTGTTCTTCAGATAGCGTAACTGATCATAGCAAGTAACAGAAATCGAATTCTTGCCGTCTCGTTGCTTCTCAAAGACGAAGCCTAGAAATACAACTCCGCCATTTACAACAAATTTGACTATATCCCCCTCTTCAAAATTAAGATTTGGGTCTTTCGGTACTTTAAATGTTAGCTTACTAGGCACGCAATCAACCGCACGAGTGATTTGCACATTATCTTCTGGTTCAACTAGCCATAGATTACCGCTATCCTTATTCTCAATAATCAAGTTATAGCGAAGCTGCACCGGCATAGGTATTGGTGTAACTGTGCCATTGATTTGAGATTTTTCGACTGTTTTCTTTTCATCTATAGCCATTCGTTATTACCCTCTCGTTTTAATTGGATAACCTGACCTACACCCAAGATAGCCGGTACAGCAATTTTATTAAGTGCTGCAATTTGGAATAGATTATCTGTATTGCCTAGTTGCTTCTTAACGATTTGCTGTAAAGTCTGCCCTTTGGATACCTTAGCAGTAGATGCAGCCACCTTGCCGTCCGTTGGTCTGTCCGACTTAACGCTACCTTTTGCAGTACCGTCCTTATCGGTTTTTACTTCAATCCGTTTAGCGCCCCAATCTTTCCATTGTTTCAACGCTACGTTAGCATAAGAATCAAAGCCGTTATCCGCATCTTCTTCTATGACGTAGTTTTCGAGCGTACACTTCATGTTAGTCATGGCTAGCATCTGTCCGCCTGGTTTCATTCGAACTACGATAAATTGGAAGATCGTCTTTGTGGTCTTGAGCTTTTCGAGTTCATCGATATAGTACTTAGCCTTTTTAGATTTAAACAGCAAGGACTCATTAAATGGATAATCGGAGTTAGGCAACAAGAATTTAAAAGCAATATCAGTAAGCCCTGCAGGCTTAATAACATTAACTTCACCCTTTCCTAATAACTCCATTGTTTCGTTCTTACCATTGATCGTAGTGGTTAATTCTTTAGGGGGAATCGGTATCTGCATCGTCCCCATATAGAAGTAATACATTTAGATTCCCTCCCTTTGAATTGTAAATGCGTCTTTCAAGCCTTTTGAAATCTGACTTGTAAAGCCGTCTAAATCTGTACCGTTATTTATTTCTACATAGTTATTCATTTGGATGTGAGTGATATTAGCATCTTGCCACTTCTTCAACGACTTATCGATAGCACTTTCACGAAGCGCTTTGATTTCCTCGTTTGTCATGTCGATAGACTTGGCAATCTTGCCGGTGTTCTTGGCAGTCTTACCTGTATTTTTCTTAGTCTTATTGGCCGCATCATGATCCGCGCCCGGAGTAATTTTGCTCGCGTCAAACTCTTGAGGAGTTTTTATGTTCAGCATGTTAGGCATTAAATCACCTAGGCTAAGGTTAGCCCCAATGTTATAGCCTTCTCCAAAAGCCCCTGTAACACTGGAATAATCCATCTTGCCCATGACGGTAGTTTCACCGCCGGCAATCTCGAACCGTTCTAATACACCAGTAGACCCGCCTACTTTATCGATGTTTACACCAGGGATTTTATTAATCGCATCGATAATATCGTTAATTCTAGCTTTCACGAATTGCCAAATACCATTCCATATGTCGATAAACAAGTTAGCGACGGCATGTAATGGGTCTTTAAATACGTTGGCCAAGAAATTAACAAATGCTGCGATAATGTTCCAGCCCAATGCGAACACATTGAAAATAGCAGAGCCGAACGCCCAAAAAGCACCAACTACGATTCCTAGTACGCTAATATTCGCATCACAGAAATAGTTAATAGCTTCTACAGCTAAGTAGATTATGACTATAACTGCAACAATCAAGCCGATTACCCATGTTAACGGACACGCATATAATGCGGCGTTCAATCCTTCTTGAGCTACAATCATTGCTAACAGAGCAGCAGTTTCCGCCCAATCTGCTACAGCCTTAATTGCCATAGCACCTGCAGCGAGAATCGTTCTTCCGGCTGCTATACCGGCCCGGATTGCATAAAACGCCATAACGCCACCCAATACCATCATTGCTACATACATGATAGATGAGTGTTGTCTAACAAAGTTAGATAACGTGTTAAATGCCCATACGGCAGTGTTGATTGTTTCACCTATAACGCCTACGAGCCAATAGAATACCGGTGCTACTGTTTGAATAGCTCCAGTTACGTTATCTACTAACTCACGGACACCCTCGCTATTAGCAAGGTCAGATATTCGTTGGAACACAGGCTCGAACGCTCGAATAGCTTTATTCTTAATCGACTGCATATGATCGCCCCAAGTTTTAGGAAGCGATTCAAACTGCTTTTCAATCTCAGGCATATTAGTCATGATAGCGTTCTTAATTACATCGGCGGTAATCTTGCCCTCCGATGCTAACTTTTTAAGTTCGCCACGAGATACGCCCATAGTTTTAGCAATGATGTTTTCAATCATAGGCGCGTTTTCAGCAATAGACCGGAACTCGTCGCCCTGTAATTGTCCACTGGCTAAGCCTTGCGTTAACTGAAGCATGGCGTTCTTTTGTGCTTCTTTCGATGCACCGCCTATGGCGAATACCTTTTGTACACCTTCCATAAATTCTACGGCTTTTCTTGGGTCCGGGAACGCGTCGTGTGCGGATTGAGATACCTGGATTACAGCGTCAGCCATTTCCAAATACCCGCCTCTTGCACGCTGTGCGGATTCAAATATCTGCTTATTTAGGTAAATAGCGTTTTCCTGGCTACCGGCTACCAATTTAAGGCGAGCTTGCACCTGTGCCCATTCTGTAGCAGTATCTTGAATCGATTCGATAGCGCCTTTTATAGCGCCAACGCCATTCATCACAGTACTAGCCAACAGGTTACCGGCGAAGCTGTTCATGATACCACCCATGCTAGCTTTCAGCGTTTCACTAGCACTTGATACGCCGTTCATCTTATTATGTAGCGTGTTCATGGATTGATAGGCTTTAGTTGTTGCATTTGCGGCTGCGTTCATAGCATTAGGAATATTAGTAGAGAGGCTTATATAGTTAGAAAGTGTAGCCATTCATTACCCCCTTTTTGCCTTATTCATTTCATCTTGCTCATCTTTGGCATGTTGCTGAATAAAGGCAATTACTACAGCCTTTTCATTCATGTCCATATCCGCAAAAACAGAAGGTCGCATATGGTATTTAACAAATGCCAAATATGCGAACATCGTTTCTGTTTCATTGGATTCTAGGAGTTTTTTACTTCTTTTACCTTATCTTCCATGCCGACATCATAGCCTTGGGCTTCTGTTACTGCCGCCAAAAGGTCAGCGTATTCGCCTGGCGTGAGCATTGCTTTTACTAGCTCAACCGGTTCGGTAACGCCCCAGCTATCTTGAAGTTCCGCATCATAAAGATTAGGATACGTGATTGCCTTAGATAGCACATCTTCATTGTATGCAGTTGCGTCGAAACGTTCTTCAGATTGACGAGTGATGCGGTCAGTAATACGCTTAGTATATTTCTTACGCATTCTTTCTGTTTCTTCAGTAGCTAGCGTTTTAATCTTCCATGCTACTGGCTCACCATTCACTTTGATACGCTTAGATGCTACGTATTCAGTTTCATTGACTACATCAACGTTTTGTTTAAGGAATGCGCTTAAATTTTCAGCCATTATAAAAACCTCCTAAAAAAAGGGAGCAAGCACTAGGCTTGCATCCCGTCTAATTCATTAAAGTGTTGAACATATTTAACACCTTCATAAGTGAAGTTATGTTCTTGTTCGATGTATTTGCCTTCAGCATCGAATTCAGCTGCTGTTAATTCATCAAGGTTCACACCTTTTAGAATTACAGAACGGCGACCAGCTTTAGAAGTTGGATCGTTGTTAACTACTTGCATGTCAAAGTATGTATCCACACCGGTTTTCAAGTATTTTTCAACCATCTTATCGAATAAAGCTGTGTTGTGGTAAATCGTTAAGCTGCCGCTGTATTCTACGGAGGTAGACTTATTACCCGCACCGATACGGCCCAAAATAGCCACTTTTTCTTTATTCTTTTTAATTTTTGCGCTAAGTTTCTTAGCTTGAAACAGTAAGTATCGGTTACCGTTCTCTACGATATAGCAAGACGCTAATTTAGAAGAAACAACGTCAGCTGCATCCATCGTTTTCAATGCATCTAAAATTTCATTTTCCATGCGTTATCCTCCTAGGCTACTACAACAGTCATGTACAATTTTTCCATAGCCACAGTTGGCTGTAATTGTACGTTAACCAATACATCTTCCTTGTTATCACCTTGCGTAGGTACTGGGATATCCTTATCATCGAAGTTTTGGATAGCACGTACCTTTTGGTATTGCTCAGCAAGGTATACCAAATCGCCCCATAAGGATTCACGACCAGCTTGGTCATTAGGGGATTTATCAAGATGAGTTTTATTGAACAATCTAGCGCCGTCAACTGCCCAGTTATCCAATACACGAATGACTTGGTTAAGAGAGAAGTCGCGGTTTTTAGCTTTACTGAATTCAGTAAATGTGTTGATGTCTTTCAATACACGAACGTCGCCTTGGATATTACCGCCAACGGAGTCAGTAACATTGTGGAACATAAACATGCCGTCTTTGATAGCTTGTTCGAGTTCGAACTGTTTGTACTTAACGTTTACAGTGTATTCACCATCATAAATCATGTTGCCTACTGTAGCGTTGATATTACAAGATGCTTCTTGACCTAATGTCCAGTACACCAAAGAGCCTTTTTCAGCACCTTCATCGGTTACGTCATTAAGGATAGAGATAACACCTTCATAGTTGACTTTAGTCTTACCATGAATCACTAATTGGAATTTAGCGCCACTTTGTTCACGGCAACGTTTAGTAAATGCAATAAGCAAATTCTTAATTGTGTCGTCCGCGCCAGCGTAACCCAAAGTATTGAAATAGTAAGGCTCAAGCATATCAATGCCGTCTTGGTAGTTCTTAACAGTAATTGTAGTACCGTTAGTACCACCGGATAATGCAGTGTATGCTGTAGCAGTTAATGCACCAGTTTTAGTGAATACGATGTAATCGTTATCTTGTAATTCTGTCGCATCTTTCAAGTTCTTTTGAGTATCTACTACTTTACGAACATCACCAGTAGTAAGGTAAGTAGTTACGATGAATTTACCTGTGTTGTCCGGATCCGCTTGAACAGATACGCCCAAATCGTTACCACGAATGCCCTTATATTTAGCTTTACCGATTGTGCTAGATGCTTGCGCACCATCAGAGTTTAAGCGGTAGAAGTAACCAGTTTTAAGACCACGGAACAAATCACGTAAGCCTTTCATTTTGTCATGACCATAGTCATAACCAAAGTATTTTTGGCAATCCTTTTGGAATGTGTCGTTATCTACACGGAACACTTCACCACTTGGGCCCCAATCAAAGGAGAGCATCATCGCACCAAAGCCGCGGTCAGATACTTCTGCATATGCTCGGTCTTTGGATACGAAGTTAATATAAGTACCTGGCAATACTTTATTGTGGAATAAGAATGTGCCACCACCTAATGCCATATTTCACTAACCTTTCACAGGCGTTTTTAGCGCCTGATTTAAAATCTTATCAATGTCGCTTTCCGTATACATTTCATCTTCGTTAAGAAGGCAAGTGAGTAAATCACGATACCGTCTGTATTTGTCAGATGCAATGATAGCGTAAGTATCAAATTGTTGTTCAGTCGTTACCTCGACTGTTTCTTTTTCATCTGCCATCTTTTACCCTTTCTGTTAATTCCATGTGCTTCATACGTTCGATAGGTTTGGCCACTTTCCGTAGTATGTTTTCATATGTCACGAAGAAGTGCAGCACGCCATCTGAAATCTTGTACTTCATACCTGTGCCCATAATTGTACGTTCCCCAACTTGTACGAATTCGAGCAACTGATACAACACACTTGGAATTTCTAATAACTTTCTTGTATCTGTAACCACATCAAGATTATTTGAGTAATACATGATGTCTAAATCCAAAGAAGTATTATACAAACTTCCAACATGTCGGCTCATACTCGGTTCAATGACTTTGATATAAGCACATGGAAAAGACATGTTATTCTCTTTGAATTCAAGGTATATAGGCACATTCAAGGCCTTATTTACAGTCTTAGATACGGCCGTTAATATATCAGTATCCACCATGATCTTTAACCCATTTCTTTAATGCAATTTCCATAATACGTTTAGCGTTCTTGTTGACCACCTTTTCAGCTTTCTCATGCATATATGCACCATCAACCCAAGTTTTTTTCAATCTGCCACCTTGCATCACACCGCCTTTAGATTGACCTATCCAAGGAAGAAATCTCCCAACCTCTTGCCTATGTCCATCATTAAGGAATGATGCATACGATGATGTGTTAAACACCTCGACTTTACCGCTCGTATTGTTCAATTGATATTTACCAACACTCCATGATTGACGTGTATGTTCGCTATCAAAGTATTTAGTCTGTATCTTTCCTCGCTGCATGAATTTTACAGACCTTTTACCGACTGGCGTATTCAACTTTGCTTCACGGACATACACACTAGCCATGTTTTCAACCACCTCTTTATTAAATGCTTGAATATTTCCCGACTGACTTAACTTTATTAAACCGTCCCTAAAATCAGCAAAATCTTTGAGGTTAAATTCAACACCCATATCAATGCACCTCTAAATTTTCGAGTTGCACTTCTTGATGTGTGTCATATCGTGCGGAAATTGATGCACTGCGAAAAAACTGTTTCGTATTTCGCCCTGTAACGGCTATTCGAGAGCCTTTTGGTATGATTACATTAGGCGAACAGAAAAGGCTCGTATACTGCGTAAATTTTGGAATTTCAGCCATATTAGCAATATTCGATGTTTTATATGACAATCTACAAGGGTAAGGGCCGTCAATTTTGGTTGATTTTGCCATTATCCCTGTTTCTTCGTCCATTTGGTCGATTTCGGTTTCAATCGTACATTCACAATCGTAAAGTTTCTCGATTTGCTTTGTGTACTTCTCTACCATTTCAGCCGTCGGAAGCATGTCAACTCACCCTCTCCATAATTTGCGAATATTTGAGCCATTTCTTTCAATCTATCCTCTGCGCTTTTGCTGCCAAAACTTACTTGAGTGTCACCCATTTTAATTTGTGTAGGCACATCTAAGTTTTCAGCACCAACCAATGCAACAATATTTGTATGTAAATACGCTCCAACTACTCGATGCACTATTACATGTTCGAGTTCAGTCGGTAGCGTTTCACAATTGATAATATTCAGTACTCGTTGGGTTTCTGCAGTAATCAGATATTTAAGAATAGATGTGTCAGTATCAACGCTTTTATTCGTTATCATCAGAATCAGATTTAGAATTTTTTCTAGCATTCTTCACCAATCCTTCGCCATTAGTAGTTTCCTCTACTGTTGGATCTTCTTCCACATTAGTAGTTTCCTCTACTGTTGGATTTTCCGTCTTGTGGTATCGTCTTAATAACATTCCCATAATTTCACCTACTATTTTTTGAATGTTGCTTTTACAACTTTGGATTTATTAGTCAATGCTGCGATATAATGTTCAGTTACTGTGATTACGTTTGTACGTTTCAATACATCACGATCAGTTTCAACTAATGCATCACGTTTCATGAAGATTGTTACTGCTGGTAATGCTGGAACACCGTCTTCTGGCTCTGGTGTAACTTGTACAATAAAGTTAGTGAAATTGCCACCATTTTCTACGATTTTGCGAGACACTACAACATTACAACCAGCGACTTTGCCGATTACACCACTAGCCATTACATCGTTGCCATATTTGTTTTTATCAATGAAGTTAGGGTCTTTACGCAAAGTTGTTTCTTGTGCTGAAGAAATAAATAAATATTTCACCACGCCTTCTTGTTCTTCTTCAAATTTAGCTACCGCATCAACAATGCCATCGTAAGAGATTGCACTTGTAGAAGTAGAAGTGAGTGTAGCACCACTCAATGCAGCCAATACATCGTTATCAACTTTAGACGCAATAGCCATAGACAACTGTTGAGCAGCTGCACCAACTGGGTCGCCCAAACCTGTGAGGATAGCTTTATCAGTCAATTCAACTGCTTTACCAGCCTCTTTGATTTTGTAATCATCGTGAGACGCAGTCATTTGTTCTGTATCCATCGGTGTACCTTCTGTAAGGTCTACTGCATCGCCGATATAACCCCATACTGGTACTGTTACACTTTCACCTGGTTGACCTACCAAAGTGTTATCGAATGTTGCAATTTGTGTAAATTTAATTGCTTTAGGCAAGCCAGCGGACACCATATCAGCCATAACTTGCGGTTTAATCATATTATTAGAAGTAGTAGTACCTGTTGCAAAGCATTGCAAATCAAATGCGAATTTTTGTTTGCTCATATTTTTATTCTCCTTTTGATAATTGGTTATAAAGTTCTTGATTTTCGTCATAAAGTTTTGAGCGTTCAGCATAGTTCATTTTGGCAAATTCCTTGGATGTAATCGTAGGCGTGCCATGCTTACCGCCCTCATTGCCTGCTGGCGTGCCTGTTGGTTTTGTGTTTTCGCCAAACAAAAAAGGATTATCTTTCATGACCGCATCAAGTTGGTCTTTTAACCCTTTAATTTCGCCGTTTTCGATTGTTGCATCGTTTAGATCTAACAAAGCACACACAGCCTTATTATTCTTAGATTTGACACCACTCAATGCCGTATTCACGATGTTATCGATTTCCATGCTTTTGATTTTTGCCTCATATTCAGCGGTTCTTTTGTCTGAATCGGCTTTCAATGCATCGATTTGTTTCTTTAATTCATCGTTGTTAGCATTAGCTTTTTGAAGGTTATCAATTTCTCCTCGTACCTTTGATAATTCCCCCTCTACCGATTTGAGTTTGTCATTCTTCGCATTGAATTGGTCTTTAGATACGTAATTCTTGCCGTAATCTTCAACCACTTTGTCAGCTACTTCTTCACTCAAACCTAACTTCATTAATTCGTCTTTAGTCATATTGACCCCCTTAATACAAATACCCATTTCGCTTTATTTTCGTGAGCCACACCTCACAATTACGGTCTTGTTGTTTTACGCCTAACAATACTAAAACGGCAATTAAAAAAGCAGCCGTTAAGCTGCTTGATTAGTTAATATATTGTTTTTCCCATTCTTCATAGGTGATAGCACCATCAACATCGATGCTTTTATCATCTTTATTTCTGCCTGTTCGTGTTTCGCCCTCTAACCCCTCTATATAAGGAATAGTGGTAGAACGGCAATAACAATGAAAAGGCGGAACAGTAACGCCAGGTTTAGCATCCACACTCCTAACAATCTTTCTATCCATTCGCCTACAAATAGGCGATGTATGACTGTCGAGCGTTGCTAGTATTTCCAGCTTATCCACACCAAGTTCAGCCATGCTATCAAGAAATCCCTGTTCATGCACTCGTGCTGTTTCTGTTTCTACCAGCCGTTTAGCGTTGCTATACGATGTTTTCATACGCTTGCTTAGGTTATCCGCCATAGTGTCAGCACCTTGGCCAATCATCAACGCTTGCGTGAAATCATTCTGCAAATTAGCCACTAACTTAACCTTATCAGTCCATATGCGACTGCTGAAATCTTGTCCATCATTCGCCCATTGGCTATTTACAACGCTATCCACACGCTTACTATCAATGCTATTAATCATTGAATACGTGCCTCGTTGCGTTTGTGCTGTGTATGCATTCTTATATACTGATGATCTATACACATCATCTAGCATATTCTTAACAGATACATTTTGACTATGTGCCATAACTTCGATTTCATGCACCACGTTGATATATAGCATCTGTTCACGGCTTAGCCGCTCACGTATCGATGCATTTGATAGCATTTGTTGATGTTCCTTAGACATGCCGAGTTGCTTGGCCTCTTTCTCAAACTCTTTCAAGTCCATCTTAAAGGCTTTCATCTCGTACTTATCTAGTAACTTTCGAGCTTCTTGTAAGGTAATACCGTTTTCATTGGCAAACCTTCGGTACCAATCGTTAATAGCTTTTTCCAGTCGCCGTAACGCTCGTGCATATTGCTTTTTGATTTCCTCATCGGTTAATGTTGCCTTTTGAAATGCTTCATCTAGGATACGTTCATACCGCTTCTGCCAGTAATCATTCGCCATGTTCCTCACCACCATTAGGGATTACAAAATCAGGCATTAATTCAGCCTGTTCTTTCTTCAATCGTTCTAATTCTTCATTAGTATCGGTAGTCCATGGATGATTAGATACGATAGTTTCATTGGAAATGATGCCTACACTATTACGGCAGTTGTTGATGATTTCACTTTCATTGACCGGTGTAAGTTTATTGAATATAAATTCCACATCATCAAGTGCGTTACTACCTAGAATGTTATAGTACTGTCCGATGAACTCTAACATTTTCTCAAACGATGCTTGGAATTCAACTTCAATCTGATTACTATCCAAATCAATATCAGAGTACATACTCATGATGTTCATCTGATTAGGGTTATTAGACATTCTATCGTCTTTTGCATCAAACCCCCGGCCATTCTCTATAATTGCCGTTTTTAATGCATGTATAATAAATTGATAGTTAGCCGTATTGACTTCAATATGTAAAACCTCAACACCACCATCACCATTTACAGTATTAATCTTGACTGCTCCATATTGGGCTAGCTTTTGTCTAAAATCTGCTAGGTCTGTACCGTCATAATTCTTCAATACAAGAATAGTATTCCGACTATCCTCCATCATGTTATCCGCTAACATAGAATACATATCATTCAACGCATCTTGTAAGCATTTAACACGATTAATAATAGGTTGTTCTGTATGATTACCCTTGAAACAGATTAAAGGTACTTGCCCCCAATCATAGAACACGTTGCCAGCGTTAATGTAACGTTGCTCGTCTTTTTCTTGATTGATGTACAAGTTTTGATTTTGGTATGTGTAATACTTTACTTTATCTTTAGTGTAAAACTCTACAAAGGTTACTGTTTGATTAGCACCTAGCGGAGCATATACTTCCATATCGTACATATACACAAATGCATCTAACTGTGTATGATCATCATCTCTCCAAAACGGAAGAATGTTTTCGGGTTTTAAACGTTTGAAATCAATATCGCCATTTGCGTCGATGTATGGATACAAATATCCTTTGCCAGCTATCTGCGAATCGCTGCATACATTTAATAGTGTACGTTGGAATTTACGATTAAATATATCTGTGATGCGGTCATCTTCCGTCTTAATTTCAAGCGGTTTACCAAGCATATAATTAACTTTTTGGTCTACTAAATCATCAACTTTGTTGTCAACAATCTTGTTATTTGGCAGATTTTGTAACTCCATTAATTTGCCATCTTCAATAATGGTAGTCCGCTTTTTGTTTAGAACATCATGTTTACCCTCGTAGTATCGTCTACCGGTTAACATGTCTGCTCTATCTTTACCACTCAAAAATTTTCGTATTTCATTTTGCAAGAATTCACGTTCAGAGATACCACTATTCCCTTCTATGATCGCTTGCCACATTTCATTAACTGTTAGCATTGTACCTCCTTACCAGCTAAATCTTGCACCGTCCATGATTTCACGTAAACCATAGCGCACCGCATCGATGGTATGGTCATTGTGCTTAGGATAACTAGAAATGAAATTGCCATCTTTATCCTGTGCGAATTCGTAAGACATAAATTCTCGATACGCATTAGGGCAACGCTTTTTATCAATGTAAATCTTCGCCCTATCAGACAACCATTTAATACTAAAATCACGACTATCCGGCCCCTTGCGTACTGGATACGCTCTAATACCTAATTCTGTGAATTCTGCTATAGATTTAGGTTCAGCACTATCACAATATACAGGTCTATCGCCTACTTTATCCTTGATAAGGTTTACGGCTTTCTTATTGGTTAATTTAGTGCCGTATACTTCATCGTAGATATAAATAGTATCGTGTTTTTCATCGTAGTTCATTTTCATGTATACGAATGGGTCAGTCGCAAAACCAAAGTCAATGCCATGGAATACATTATCAAATGTATCTATGAGTTCATCCGTAATGTCTAATTCTTCAACGTTAGGGAATACATCGCCGCCTGTGCCTGTTACTTCGCCCATATATTCATGTGCGTACAGGTCAGGCCGTGCCTCTTTTAATTTTTCAGCCTCATTGACGAATTGTTGCCCCAACCATTCCACAGGAACCATAGTGTAATCACTTTTGATTACCATTCTATCTGCATCATCTGTTAATTGTTCTACGTTCACCCAATTATCACGGCTCTTAGGCGGGTTAAACGAATAAAAACACCAGTACTTATCACCACCACGTAATAAGGACTGGTTTATGTTACGTATTTCGTTCATGCCAGCGAATTGGTCTAATTCCTCGAACCATACTATACCGACATACCCAAACGGTAATTTAATTGACTTCACTTTTTGTGGATCATCAACACCTAGGAATAATATCCGTTGGCCTGTTGGATTATAGATAATCTCTAGCGGTGATTTCTTGAACGTAAACTTATCAGATACACCTAATTTCTCAATACACCACTCAATTTGAGCGTATACGGAGTTTTTGAGCGTCTGCCCTACCTTACGTAATACAACCGCATGACAATCTTTATTACTCATCAAGGTATCAACTACTTCAATACCAACAAATGACGATTTCGTACTACCACGGCCACCAGTCAACCAATAATGCGTATGTCTATGCCGTTTAATATCAGCACTTACTACGTCATAATGCGGAATAATAACTTCAGTTAAATCAACACGCTGAACGGTATCTTGTGTTGGCTCTTCATTCTCTGTAAGTCCGCCCGATACATTCAATACAAATTCGGCTGCCTTGTTATCCCCATTGATAGCATTTACTACCTGTTTAAGTACAATAGCAGTCTGTGCTGTTATGTTTAACCCTTTAGCACTTGCAAGGCTTTTTATTTTCTCGTCTATTTGGCCATCTTTTAATGGAGTATCTAATAATGTATTGGTTATTTCTCTCCACGTCTTTTTAGCCCTCTTCGCCTTGCCACTAGCAATGCCACCGAGTGAACCAAGCCGTTGACGCTCTTCTTTCGGTAACTTGCCTATATCTCTTAGGTTTTGTTTATTAATAGCCACTTGGCTCACCCCCTTTCTGTGCTATATCCGTGGTTTATGGTTATAAATTACCTGTTTTGATAAAATTTGCCACCCTTGCTGCATGTTCATGAGTTGCTGGCCCATAATAACGTGGACTGTGTTTAAAAGTGCCGTCTGATTGCAACTCCAAAGCCGTTTTCTTCAAACCGCTTATAAAATATGTATTTGGCTTTTTCGCCCATTGCTTAACCTTACCACTGTCAATTAAACTTTGAGCAGATTTAGATATTTTTGCCTTTTTACTACTTTTTATAGAGCTCTCTAAATTAGCAACTTTATTTTTCCATGATCTAATAGTGGCTTTAGTTTTTCTTATTGTTACTTTGCCACTATCTAAATCTTTCAAGAAGGATTTCACTTGTTTGATGTTTCGTGTGGTAATGTTCAAATTGCCTTTATGGTCAAACAGGCTTCCCCTAGCGTTATCACGTGCTATTTGACGTTCTACCACTCGTTTTTGTTTTTCAATCTTTTCTTTTAAGCTGTTTAAACTAGCGTTTTCCCTGTCCGCTCTATTCTTCTCTGCACGGCCTTTCCCTTTTTCAATGTGCCACACTTGGCCTTGCCTTGCTCTCATGTTATTCACATGATCATTAAATTTAGCGTCAAAGCTAGCTTGTAACGCTGCTAATTTCGCCTTACTTTTCTTTGTACCTTTGCTTTCTTCTCCGCTACCTGTTAGCGAATATCCAGCACCTCTACCGCCCATGTACTCACCCTTTCATTTTGTCTGTTACTGCATTGCTAATGTATGTTACATCACAATCAAATGTATACCCAATATCACCGCCATATACAATTACGTTATGCGGCTTAACTACTTTCATGCATTCGTCCATACCTTGTACCCATATATCAAATGCATCTTTGTTTCTTTTAACGCCTATTGTTGATACTGCTATTGTTCCGCCTGTTGGTAATCCATCAAAGGCGAAATCATAGCTATCAGCACCAGCCCATGACACAGTAGGAATAACCGTACACCCATAATCTTGCATCATCTGACCGATTAAGCGACTTCTGTATGTGTTCCATATCATCATCGCTATTGGCATGTTCGTGTATAGGCTAAAATCAGGCGTTAATACACAATCATAATCTGCAAGCATGGTACAGTAATCTTCCGGACTATTCCATACTCTTTCAAATTGATAATCATCAAGGAAGAAATGAACCCCTACGCCATCTCGTGGAGGTGTACTTTTGCAATAATTAAACCCCATTAACGACTTCGGTGTATGTATCACCTTGTCTAGTGTAGGTATGTCATATATCCCTGTGCATCTGTTTTCATCAAAATCATACAAGTTATATGTATTAGCCGTCCGCTCACGCTCGTTTTCCTTTTGCGGTAATTCTATTTCAACTGTGTCTACTGGATCAGCAATTTCAAATCCAAAGTCCGACATATCGAAATCAAATATTTCATTCATCTCTAATGACAAAATACCTTTATCCCATTTAGATGCCTCGGATACTTTGTTATCTGCCAATCTGTACGCTTTTATTTGTTGGTCTGTTAGATCATCAGCAATAATACAAGGTACTTCTTCAATACCTAATGCATGTGCTGCCTTATATCTGGTATGCCCACATACAATTACATTATTTCTATCAATGACAATCGGGACTTTAAACCCAAACTGTTCAATTGATTTAGCTACTAACGGAACGGCTTTATCATTCTTGCGTGCGTTCTTATCATATGGAATTAATTCATGTAAGCTTTTCGTTACAATTTCCATTATTTAAGAACCTCACCGCCTTTCCGCTTTAATTTCCCATTAGATCGTACACACAAACCGCATGTACTTTTTCTTGCGTTCCCCTGTGTGATATATGTTTGGCATAACCCATCATACTCAATGACATTAGCCGTACATTTTCCTTTCTTGTTGTTTAAGCATTTGCTTTTACAACACATAATATCAGTCATCATTTCTCCCCTTTTGATAACTTTATACAAAAAATGAGATATATCGCCGTGGATATACCTCATTATGTGATAGTTTTATTCATTTTTATTGCATACTCAAAACCAAAGTTATATAGTTGGCTCTCACCAACACGAGCATATGAATTGTAATCATGGTTAGCTCACTCTGTCTAACTCTTACACAATACTCGGTTCTTAATGGAACATATATAACTCTAGTTTTCAGCATGCAATCGCACCCTCTAAACTAATACCGCAAGTTGTTTGTAACATTTTTATTAAAAGGTTTATCTCATGAAACGTATAGTTAGTTGTTATTGCATCATTGGAAAGGATTATATGTGCGGTATTAGTTTACAAAATGCAATATAAGAGGTGCGGTGCGATTAGAAAATAATATAGATTGTAATGACTTAGAAACAATACTCGTTGATTTTCAAATACAAAAATATAAAACCGCACCTCAATTGCTATTTGGTTATTGTGCCTGCAACAGCACGATTGCTCATCGGCAACCTTACACCTTATATTCTACTATATGTTTTTACGCATATATACTGACATTTAGTGACATTTAATGACATTTACTGACATTTTATGACAATTACCGATATTTTAATCTACCTATTTCAATCAATGCTTTTTCTTTATATCTCATCGCCTGTCTTTTGCTGAATTGATGTTCAAAAATAGAATATGCTTGTTTAGCTGACATACCAAGCAGGTATTCTGCTCTTAACATCTTAGCACCCTTAACTGTATTCAATTTATATAATAAATCCGTTGCATCACTTTTATACTGTGTCAACTCATCAATTCGTCTACGTTGTTCCTTTTCTTTATCAATAAATCTTGCAACGCTATTTTCTAATCCACAAGGAATACCGCCACCGCTCACCCTATCTTTTGAATAATCAATAGCACTGATCGTTGTTATATTACTTTGCAACCGCTTTATTTCCATCGTCATTAACTCAAGGTCTTTATCTACTGTTTTCAACGGCTCTAGGTATTTCTTAGCACTATTTATCAATTCCTTTTCTTCTTTTGATAGTTCGCTCAACCATTGCTCACCTCATTTCTTTTACAATACTTATCATAATCAGATTGTGCCATTTCTTTTATTCGTTTCTGCTAGCTTTGCGCATTCCCAACTCATTGCATCATTTAGGTCATCACAAGTCCATGATGTTAAACCACCATCCCATGTATACACTTTTTCGTTTTTAAAAAATGCAAAATGTCGTTTTACCCATTTCGTGCTTTCAAAAAACCTAACTAATACAGGTGTATCAACTGCTACTTTTGACCAGTCAATAATACCTAATTCTTCTGCGATGTTTAACACTTCATTCTGCTCTATTTGGGGCATTATTTTACTTATGTTATTAATACACTTTATATGGCCGCCACTATTTACATCTAATATGTCATCATCCATAACTGGTCTTTTTGTTGTTACAAATGCAATATTATCGACATTCTTAACATAATATTTCCACCCATCATCATATAGCTTTTGAAGTAACCACTCTCTACCTTGTTTATCACTAATCATCTTCTTCTACCTCGCCATAATCCTTTTCAAATTCATTAGCCTCGTAAACTCTAAATTTACCTTTATTATTTTTAACAATGTAATCACTTACATCACATGCGATCACTTCATTATCTGTTGTAATTTCTAATGATGTGTTCTTATACCAATCAATACCAATCACATCATCAACAAAATCTACTATTTCCATAGCGTTCGTGCCGTTGTATTGTACGGCTTGAATTTCATTAGCCTTTTTCACATACCTTTTAGCCATTTACTAATTCTCCCCTAACACTCAATCATACTGATTACCTATATTGCTTATTTAACTAAACCACCAATCCCAAAAGTCGCCACCATCTGGGGCCGTTAATTCATAGTAACTTAAATAATCACGCATTAACCAATACGCTCTTCGATATTGTTTATTTCTATCGTCCTTCAAAGCCATATCCTTTCACTTACACATCAGCTATAACCTAACATACTAACCTCTTGTGATAAGGCGGATATTTCACCGCCTATACCTGTCTTTCTACTGTCTTTTACTGTGTTTCTACTGTCTTTTATTTACCAGTACTGCCATATCCGCCAGTACCTCGTTCTGTTTCGCTTAAACTATTTACTTCCTCTACATCGACCATTGCTACTGGTACGATGATTAATTGTGCAATGCGATCACCTCTAAATATTGTGTAATCACTACAAGATACATTATCATATGCGATGCTTAGTTCACCTCTATAGTCAGCATCTATAACCCCTACGCTATTTGCACATCGTAATGGTGTTTTACTCATGCTGCTACGTGGTACTAATAGACCCATATGACCTTTAGGAATTTCTACTGCTATTCCTAGCGGTATTTTCTTTTGACTATCCGCTGGTACTTTAATATGAAATGGGCAATATAGGTCTAACCCAGCTGCATCTTTACTTCCCCTTGTTGGTAGTTGTGCATACTCACTCACACGTTTTACTAACACTATTCCATTCACCCCAATTCTTTGCTCTATTCACTTTGTTGCTAGTTATATTTAATTCGGCCATAATTTGCCGATTAGTCATACCTTTTTCACAAAGGGCAATCACCTTGTCAGTCAATGCAAATTCATCTTGTATGCTTCTTTTCGTAGGTAATCCCTTTCCTTTGTCAGTAACAATATGTATAGCTTCGCTTATATCTAGGTCTCCCCACACTACCGATGCTAATGCTAGCCAATTCTTACAGTTATGAGGAATACCATATGTCGCTGTATTAATCGCCATTGCTCCATTTACTCTCCTTATATATTCTAAAAAAATCATCCGCTTTCATTACTACTAACCAAGGCTTGTTGCTTTTTTTCCAAGCCACTATAGGCATATTGCCATTACCAGCTTGTATTGCATCATGTTCCGCTTGCTCATATGCTTTACGTACATTCAGATTTTCTACGAATTTAACTTCTTGATGTATGTTAGGTAGTCCTATACAGTCGCTTGCATCACCTGTATTACCACAATACTGTGCAGTTCTACGGACTTTGTCGAACCCATGCGACCTACACACATCACGCCACATTCGTTCACCTCTAGCACCTTTTTCTTTACTGTTTATTGGCAATGATCATCACCGCCATCTTTTAAGCATTCATTACATGCTTTTTGATACACATCAACATAAATCTCTTGTTTATCTCCGTTATATGTAACCTCGATATACTCTTTGATATGTACACCGCTTACCAATGCTTTCCAATTTTGTAATGTTTTGCAAAACCAAACTATATACATATCCATAGGTGCTATTTCATTAGCATTATAACCAAACTCATTAAATAAAACTGTTCTTGCTGCATTAATTGCTTTTTCTTGAAATTTGTACATATTTACCTCTCTTTTTATTCTGCAAATTCCATTAAATTTGTTTGTATTTTTACATCGCTTAACATTTCCGCTTTGGCTTTTGCATACATTTTTCTATCGATTTCAAATCCATATGCACTTCTGCCAAGTTCCATAGCAGCCCTTAACGTGCTACCACTACCAGCTACTGGGTCAATTACTACATCGCCCTCATCAGTAAATATTTCTATCAACCTTTTTAATATGCTTACTGGTTTTTGTGTTGGATGAATATTAGGTACTAAATTTTTGTTATCACGTTTCCATTCAAAGTGATCAAATATCATTTTTTTATTGTTACTAAACTTAGGAAGTTTTTCACGATACAAAATCAATGCATATTCCGTCGCACCTACAATACGCATATTTGCCTTTAAGACTTGCGCACTATAATTTTTATTGAATGTTATAGGAATGTAGTTTTTAAACCCATGTTTTTTTGCATATTCAATAACCATTGGTTGTTGTTGGTAGCTACAAAATATAATCATGCATGGTGCTTGACCTCGTTCTTTAGGTTCTTTTTTTAACAAGCGATTACAGAAATGAAAGTATTCCGCAATATTGAAGTTGTAATCAGAATTGAAGAATGCTTTACCAGCTTTTTTGCTTTCACCATTCTTGTTATCGCCGTCTACATACCACATAGGATTACTTGCATATGCATTGTTCCCTAGATTATATGGAATATCAGCAATAACTAATTGTGCCTTTGGTATTCCATATCGCTTAAAATTCTGAAAATTATCATTAAACAGCTCTACTTTCATCTATTCACCCATTTCATGCAACCTATCCTCATATAATATTCTTTTTCCTTTTCATTTAACTTAACAGAACCTTTTCTTCGTTTTGCCCTTTTAATAAAACCGCCAACTTTATATACTGGCTTATCAAAGTAAGTTCCACTATATTCATCAATTAAAATTAATCCAGCACTGCCAAGCATTTCATCAATTACATCCCAATGATCATCATATAAACTTCTAGGAACTGCATAATACAAATACATAACATTATGATTGTCATGGTAACGTGCTTTCTTAAAATCGTTACGGAAATCATTTATATCTGTTTTAATTTCGACTTCAGTTAAGTGCAATTTATTAAGATTAAAGTAGATGAAATCAGCCTCATAAGGCGCTTTCTTAACACCGCTCATTAACACATTAGGTATACATACATTTTTAAGGAATAAATGTTGTCCTAATGCGTATTGGATATCTTGCTCTGTCATAGACTCCGCCCTCTATATATTTAGTTTTTCCATTAATTCTTCAAATAGAAAAATTACCACCAAATTCACCACCATAATCAAAAATGTTTTAGCTACAGACAATATACTCACACCAAGAATTCCAACTAACCAAAGTACAAGTGCTAGTGCAAATGAAAATGCAACAATAAAAAATAGTATTAATAAAATTCCATCAACCATAGATAAAAATGCTCTCATTCTTTCCCCTTTCTAATATTTGTTTATTTCTTTATTTCCTTGAAAAACACTAACCAAACTGTTTTGCCTCTGCGTTGGCCAAGTATCGGTTCAATAGGAAGTAACCCTTTAACCATTGGTAACGTGATTTGTTCTTCATTCCATTTGAATATCATCGTTCCATTTGGTTTTAGTACTCGCCAACATTCTGATAGGCCTTGTTTAATGTCCTCTTGCCATGTTTGTTCTAACCGTCCATATTTCAACGCTAGGAATGATTTATCGCCAGCCTTTAATAAATGCGGTGGGTCAAACACTACAAGGTGAAAACTTTCATCTTCAAAAGGCATCTTGCGGAAATCTGCGATCACGTCAGGTTTTACAATTAACGTCCTGCCATCGCATAGCGTTGTTTCTAATGTACGGTTATCCATATAAACAGTTTCTTCATGTTCTCTGTTGAACCAAAACATTTTAGAACCGCAACACGCATCAAGTATTTTCATTCTTCACACCTTGTTTTCAAAAGGGTTTATAGTTTCAAAAATTACAAAAGCTGTATTTTTATATCCGTTTCGTTCTTCCCATTCACGGAATACCTTTGTCAAATCTTTTCCCAATTCATCCATATGTTCTTGTTTTACATCGAATAAATAATCTTCCGACCATTCCGCTATTTCATCGTCCACATCGAAATCAACAACATTAGAAATAACCATGTCAGCATCAATCGTTGGAACATAATAATATGGGTTACCAACTCTAATCATCGGAACTTCTTCCGCTGGATACGTTTCTGCAAAATCTTTCACGGCATCTTCAATGCTTTTTTGTGGATACCCTACATGTTCACCCAAACACCAGCACCATTCATTCTCATTTTTTACTAACATTGTTATTCCTCTTCTTCTTGCTTTTCCCATCCAGCAACAATATTTATTCCAAATCCATCATACAAATTATCAACATATTCAATCTCATAAAGTGTTTCGTTTGCAGCGATACAACACTCTTGATCTTGGTCACATTTTTCTAAATACTCAATTAATTCACGTACTGTCATTTTAAAATTCCTTTCTTGATACACTCTTTTATTGCAATAATCTTATTCAAGTAAAAAATCACCACCTAGAACGGAACATTCTCATCGCCACCATTATTTTCAAAACTATCAAAATTACTTGGTGCGTTATCATCATTCATCAATGATGTTCCTACAAATCCAGCTACCACTTCTGTTACGTAACGTTTCTGACCATCCTGTGTTTCATAGCTACGTGTTTGTAAGCGCCCCTCTACAAACGCTCTATTTCCTTTACGCAAATTACCTACGCTTTCTCCTAACTTGCCCCAAGCCACACAGTTTACAAAAGCGGTTTGTTCTTTCGTTTCATTTGTTGTGTAGTCAATATAGGTGTTAGTTGCTGCTACCGTAAAAGTGGCCACCGCTCGACCACTTTGGGTATAACGCACTTCTGGATCACGTGCTAAATTACCTAAAATCTGTACTGTATTCATTTAGTTCTCCTTAATAATACATTCCATTCAATGATGCCTCTGTATCGTCAATATAAACATCGTAGTTAGGATGAATGTGGCAATCGACTGTTGCCTCGTTTCTCATTATTTCAAGTAGGTTATCAATCTTAACCCTTGCTTGTTCCTCGCTAGTTGCAAGTACTGTAAAGCTAACATTGAACGATACATTACAACTCACTTCAAATTCCTTTGGTTTTTGTTTCATCTATCCCCCTATTGCTTGCTTTAATAACTCTTTCCCCTTGTCAGATATTTTGCTTTTGTTGATTATTTCTGTTGCATCAACTGGTTCTTTGGCTACTTCTACTAGGTTTCCAGTTGGTAACATTTTAATTGTTCGTTCACCACTTTCTAATGCCATTCGTTCTTTCTCTGCTTTTTGCCTAGCCTCTAGCAATAAACCATTATTTTTAATAGCATTTGCCATCTTCAATCTATGTTGTTCTCTAACCGCCATTTGTTCATATTGTTTGATAAACTGCGCTCTACAACTGCTTTCGTTGTAATCATCACCCCTGCGTGGATCAAACGATGACCATATAGATTTGGCACAAGTTAGGGTTAAGCCGCTCAATCGTTCTAACCCTTTGTCATAGCCATAACTTTGTGCAGCTTTGATTACCATTTCCCATGCACCTTGTGCGGTGTCCATTTCTTGAACATCGTTTACATAGTCGCTAATCTCTTTTGCTTTCTTTCTAATCGTTGCTACGCTTGGTAGATATTCATGTGTTTTGATTAACTCTTCAACTGCAGCACTCAATGTTACTGGGTTAATATCACTTAACATAGCAACATATAATTCCAACTTCTTTTTATCAATATCTTTCTGATACATGACTGTAATCGGTGCTATCGCAGTTAGTATATCCGACTTCCTCATTACTCATCCTTTCCTCTTGTTCGTACATATCAATCAATTCATTAACACTATCAATTCGTCTTTCAGTTTCTGACTTAGCAAGCGACTGGTTTAAATATCCCTCAAACTTTGTACCAAATAATGTTTCAGGTCTAAGGTATGGTTCAAATTTAGTACCCATCCATTCAGAACATTTTTTATCAATGACAATCTTAAAATCGTCTATCGTAAAGTGTTCTTTCATTCTTGCCTTTATCAGCGTTCTAGTTTTCTGTGTTGTACTTCTATAGTTCTTGTTAGTTTTAGAGTTAAGATATTCAATGATTTCATTTATAGAATTAGAGGTGTTGTCATGTTCAACATGACAATGTATTTTATTTATCTCTTTCTTTATCTCTTTCTCTATCTCTATCTCTGGTGGAGTTTTGTCAGAGATTTGTCGGACGTTTGTCAGGACATTTGTCCTATCGCTTTCTATTCGTTGTCTATATTCCCTCTTTCTGTCAGCCTCACTACTGCCTCTACCAATGAAGTTTTGAATATCCAACATATAGATTGCGCCATTCTCTAGTACATCAATTAGTCCTAATTCTTTGAAAATTGATAGTGCTTGTTTAACTGTTCCTATTTGGTGTCCAGTTACACTTGCCAGCATTTCTGCGTTATAAGGAATGCGATCATTAACAACTAACTTTCCATCATTCTTTAGACTTCGTAGATAGAGTTTTAAAAGAATATTACTGTACAAGTAGCCATCTTTCATGCTTTCTAATATCTTCAACTCATCACTATCAAAGAAATTATCTTTTAATCTAAGATAGTAATATTTTTTGTTATCGCTCATAGGCTAACCATTAACCATTGCTTACGCATTTAACTTTTGGTTGCGTTTGTTCAATTACATCTAACACATCTTTCAATTCTGTAATTTCTTTTTCATTTACTTTGTATTCGGCTTGCGTTTGTTCTAATTTCTCAATGCGTTTCTTAACATATAGTTCAACAACATCAATTCTTTTCATACTAATCTAACCTCTTTCCTAAAAATCAACGTCAATAACTGCGAGTTCCTTTGTTTTATCTTGTCCGTTTTTGGCAATCAAAACTTCGATTTTCGAGAAAACATTATCATAGTTATCAACAATAACGACTTCATTGTTTTTCATTAACTCGTTTTAATTTATTGATTAAGTCTTTAACTAACATAAATTTCTATTCCTCTCTTCTAATTTACGTTGTGTTTCCTTTGCAAATACTCCGTGTGCTAAGTTCTCATGGCAATATCTGCACAAACACGCTAGGTTGTTTAGTTCGCTTGTACCGCCTCTACCTCTAGGCAATATGTGGTGTACCTCAGTAGCAGGTGCGCCACATATTACACAACATGGATAGCCATCTATACTATCCCTTTCTACGGCTTGTGGCCTCGTTTTTTTGTAGAGTTTATCATCAAGTCTTTTTTTCTTGTTCATTCCCCCACTCCTTAACTAGCGATTGTATGTAATCGCTATCATCAAGTTTTATTCCAAGCTGGTTGCACTCATCAACCAAGCAATCAATAAGCCTTTGCATCTCTGCAACTGTATATACTGACGAGCCGTGGTAGCACATAATATTGTGATAACCTTTTATGCTTTTACATTCGCCTGCATCTTCGGCTATCCACCCTATTCCGTGTGCTTGCCAAATTTGAATATATCTTTCTATGGCATCCTCACGTACCGGAACATAACTAAAATGACTACAGTCTTTAATTGCTTTTCTATATACATCTTCTTTAGACATATATGAATGACTGCTCATGACTTCTGCTATCTTTTGACAAAGAACCCAACAATAAGCGTTAGCATTCATGCTGCGTGATTTTGATTTTTTCTTAATCTCAATCACATATTCTTTATCTTTGTCTAATTTTGCTAGGTCATTGTCATGTGGTGCTGGTATGACTACCATTACACCCAATGGACTTCTTAATAATTCGATGTTATTTGTTGTCCATTTCATAATGATGTCAACCAAGATTTAACTTGCTTTAGTTCGCTTAGATCTAACATCTTTGATGATGCTTTATTGAAAGTTGTTTTGATATATGATGCAACTGTGTTATTGTCTATGTTTTTAACTTCTGCTAATTTAAACACTTCTTGTGCCAATTGCTTTGTTAATTCCGTTTCGTTATTGCTTTGTGCATCATCATCTTCATCCCAAGCAACACCAAGAATAGATGACAAAGAATATCTTCGTGCGTATGTTACAACGCTACCTACACCTTGAGGGTCTTTCTTCATTAAAGGTAACGTGAAAGGATGACTTTCAAACCATTCACCACTTTCATGTAATAACAATGTAGTTACTGTTACAGCTTCATCTGTAGTTGATGGTATTTGCATAAATGACAATCCATTACTTGCTAATACAGGTCTAATGGCTTGTAGTAAACTATCAAGCGTTACATATTTAGCTTTTAGGTATGAGTTTTCTTTTGTACGCTCTGGGTCTGATACTTCCGATTGGAATTTAGCTAACGCTTTAGCTATCTCTGTTATTGTTTCGCTCTTATTCATTAAATTTCGCTCCATTCAATACCTAATTTAATCAACAAATCATTGATTACCTTTCGTTGTCTTTCGTTAATATTTTTGACAACATATGTTACTGTTTGTGTTTCTTCTAAAATTGGTGTAGTTTCTGTCACTACATCGTGTTCTAAAACTGGCTTTGTTGTTTCTTGCGGTTCTTTTGCTTTAAGTTCAATTTCTAAACGCTTTTCAAACTCAGCAGCAATAACACTATCAAGTTCACCAAACGGAACATTATTTACACGATGTTGAATTTCTTCATATTGAATTGGTGTATCTAGTGCATAATTCTGATTAAACAAGTCAATTTTCATCTTAATCATTTCGACTTTTTCAGCTTGCATACGTTTTAGATCATCATCATTTTGTTGTTGCTCTAATACACCTTTCAACATTTCTTCAATAGATAATGCTACATCGGACATCTTGGCGGTTTTGTTTTCCCACCATTTAGGGTTTGGCATAACTCTGTTTTTATATTCTTCCCTAATGCCTAGTGATTGCACTTTATCTTCAATCATCTTTAATACAGTATCTTTACGTTTCAGCATTTCTTGTTGTTCAAATTCACCAATTTGATTTGCGATAGGGTTTTCCACTCGACTTACAACTGCAAGCACCTGTTCTAACTCTGCGGTAAATGTATTGTATGGAATTTTTAACTCACGTTTTTTATCAGCCCCAAATCGTGTTAGCTTAGTACGGATAGAAACAATCTCTTTCAATACAGATTTCATTTCTTTTAGGTTATCTTCTGTAACCACTAAGCCGTTATACTTTTCTAGTTTTTCTTCAAGGTACTTCGCAAGTTCTGCATTATTCCATGTCATAGTTAAATTGCTATCAATTACTTGTGGCTCGATAGCTGGTTGTACAATTATATCAACTGTTTCCATTTATTTCTCCTTGTGTTAAAATACAAGTAGAGTATTTTCCAATACTTCTACACAAAGTCCGCTGAAACTTCTTCTAAAACTTTTCACAGCGGACTTTTCTTTTTTTTATAATATTGAACTTCTTCTAGCCAATATCCAGTTAAAAACCAAAGTGTAACTCCTAACATAGTTTGTAAAAACCATGTCCAGTAGTCGATAGTATCTAGTTCAAGGCTACCCATCGCACCTACTGCTAGAATTACACCTGCAATTCTTAGTGCATAACACACTTTAATCATTACCTACCAACCTCTTTTCACTAGGGCATCAACAACCATTTTCGATGCACTATCGCAATCCCATTTGAAAGCATTCCACGCAAAGTCATATGCTCGCTTTTGTTCAGACACACTTAGTTCTTCGCTTTCAATTCTTCTAACCCAACTTTCCGCATCTCTTTTGAAATTCAATCGTATGTTCATTACATCCACTCCTCATAGTGCTAATATCAAAATCAATTTCACTCTTTCTGCTAGACGTTTTAGCTTTTCTCCATTCTTGAAATTCAGCTTGGTTTTTAGGGCTTTCATAAAATTTATAAATTTCTTCTATAAACAACCTCACTTTCTCACTCCTCTTTGATGAGTTCGCCAATCGGTACACCGAAACAATCAGCCAACTTTTGAAGGCTCGTAACACTTGCCCCATTTTTGCCGTTAAGCCATTGACCTATTGCAGCCTGTGAAATACCTGTTTTCTTTGACAGCGTATAAGCCGTCATATCTTGGTCTTTCATAAGCTGTTTGATTTTTTGCAAATTCATTGATTATCACCTCGCTTTTTGCTACAATCAAATTACTAAGTATTTATTTAGTATATGCAACGCTTTTACATTGCTATGTATTTGCGTTACCCTGTGATTACATAATACTACGCATATGCTAGTAATTCAATTAACTCACAATAAAAATAATTAAGAATTACAGTTTTATTTTTAACTTTTTATAAACAGGTGGCTAAAATGGCATATGACCGCATATTCGAGATAATGAAAGAAAAGGAATTAACGGCTTACCGAGTGTCAAAAGACACCGGAATATCACAGGCCTCATTAGCTGATTGGCGAAAAGGCAGGTCTAAACCTAAAATTGATAAGTTGCAAAAACTATCCGAATACTTTGGTGTATCAATCCAATATCTAACAGGGGAAAGTGATCAGATTGATGATACTCAACAAATACAAGCACCAAACGGATACTATGTAGACAAAGAAACAGCCGAGTACGCTGAAATGTTACGTACTCGGCCAGGTGCTAGACTTCTATTCTCGGCTGCAAAAGACATATCAAAAGACGATTTACAAAAAGCCGTGGAATACATTGAGTTTTTAAAGTCTAAAAACAAATAATATTAGGGAGTGTGTTGTGTTGGTAGTGAATATAATTTACTGCGATTTACCATGTGTTAAAGCTATATCTGAGGAAACAGACGATATAGACACGCATAATATATATGTGAATAAAAACTTGCCACATGATAAAATGAAAGCTGAAATACGGCATGAGTTATCGCATATCATCAATGATGATTTCTATTTGGATAGTCATGTTAATTTGGTTGAGGAAATGGTAAGGAGATATGATCTAAAAGACGAAAATCTTACAAATGATATTAACTTCTACCATCATTTCAAGTAAGGGAGATAAAGAAATGAAAAAGTTAGTTGTATTGTTGTTATTAATGTTGTGCATTCCACTTGCTATATTTGCAAACGATAACCGAAATATAGTTGGTATATCCAAAAATATGGAGTTCACAGTTGGAATTGATACAAATAGTATTAATGTGATTAGATACGACCCACCATATTACATCATTAGCGTTGATGAGTATCATCAAAACTTCTCAAAAGGTTTATTAGGCGCTAGAAAAGCACAGTACTTCTACAATTACAAAACTCGTGAAATGGAAACGAAAACACTTAAACAATATACGAGTGATGGTTCATCTAATTTTGCAGAAGATGAATATTACAATACCGATTTGCAACCAGTGCGTGATGGTACAATGGCATATTTCATAGGAAATTATGTGTTCTATAAGGCATATGGCATGTATTTTGCACAGGAATTACAAGACCAATACGGAAATCGTGATGTACTAAAGAAATAAAAAAGAGCCACCTACACAGGTGGCTTTATTTGTAGAGAGGATTAACTATGGAATTATCAAAGGGAGTTATATACGCTCGCTATTCATCGGACAAACAACGTGACGAATCAATCGAAGGGCAAATAAGAGAGTGCAAAGCGTATGCAGAGCGTGAAGGTATCATTATCACTCACATTTACACAGATAGGGCTTTATCGGCAAGAACAGACCATCGCCCAGAATTTCGTCAAATGATTGACGACGCAAAGAAACATAACTTTGAATATGTTATTGTGTACCAATTAGATCGCTTCAGCCGTAGCCGTGAAGATAGTGCATTATATAAAGCAGTGCTTAAACGCAACGGTGTAAAGGTAATTAGCGCCAAGGAAAATATTAGTAGCGACCCAGCTGGTATTATCCTTGAGTCTGTATTAGAGGGCATGGCGGAATATTACAGTGCAGAATTGGCTCAAAAAGTTAGACGTGGCATGACTGACAATGCATTAAACGGCAAAATGAACGGCACACCTACACCGCTAGGATATGACAAAACAAAAGACAATTCACTCATCATAAACAAGCGTGAGGCCAAAATAGTAGAACGCATCTTTGATATGTATCTAAAAGGCCACTCTATCCCCTCTATATGCTCGTTTTTAAACTCTAAAGGGTATTTATCTAAGAGAGGCGGAAAATTCTCATATGCGGTAATTAGACGAATTCTAAGCAATGAGAAATACATCGGCACCATGAAGTGGAATGATATTATAGTAGAAGATGCTATCCCCTCTATTATTTCAAAAGAAATATTCGAGAAAGTACAATCAGCAAATAGCCGTAGAATTAAATTAAAGGCCTCTAGGAGCGAGTTTTACAATTTATGCGGTAAATTATACTGCGGAAAGTGTAACGCTCATTACGTAGGCTCTACGGCAACTTCTCGGAGTGGTGAAAAGCATTACTATTATGTATGTAACAATAGACGAAAACATCACACTTGTGATGCACCAAATCTAAAACGTGAAATAGTCGAGGAGATTGTAATCAACAAAACACTTGAGATATTGAACCAACCGAGCACTATCAAGCAATTGGCAGAATTAGCTATCAAGGCTAATAAGGATATGATGAGTACAAGTGAATTAGAACTACAATCTATTAATGATCGTATCAAACAATTGCAATCAGAATTAGATAATTACATGAAAGCAATCGCCAAAGGGTTTATATCTGATACGTTACAAAACCAAATAGAGAAAACAGAGGCGGAATTACAAGACCATATGACACGTCGTGCGAACCATGAAATGGCAAGTAATCAAATCCAATTAACTGCAGAGCATATAGAATTCTTTCTACACAAAATGGCAAAAGAAAACCCTACCACCAAGCGAGGCAGAGCAAGCATTATTGATACTTTCATAAAGCAAGCTACCATATTTGATGATAGGGTAGAAATTATATTTAATTATAGCAATGACCTGCCCCAATTTAAGGAACAGGCCATTCAATGTTCGCACTCATGCGATATGGTGGACCACCAGGGGTTCGAACCCTGGACACCCTGATTAAGAGTCAGGTGCTCTGCCAGCTGAGCTAGTGGTCCATGACATGAATAATTATATGCTTATTTTATAGGAATGTAAAGAAAATTTATTACACTCCTATAAAATATCAACATTCATATTATTAATATTGTAATACCCAATCCTTCATAATATTACAGGCCTCAGTAGGGAGTAAATCACTAGTCCCTACGCAGTTTTCACCACTATATAGTTGAAGCACACTATGAGTGCGGCTTACTTCTTTAACAATAATATTCGTTAAATTAGACTTAGGAACGCTAAACTGTAACCCATAACGACCAAAATAGGTAAAAACAGACTCTTGTGTATCGTATTCTATATGGACTTGAAGCATCTTGCCTCCAGGCCAGCATGATTCAATATTTTCCTTTGATCTAGGCTTTAAAAAATCAAAAAATCCCATACTACCCTCCGATTCGCCACATTGGTCGTTCTGGTTGCTCCATGCCTATACCATCATGTCGTTCTTGTTTTCGTTGCAAAGCACGTTCGATATGCGTGGCTAAAGCCTCTTCTGAGGCACCATTGCGCACGAGCGATACAAGATCAGCCTCATCATCTCGCAACAAGCACAATCGCATTTGACCATCAGATGTAAGGCGCACACGATTGCATGTATCACAATAACTATGAGACATAGAGAATATAAAGCCTACAGCCTTACCACTAGGTAGTGCCAAATATGTAGCAGGACCAAAGCCATAAACAGAATGAACCTCTGTGAGAGATCCGCCACTAACGCGTTCTAATTGTTCCTTCCATTCATCAAAGGTAGGTCCATGAAAGGCATCACCTTGGAACGGCATGTATTCAATAAACCGCCAAACAACAGGCCATTTTTCAACATATTGTAATAAAGATTTAACTTCATCATCGGACCAATAACGAGATAAAACCGTATTAATCTTAACGGATTTAAAGTTAGCATTAATAGCGCTACGTATACCGTCGAGAACAGACTCCAACTGCCCCTCTTTACCAACACAGGTGGCAAAAGCTTCAGTTTCAAGAGAGTCCAAACTAATATTCACACGATTCAAGCCAAGTTTTTTTAACCGTTGCGCTCGTGAGGCTAATAAACTACCATTGGTAGTCATAGAAATATCTTCAAACCAACCTGTTTCTTTAATGCGACCTAGTAACTCTTCGATATGTGGATAGAGCAAAGGCTCACCGCCTGTGAGGCGTACTGCCTTCACACCAATATGATGGAAGGCCCCTAATATATTCATCCATTCATCAACAGATAATAGTTGTGTTTGACTTTGAGGAGTAATTTCTGCAGGTCGGCAGTAGGGACAACAAAAATTACACGCATCTGTCAACGACAGACGTACATATTCAATTGTACGACCCCATGCGTCTTTCATAACACACCTCATTTACTAATACAAAATTACTTAATAATAGATACTTCATCACCTACATGAATCGTACCAGTTTTAAGAACCTTACCAAAGATACCTTGTGTAGGCATAATGCAGGAACCAACTTGTTTCATAATTTCACAACCTTGATGACATTCTTTGCCAATTTGAGTAATTTCAAGAATCACATCATCACCTACTTGTAAGTGAGTCCCTACAGCTAATTCATAAAGAACCATGCCTTCTACTGTAATGTTTTCAGCGAAATCACCAGGTTTGACATCTGCACCTTGTGCCCTCATGTGATCAATACTCGCAATACCAAGCAAGCTGATTTGGCGATGCCAATTTCCTGCATGAGCATCTCCCTCCATCCCATGATCAACAATGAGATTGGCGGATTCAATATTATGTTTTTTTTGCCCTTTTCTCTCACTTATGGAGATAGCAATAATTTTTCCGTCTGCCACGTAGTCCTTCCCTTCTTATGGGAACATTCCATATACATAACTTTTATAAACACTTAATTGTAAATACAAATTAATATTTCTATTTTATGAAAGCATCACAAAATAGTTCTACAATTATCTATATATTATAGCATAATATTCTAATGTTTTTCCTGTGATTTTATTCACTAAAAAAACTCTACCGAAAGAGGTAGAGTTCTCATATAGTTATTATTATCGGCGACCCATTTCTTTAATTTCGTCACCTTTATTAACACCATTTAGTAATAAATTAAGCAAGATTGCCATAATACTACCAAAGGTAATGCCAGATTTTAATATAATTTGTGCCCAATCAGGGAA
>OGIW01000344.1_pt1 | contig 46296 bp, 51 predicted proteins | sample 1571921 | NCBI WGS metagenome assembly OGIW01 (sample SAMEA2582112, study PRJEB24529) | metagenome | biome: Human gut stool | place: China | collected 2011 | reverse complement strand
TCAGATTCATTAAGAAATGTCTCTTGAAGTGTCTTAAATTACGATACCATTATACTCCAGTGTACTGACTGTCAGGTAATTCCCGGTAAATTTATTAGGAAACAGGATTCCACGGGGACGCCCTTTCTCAAACCAGTATTGTGTAAGGATATCCAGACACCGTTTAGAAAGAATTGTATAGCGGTCCATCCTGTTCTTCGTATCCCGGACATGAATCTGCATATTTGAGCGGGAAATATCATCATAATGAAGGTGAATCACTTCAGAAACCCGCATTCCGGAAGAATACATCGTTGCAAACATGGCTTTATATTTGATATCATCGACAGCTTCTAACAGACGGTCTATTTCATCAACAGTCAGTATTGTTGGAAGCTTGTGTTCCAGAATCATACGTGGAACTGTGATATCATCCCAAAGGATATGCAGGACGTTCCGATAGAAAAAACGGATAGCCGAATTATAAAGGTTCAGAGTTGTGGCTTTTAGTCCTTCCTCCTTTTTGGCAAGCAGAAAAGTCCTAACGTCCTGGCAGGTAAGTTCTTCAGGGCACTTAGCTTGATATTTCAGGAAGTAAGAAACATAGTTTTTATAGCAGTTGATGGAACGTTCTTTGAGGTTGCGGATTTTTCCGGCTTCCTCAAGCTGTTCTAAATATTTTTCATACATAATAAAATCCTCCATGTAAAATCAGTAGTAATCAAAACACTGCTTTACACGGAGGTGCATTTGAGTCGTAAAACCGCTTGCCAACCAAGCGGAAGGATGGTATTCTTTTCATAAGCAGTGGGAAGGTCGATCCTGATTGATTGTTTCGTTGTGGTGACTTAACAATACTACTTTTAGGACTTGCTTTCCACTGCTTTTTGTTATAGAAAGCAGAAAATCGCTATGCCACAGCCTTGGCAGGCCATCGCGCAGCGATTTTGTTCAATTTGAATTTAGCGATTTCTTTTTCCGGTATTCTCTGTCCCACGGATTTCCTCATGATAGAAATAATCTACGATCACCGGATGTCCCTGCGGGACTCTGCCATAAGGCATTTCATTATCCACAAAGGCACAATCATACTTCTTAGCCATTTTCTCAGCTTTTACTTCAAGTGCTTCAAAGTAGCTGCGGTTATGCTTGTTATAGATCTCGTCGTAAAGTGGTACAAGATCAGGATATTTTCCGGCGATATAATCCATAATTGTCTTTTTGAAACCGCCTCGAAGATTGAGATTTTCGAGCCAGAACAGATCGCACTGATCCTTTACCCGCTCAAAGATTGCTTCAAAATCCGTGATACCGGGGAATACCGGGGATACGAAACAGACTGTACGGATACCTGCCTCATATACCTGCTTCATAGCAGCGATACGGTGCTCAATGCTCGAAGCAGAATCCATATCGTTCTTGAAATTTTCATCTAGTGTGTTGATCGACCATGAAACGGTTACACGTCCAAGCTTCTTCAACAGATCAATATCCCGTACCACAAGATCCGACTTTGTGCAGATCAGAATATCTGCGTCACTGCCGATCAGCTGCTCCAGAAGTTTTCTGGTATTCCCGAATTGCTCCTCCTGTGGATTGTAGCCATCTGTCACAGAACCGATGACCACCCGCTGTCCGGCATATTTCTTCGGATTTTTAATTTCCGGCCAATGCTTCACATCAAGGAAAGTGCCCCATTCCTCCTTGTGCCCGGTAAAGCGCTTCATAAAAGAAGCATAGCAATACTTGCAGGCATGTGTACAGCCCACATAGGGATTGACCGAGTAACCGCCTACCGGCAGACTAGACTTAGTCATGATGTTCTTTGTTTCCACCTCACGAATGAGGATTCCATTTATTACTTCTTCCATGATTTCTGTACCTCTAACACTTTATTAAATTCTTCCGGCATTTCCTGAATCATATTTTCATCCCCTATGATAGGGACAAGGTCTTCCTTCATAAACACCGGAATGCCGAGCTTATGTGCCTGGTCCGTCAGAGACCATGCCCATTCCGGCTCCGTATGAATCTTCCTGCTCTGAGCTCCGGTCATGGTGCCGACAACGATCCAATTGATTCCGGAAAGGTCAACTGTGCCGGGATCATCGAATAACGGCTCAAAGGTAACATGGTAATGTTTTGCTCTGACGTTTTTCCGAAGGGCGTCGATACGCCACAGTTCTGCTTTCCTCGTCACCGTAACGCCAAACCATGCGTTTTCCAGATCGGTATCAAAATCCAGCAAATCAGGTCGCTTGGTAAGGAACAGGAACTGATGCTGTGGATTTTCACGGATCTTTGCAAATACCTCGTCTCTCCATTCCGGCTTCCATCCGGAGAGATCGCTCATGCCGGTAAGAAGAAAGTTCTGCGGACGTTTCTTTTCCATCATCTTGAGCTTACCCGGAAAGAATTCAGGGTCAGCGAAGTCATCAATCATATGCCAGCGTTTCACGTTGTTGCGGGCATAGCAATATGCACACCCCACTGTGCAGCCAATGACGATATTCATGTTCTGAATCTGATCTTTGATACAAATACTCATGACTTCTGCCACTCCTCAAGATTCTTTCTGATGCGGTCGAGGCATTCCTCAAACCGGGTAATTTCTTCCTCTGAAAAATCTTTGTAGTAAATACTGCCCATCTCATCAGATACAGAATCGTACTCGCCCTTTAAGGCATGTGCTTTCTCAGTCAGAAACAGGAGTGTTTTCCTTTTGTCCGTTTCAGACTGAACACGGCTTATCAGCCCTTGATTTTCCATTCTTTCCAGCATCGTAGTAAGAGATGTTATCGCTAATCCGCATTTAGTCGAGAGTGACCTGATTGAGATACCATCCTCCTGCCACAGCACATAAAGAATACGCCCCTGGGCTCCATTAAACGCATCAATATTCTTTTCACTGAGAATCTTCTCGAAAATCCGGTCTCCAAGCTGTTTTATTTTGGTGACAAGAAATCCTCCATTCATTTCCATACAAAAGCTCCTATATAGTAGTTTACCAAAAACATACTATATAGGAGCTTTATTGTCAACAGTTTATATATCCTAATAGGTAAATTCCGTTTTTTTCAATTCTCCAAACTGGAATTTCATAAACGCATTTGCTTCTTAAACGCAAACATTCCCTCATTGCCATCACCGACAAAATCGTCCGGTGTATCCGGCATAGGATGTTTTTCATTAAAAAATTCTGTAATATGAAAGCCGCAGACATTCACATAAAAATGAATGTTGCGCTTATCAAAGTACGGCGTACAGGTTTCCCATACTTTCGTGTTCGGATATATTCGTTCCAATTCAAACCATATCTTCTTACCGATACCATTGCTCTGAACTCCGTTCTTTACAAAAAGCAGGTCAAGATGGTTATGCTGTGTACTCTCATTGATAATAACAACAGCACCGCCCACCATTTCTCCATCGACAACGGCTTTATAGACAGCAGAACCCTCCGCATTCAGCGACTGGTCAATGTCCTTTTCAGGCAGAATAACAGCATCTGTTTTCCCAAAAGCATCTTCAAAACCTTTCTGAAATGCTTCCTGCATATCCGCCTTGTATTGCGTTAATTCTTTTGGTTCTATACAAACTAATTGGAAGGTCATTTTATATCTATCTCCTCAAAAATTCTAATTTATCATTTTCTTTCAGTATATCATAATTATAATCTTTCCACAAAACAAAAAATTTTAATTCCTACGGATTTTTCTACGAAGCATATAACCACATATTATTACACTTCATCAAAAAAACTTTCTAACCCTATATTGAAAAATCGTAACTGAATATCCGACATTCTATCCATCAATAGTTTCTCTTTAACAAATATCATCTTAGTACGGTATCCTGTTCCATCGGGGTCGAGTTTGTCAAGATACTTTTTGTGGATTTTCTAAATTAAATGATTTGTCCGTAAAGAAATCGCCCAAAACCTCGTGCTTGCAGATGTCTTGAAACACCGTATTCAAAGGCTTTTTGGCACTTTCGGACTGCTTTACATTTACGATGAATGTTGTCTTTCCAATTCGCTGTGAATAAGAATATTTCTGTTCTTTCATATAGTCAGTTCCTCTCTTTCATAAAATTTGATTGCTGGGCATTCACATTAGAGCACCCAGTAACCGCAGATTTTCAATATATCAAGAAGTCATTAAGTCGTGAGTATAATGGAAATGGTTATCTTTCCATGAGCGATAATCACAATCGCACAGCCAGTATCTTTCGCAACCGCTATCAGATGATTAAACTCGGCTCGTGTTTCGTTGGCATTGTTCATCGAACAGATTTCTCCGATATAGGAACTCATCGGGTCAAGAATTAAAAGTTTTGCGTGGTACATCTCAATCGCTTCACGAATACGGTTATCCCCAAAGGATAAAGACTTTTCATCTTGGCATATCAATCCACCTTTCCGTTTGAAAATAAAAAAACCACAGGAAAGATACTTGAAACCTTTTTGTGTATCTTTTAGGGGCGAAAATCGGAGAAAATCCCCGTTCTAAGCCTTTCAAAAAATCACACAAGGTATTTGTACTAACCTGTGGTTATGTATGAATTTGTTGGTTTTAGGTAACAAAAAAACACCGTATTGCTACGATGTTTTTCGTTGTTCATATTCTGTCTAAGATACTGGCACAACTGGAAGTTGTAAATATCATTTTACATTTTTATATGAAATTACAATATGACTTGGTGCAAATAATACTGATGCAATAATCAATAGCACTGACCTACTCATAATCCCACTAAACAAGAACAACATTGAAGGAATAATAGAAAGTGCTAATGCTCTGAAAACGCTGTTTTTCTTAAAACATATAATCCAAATAGCACAATAAAGCATTACCAATATGGTATCTACAATCAGATATAGTGCAAATGCTTCGTCAGACCACCACCCGAACCAAGTTCCCGGAATATTGATTATCATGAATCCGAAACAACCCAATCTCCCTACTTGTTCTGTGACCTCAACATATTTATTGTTCCACTTATTATCAAATCCATCTTTGCACTTAATCGCAAATACAACATTGGGTATCATAATGACTGCAATAAAAATCAGCCCAAAAACATTAAACCATTCCATATTATCTACCATCACAATCTTCGATTTTCTCAATTCTCCAAACTTGAAGTTGTTTATTTCTTCTTTTTCGGTTTTGGGGCTGGCAGTTCATCATACATTGCATGAAACAAGCCTGTCAAAAATTCCCTATTATCAACTTCATCTACCAACAACATCTCTTTTGCTCCCTCATAGGGTAATTCATACGGAGCTGTCGGCATATAACTAATTGCTGATTTTACTGGTTTAACAAGTAATCTATCATCATAGATACCGCCTACAATCTTGCCACGATAATAAATAATAAATTCTCCCATCATAGCTCGATAAGTAATTTCTTCTAACTCAGATAGCTGCCCTAAAATAAACTCTAAGTATTCCTTGCTTGATGCCATATTTCCACCTCAACTTCCGATTTGTTCCTTTCATCATACCCATACTATAACACTTCCACATAACCACCACAATCAAAATCATCATCGTTTATTTCATTAACCTTCCGCCTGGAACAAAAATAAAGCTGTCTGCGTTTTCACATGCAAATCTTTGACAGATTTCTGAAATTTTGCAAATCCGCGTCATTGAAAATCACTGTCTGAGCCTGTTTTACAGGCGAGTTTGATTTTCGATGACATATTAGCGGATAAAGCAAAATGAAGAAAAATCTGTCACGTTTGCTGTGAATCGCAGACAGCTCTTTATTCTTTCGGAAAACTCACTGTAATCTCTGTTCCCTGTCCAGGCGTACTTTCCAGTTCCACCTCTCCTCCCAGGAAGCTCACGCCATGTTTTACAATAGAAAGCCCCAGTCCCGTGCCTCCTATTTCTTTGGAATGGCTTTTATCTACCCGGTAGAACCGCTCGAACACACGGCTCTGGTCTTCTTTTGGGATTCCAACGCCGTTATCCTGTACAGAAATACAGACATTGTCCTCATTTTCTGTAAGGCGGATACAGACGCTTCCGCCCTGTTTGTTGTACTTGATCGCATTGTCGCAAATATTAAACAGCACTTCCTCCAGAATATTGGGAACTGTGTGAAGCTTTATTCTGTCCCCTTCTATATAGAGATGAACGTCCTGCTTTTTTGCAGCTTCGCTTAAAATGCCAAATACATTTTTTGCAGTCTCATACAGATCTGTCTCTGTCCACTCATATGGAACTTCCCCTTCGTCAAGCTGAGAAATACGGATCACATCTTCCACAAGTGTGATAAGGCGTTGCGCCTCTTTGTAAATCCGTCCTGCAAAGGCACGAATATCCTCTTCTTTTACATATCCGTCCTGGATAATCTCCGCAAACCCGGAAATAGAGGTAAGCGGTGTTTTCAGCTCATGAGATACATTTGCGGAAAACTCTCTCCGAAGTTTTTCTCTTTCCAGCTTTTCCGTTACATTTACGAGAAGAAGAACTGCGCCTTCCACCTGATTTTCCCGCATAACCGGGTTTGCGACCACATGAATATCGCTTCCGTCAACCTTTAACACAGCCTCGTTATGCTTTCCGGCAAGCGCTTTGGCAATAATGCTCTGAAATTCCTCGCTTCTGTTTAGCACATAAACGCTTTCCCCGCTTTTTGGTTCATTTACATGGAAAAGCTTCCACACACTGGAATTTCCGGAAAGAATCATGGTGTAGCGGTCGATCACCACCAGTCCTTCCTGCATATTTTCGGTGATAATGGAAAACTCTTCCTGCTGCCTTCTCGCTGTGTCAATCTGATTTTTGATCTCCCTGTTCTGCTTATACATTCTGCTAAGAAGAGGAGCCACCTCTTCGTATACTTCATTTTCCTCAGGGTGTTCCAGATCAAGATTATTCACAGGTTCTACTACTTTTTTTGATAATCTAAACGCAAATGCGCCGGACAGAATGATCATAAGAAGAAGAATCCAGAGTACAGGAACAATCAGCTGATAAACAAGCGCAAGAACAGAATACTGGGTGCTTGATACACGGAGAATCCTTCCGTCTTCAAGCCTTAACGCGTAGTAAATCGTCTTTTCCGAAAGAGTCTCCGACATACGCACAGCCTCGCCTTTTCCTGTTTCTGCCGCCTCCTCTACCTCTTCCCGATCCCCGTGATTTTCCATAGAAGAAGCCTCTGCCTGACTGTCATAAAGTACGCTTCCGTCCTGGTCAATCAGGGTAATTCTGGCATTCTTTCCGTTTAATTTTTCCAGATATTCCACGCCGGAAAGCTCTATTCCCTGCGCTACATAAGAAGCCTCTTTTTCAAGCTCTGTGGAAATCTGCCTTCCGAAATACCGGTAAAGAATTCCCATTACAAATGCAAGCCCAAGGACAAGCACAACAGTGCAAACTGCCATAATTGATTTAAAAATTTTCTTTGTCAAGTCCCCTGACCTCCGTATTCTTTATACATTAAGCTGATGCTCGTTATTTCTGTGTTCTCCTGTAATGGAATACTCCACCCACTCTGCAATATTCACAGCATGGTCGCCGATACGCTCAAAATATTTTGCAGTCATAAGAAGGTCAAGCCCCGCTCTCGCATCAAGCTCTGCGCCGTAAATCAGCTTTGCCAGCTCCTCCTTGATCCCATTAAAGCAGTCGTCTACCAGGTCGTCGTCCTCTATTACTTTTCTGCAAAGCGCAAGGTCTGTATTTACGAAAGCGTCTACGCTCTCTGTCACCATATGAACCGTATGCTCTGCCATTTCCTGGATTTTTGCCGGAATTTTTACGTCTTTCCTGATATAAAACGAAATATCTGCAATATCAGCCGCCTGATCGCCGATACGCTCCATATCGGAAATCATTTTAAGAGCTGCGGATACTTCTCTTAAATCTCTCGCAACAGGGTGCTGATGAAGGAGAAGCCGCATACAGTGCGCCTCTATCTCCCGTTCTCTCTCATCAATTTCCTTATCCGTCTCAAAAATCTCCTTTACGATTTCCCGCTCTCCCTGTTCCTGAACGGCTTTCGCAGAAAGGGAAATTGCTTTCTCGCAAAGTCCTCCCATTGTAATAAGAAGCACATGAAGCTCCTCAAGCTGTCGCTCAAAAAGTGTTGTCATATCAGCCAAACCTCCCTGTAATATAATCTTCTGTCCGCTTGTCAGAGGGCATGGAAAACAGCTTGTCTGTATTGTCAAATTCAATGACTTCTCCCAGTAAAAAGAACGCTGTTTTGTCTGAAATTCGTGTTGCCTGCTGCATATTGTGGGTTACCATAACGATTGTGTAATCTTTTTTAAGCTCTGCCGCAAGCTCCTCGATTTTCGATGTGGAAATCGGGTCAAGGGCAGAAGTCGGCTCGTCCATTAAAAGCACCTCCGGCTGCACCGCAAGCGCTCTTGCAATACAGAGACGCTGCTGCTGTCCGCCAGACATGCCGAGAGCGCTTTTTTTCAGGCGGTCCTTTACCTCGTCCCAGATAGCCGCATCTCTTAAAGATTTTTCCACAATATCGTCAAGCTTTGCCCTGGAACGGATTCCATGTGTACGCGGTCCGTACGCAATATTATCATAAATACTCATTGGGAAGGGATTCGGTTTCTGAAACACCATTCCCACACGTTTTCTCAGAAGATTTACGTCCATATCTCCGTAAATATCTTCTCCGTCAAGCTGCACTTTTCCTGTAATAGTGCAGCCCTCCACAAGATCGTTCATTCTGTTTAAAGACTTTAAAAGTGTGGATTTTCCGCATCCGCTGGGGCCGATAAACGCAGTGATCTGCTTTTCCGGAATCTCCATATTTATGTTTTTCAGAGCATGAAAAGAACCGTAATGAAGGTCCATATTTTCAACGAGAATCTTTGTATTTTCACTCATATTTTTATCCTTTTCTTATCCTTTCGCGATTCTTTTTGCCACAAAACCAGACAGTGCGTTGATCACAAGTACAAACAGAAGAATCACAACTGCTGTTGCAGAAGCCTGGTTCATATGAAGTCCCTCACTGGAAAGCACGTACATATGAAGCGCAAGTGTACGTCCGGAACCCATAAGGCTGTCCGGCACTGCCGCAACTGTTCCCGCTGTGTAAATAAGGGCTGCTGTTTCTCCCACCACACGCCCTATGGCAAGAATAATGCCTGCTAAAATTCCCGGTACAGCAGAGGGAAGAACAATCTTAAAAATGGTTCGGAGTTTTCCTGCGCCAAGACCAAAGCTTGCCTCTCTGTAGGAGTCCGGAACGGATTTTAAAGCCTCTTCTGCAGTACGCATAATAAGGGGAAGAATCATGATCACCATCGTAAATGCACCGGATAAAATGGACATTCCCCATTTCAGTGTTGTGACAAAAAACAGCATACCGAAAAGTCCGTATACAATAGACGGAATACCGGAAAGCGTTTCTGCTGTCAGGCGGATCACGTTTACAAACTTACTTCCTTTTTTTGCATATTCCACAAGATAAATTGCAGCGAAAATCCCAAGGGGCGCTGCAATTGCAAGGGAAATGACTGTCATTATAAATGTATTAATCAGAGAAGGCACAAGAGATACGTTCTCTGAAGTATATTCAGGACTAAATAAATCTGCATTCAGGTAGGGGATTCCCTTTACCAGAATGTAGCCAATTAAGAAAAACAGAAGAGCAAAGGTAATGACTGCCGCCAGCGTTGTAAGAAACGCCAGAATACCGGAACCCGGGTGAAGAAAATAAGACTTCATCTGCCCCCCGAAGGAAACGCTGTTCCGTTTCTTTTTATTTCCTGCCTGCTCTATTACGGCTGTTGTATCAATCTGCATGTTCCGCCCTCCTGTTCAGTAACGAAAGACTTAAATTAATGATCAAAATAAATACGAATAAAACAACTGCTGTCGCTATGAGTGCTTCTCTGTGAAGCCCTGTTGCATAGCCCATTTCTGTTACAATATTTGCTGTCATGGTACGAACGCCTTTTAAGATTCCCTGGGGCATTCTGGGCTGATTTCCCGCAACCATCACAACTGCCATTGTCTCTCCGATGGCTCTTCCGATTCCGAGAACAATTCCCGCCAGGATTCCTGATTTTGCCGCCGGAAGAATCACGCGGAAAATACTTCTTTCCTTTGTTGCTCCAAGTGCAAGAGAGCCTTCGTAATAGCTTTCCGGAACGCTGCGGATCGCAGATTCCGTCACTCCGATAATAGTAGGCAGTATCATAAGTCCAAGAAGAAGGGACGCTGCCAGCATACTGCTTCCTGTTCCCCCGAACACTTCCCGGATCAGGGGAACAATCAGCACAAGTCCAAAAAATCCATATACTATAGAAGGTACGCCTGCCATCAGTTCAATACCGGATTTTAAAGGTCCGTAGATTTTTTTCGGACAGTAGCGTGCCATGAACACAGAAGTAAAAAGCGCAATGGGAACACCAAAGAGAATCGCACCTCCTGTTACATATATACTTGCCACAATCATGGGAAGAATCCCGAATATTTCGTTGGAAGGTCTCCATGTTGTTCCAAAAAGGAATTTAAAAGGACCGATTTTTCCGATTGCCGGAACGCCGCTGGCAAACAGGAAGATACATATTAAAAATACTGCCAGAACAGACGCACACGCCGCAGTCAGAAATATCACTTTCATGCCTTTTTCTTTTATGTGATTCATCGCACACCTCTTTACTTAACTGTTATTATTTTGCAAGGTCTTCCCACTCTGTTGTCTCGCCTGTAAATACAGCTTTGACCTGCTCGCTTGTAAGCTCGTCTGTATCGTTTTCGTTGTTTACGATCACTGCGATTCCGTCTCTTGCGATTACCTGCGCCTCAAGACCGAGCTCTTTTTCTTCATCTTTCAGTTCACGGGAAGCCATTCCAATATCGCAGATTCCTTCGTTTGCAGAGTTGACGCCTGTTGTGGAATCGCTTGTCTGGATTTCAATTGTCACGTCTTTGTTTACTTCCTCATAAGCCTCTTTCAGTTTTTCCATTACAGGAGAGATGGAAGAGGAACCTGCAACTACAACTTTGCCGGAAACATCTCCTGCTTCGTATGCTGCTGCCTCTGCGTCTTCTTTAATGTAGCCGTTGTCTTCTACAATCTGCTGTCCCTCAGCGCTCATGATGTAGCTTACAAAATCTTTTGCAGCATCGCTTGCTTCTTTTCCTGTTACAATGTTAAACGGACGGGATACTTTATATGTATCGTTTGCCACGTTTTCTGCAGAAGCCTCTGCTCCGTCAATCTTTACCGCTTTTACTGTATCGTTCAGAGAACCAAGAGAAATATATCCGATTGCGTTCTCGTCTCCGGATACGGTTGTCATCATAACGGAAGTGCTGTTTGTGATGCTCGCATCAAGAGTTGTCATGTCTACTTTTTCACCGTCTACTTCTTCCTGAATGCCGAAAAGCTCTACGAAGGCTCCTCGTGTTCCGGAACCGTCCTCACGTGATACGACTGTGATCGCTCCTTCCGGCGCTGCGCTTACTGCTGTTGCGAATACGGTTGCTCCAATTACTGCTGCTGTTAAAATGCTTGCGATTTTTTTCTTCATAATTTTATTTCTCCTCTTTATTTGAATTGTATTGCTGCCTCATTTACAAGTGACATTATAAGAGGGGAACGTAAAATGTAAAATCTTTCTTCTGTAAAATAAATGTAAAAAAGAACTGGAAAAAATACCAGTTCTTTTAACTTTTTTTACATTTCTCCACTATTCAGTTTTTTCTGCCACAGCGCCAGGTCTTTTAAGGTCACGCCGTCCACCACCTGATAAATGGCGTCATTCAGCTTTTTCCAGAGTATCTGTGACGCGCATTTTTCCTGCCTTTTGCACGTTCCGCCTGCGCCCGCGCATTCCACCGGGGAAAGGCTTCCTTCTGTGAGACAGAGGATTTCCCCTACTGTGTACTGCTCCGGTTTTCTCACAAGACGGTATCCACCCATCGGTCCGCGTACACTTTTTACATATCCTGCCTTATTTAATATGGAAATAATCTGTTCCAGATATTTGTCGGAGATCCCCTGACGCTCCGCGATTTCCTTTAACCGAACCGGGCTTTCCCCATCGTCCAGGGCAAGATCCAGCATAAGGCGCACTGCGTATCTTCCTTTTGTAGATATTTTCATTTTCCGTCTCCTGCTCTCTTATTCCTGAAAAAGCGGAGTGGAATAATAGCGGTCTCCGCTGTCCGGAAGAAGAACCACGATTGTTTTTCCCTCATTTTCCGGTCTTTTTGCAAGAAGCATTCCTGCATGAAGGGCAGCGCCGGAGGAAATCCCTGTTAAAATACCCTCAGTTTTTGTAAGGTTTCTGGAAGCTGCATACGCTTCCTCGTTTTCTACTGTTATTACTTCATCATAAATTTCCGTATTTAAAATTTTCGGCACAAATCCTGCTCCGATTCCCTGAAGACCGTGAGGACCCGGCTTTCCACCTGAAAGTACAGGAGACGCCGCAGGTTCTACCGCCACAATTTTCACTTCTTTTTTTCTGGATTTGAGATATTCTCCCACGCCTGTGACCGTTCCGCCTGTTCCGGCTCCCGCCACAAAAATATCAACCTCTCCGTCTGTGTCCTCCCAGATTTCCGGTCCCGTAGTCTCTATGTGAGCCTTTGGATTTGCAGAATTGTCAAACTGTCCCGGAATAAAGCCTCCCGGAATCTCCTTTGCCAGCTCCTCCGCCTTTGCAATGGCGCCCGCCATGCCCTTTGTTCCTTCTGTGAGGACTACTTCTGCGCCGTATGCTTTCAGAATATTCCGGCGCTCTACGCTCATCGTCTCTGGCATAGTAAGGATAATACGGTATCCTTTCACTGCTGCGATAGCGGCAAGCCCGATTCCCGTATTTCCTGATGTTGGCTCAATAATTGTGCTCCCTTCTTTTAAAAGCCCTTTCTCTTCCGCGTCTTTTATCATATATAAAGCTGCCCTGTCCTTCACGCTCCCGGAAGGATTAAAATATTCTGTTTTAATAAGAAGTCTTGCTTTTAAATTTTCCTTTTTTTCCAGCCCCTTCGCCTCAATAAGAGGGGTATGTCCAATTAATTCCAGTGCGCTTCCGTAAATTCTGCTCATGATGCTTCCTCCTATTTCCTACTATTTTGATATGAATTGTATTTTATTGCATTATAAATGTTTGGGGCGGCGGTGTCAATATGGAAAATGAGGGAACTGAAAAAATCCTACCCGAGAAACATCTTCCACCTGTTCACAAACTCCCGGATCAGTTTTTCAATTATTTTCTTCGTCTCCGGCTTTAAAGCATTCTTCTGTTTTAACATCAGGCGAAGGTTTTTTAAACCGCCCTCCTGAAGCTGCGTCAGGGTTTCCGCTCCTGTCGCCTCCAGAACAGAGAAAAAATCATTGATAAACGCTTCTCTTTCCTCCCCGTTTATTCCGTCAAGCCATGCTTTCAGAGCCTCATCAAAGGCTGCAGCCGCCCGGTTCTGTTCTTTACATTTTATAAAATTCCGCCCTTCCGTCTCCCAGGAAAGACAGTCGTGCTGCATCACGCCTTTTGCGCTGCTTTTAATAAGAATGGGAGCTTTTTTGTGGGCAAGAAGCGTCCCTATGATACTGCCCTCTGTCATATACCTCTGTATTCTTGGAAATATCCGCTGAAATCCTTCACTTTCCAGAAATTCCTCCGAAAATCCCGGCGCATCGTTGCTGTATATCTGAACCACTTTATCCTGAACATCCTTTTCACAGAGTGCCGCGGCATACACTGACAGATTTCCTCCCTTTGAATGGCCTCCCGTCAAAATATGGCGGCAGTTTCTTCCTATGTGATTCATATATTTCAGTGCCTCTCTCTGTGCACCTACAATCCCATTGCTCAAAAAGAAATCTTCCTTCCAGCCTACAATCCTGTCATCTGTTCCCCGAAAAGCAAGATAAGAAACTTCTTCTGAAAGAACAAGCTCTACCGCTGAAAACTGCAGGTTCTTTTTCTCTTCTATGCGATTGACATAATTTTGAACCTTAATATTTCCAAAACGCTCTGTTTTTGCCATCTCCCTCATCCCATAAGGCGCCATACGGATAAAAGAACGGTCTTTTTTTAACTCTTCCTGACTGTATCTCCGAAAAAACTCACCGGAGATCTCTTTTAATGTAAGAAACCCTTCCCCTTCTCCCGGTGCAATACCGTCCAGATTCACATAAGACAGATATGATAAAAGAAGATTATCCACCTCGCAGAAACCATCTCTTTCAAAAGTCAGATCCCCTCTCCACCTTAAATAATCTATGATATTTCCCATAAATCCCTCCCTGCTGCTTCGCTTGACAAAGAAACTTTAATATGCTAAAGTTTTAGTGAATTTTGGTAACTGTGAAGGTACTGAACAGCTACGAATTTTATATACAAAGGAGACGAAACGTGTTTATTCTTATTATAATGTGCGTTGGTGTGCTGATCGGGCATTTCTTTTTCCCGGAAAAACTGAAACGCACAAATGAAATCTTTCAGATCCTCTGCACCCTTACCCTTATTTTTGCAATGGGCTTCTCTCTTGGAAGCGATGAAAATTTCTTTCAGAAATTATTCAGTCTTGGACTGGAAAGCTTTCTGTTTTTCCTGATTCCTTCCGGCTGTTCCCTGATCCTCGTTTTCTTTTTGACAAAGCGCTTTTTTAAATCTCACTCAAAGGAAAAGGAGACGGAAGAAAAATGACAATTTTGGCAATTTTAGCTTTAGTTGGAGGCGTCTTATGCGGCTCTCTCCATCTTCACAATGTAGTTCTGGACTTTTTAACAACTCACGAAGACTTAATTCTCAACTGCCTGATGCTTTCCGTTGGTATCAGTATCGGCTTACATAAGGGCATTGTCCAGAAAATCCGTCAGTACCATGTAAAAATTTTTATCATTCCCATCGGAACGGTGATCGGAAGTCTTCTTGGCGGTCTGATTTTAAGTTTTTTCACAAAATATGGTCTTGGAGAAAACCTTGCCATTGCAAGTGGTCTCGGCTGGTACAGCCTTTCCGGCGTCACCCTGGAAAACCTGGGAAATGCTACACTTGGAAGTATTGCTTTTTTAAGCAATCTTATGCGCGAGCTGTTTTCCTTTATCAGCATTCCTTTTGTGGCGCGGCATTTTAATTTTTATTCCTGTATTGCTCTTGCCGGAGCTACAAGCGAGGACACGACCCTGCCGATGATGATGAAGTATACAAATGAGGAAACGGTTGTGCTGTCCGTGATCAATGGGGTGCTTTGCTCCGCTGTTGTACCTGTGCTGATTCCGTTTTTTATGGGGTGGGGGATTTGAAATCTACCGGCTTCTCCTGCTTTCAAAGTATATGAACCGCTCTATGGAGGTCAGAATATCCTCAAAGTCCTCTCTTGGCGCATTTCTATATATTTTGTGAGAAGTTCTGTTTCCTGCTCTTTATATCTTCCGTAATAAATATCGTAAAGATTATGACCGCGCATATGGATCTTGATTTCCTCCATATGCGCTTTTACGTCTTCTGTTGTCTCGAAATCTTTTCCCATTACTTTCAGAAGGGCTTTTCCGCTTTTGATTCTGTAAAGGTATTCCTTCCATTTTTCCAGAAAGATTTCATAAAACTGTTCTTCTGATTCCAAAATCCCCAGTTCTGCCATAGCAGCAGGGTTCAGAAAATAATTCTCAAAGGAATAATACTTCAGTATCAGCACGTTTTTTTCAGTTACTCTCGGAAGTCTGTCAATATCCTCAAGATTTCGCTCCTCATAATATTTACAGAGCTGGTGTTTCAGCATTTCCCTGTCTTTTCCGTCCCCATCGCGTATCATCAGGAAATTGTCCTTTAAGTAAACCTGATTCATATATTTTTTCCATATCAAGTTTCATGGAATAACGGATTTCCTCTCGGCCTCCGTTTCTCCGAAACGTTTTATTTACCTTCTGGGAAAAAGAATCCAGATTGGAGCGGTACAGCTTGTATTCCAGAAGCTTTGCCGTCTCAAAGGCATTCAGATCTTCTGTTTTTTTCTTATGGATCAGCCCGATGCAGGAAAAACATCGATTGCACTCTTTTGCCTGATCAAACATGCAGCACCCGGAGCGCATTTTCCGCAGCGTTTCGTCCTCCTGAAGCATAAGCACTACGTCCTGAAATTTTCCCATATTCCTCTGAGCGTTCATATAGTATACCCTGGGAATGATTTTCTGAATGTAAGGATTATGTTTCTGCACTCCGTCTGCATACCGCACTTTCCCCTCTCTGTTTGCAATATAAGAAAAACAGAGCGTCCAGAACTACGGTTTTTCCAGTATTGTTCTGTCCTACAAGAATCAGGGCATTTTCAATATTTTGAATGTGCATACTTCTGATCGACTTAAAATTGCGGATCCACAGGTCTGTTATCTGCATAGGCTCTTCCCTCCCTCTGGAAAATATTTATTTCGCTGTTGTTCACTTCGTTCACAGCAACTTTACTTCTTACCTTCATCTTATACTTAAGAAACGTACTTTGCAACAGAAAGAGGACAGACACTTAAATTAAGGTATCTGTCCCTCCATAATTCCTTCCTCATATCCAACATTCCGGTATTCCGGAAAGAAACTCCGCAGATGTTGTATACGCCTTATTATGTTTGTTATCTTTTGTAAACATGCGCACCTGGGATATGTAACCCGTCACATCGTATGCCGGATTTCTCACAGGCATTCCATAATGGGTGCTTGTCTGTGCTTCCACCTCTTATACACAGGACAGATTTGAAAGAACATTGACTGTCTCAAAATGAATACGTCTGTTTCTCAAAATCAACAAGAACCGAAACTCCCCCTGCAAAAGTTACTTTCTGCATATTGAGATTTCCATTTACAAATTCATGTCTGAGCATCTCACGTTTTCCCACTTTTTCGTGAAAATTGGAAACGACTTCCGCTCTCTTTATCTGCTCCTTAAGGCTCATTTTTATATTCCCGTCAAAGGCGCCGTCAATATTGGGATATGCCGCATCACGCACAAGATAAGGAGCTCCGCCGTTTAAGAGGGCATAAAGCATATAATCTTCCTCTTCGCTCACCTTTTCCATCATCCAGGGCTGAATCACACAATCATGGTACACAAGATTATAAAGAGGCACAGGAATTCCCTGCTTCGGCGTTCCCGGCTCTTCCATCATAAAATCATACGGCGCGTAATGGCAGAATATCTGGCTTGGCACTGCCCAGTCGTTCACTTCCTCGGAGCTTGACAGTATGCCGTTTTTCAGAAGATAATCAAAGCAGCGGCAGCGGTATTCATAGCATTCTTTTCTTGTCATGCGGTGCATGGGATTGCTGCATTCGTCTCCCTCGTTGCAGGTAAATACGTCAAGGTATGCGCAGTCCAGTTTAATTCCGTGACGGAAAAGCTCCTGAAAATTCCGCTTTACATAATAAGGAGCCTGTGTTCCGCAAAGGTAAGACTGGGGTCCTCCCGCCCATCTCCTGTGACTGGGAATCGTTCCGTCTGCCAGGCGGCAGGCAAAGTTTTCATCAAAGCTTGCGGCAGACATATAGTAATCTCTGTACTGGTCATGGATTCCGAATAAATATCCGCACTCGTGAATCGTATCTGCCAGAGAGCGCATTCCCTCCCAGCCTCCGGCTGCCTCACAGGCAGGATCATAATCCGGGTGGCAGTTATCATACCCCGGCTCTGCCCATCCGTCCAGATGAAGATACAGCTTTTTTACCCCACGCTTGTGAAACTCCCGGATTTCTTCTTCCCTTTGGAAAAAAGTTACCAGATGATTGTTCTTCTCCGGATTTTCCGGATCGTAAAACTCGGAATCCGGCTGCACAAAAGTTTTAATTCCTTTATGAAGAAACGCGCTTCCGATTAAATCATTTATATGAGGATTTTGAATTGCCTTTTCCTCCAGTGTACGAATCCTTCCCTGTTCCTCCACGTAACTTCTGTATGTTTTGCAAATATCGTTGTAATCACAGTCACTTAAAAATGTATATTTCATAACACGGCGGTAATCCATTTTCCCAAGACTTGGCTCAAAGCGCACCCCAACACTGGTGTAAGGTCCGCCTGCCGGGTGTCCCGCCTGATACCCTGCATTCCACGGGGTAACGCACACTGCAAGATACCCCTCTCTTTCTTTTACCTGGGCAAACCAGGGCATATAAGCTCCTGCCGTTCCGAAAAAGCCGTCAAAACAAGGGGTTTTCAGCTCCACCTCCCATGTATTTGGAATGAGCATTCCCTGCCTGTTTGTTAAGAGAGTATACCAGTCCTCTCTTTTTTCTTCAAATTCCATAGGACCGGGCCAGAAAACTTTTTTTACTTCCAGCCCTTCTTCCACAAGGGGAATCCATTCACAGTACACTTCCCCTGTTGCAGATTCTGTCCATACAAGAGTCTGGAATTTATAAGGAACCGTTTTTCCTTCTTTTTTAAAACCGGAGTATGTGCTTAAAATTCCTTCTCCCACTCCGGAAAAAAACGGCTCATGAGTAATTTCCTGTGCATCGCAGAAATAAACAGCTCCATTTCCACACTCCATATACGGCTTATAATCCTTCTGCCATTTCCAGATGGTTCCCGCACCTTTTTGGAACGTAAAGCCAAGTGTTTTTTCGTCAAAACAAAGGTTCATTTCCTTTTCTATAACATTGTTCATATTTCTCTCTTCTCCTGTCACTGTCTTCCCTCATTATATAGCCTTGCTGTTATTTTTTCTTATCATATCGTCTATTCTTATTGTTATATTATCCGATTTTTGTTAAGATGACCTTATCAAACGTTACAGGAGATATTTTCATGACTTATATACCAACACCATTAAAAAGAGAAATTGTAATTGATTCTATTATTACGATTCATTATTTTGAGTATATGCGGGATTTTGTATTTCAGGGAGAATCCCATGATTTCTGGGAATTTCTTTATGTAGACAAGGGGACAATCCTTGTGACTGCCGGAGAAACAGAATATAAACTGAATACAGGAGACATTATTTTTCACAGACCGAATGAGTTTCACGCAATCCGTTCCATTGGAAAAAAAGCTCCCAATCTTGTGGCAGCCTCCTTTATATCTTCCTCCCCCGCCATGAAAATGTTTGAATCAAAAATTGATACGCTGTCTGTTTCAGAAAGAGAAATTATCTCACACTTGATCAACCTTTCAAGGCAATGCTTTTCCACGCCTCTCCACCTTCCTTCTGTAGAACATATTATGCTGAAAGAAAACCTTCCCTTTGGTTCGGAACAGCTTATTCTTACAGACCTGGAACTTCTTCTCATTTCGCTTGCACGCAGGCAGGAAACTTCCCCCTATACCAAAAAGCCGGAAACTTCCTCATCTCTAAAAAAATATTCCAGTGAAAGCCGCCTTGAAAAGATTATCGCTTTCATGGAAACCCATATCTGTGAGCAGTTATTATGTCAGGATATTTGCCGGGCTTTTTCCTTAAGCCGCTCCTCCCTTCAGGCTCTTTTCCATGAGAAAAAAGGCTGCGGGGTAATAGAGTATTTTCATCGCATGAAAATCGAACGAGCGAAAGAGATTATCCGGGACGGAACCATGAATTTTACAGAAATTTCCTGTTTCCTTTCCTACAGTTCCCTGCCTGCCTTCTCCCGGCAGTTTAAAAAAATCACCGGGACTTCTCCTATGGAGTACGCCTCCAGTGTGAGAGGCATTACACAGGCGCTTAACACAGGAAAAGGGAGGCAACGGCTTATATAAGTCATTGTCTCCCTTATGTCTACGCTGTAAACTCCCTCTTCAGCGCCTCCCTCATAATCTCAACCGGCGCCTAAAATCGTAACGTTTTTTCCATCCAGAGATTCTCCGGTCTCTTTTAATGCTGTTACAAAACCCTTGCCGTCTGTATTTTCACCGTAAAGCCTTCCTTCTTTATGAATAACCGTATTCACTGCCCCGATGATTTCTGCTGCCGGACTAAGCTATCCAGATACGGAAGAACCTTAATTGTCAGATACCGGTAATTCAGATTTTTCGCTGCAAAAGCAGCCTCTTCCACAACACCTGTTGGATTATCGTCTACCGGGTCGCCAAAAACACCTGTTAATTCTGCTCTGTAATTCTTCATAGAAGCGCCTCTCATTTACTTACCATCTGATTCACTGTATTCCATGTACTGTAGCTCATACCCTTATCTGTCTTCTTATAGCTTCGAATCCGCACATAATACCGTTTTCCCTTTGTGAGATTATATAAGCGCTGCTTCTGAACACTGTTGTTCTTAATCATCACAGAACGGTTCCAGGTAAATTTTCCTGATGTAGAATACTGTACCTCATAGCCATCTGCTCTGGGAACATTGTTCCATTTTACCTCGATTTTTCTGCCGGACATATTTTTGCAGGCAGTAAACTCCGGAGCTTCCAGTCGGAACATTGTTTTTCCCACTCCGTTATAAGCGCTGGAATCTTTTCCCTTGTATGCCTTCACTGTATAAGCATATGTATTTCCATAATTATTTTTAACTGCGCTATCTGTATACGATAATGTATCTGCACCTTTCACTGATGCAATTTTCTTCCATCCGCTGTTTCCTGATTTACGGAAAATCTGGTATCCGTCTGCATTATCTACCTTTTTCCACTTTACAAGAGCTCCGTTTCTGCTGTTATACACATTGGAAAGAGACGGCGTCATAAGTCGGGTAATTGTTTTTCCCTTTGTATCATATCCGCTCTGCATTCCATGACCAAACGCTCTCACTGTGTATGTATAAGAATTTCCATTTCTTCCTTTCACAGAAGTATCTGTAAAACTTAATGTTTTTTCCTTATAATCCGGCGCAATAACAGGACGTTCATATTTTACAGTACCGATTCTCTCCCATTTCCAGTTTGCGTCTCTGCGGAAAATACCGTATTCCTGCGCCCCTTCTGCTTCCTTCCATTTCAGAAGCACACCGGAAGCACTGTTATATATTCCGGAAAGTACAGGTTTTTCAATAACATTCTGCGGTGAAAAGCAAAATGTGTCGCCAAGTGAATCAAGAAGTTCCTGGTTCACTCCCTTTACTTTATCTATTCCGCTCATATAGTTTCCGTTGCACATCAATATCATAAGATTATCGGTTCCTGTCACGTCAAGCTCTCTCAGATAATTAGCATGACAATATAATGTCTCAAGTTTTTTCAGTCCTCTCACTTTTAAAGAGGTAAGCTGTCCATGTGCAGCCTCTACTGTTTTAAGATTTTTCAAGCCTGTAAGGTCTAATTCTCTGATATTACAAAGTGAAACATCAAGCATTCTCAAAGATGTCAGTCCATTAAGATTCAGGCTGGTAATGGGATTTCCGCCAAGTGTAAGCTGATCCAGTTTATCCAGACCTTCCACTTTTATTTCCTCGATTCCGCTGCCTGCAAAAGATATTAACCTGAGTTTTTTATTTTTCCGCAGATCTACAGTTTTCAGTTCGTCTGCATGTCCTGTAACTTGCTGAAGTTCAGAAAAATATTCAATTCCTTTTACACTTTTTAAATCCTCTTCCTGGATTTCTATAGCAGTTGCCGCCTTAATTTCTCCTAAGCTTAATGTTCCGTTTTTATCTGTGTCAAACTGTTCTTTTACATATTCACGGAAAACCTTATCTGGAAAATGTGCGCTGTCAATTTTAACGGAGGAAGCTCTTGTCTGTTCTTCTTCTGCCAACAGTTCCGTTCCTTCCTCTTCTTCATTTTCCACAGAAAGTTCTTCCTCTGCCGGAAAAGTGTCCTCCTGCGGCAATTCTTCTTCCTCTCCCGGAAGCGCGTCCTCCTGCGGCAGTGTATCTCCGCTCTGTGTGGTCTCTTCTTCTGAAACACCGATTTCTCCTGAGGAAAGTGTATCGCTCTGCGTTTCTTCATTTATTTCCTGCTGCACGTCTCCGCTCGAAAGTTCCTCTCCAAAGACAAAACTCTGGCTCTGTAAAGTCAGAACTCCTGCCAGAAAAAGAGATAATATTTTTCTTTTCATACCCCATATCCTCCATTTATATACAAATTTTTAGGTTTCTGACTTTATATTATACCCTTTTCCCAAAATCTTCAATGGATGTTTTATGCTTCTTTCTGTATTCTCTGGGCGTATATCCGGTCTCTTTTTTAAATACCCTGCTGAAATAAAACTGATCCGTAAACCCCAGTATATCTGAAATTTCTCCAATCAGGCATTCCTCCCCTTCCAGAAGGGCTTTCCCTTTTTTTATTTTCATGCCAATAACATATTCATTATATGTACATTCCTTGTATTTCTTAAACAGCCTGCTGAGATAAGGCTGACTTATCATAAAACGGCTGCATATCTGCACAATGCTGTTATCTTCTGATAAGTGTTCCTCCAGATAAGCATCAATGGCCTTTATAAGCTCTTTTCCCGAAAGCTTCGCGGGAAACAGCTTCTCCTCTTTTTTGTCCCTTGCCACCTCCAGAAGCACCTTTCTGATTTTTACAAACAGCTCCTGCATTTTTTTTGGCTCCACAGGCTTTAAAAGATACTCGTAAGCCCCATACATGAAAGCATCGTGCACATACTCAAAATCTGAATATCCGCTTACTGCAACTACTACAGCAAGACGTTCTTCTTTTTCATAAATGTATTTCACCAGCTCAATTCCTGATTCCCCCGGCATTTTCATATCGCATAACACCACATCCGGACACAGCTCCTCAAATTTTCGGATTCCCTGTTCCACAGAATAAGCCTCTCCTGCCACTTCAAAATCCGGAATTTTCTGCTGTATATTCCTTCTCTCTGCTTCCAGGATAGCCGGTTCATCATCCACCAGCAGCACACTGTACATTTCTCAATCCTCCCGTATTTTTAAAACAATTGTTGTGCCTCCCTCGTCATTATTTCTCAAAAGCTCATAGGAAAATCTTTCTCCAAAATAAATAGAAAGGCGAATCAATGTTCCACTTAACCCCATCCCACCGATTTGTATATTCTCTGTAATTTCTTTTGTGCCGTCATCGTTCTGAAACTTTTCAATTCTCTGCCGCACCTTCTTTGCATCTTCCTCTGAAATTCCTACGCCATTATCCTTAATTTCTATAATAATATCTCCGTCAAAACGAACAAGAAATACTTTTACAACTACCACCTCTTTTTCAAGAAGGCTGTACTTAATTCCGTTTTCCACAATAGGCTGCAGCGTCAGCTTTGGTATCATAAAATCAAGAATGTCTTCATCTATCTCCATTTCATACTCAAACCGCTGCCTGTACCTGCTTTTCATAATGGAAAAATAAGACCGCAGGTTTTGGATTTCTTCGTGGAGCGTTACTTCTGATACTGCAAAATTAGAAGAATACCTCATAATTTCCGTAAGGCTGTAGCAAGCGTCTGCCGCTTCTTCATTCTTTCCTGTCTCACACATATTCGCAATACTGCCTAACGTATTATATAAAAAATGAGGGCTGATTTCTGACTGTAAAATACTGAATAAAGTTTTTGTCTGCACTTCTGTCATTTTCTTTTCCTTTTCAATGGCATACCGGAGCCTGCTCTTCATATTATTAAAGGCATTCTCCAGAATCTTGGATTCCCAGTTTGCCCATGTCTCTTCAACCAGTTCTGAGATATTGGAAATATCTGTATCTGCCATTTTTCCAATCAGCGCATATATGGGATTCATAATTCGCTTTGTTGCAAATATAAGATAGCAGCCTGTAAGCAGAATCAAAACCCCTGCCGCCGCAAAAAGAATCTGCATGTTTTTCCGGAATTGGAAAAATAAAATTTCCTTTGGCAAAACCACAACCATTCTGCATGTGTAATAATTGGAAGAAGCTGTGGCAATAATTTCCTCCTCTGTCTCCTGATAATTTACATATTGCTTTGTTAAATCTCTATAAAGCTTTATTGAATTGTCATATTCTTCGGTATAAAGAACGCTTGCTCCTCCATTTCCGAAAAGGATGGACTGAAGCTTTTTCTTTCCCCACTTTATATCACATATATCTTTCATGTAAAAACAATTCTGCTGCACTTCCAGATACCCTGTTATCTCTCTTTTTTTATTTTTTACAGGAATCACTTCGCTAATAACGTTCACACCCGTATCCGGATTCCAGAAATCCGGCATAGGCCCTCGAAATATGCCGCTTCCGCCCTTTTCCAAATCACATTCCTTCTTCATTTCCTGTGCATGTTCTTTTACTTTCTCCCGGGAAGTCTCGTATTTTCCTGTAGTCACATAATCGCCGTCTTCATTATATACAGAAATCCGCCTTATATCTGATCGGTCCTTATAAGCCTTTGTCAAAATCCGCCTTACTGGTTTTTCCAGCTCCTCTTCCGGCGTTTCTGTGTAGGACTCCCATTTTCCCGCAAACGAACTGTCCACCAGAACCTGTATTGCCGCCTGATTCATATTATTAAGTCTTCCGTCTGCCTCACCCATTGCAGACCGGGCTATCTGCAGAAGATTTTCCACTCCTTCCTGAAAAATTTCCTGCCTGCTGTACCTGTAAAATCCTGTAACACCGGCCCCTATTACAAGCAAAATCATTGCCGCATATGCCATTGCCAGCTTTGTCCCCATTTTCATGTTCTTCATAATCAGCCTCCGATGTCTGCATTATAGCACAAAAAGGCTGTTACCAAGTAACAACCTTTTTGTATTTTCAGCAAAACTTAATAGTCATATTCATCTACAGTTGCTGCATCAAATACAAGAGCATCTCCTAATACGCACTGTCCGTTTTCAATTGTTTTGCTTCCAAGCCTTCCAGCTTCGATTGCTTCAGAATCTGTGCTGATAGTGCCGTCTACAAGCTGATATGCTGTCTGAACTGCCAGGTATCCTAAATCCATGCAATTCCAGAGAACACCGGAATTTAAAGGATTCTCTTCATCTTTAATATAAGTTTTTAAAGCGTTTGGCGTTGCAAGACCTGTCATGGAAACTACTGCCGGATCCGGTCTGCTTGATGCAGACTGATACTGTGCTCCAAGTGCAGGTGTTGCCATGGAAGATAAGCCGATTGCAGCCTGAATCTTATCTTCTCCATCGCCCATTCGCCCGATTAAGGTAGCACAGTCAGAATTAACCTTTGTCTCCTCTGTGCCAGGATAATATACATCTGTTTCTTTATCCTTAATCTGCATAAAGCTGTATTCATCTGTTGCCAGTAAAGCATCTATTGCTTCTTCCCATGCTTTCTGGTTTGCATCTGTTCCTGAGCTTGAAACAAGAGCAATATTTGCCTTTTTGGAATCTCCATAGCCTTTTTCCTTTAGGTCTGAAGCTACGCCGTCAAGAAGTCCTTTTGCTGCACTTTCCGGTGTAATCTGGTTTACAAAAAGATCTCTTGAATCTTCCTGGGCATCTGCATCAAAAGAGATTATTTTAATTCCTGCCTTCTGTGCTTTTTTCAAAGTAGGTGCAATAGCGGTCGGGTCGTTAGGAGAAACAACTATGGCATCTACCTCCTGTGCGATCCAGCCTTCCAGAATATCCACTTGTTTCTGGTTTGTTGCCTGATCCTGCGGCGGTCCGTCATAAAGAAGTGTCACTCCCAGCTCGTCAGCAGCTTCCTCTGCGCCTGCCTTACAGGCATCAAAGTAGTTCTCCCCTTTAAATTTCGGCAGCATAGCGATCGTCATTTCTTTATCGCCTTTTTTCTCCGCAGAAACAAGCTGTACTGCTCCCATAGAAGAAATTACCACGGTACCTGCCATTAAACCTGCCAGCATTTTCTTTTTGTTTCTCATGTTATATCCTCCTTTTCTTAGGTTGGCTGTTCGTCTCCAACCTTTAATATCTGCTTTTTTCTGTTCCTGCTGTTTACAATTGCACAAGAAACAAGTGCGATAATGAGCACGCCGCCCTGAACAATAGTCTGTACGTCAATAGGGATATTCATAACTGTAAGACCACTGTTCAGTGTAGCGATAATAAGTGTTCCAAGAAGCGTTCCTTTCATGTCTCCCACACCTCCGGCGATGCTTGTACCGCCAAGAACTACAATTGTAATAACCTTCAGGTTAAAACTTGTTCCCGCATCGTACTTCACGCTTGTAAATCGTCCCAGGAAAATAAACGCTGCAAGTGAACAAACAATACCGCAAAGCACATACAGCCAAATTATAATTTTTTCTGTATCAATCCCGCTGTAGCCTGCTGCATTTCTATTTAAGCCAATACAGTAAAGCTTTCTTCCGAATGTGGTTTTGCTTAATGCAATGATAAAAACAACAGCCAGGATAATAAACAGCCAGATTTGAACCGGCAGACCTGCCACGACTGCGTTTCCCAGCCACTCTGCAAGTCCATAAGAATAAACGCTGTTTCCTTCTGAAATTCCTCTTGCAAGTCCCAGATAAACATACATAGTTGCAAGTGTAGTGACCATTGGAGAAATTTTAAGTTTTGAAATAATCACGCCGTTTATAAGTCCGCACACAGTGCCTGTTAAAATCGTTACAAGAATTGCTGCCGCACTTCCCCAGCGGGTAAATGCAATACCGCCTAACATTGCAGCCAGGATCATGGTATTTCCTACAGACAAGTCAATTCCTCCTGTTACAATAATCATAGTCATAGGAAGGGCTACCATTCCAAGCTCTACGATGTTTCGAAGCATAACATTAATAATGTACGACGGTTTGAAAAATGCCGGAGCTTTTACTCCAATAAATATAAAAATCAACAGCCAGATTAAGAACAATGCCTTGTTAAAAGAAAATTTTGTTTTTTTCATATCACATTCCTCCTGCACTGTTTTTTTCCGTGACAGGAATCACACGTTTCTTTTTCATAAATCTTGCTCCGCTCAATACTACAGAAACAATGATAATCACACCTTTTACAGCGTCAGACCAGTTAGGGCTGATTCCCAGATAGTTAATAGCCGGTGAAATAATAGAAAGTATAAGTGCACCTAAAACAGTTCCTGAAATCCTTCCACAGCCTCCGGCTGTACTTGTTCCTCCCAGTACAACAGCGGCAATTAATGTCATCTCAATCCCTGTGCCCATTGTAGTAGTAACACGCTGTCCGGCAGTTGCAATAATCACTGCTGTAATTCCAAAGAGAGCTCCTGCTATGGCATAGGTAAGAACTACTGTTTTTTCCACTGCAATTCCTGCCAGCCTTGCTCCCTCAGCATTATTTCCAATGGCATAAATCTTCTTAGAAAACCTGGAATACTTCATAAAGCACAGAGCTGCTGCTGTAACAATTAAGCAGAGAAGCGCACTTGCCGGAATAAAACCAAATATTTTTGCCTCAAATGCAAGCCATGTAAAGCTTGCCGGTAAATCGTAAATGGAGCCTTCCACAATAAGAGGCAAAATCCCCTGAAAGATCTGTGTTGTAGCCAGAGTTGCCACAATAGCCGGAATCTTCATTTTTGTAATAAACAGACCATTTATTGTGCTTAAAAGTGTTCCCATAGCCATAGCTACCGGAAGAAGAACTGCAAAAGGAACTCCTGTTTTTCCAAGCGCTGCCAAGAAAAGGCATACAACCGAGACAAGCGCTCCTGTGGATACATCAATATTGGAAGTGAGAATAATCATATTCATTCCAATAGCAGAAATTAGCGTGTAGCTGAATGTATTTAACACACTCATGAGATTATTAAGGGAATAAAAACCTTTTGCAAAAAATGCCAGAAAAATCAGGCCAATTCCCAGAAAAATCATCAGATAACATTCTGTTGATGACGTAAAGGAATTCCTTTTTTCTTTAGCATACATGATTTTTTCCCCCTTTCTCCTCTGACTGGAGGGCTACATTGAGAATTTTTTCCTGGGTTACATCTTCCCTTGTGAAACACCCTGCAATGCTTCCCTCGCGCATAACATAAATCCTGTCGCACATTCCAATAAGCTCCGGAAGTTCTGAGGAAACCATAATAATAGTCAAACCCTTTTCTGTAAGTGCACTGATAATCCTATGAATCTCGGCCTTTGCATTTACGTCCACTCCCCTTGTGGGTTCGTCAAGAACAAGAATCTGAGGATTTAAGGCAAGGGCTTTTGCAACAGATACCTTCTGCTGATTGCCGCCTGAAAGATTCTTTACAAGAAATTCTCCGTTTGGGGCTTTAATATCTACCTCTCTGATATATTTTTCTCCTGCTTCCGTTTCCTTTTTCCTGTCCAGAATTCCCAGTGTCTTCCGGAAATTTTTAAGCTGAGGCATGGAAATGTTCTGTTTAATTTCCATGTCTACAATAAGACCATATTTTCCTCTGTCTTCTGATACATACACTATTCCCTGCTCCATAGCTTCTTCATAATTATGTATGTGCAGTTCTGTTCCATTGAGGTATACAAAGCCGGCAGCCTTTCCCTTAAGTCCGCATATAGATTCCATAAGCTCTGTTCTTCCTGCTCCTGCAAGTCCCGCAAATCCCAGGATTTCCCCTTTTCTCACAAAGAAATTAATATCGTTTAAAAATCCTTCATCATAGTAATTCCGTACTTCGAATATTTTTTCCCCAATAAAAGTATCTGTCTTTGGATAATAATTTCCCATTTTACGTCCTACCATATCAGCTACCAGCTCGTCCTTATTCGTATCCTTCACATTCTTTGTAGAAATATACTGTCCATCGCGAATGACAGTTACTCTGTCGCAGATTTCAAAGATTTCTTCCAGACGATGGCTGATATACACAATTCCAAGCCCTTTTTCTTTTAACTGTCTGATAATGGAAAATAAAGCCTGTACCTCCCTCTCAGTAAGAGAAGCGGTTGGTTCATCAAAGATCATAATGTTTGCATCAAAAGTAAGCGCTTTTGCAATTTCCACCATCTGCTTCTGTGCCATTCCCAAAGACTTAATTGTGGTATCCAGGTTTATGTCCGTATGAAGATCCCCAAAAATGTGCCTTGCTTTTTCTCTCATTGCTTCATAATCCACAACGGGGAAAAAGCCAACTTTTTTTGTTATTTCATGTCCAAGAAACAGGTTGTCCAAAACGGTCATTTCCTCAAAAAGGCTTGTCTCCTGAAAAATAATCGAAACACCTTTTTTATAAGCTTCCATGGGATTTACAAAATGCACTTCTTTTCCATTTACCTCCATGCTGCCTTCGTCCGGCTTATGAACCCCGCATACAACTTTCATAAGTGTGGATTTTCCTGCACCGTTTTCCCCGCAGACTGCATGAATTTCTCCGCTGCTTAGCTCAAAACTGATTTTATTTAATGCAAGAACTCCCGGAAAGGTTTTTGTAATATTTTTTAAATTCAATATTGTGTTTCCCATATTTTCCTTCCCCCATCACTTTTTACTTTTTCCGCACTGCCCCATCGCCTCTGTCAGACGCTTAATATAATACTTGTAGTTCTCAAGAGAAGTGGAAGGGGCTACCTGATGATCGGAACCGGGTATGTATCCTCCGCTTCTTATAACGGGCAGAAGTCTTTGAAATTCACGGTCTATAGCTTCTTTGCCTTTTGCAATTTCCAGCTTATTGAAGCTTCCAATAAACTTTAATTGAGGAAATCTTTCTCTGACTTTTACTATATCCATTCCCGCATTTACGTCCATCGGAAGGAAACCGTCCACTCCCGCATCCATAAAATAAGGAATCAGCTGCTCAAAATCACCGTCTGTATCTACAAATACATTTTTTACACCGTGTTCTTTTAAAAGAGGAATGATTTTTCTGTAATAAGCCCCCACAAATTCCTCAAAACATTCCGGGGAAATCATAGGACCGTTTTTTCCGCTTAAATCCTCCATAAAATAAACCAGATCCGGTTCGATCGTATCTATTACCTCGATAAGCTTTGTGCTGTAAATTTCCAGAATATAACTGTTTATATCATGAAGCAGTTCCGGCTCATCGTAAAACGCGTATAAATGAGACTCAATTCCCATTAATTCTCTTGGAACCCAGAAAAATCCCTCTATATTGAGTCTGACAGAATAATCTCCTCTGTCATGCCCCTCCTTTAAAGGTGCATACGCAGCTTCAATCTGCTCATGGGAAAAATATTTTTCCAGTTCCCTGTTTCCATGCTTTTTCAGCCTTTCCCAGTCCTCTGCCCCCTGAATTACAGGCTTATAATCCAACTCCAGATCAGAGTCTGCATACTGGATCACCTGTCTTCCGTAAATATCCTGCTTAATCGTGTACTCTTCTGTTTTCTCTATTATTTTTTCCTTAAATCTGCGGAAGGGCAGTACAAAATGGATTCTTCTTACAGGATCAAAGCCCAGATATTTTTCATATTCCATTACCCCCTCTCCCCATTCTACCGGAAGGTAAAGCTCTTTCTGATTCTCTTTGTTCCCCACAATATTATTGGTTATATCTTTCGCCCCATCTGCAATATCCGCAGGCATTCCTTCTTCTTTAAAACGATTTGTAGTGAGAACCCATGGGTAAAATGTTTCTTCGACAGAACCTCTTCCCTGCGGTGTTCCGAAATTTAAAGTTTCCAGCTCCCGCTCTCTGTTTGTCATAAGTGTGTACCTCCTGTCCTTTTCCTCTGTATCGTTGTATTTATTATATTTTTTTATTCCGGCAAAGTACATGGATTTCCCAAACCCTTTTATATAAAATACAAAACGGCAAAAAAATACAGGCAGCTCAGCGCTGCCTGCAGTTTCTCTTACTTCTGCTCTTTATGTCATTTTCTTTCCCAGCTCCCGGCAAGTCTCCAGTCCTTCCTCGTCCGGTGTGTTGTTGAGCATCAAACCTTCCTCTGTTACAAGTTCTGCACCTGCATCTCTTGTTCGCTCATACCAGTCTCTCATCCACTGTCCATCACCCCAGTCATAAGAACCAAAAAGAGCAACTTTTTTACCCGAAAGATTTTTTTCCAATTCTGTAAAGAAAGGCTCAAATTCCTCTTCCTCCAGCTCCTCATCACCCATTGCAGGGCAGCCCAAAGCCAACGCCTCATATTCCAGAGCCTGCTCCGGTGATACCTGACTTACTTCCATAAGGTCGATTTCTACGCCTGCTGCTTTTGCCCCTTCTGCTACTGCCTGTGCCATTGCCTCTGTATTGCCTGTTGAAGACCAGTATATTACTGCTGCTTTACTCATGTTTTTCCTCCTCATCCTGAAATTTTCATATTCCATTCTTTTCCTGCAATCACCTGCAAAATCGAATATCCCTGTTTTATCTGTCCGCACATAAAAGCGCGGCATTTATCATACACTTCAAACTGCACTTTCGCCTTCTCCACATCTCCGTAAACCTTCCAATATCCACAAAGTTTACACCCGCTGCCTCCATTTATGCGAAATCCTCTTACGTCCTCGAGGGGATAACCCAAAAACAATCCAATCTCATGTGGAAATTCTTTTTTCTGCTCAAAGCGCATTTTCAAATAAGAAAACATTTCTCTCAGATCTGCTTTTTCCGGATAGCCGTCCTCAATCAGAATTTCCTTTGCCTCCGGCTGTCTCAGATAATTTTCCAGCATATCTCTTCTGTAAACAAGTACAAGATAATGTTTTCTGCAGCCACAGATTATTTCCATCTCCACTCCCCCGGCAGACAACTTCTCTTCATATATATTTATAATGTCCAAAAGCTCCGGCATCTTTTCCTTTGAAAAAGAAACAAGATTAGCCGGTTTCTCACCCATAAGTACAGGAGAACAATGGCGGCTCATAATCGCCTCGAATTTTTCACAGTTCATTTCATTCCTCCCTGCTCCGTCATCTAGTTAGTTGTGTTTAACTTATGCCTTATCTTATCATTTTAGTTAGCCATTGTCAACTTTTGTTTTGAATATTTTCCCCGGATATTACAAAAACTGTTTTATAGAAATATTTACGGATCTTTTTAAAATATATCTTGACAATTTTAGTTTAATATTGTATAGTAACAATATCAGTAATGATTATTGTTATCGAAGAGAAAGGAGGGTATCATGGCAGCACTGAAATACAGCCGCCAGAGAGAATCCATCAAGGAATTTCTCATGACAAGAAATGACCACCCAACGGCTGATGTTGTGTATGAGAATATGAAGCTCATTTATCCCAAAATCAGTCTTGGCACGGTATACCGGAATCTCTCTCTACTTGCTGATATTGGTGAAATCAAGAAACTCGCCAGTTTCAACGGAGCGGACCATTTTGACGGACGCACCGACCAGCACTGTCACTTCATGTGCAGTCAGTGTCATCGTATTATGGATATGGAAGATTTGGATTTCTGCAATATTCTCGATGATGCAAGCAAAGGTTTTAAAGGCGAAATTCAGGATTACAGCGCCAGATTTTTCGGACTTTGTGAAGAGTGTATAGAAAAAAATAAAAATGGTTAAATTTATACTTGACAAGTCCAGAATAATGTGTTAAATTAAAATAGTAATGATTACTATTATCAAAAACAAAAAATAATTTATATAAAAGAAAAGGAGAACAAAATTATGGCAAAATGGGTTTGTAATGTATGTGGTTATGTTCATGAAGGAGAAACAGCACCGGAGGTATGTCCAATCTGTAAAGCACCGGCAGACAAATTTACAAAACAGGATTCTGAGATGACATGGGCTGCTGAGCACGTTGTAGGTGTTGCACAGGGCGTTAGCGAAGACATTCTTGCAGATTTAAGAGCAAACTTCGAGGGCGAGTGCTCTGAGGTTGGTATGTACCTTGCAATGGCAAGAGTTGCTCACAGAGAAGGATACCCGGAAATCGGATTATACTGGGAAAAAGCTGCTTACGAAGAAGCAGAGCACGCTTCTAAATTCGCTGAGTTATTAGGCGAAGTTGTAACAGACAGCACAAAGAAAAACCTTGAGATGCGCGTTGCAGCAGAGAACGGCGCTACAGCAGGTAAATTCGACCTTGCAAAACGTGCAAAAGCTGCTAACCTTGACGCTATCCATGACACAGTTCATGAAATGGCAAGAGACGAAGCTCGTCACGGAAAAGCATTCCAGGGTCTTCTTGAGAGATACTTCGGTAAATAATAGTTATACAAACTATAAACAATAATAAAAAATCGGAACATATCTGGTTAAAACAGATATGTTCCGATTTTTTTACTCTGTCGTATCTCACTTAGCATTTGACCTTTTCCATTGCCTATTATACAATAACAATACATTATGATTTAATAAAAATATATGATTTTACATTATCGTTAATTTTTACTATTATAAATGAGAAAGGAAACACAATCATGCTGGATTTCAGAGTGGAAACCTTCCTGGAGGTATGTAAGGATTTAAATTTTACCCGGGCAGCACAACGGCTGAACCTGACGCAGCCCGCAGTATCTCAGCACATCAGATGGCTTGAGGAAGCGTACGGAGTTCCTCTCTTTGTATGCAAAGGGAAAAAAATGCAGCTTACTTCTGCCGGAGAAATGCTTAAAAATTCTGCTGCTACCATGAAGCATGACATCATTTCCCTCAGAGAAAAAATGCAGAAAAGCACAGAAAATCAACTGATTAAAATGGGACTTACCCTTACAATAGCAGAATTTGAGATTTCCGGAATTGCCGCTGCTTACTTAAACTACTACCCTTCCGCTTCTCTTCATCTTTCTGTCGCCAACACAGAAGAGCTTCTTCATGAACTGGAAACAGGAAAGATTGATTTTGCACTTGTTGAGGGGAATTTTCCAAGGGATATTTATCATCACGAACTTTATCTGAGAGAACGCTACATAGCTGTCTGCTCTCCCGAAGATTCTCTTGCAAAAGGTGTTTATACACTTGATGACCTGATTTCTCACAGGCTTATCACCCGGGAGGCCGGATCCGGTTCACGAAACATTCTGGAGCATTATCTTCAGATGAAAGGAATGCAGGTAGAAAGCTTTGACTCTCTTGTGGAAGCCGGAAGTATTGGACTGATCAAGCAGCTTGTAGAGCAGGGCTGCGGTATTTCTTTTCTTTACAGAACTGCTGTAAAAAAAGAACTGGCCGAAGGCAGATTGTGTGAAATACAGATGGAAGATTTGGACATTGTTCACGATTTTACTTTCATCTGGAGGAAAAACAGCATTTTTGCAGAAGATTATCTGGAAATCTACGAAAAGCTGAAGCAACAGGAAAATCTACTTTCTATGAAAGATTAAAATGGAGGAAAACGCATGAAGGTATTCGTAATTGGCGGTGTCGCAGCCGGAACAAAAACAGCGGCAAAATTAAAAAGAGAAAACCGTGATGCAGAAGTTACAATTCTCACAAAAGATAAGGACATTTCTTATGCCGGTTGCGGGCTTCCTTATTATGTAGGAAACCTTATTGAAACCCGTGAAGAGCTTGTAGTAAACACACCTGCCAAATTTGCAGGTCTTACCGGCGTAACTGTTCACACAAACAGGGAAGCTGTCAGTCTTGATCCTGCTTCCAAAACCCTTCAGGCGAAAAATCTGGAAACAAATGAAACAGAAACCTACTCCTACGACCGGCTTGTCATTGCAACAGGCGCTTCTCCTGTCATTCCTCCAATTCCGGGAACAGATAAAAAGGGCGTTTTCAAAATGCGTACACCGGACGACGCGGTTTCCATGCGCTCTTACATAGAGACAGAAAACGTGAAAAAAGCAGTCGTGATCGGCGCCGGCTTTATCGGACTTGAAGTCGCAGAAAACCTAAAAGCTCAGGGACTTTCTGTAACAGTGATCGATATTGCATCTCAGGTTATGCCAAACATTCTTGACCCGGAAATGGCTCTTTATGTAAAAAAACATCTGCAGAAAAACGGAATCCGCGTGATTACAGGTGTAAAAGCAGAAGAAGTTCTGGGAAACGATCAGGTAACAGGAGTCCGCACAGGCACAGGATTCCTTCCCTGCACTCTTCTCGCTGTTGCTGCGGGAATCCGTCCCAATACCGGCTTCCTTACAGATACAGGCATGGAAATGTTTAAAGGCACAATCCTTGTAGACGAAAAAATGCGTACCAGTCTTCCTGATATTTACGCTGCAGGAGATTGTGTTATGGTGAAAAACCGCATTACAGGAGAAGCAAAATGGGCTCCGATGGGTTCTTCTGCCAATCTGGAAGGCCGCACCCTTGCTCAGGTTCTTGCAGGAAAAGATAAAAGTTTTAAGGGCGTTCTCGGAACAGCTGTATGTAAGCTTCCCGGCTTAAACTGCGGACGTACCGGTCTCACGGAAATCCAGGCAAGAGAAGCCGGATACGATGTTATTACAGCGCTCTCTGTAACTGATGACAAAGCTCATTATTACCCGGATTCTTCTTTCTTTATTACAAAGCTGATCGCAGATAAAACAACACATAAACTTCTCGGCGTCCAGGTATTCGGACCGGGAGCTGTTGACAAAATGGTGGATATTGCAGTTATGGGCATCAACATGAATGCTACTCTTGAGGATTTTGAAAATGCAGATTTTGCTTACGCACCGCCATTTTCCACTGCCATTCACCCGTTTGTACAGGCAGTGTATGTACTTCTTAACAAAATCGAAGGAACTCTTACAAGCATGACTCCTTCCGAATATTTGGAAGGAAAAGCAGATGACTACCGCATTCTGGATGTAAATCTTGCTCCTTCCATTCCAGGTGCAGATTACATCAATCTTGCAGAAGTAAACGGACCAATTCCTGGAATTGAAAAAGATGAAAAGCTTCTTCTTGTGTGTGCAAAAGGCAAACGAGGATATTTCCTTCAGAACCGCCTGAAACACTTCGGATACACAAATACTGTTGTTCTGGAAGGCGCAACCTTCTTCAATGAAGTTCATGTAAAAAACATTGCTTCTGCGCTTCCTGAAGAAGAAATCAAACGTGTAAAGGGACTTGGTTTCCTTATGGATAAGCGTACAGGAAATCATTTTAACGGACGTGTTATCACAAGAAACGGCAAAATCACAGCAGAAGAAATCCGCGCGATCACAGAAGCTGCACAGCTTTACGGCAACGGGGAAATCACAATGACAACCCGTCTTACCATTGAGATTCAGGGCATTCCATACGAGAATATTGAACCGCTGCGCGAATACCTGGCTCAGGCAGGTCTTACGACAGGCGGCACAGGCTCCAAAGTGCGCCCTGTTGTTTCCTGTAAAGGAACTACCTGCCAGTACGGCCTTATTGATACCTTTGCGCTTTCCGAAGAAATTCATGAACGCTTCTATCTTGGCTATCATGATGTGCTTCTTCCTCATAAATTCAAAATCGCAGTTGGAGGCTGTCCGAATAACTGCGTTAAACCGGATCTGAACGATCTTGGTATTGTAGGTCAGAGAGTACCGGAAGTAGATATTGATAAATGTAAAGGATGTAAGAGATGTAAAATTGAAACAACTTGTCCTGTAGGCGCTGCAAAAATGGTTGATGGAAAAATCGTAATTGATTCTGCCATCTGTAACCACTGCGGACGCTGCGTAGGCAAATGTCCGTTTAAAGCATTTGAATCCTCCACTTACGGTTACCGCATCTATATCGGAGGCCGCTGGGGCAAGAAAGTTGCCCAGGGACGTTATCTGGATAAGATTTTCACAGATAAAGAAGAAGTTCTTAACACCATTGAAAAAGCCATCCTTCTTTTCCGTGAACAGGGAATCACCGGAGAACGCTTTGCAGATACTGTAAATCGTCTCGGCTTTGAAAATGTACAGGAACAGCTCCTCTCTGACAGTCTTCTCACCCGAAAAGCAGAAAACCTTGCTGCGAAAAAACACTTAAAAGGCGGCGCAACCTGTTAAAACAAAGATACCCCGAAAGGATACCGCGTCCTTTTGGGGTATTTTTATACAGTAACTTATGTATCACTGTTTTGAGACTTTTCCATAGACAGTACCGTCTTTCCCAGTCTGTTGTAGATTTCTTCGGCATCCTGCACATGGCGGGCGGTTCCGGCTTCTCCCGGAGCGCCTGCCGTCACCAGCATGGATTCCCGTCCCTCTATCTCTTCAAAACTGGCAAGGCAAAGACCAGCCTCACTTGTATATCCTGTCTTTCCTCCCTTTATTTCTCCGCCTGTTACAGCAGTACTTGGAAGGCTTTTAAACATGGTGCTGTAATATGTAATCCCGTCCGGATGAATGTTGGTGACTCCGGTAGAATGGCGCGGAGCTTCTATGACTTCCCGGAACGTATCATTTTTGAGGGCATATTTTAAAAGAACCGCCATATCGAGAACTGTACTGTAGTGTTCCGGATTATGAAGACCTGTACTGTCACAGAAATGTGTATTTTTCATTCCGATCTTCGCTGCCTTCTCATTCATCAGCTCCACAAAAGCTTCCTCGGAACCGGAAATATGATCTGCCAGAGCAATGCAGCACTCTGCCCCTGACGGCAGAAGCACTCCGTATATCAGGTCTATAGCCCGCACAGTCTCTCCCAGCTGAAATCCTGCCTGTGTGGCATCCTGCTCATAAAGCCCTGCAAACATTTCCTGAGTGAGAGTGATTTCCTGATTTAAGTCTTTTATCTCCTCGATCGCCAGAATTGCCGTCATCATCTTTGTCATAGACGCAGGATAAATTCTTTCTTCCGCTCTCTCCGCTCCCAGGATCTTTCCGCTGTTTGCCTGCATAAGAACTGCATACGGACTTTGGATTCCGCTTACGTCCAATTCTTTTACAACCGGCTGACTGAATTTTAAAAGCCACTCTCCCACGCCTTTATCCCAGCCTATCATGATAACAAGCGCGGCGATCACAATGATTTCCACGAAAGTACACAGCACAATCCGCCCTGTGTTGCTTTGTTTTTTCCTTCTTCCTCTGCTGCTGCGTCGTCTTCTGTTTCTGCCTCCTGCCGGTGACATAAAATCCCCTCTCTTCTTTCTCTTTTGAAACTGTATGATAAAGTTTTATTGTCTGAGGATATTGTAACACAAACCGGAAGATGGTTCATCTAAACAATCTCTAAATAAAAATTGTATTTTATAAGAAACATTCTGCAAACCCTTTTTCTGTCAGAACAGAAGCCTTTGTGAATCCGGCTTTCTTCGCATGATCCACAGCGATACCGTATCCGTATACGATTCCCTCTGCACTGTGAGCATCCGCCGTCACAATAACGCGTCCGCCCATATCATGCCATTCCTTCAGTAAAAAAAGAGCCGGATACGGCGTCTTTCGATAACCGCGCGCCATAGCCCCGGTGTTAATTTCCAGCACTGTCTCTGAATGACTGACTGTATGAAGCGCCTGCAGCGCAGCTTCTTTATACCACTCTGCATTTTCGTCAAAAAACCGGTTTCCTTCGTTGAACTTTGTGATCAGATCCATGTGCCCCAAAACAGGCGGCTTCAAAGCCGCCATATGGGATACCTGCTTAAAATACATCTGGATCATAGCTTTTATATTTCCGTTAAACGCTTCCTCCCGGCACGCAGCGAATACTTCCTCACTTAAATCTACAGGATAGTACCTGTCCTTTTCCGGCTGAAGATAATGAACGCTGCCAATCCAGTAATCAAATCCATCGCGTACGGCGTCGGAACAAATATCCCATTCCAGCCCGGAAAGCACTTCCATTTTCCCGGAATATGCTTCTCTGAGCTTCATGATCTTTTTTCTGTACTCTGTCATATCACACGGCAGAACGAAGCCCTGATCCTGAGGCGCCGGAGTATGGCTGTGCCCGGATACTCCGTAATATTGAACGCCAGCCTCATATGCCGCCTCCGCCATTTCTTCCATTGTATTTTTTCCATCGCAAAAATCAGTATGTGTGTGAATGGAGCACAGAAACGGCGTCAGCTCCTTCATTTCAGCCTCTCCTGTTTTACTTTGTGATCGATCACATGACGTTTTTCCAGCTCTTTTGTAACGTCCTCTACAGTAATTCCCATCTGCACCATCATCACCATTACGTGATACGTCAGATCTGCAATCTCATAAACTGTTTCTTCTTTATCTTCTTTGCAGGCTCCGATAATTACTTCCGTACATTCCTCGCCCACTTTTTTCAAAATCTTATCAAGACCTTTTTCAAAAAGATACGTTGTGTAGCTTCCCTCCTGCGGTGCGGTTTTGCGTCCCCGGATCAGCTGGTACAGACCTTCGTAGCTGAACTTTTTCAGCTCTTCCGACAGATAAACCGGCTGAAAAAAGCAGCTTTCTTCCCCTGTATGACACGCCGGACCGTCTTTTACTACCTCTACCACAAGAGCGTCTCCGTCACAGTCTGCGGTAATGCTTACAACATGCTGGACAGCTCCTGATGTTTCTCCCTTTCGCCACAGCTCCTTTCGGCTCCGGCTCCAGAAGCAGGTTCTCTTTTCGTCAATCGTAATAGCAAGACTTTCCCGGTTCATATAAGCCAGCGTCAATACCTGTTTCGTATAGTGATCCTGTACAATCGCAGGGATTAAACCCTGCTCGTCAAATTTTAATTCCATATAAGATTTTCCTCCAGTCAAATGCGCATTTCTACGCCTCTTTCGCTCAGAAAGCGCTTCAATTCTTTTATATCCACCTGTTTTGTGTGGAAAACAGATGCCGCAAGCCCCGCGTCTATTCCGGAATGCGTAAACAGCTCCGCAAAATGCTCCTGATTTCCCGCACCGCCGCTGGCTATGACGGGAACGTGAACTCTCGACGCCAGCTCGTCCAACATTTCCAGGTCGAATCCGTTTTTTACTCCGTCCGTATCAATAGAATTTAAAACAATCTCTCCCGCTCCGTCAGAGACACCTTTTACTGCCCACTCCATAGCGTCTATACCGGTATCCTCTCTGCCGCCTTTCGCAAAAAGATGGAACTTCCCGTCTACACGTTTTGCATCTATGGAGAGAACGACGCACTGATCTCCGTATTTTTTCGCTGCCTCTCCTATCAGCTTTGGATTTGCGATCGCTCCTGAATTTACACTTACTTTATCGGCTCCGCATTTTAATACCCTGTCAAAATCGTCCAGAGTACGAATGCCGCCCCCTACTGTAAGCGGAATAAAAACTTCACCTGCCACCTTGCGAAGGACGTCGTCAAATAAAGCTCTTCCTTCTGCCGAGGCGGTAATATCATAAAAAACCAGTTCGTCCGCGCCTGCTTCATTATAAAAACGAGCCATCTCCACCGGATCTGCCACGTCCTGCAGCCCCTGGAAATTTACGCCCTTTACTACGCGTCCGTTTTTTACATCAAGACATGGAATAATACGTTTTGCTAACATTTGCCCACCTCCCGGATCACCTGATTCAGATTCAGCCTGCCTGTATACAGAGATTTTCCAAGAATCGCTCCGCAGGTTCCCATTTCCTGAAGCTGCTTTAATTCTTCCAGACGGGTGATGCCGCCTGATGCAATTACCTGCAGACCCTTTATCTGCGCCAGTTCCCGGTATATCTCGAGATTTGTCCCCTGCTCCGCACCGTCCCGGCTAATATCCGTATAAATCACAGTTTTTACTCCGGCATCAAAAAGACGGCGGCAAAAATCCACTCCTCTTTCACAGGAAATCTCCTTCCATCCATTGATGGCTACGTACCCGTCTCTGGCATCTACGCCTACTGCAATTTTATCCCCGTAAGTTTGCGCCATACGCGCTGTAAACTCAAAATCTTTTACGGCAATCGTTCCGAGAATGCACCTGCCTACTCCCAGATCCAGGTACTGCCGGATTCTCTCTTCTGTTCGTATTCCGCCTCCGACCTCTATATACAATCCGCCCTGTTCCGCAATGCTTTTAATGGAGGAAAAATTAATGGGCGCGCCCTCTCTCGCTCCGTCCAAATCTACTACATGAAGATATTTCGCGCCCTCCTCGATAAATTTTTTTGCTGCCGCACAGGGATCGGCGCCGTAGACTGTCATCTGTTCATAATCGCCCTGATAAAGGCGCACAACCTGTCCGCCGCATAAATCAATGGCAGGAAAAATCTGCATTTTTATCCCTCCTTACAACTCTGAAAATGCCTTTAAAATCAAAAGTCCGGTATCTCCGGATTTTTCCGGGTGAAACTGTGTTCCCCACACATTCCCCCTCCGGACGACACCTGTCACAGGCACGTTTCCATACATGGAAACAGCCAGCGTACTCTCCTCGCAATGAGCGGCATAATAGCTGTGTACATAATAAACATATGCGCCATTTTCTATATAGCGAAATAAAGGATCGTCTTTTTTTATTTCCAGACGGTTCCAGCCCATATGCGGAACCTTCAGGTTTTTGTCTGTCAAAGCCCCCTTTAAATCCTCCACCTGCCCCGGAATCAATCCAAGACCTTTATGCATTCCGTATTCCATACTCGTATCAAAAAGGAGCTGCATTCCCAGACAGATTCCAAGAAGAGGCTTTTTCTCTGCCTCTTTTTTCAATACGGGAACAAGCCCCGCTTCCTCTAATTTTGCCCTTGCGTCTCCGAACGCTCCCACTCCCGGGAGAATGATCCTGTCTGCCGCCTGAAGCCTGGCAGGATCTCCCGTAATCTCCGCCTCAAGCCCCAGAGCTTTCAGACTGCCCGACAAAGAAAATAAATTTCCCACACCATAATCTAAAATCGCTATCATATTCTCACCCTGCCTTACAATATTCCCTTTGTACTTGGAATCTCATCCTTATGTTTCTCATCTATGGAAACTGCCATCTTAAGAGCACGTCCCATTCCTTTAAAAACCGCTTCTATAATATGATGCGTATTTTCTCCTGCAAACTGGCGTATGTGAACAGCCCCCGGACAGCTGCGCACAAAGGACAGCCAGAACTCTTTTACAAGTTCTGTATCAAAATCTCCTGCTTTCGTACACGGCAGTTCCACAGACCAGCCAAGAAAAGCCCGCCCGGAAAGATCGCAGGCACATAAGATCAGGGTTTCGTCCATAGGAAGAAAAAACTGTCCGTAGCGGACGATTCCTCTTTTTTCTCCCAGCGCTTCCGTAAACGCCTGACCCAGACAAATGCCAATATCCTCCACTGTGTGATGATAATCTACATACGTATCCCCTTTGCAGCGTACTGTCAGATCCATGTCTCCATGCCGGGAAAATAATTCAAGCATATGATCCAGAAATCCGCAGCCTGTGGAAATATCCGCCTTTCCTGTGCCGTCCAGATTCAGCGTAAGCTGAATCTGCGTTTCCCGGGTGTTTCGTTGAATTGAGCTGCTGCGCATATCAGATTCCTCCTTCTTCCTGTAAAATGCGGGAAATTTCAAAAATCAGTGTTTCCATCTGTTCCTTTGTTCCAATCGTGATTCTGAGATAATCAAAAATACGCTCTTCCGGAAACCAGCGCACCAGGATTCCCCGCTCCTTCAGTTTTTGATACAATTCTCCTCCTGAAATTTTATGGGATTTTGCAAATACGAAATTCGCTTTTGAAAGCAGCACGGAAAATCCCAGCTTTTCCAGTTCAGCCGTTGTCCACCTCCGGTTTTCCATGATCGTATGACAGCATTTCTTAAAATACGCCTCGTCCTCCACTGCCGCAATCCCTGCCGCCATTGTCATACGATTTACGTTATAAGGATTAAAGCTGTATTTTACCCGGTTCATCGCCTCAATAAGCGTTGCGCTTCCCAACGCATAACCAAGTCTTGCCCCTGCAAGCTGACGGCTTTTTGACATTGTCTGAACCACAAGGAGATTTTTATACCGGTGTATAAGAGGCACACAGCTTTCTCCTCCAAAATCCACATACGCCTCGTCCACAAGAACGACTCTCTGCGGATCAGCTCTCAAAAGCTTCTCTATTTCCTCACCCGAAAGAGAAATTCCCGTGGGCGCATTTGGATTTGCAATTACGATCATTCCGGGAAAATCAAGGTATTTATCCATATCCATCGTAAAATCCTCCCGAAGAGGAATAATATGCGCCTCAAGTCCGAACAGAGCTGTCTGCGCCTTATAAAATCCATATGTAATATCTGCATAAGCCACAGGTTTTCCTTCTCCGCAGAACGCCCGGAAAGCAAATGCCAGAACTTCATCAGAACCATTTCCTGAAATCACATTTTCCGGCTTTACCTTATACCTCTCTGCCAGCGCCATGTGCAGATTTTTGCAGGAAGGGTCTGAATACAGGTTCAGGCGCTGCACCTGCTCTTCCATTACTGCCCGAATCACCTTCTCTGACGGCGGAAACGGACTCTCATTTGTATTTAATTTCAGATATTCCTGATTCTGAGGCTGCTCTCCCGGCGTATAAGGCGCCAACCGAAAAACCTCTCTGGAAATAAAACCAATCATAGTGAAACCTCCCTGCCATAGCTGTAAATCACTGTTCGATTATATTCTCACTGCTCAATCACATCTTTCAGTTTCTTTAAAAGCTCTTCTATTTCCTTACCCTTCATCTGGAAGCTGGCACGATTGGCAATAAGCCGTGCGGAAATGGGCATGAATTTTTCCATTACTGTCAGATGATTTTCTCTCAGTGTTTTTCCTGTTTCCACAATATCCACGATCACATCGGAAAGCCCCAGAAGCGGAGCAAGCTCAATGGAACCATTCAATTTGATAACATCTATATTTCTTCCCTGCGCTCCGTAATATCTTTTTGTAATATTCACAAATTTCGTAGCTACCCGAAGCGTCCGTCCCGGATCATCTTTAAAATCTTCTCTCCCCGCTACGCACATATAGCATTTTCCGAGCCCTGTGTCCAGAAGCTCGTATACATCTGCTCCTGATTCCACTAAAATATCTTTTCCCACAATTCCGATGTCTGCGGCTCCGTGTTCCACATAAATGGTGACGTCGCTCGGCTTCACAAGAAAATATCGAATTCCCGCCTCCGGATTTTCCACTACCAGCTTTCTTGTATCGTTGTAATTTTCCGGACAGCCGTATCCCACAGATGCCAGCATATTATACACTTTGTCGCCAAGCCTTCCCTTTGGCAGCGCCACATTCAGCATAGCCGGTTTTTTTTCTTCCCTGTCTCTGTCCGGCTGATTTAAGGCATCAAGGTACAGCGCATACCCTACTGCCCGCGTGCCGGGACGAAACTGCGCTGCCAGAGGATCGTAACGGCCGCCTTTCAAAACTGCTCCCGGCAGTCCTTCCAAAAATCCCTGAAGCACAATTCCATTATAATATTTCATATCGTTTACAAGAGAAAGCTCCAGTTTTAAGCGCTCCGTCTGTCCTGAAAGCGCCTGACATAAGGTGCGAAGCTCGGACAGCGCCGCTCCCATAGCCGAATTGAGCGCCAGAACTTCCGCATTTTCCAGAACCTCCTCCCACGGACCGGACAATTTGCCCAGTTTACAGAGAGCGTCGATTCCCTGTTTTGAAAGACCGGCATCTGCCGCAAGCTCCTGCAGATCATGCCAGTTTCTGTTCTGGATACAGGTAAATAACTGAGGGCGGATCGCCTCCGGCGCACCTACCGCATCTAAAAGTCCTGTAACAAAACCCATATGACTGACTTCCAGCACGTATTCCTTTCCGGTAAGCGCAAGGCTCTGAATCGCCAGAGATACTGCCTGCGCCGTCACTTCATCATCTACATTTCCGATACATTCCACTCCCATCTGACTGATTTCCTGAAATGTGTGGCTCTCCTGACTCGGCCTGTATATTTTTTCCTGATAATAAAATCTGCCGCAGCCATTTTTTTCAATCCTGGCATTTTTTGCAATAGAGAGCGTCACGTCCGGTTTCAGCGCCAGAAGGCGCCCGTCCAGGTCTGTAAATGTGATCAACTGGTCAGAGGGCAAAAAACGGCGGTTTTCCTGATACAGACTATATTCTTCAAACCGTCCCATATGATACTGCTGAAAGCCTGCTTTTTCATATAACATTCGTAATTGCAAAGAAACCCGCTCCCGGGGTTTTAAGAAATTAAGATCCAGTTCCATATGTACTCCTCCTGCAGTATTTGTTTTTTCATATTTTACTTTATTATATTAGAAAAGTAAAGCGCTAATTTAATAAATTTACAGGAGTTCCATCCTGATTTCGGCAGCTCTTGCATGTGCTGCAAGTCCTTCTCCGTGTGCCATACGTGATACAAGCGGTGCGATTTCTCTCATTGCACCCGTCTGATAACGCTGAAATGTACACACTTTTAAGAAAGTTCCGACCCAGACTCCTCCTGTATAACGGGCAGCCTTCACTGTAGGAAGCGTGTGGTTTGTACCTGACGCATAATCTCCGAATACTTCCCCTGTCTCCTGTCCAATAAAAAGAGAGCCGAAGTTTACAAGTTCCGGAAGAACACTTTCATCTTTTAAAATCACCTCCAGATGTTCCGGCGCATAATCATTTACAAGGGCAACTGCCTCCTGCAGACTGTCTGCCAGCACAACTTCCCCGTAAGACTCCCATGATTCCGATGCAATTCCAGCCGTTTCCAGCGTTTGCAGCTGTTCCCGGACGCACTTTATCACTTCCAGTCCGAGTTTTTTACTGGTAGTCACAAGGATACTCTTCGCAAGCCGGTCATGCTCTGCCTGAGCCAGCATATCTGCCGCCAGAATACGGGCATCTGCACTTTCATCTGCCAGAGCCAGAACTTCGCTTGGCCCTGCAAAAAAATCAATTCCCACCTGTCCGTAGCACTGTCTCTTTGCTTCTGCCACATACTGATTGCCGGGTCCCACAATTACATCAACCGGTTTTATCTGCTCCGTTCCATATGCAAATGCCGCAATCGCCTGTGCGCCTCCGACAACGTAGATTTCATCAGCGCCTGCAATGTCCATAGCTGCCAACGTCTTATAGTGTATTTTTTCTGTCCCCTTAACAGCCGGAGCACAGGCAATTACCCTCCGGACACCGGCAGCTTTTGCAGGAATAATGAGCATAAGCGCTGTGGAAAACAAAGGATAGGAGCCTCCCGGTACATAGCAGCCGCATGAGGAAACGGGTATGACGCGATGTCCCAGACTGGAATCTGGAATTGCAGAAAATCCTTCCAGATTTTTCAGGCAGTCACGCTGCGCTTCTGCAAAGGCACGGATATTCCCGGCCGCCTGGCGCAGATCTTCCAGTTCCTGCTCACTCATCTTTTCATATGCCTCATCAATTTCCTGTTGTGCAACTCGAAATTCTCTGCGGGAATTCCCGTCAAAACGCGTATTGTATTCCAGAATGGCTTCGTCACCGGATTTACGGATATTATGAATGATTTCTGAAACCTGCCTGCTTCGCTCTTCTTCCTCCTGCGCCGGACGAATCATTCCTTTTTTCAAATATTCCATTATCGTACTCCTCCTCTGTCTAGTTTTGATATAAATATTTTATCGCATTTCCGTGTTAAATTGTCAAGAGGTTTTGTATGCTTTTTGCAATATTGTTTTTTTTCTTTGAAATACAACAGAAAAACCCCGGAAACCTTACGGTTCCGGGGCATCTTACGCTTGGACACAAAGTTATCTTGCGATAACACTATATATAATTTATCTGTTAATCAGTGATTACTCGATAATGGAAGCAACACGGCCTGATCCTACAGTACGTCCACCTTCACGGATAGCGAAAGTAAGACCCTGGCTCATAGCGATTGGGTGGATCAGTTCGATTGTCATTTCGATGTTATCTCCAGGCATG
>OGIW01000339.1_pt1 | contig 46719 bp, 33 predicted proteins | sample 1571921 | NCBI WGS metagenome assembly OGIW01 (sample SAMEA2582112, study PRJEB24529) | metagenome | biome: Human gut stool | place: China | collected 2011 | reverse complement strand
GAATAGCATAAATTCTGTGCATCGCGAAGCGTGTTACTGAGAACGGAGTGAACAGTAACTAATATCGTTATTATCCACTCAATTATACTTGTAACTTCTCCCCATACACGCTATAATTTTAATATCTACAAATATTTATTTAACAGGCGGTGAACACAATGGATTTAAAAAAGCTTTTGCTTCCCCTGCTATCAGTGAGTCTCCTTGCAGCTCCTGTATCCACCGGCTACGCAGCAGAAACAAACGTAGCAGTAGCAGAAACGGAGCAGGGTACACTCTCCCCCTCTTCTGAAAATTCTGACAGCGTATTTGGCAGAACATCAGCTTCAGACGAGCCAGTCACAGATGAAGCACTTCAGACACTCTTAAATCAAATTCAGGGACAGCTCCCTGCAGATAACGGCAGCTGGTCTGTTTTTGTTTCTGATCTTATAAATGAAACAGAAGGAAGCATCAATGACCAGACTATGCAGGCAGCCAGCCTGATTAAGCTTTATATTATGGGAGCAATTTATGAAAATTATGACCAGATCATTGGACAATACGGCAAAGATTCCGTAGATTCTAATCTGCACTCCATGATCACAGTCAGCGATAACGATGCTGCCAATACATTGACAACCTATCTGGGTGGCGGGAACTCCAGTGCAGGTATGCAGGCTGTCAACAGTTTCTGTCAGGAACATGGTTATACCCAGACTCATATGGGACGTATGCTTCTGGCAAGCAACGATCAGGATGACAATTATACATCCGTAAATGACTGTGGACATTTTCTCATTGAAGTTTACAAAGAAGAAGAGTCCAGTTACGCCCATGCTTCTGATATGTATGCCCTGCTTAAAGCACAGACACGTCAGAACAAAATTCCAGCCATGCTTCCGGATGGAGTGAAGACGGCAAATAAAACAGGCGAACTTGATAATGTAGAGAATGATGCCGGAATTATCTACGATGCCGCAAACGATCTCGTTATCGTATTTATGTCACAGAATCTCTCCAGTGCCGGGAACGCCCAGAATACGATTGCATCACTGAGCAGAACTATCTATGACTACTACAATAACTAACATCATAACTTAATATGTCAGATTTCAAGAGCAAAAGCTTTATTATTGAGATTTTTTATCTGTTCGAACAAATATGCAAACACATAGTGGTATAGAGTATAGAATCAACTTGTCGGTACAATAGTTATTTCAGCAACGATGTAATCAATCGGATATTCGCAATCCGCTTCCGCTACGTGGCTCTACACCATATGGTAATAACCAGAAGGAGGATCTACTTATGAAGAAAAGAAAAAATGTTATAATTCCTATGATGCTCGTAGCCGCAGTTGCCGCTGCGTCCATACCTTGTAGTTCTCAGGATGTTGAGGCATCCTCCAATACCTATGAAGTAAGTGTAAGTAAAGGTTATCTGGCTCTCCGCTCTTCCATGGCATATGATTCTTCCAATGAAATCGGAGAACTATATTCCGGCGATCTGGTTGAAGTTACAGAATATACCAATGGCGACTATTGGTATGTTTATTCTCCGAAATATGACTGTTGGGGATATGTAAACAATGATTATCTGGTTTCCCTCTATTCCCAGTCAGGCGGCTACTCTTATTCTACTTCCTATACAGTTAGTGTAAGCAAAGGATACCTGGCTCTCCGCAATGCTAAAGCATACGATTCTTCTAACGAAATCGGGAAGTTATATTCCGGCGATACCGTATCTGTTTCTGACAGCAGTGATCCACAATATTGGTATGTCTACGCTCCGAAGCTGAACTGCTATGGATATGTAAATAAAGACTATTTATATTACAGTGGCGGCAGAGCAAGTACGCAGAGTGTTTCCCGTTATTATGGTGAATCAAGAACAGTAAGTGTTGCTACCGGTTATCTGGCTCTTCGCACCCAGAAAGCTTACGATTCCTCCAATGAAATCGGACAGTTATATTCCGGCGATACTGTTCAGCTACTGGATACCAGCGATTCCCAGTATTGGTATGTCTATGCTCCAAAATATGATATGAACGGTTATGTAAATAAGGATTATCTCATCGGTGGAACAGCATACACCACTAAAACTGTAAGTGTTGCCACAGGTTATCTGGCTCTTCGTAATGCCAAAGCATACGATTCTTCTAACGAAATCGGACAATTATATTCCGGTGACACCGTTCAGCTTATTGATTCAAGTGATGCACAATACTGGTATGTTTACTCTCCGAAACTTTATCTGTATGGATATGTAAACAAGGATTATCTGTATTAAATACAACCATTTAACAGCCTGCTATTCCGCAAAGTGTTTGGGTATAGATATAGCAAAATCTTATTGCCAAAGGCGATTTTTTATGGATTTTGCTTTTGCCCAATAGTCAGGTAGAGATCTCTTATTTAAGCAGGGTACCTACCTGATCAGGTAAAAATATAATAATGAAAGGACTCTCTCTATCATGAGCCCCAAAAAAGAAATAAACCACAACATTCGCAAACATTTTAATAGTATCATTTACAATATCTCACGCTACACAGAAATCGTGCTGTCTATCATCATCCTTGTAGTGATCGCATTGGCCGGAATCCGTCTTATCATGGAAGTTGCAGGCACTGCTGTTCCCGATATGGACACAGAATTCTTTACCAGTTTCCTGTCTCAGGCATTGTCCCTGGTAGTCGGCGTAGAGTTTGTAAAAATGCTCTGCCAACATTCCGCACAGACAGTTGTCGAAGTTCTGATGTTTGCCACTGCACGTCAGATGGTCGTTGAACATCTCGGTCCAAATGAGACACTTCTCGGTGTTATCAGTATTGCAATACTTTTCGGCATCCGCAAATACCTCATGACCGACAACGATGACATGAACTCACACAAAAATAAAGACACAAAAGAACATTAAAATTTGCTCTCTTGTTCAGGAAAGAATCCTGCTTGCAGGATTCTTTCCTGCGGCGGATCGTTTTAGCGACATAATTCCTCTCCGCCGCAGTGCGATTATGCCCGAAGGGCTTTATTATATCAATCATAGAAACATTACGGAATAATTTCCTGTGATTGATATAATAAAAAGGCTGCATGGTTTCATACTATCTGTAATTTTTACAAACAGTACGAAACTATGCAGTCTCTTTTTTATTTCCACATACTGATAAACGGTTGTCTCAAAAAAAGGTATATTTCATATATTTTATAGTTAATATTATCAGTACGATGGGTTCTGTTTAGCAGTTTTTGTTTTGTAATTTTTATTTAATGATTTTTGTTGATGTTTTGTATTTAATAATTTCCACCGAAAAATTTACTGTCTTTTGGCAGCTCATAATCTTTAAAATAAGCTCCAAAATCTATCTTCAGATAATTGCAGAGATTAGCCAGTTCAACCATAGTATTGTCATTTACTGGAATGCCATTTTCCCTGCGTTCTTTTTCTGCCATAATTTCTTTCTCACCATGAGTATAAATCTGCTCTGCACCTTCGGCCTTCGGACTCTGGCGAAGAGTTTCCAGATATTCTGAGAAATGCGCCTTGATATCATCTGCATTTCCGAAGATTGCAGGATCGATTGCTGCAAATCCATGGCAGATACCTGTCTTATCTTTAAATGTACAGCATTTATCAGAAGTAACACCCATAGAAAGAATAGAACTGAAAATCTCACAGAGCATTCCATATCCATAACCTTTATGGCTTCCATTCACTTCTTTATTTCCACCAAGTGGCATAATTCCGCCGCCTTTTTTGCCAACAATATTTGCAAGTACAGCCGGTGCATCCGTACTTTCATGTCCGTCTGCTCCGAGAGCCCAGCCCTCAGGAAGCTGTTTACCTGATTTATTATACATTTCCAGTTTTCCTCTGGTTACAACTGTTGTAGAGCAGTCAAAGAGAAACGGATATGGCTCTGCAGGCATCGCTACTGCGATCGGGTTGGAACCTAACATTGCCTTACGTCCAAAGGTAGGTACCATGATTGCTTCTGAGTTAGTGCATGCCATTCCAAGCAGTCCCTGTTTAGAAGCCATTTCCGCATAATATCCTGCAATACCAAAATGATTGGAATTTCTTACTGAAACGAAACCAACGCCTGTTTTTTTTGCTTTCTCAATTGCTTTCTCCATTGCAAAATGACTGATCAACTGTCCCATTCCGTCATGTCCGTCGATCACTGCTGATACAGGTGTCTCAAATACAACCTCCGGTTCCGCATCCGGATGAATCGTACCTTTCTCAATTCCTTTATCATATCTTACCATTCTCTGCATTCCGTGACTCTCAATCCCGTACAGATCTGCGGTAAGTAAAACATCTTTAATAATATTGGTCTGTTCCTCATTGAAACCAAACTTTCGAAATACATCGTGGCAAAAAGTATTTAATGTGTCATAACTCCATTTCACGTAACCCATAACTGTAAAAGCCCTCCTTGAAGTACTACTCGTTCTCTTTTTTGGTATTACCAATTTTCTGATTTGATTATACCACTTGCTTTTTCAAAGCGCAATACGCTATTTTATTTTTTTCAGAGCTTACTATTTTTTTGAAATATCTTTTTATAATCAGATATTTTTGTCTCTTGCTTTTATAAAAGCTCAGGAATATACTATGAGCAGATAATAAACCGACTGTTAAACAGTCTGTACCTTTCAGGGTATTCTCATTATCTCCTCATATTTTTCAGAAAAGGACTATTACATTATGATTCAAGACATCGCACCACATATTTACCATAACGAATACAAACCATCTGCCCCGGATAAAGACAGCTTCATCCTCACCTATGAAAATGGCAGAATTCTTCTTCCCCGACAGAATCGTGAAGAGGCAATCACATTTCCACGTTTCCAGGAATTAGAGGGACGGCTCGATAATCTTTATGTGAACTATATCTACCTCTTCTCCATTGATGACCAGCGCTTTTATCTGATTCCACATCTGGATAATGCACTTCTTCCTGACTATGAATTTCAGGATGTACGTGTCCTGCGTACTGCACATCCGCAACATCTGGCATTTGCAGGGATTACAGGACATCAGTTGTTCCAGTGGTACAGCAAACGTCAGCATTGTGGCTGCTGCGGAAAACCAATGGTTCACAGCCAGAAGGAACGTATGATGGAATGCCCTTCCTGTGGCAATCACGAATATCCGGTTCTGTGCCCTGCTGTTATTGTGGGGATTACAAACAAAGATAAGATCATCCTCTCCAAATATGAGGGACGCAACTTCAAACGCTATGCTTTGATTGCAGGTTTCGCAGAAATCGGGGAAACCATCGAAGAAACCGTACACCGTGAAGTAATGGAAGAAGTAGGTCTGAAAGTCAAAAATCTCCGCTACTACAAGAGCCAGCCATGGTCCTTCAGCGGCTCTCTGCTGTTTGGATTCTTCTGTGATGTAGACGGTGATGATACCCTGACCGTTGACCATGAAGAACTCTCCATGGCACAGTGGGTAGAACGTGATAAAATCCCGGATCAGGGCAATAATATCAGCCTGACCAAGGAAATGATGATGCTCTTCCGTGATGGAAAGGAACCCAGATAAACAATATTTTATATCAGAAAAAGCTCACAGAATATTTTTCCCTATTATGACAAAAGGATACATACACGGTAATGTTACTGTGCATGTATCCTTTTCGTTTCTCTTTCAAAAATATTTCTGATTACTCTTCACGCCGCACTCCCGCTGCCAAATCCACGGCTTCTGCGGTTTCCATTACATTCCTGTTCGAATTCTTTCAGTTTCCGTCTTGCTTCCGGTGTCAGACTGGTCGGAACTTCAATCTGTACAGTTGCATATTCATCACCGTGCACAGACGGATTGTTCATTGCAACAATACCTTTACCTCTCAGACGTATCTTCGTTCCGGACTGAGTACCCGGTTTAATGTTACAGAGAACATCACCGTAAATAGTGTGAACCTTCGCCTCACCGCCAAATACTGCTGTTGTAAATGGGATATTCACTGTTGTGTAAACATCTCTGCCTTCCCGTTTATATCCGGGCTTATCCTGAACATTTACTTTCAGAAGCAGATCACCGGATTCACCTCCGCCAACTCCCGGATATCCCTTTCCTTTAAGTCTGATAGATTTACCGGATTCAATACCTGCCGGAATATTGACTTCATAGTTCTGGACGCCACCATTACTGCTCTGCAGGCGGATAACCTTCTTGCCACCAAAAGCAGCTTCATCAAAGCTGACAGTAACCTCTGCATGAAGATCCTCACCTTTGCTGCTGTAAGAACCGCCAAAGCCCTGACTGCGGAAATTACTTCCACCTGTGCCAAAGCCACTGCCGAATCCATCAGTTCCGTTACTTCCGAAACCGCCAAAACCACTTCCGTGAAAGCCACTGCCTCCAAATCCGCTGCTTCCAAAACCACCTGATGATTTACTCTTCTTAAATCCACCACCAAAAAGGTTCTTCAGGATATCATCCATATCTTCGCCATTTTCAAAATGATATTCATGATAACCATTGCCATCACTGTACGAACCATGGAAACCGCTGCCAAATGGATTGCCCTGTGCTCCGCCAAATCCACTGCCCTGTGCATTTCCATAATTACCGGCACCTTCTTCAAAAGCAGCGTGGCCAAACTGATCATACAGTTTACGCTTCTTCTCATCACTCAGAACATCATAGGCTTCATTTACTTCCTTAAAGTGCTCTGCTGCCGAAGCATTTCCCTCATTACTGTCCGGATGATATTTCTTGGCCAGTTTTCTGTATGCTTTCTTAATCGTTGCTGCATCCGCGTTTTTGTTCACGCCCAGAACTTCATAGTAGTCTCTTTTCAATATCATCACCTTCCCTCATAAACACATTCTAACGCAATCATTCCTGACTTCATATTTCTGCAATCCTCATTATGCAAACAACGGGAAGCCAAAAGATTTGACCTCCCGTTGCTGTAACTTAACATCTATTATCCTTCAATGGAGATGCTGTGCTTCTGTTCCACTGCTGGCTTTGCTTCTTTCTTCGGAACAAATAATGTCAGGATACCATGTTTGAATTCTGCTTTGATGTCATCCTGATGTACTTCTTTACCTACATAAAAGCTACGACTGCAGGTACCTGCATAACGTTCTCTGCGGATATAACGTCCTGTCTCTTTTTCCTTCTCGTCTTTGTCCAGGCCTTTCTCTGCACTGATAGTCAGATAACCATTTTCAAGTGCTGCATGGACTTCATCTTTCTTAAATCCCGGAAGATCTACAACCAGTTCGTATCCATTATTCATTTCCTTGATATCAGTTTTCATTACATGATTTGCTTTATGTCCATAAAGTTTCTTCTCTGCATCTTTCATTGCTCTGTCATCATAATAGAATGGGAAATCTCCAAAAAAGTCATCAAATAAATTTTCTCCAAAAATACTAGGCATTAACATAAGTCATATCTCCTTTTCTAATATATTTTATATATGTCAAATCTGTTCACCAGATTTACTTTCCAAATCTATCGCTACAGGTTTTTTCAACCTTTTATCTTCAATCTTTTAGTATAAACTTTTATTTCTGTTTTTAATCTCTGGCTGACCCTTAACGGGTCAGTCAGAATATTTATTCATCAGCCTTCAATGGCAATTGTTTTCTTCTGTTCTACTGCTGGTTTTGCTTCTTTCTTTGGTACAAATAATGTGAGGATACCATGTTTGAATTCTGCTTTAATGTCTTCTTTCTCAACTTCTTTACCTACATAGAAGCTACGGCTGCAGGCACCTGCGTAACGTTCCTTACGGATATAACGTCCTGTCTCTTTTTCCTGCTCATCTTTGTCCAGGCCTTTCTCAGCGCTGATAGTCAGATAACCATTCTCCAGGTCAGCCTTTACTTCATCTTTGGTAAATCCCGGAAGATCTACGACCAGTTCATAGCCTTTTTCAGTTTCCTTGATATCGGTTTTCATTATATGACTGGCTCTGCGTCCGTAAAGTTTCTTCTCTGTATCTTTCATTGCTCTGTCATCATAATAAAATGGAAAATCTCCAAAAAAGTCATCAAATAAATTTTCTCCAAAAATACTAGGCATCAACATAAGTCATCTCTCCTTTTCTATACCGTCCATCTGTATATGATGGACTCTCAGTTATGCATCTTTACCTTGTTTCTTTGGAACTTAGGTTATCAGGAATCTCATAGAACTTATTTCTTTGTTCTCTTTTTGTTCCCCTTCCTTTGTTCTAGCTGTAATATAACACTTATTATTAGCACTGTCAATAGGTGAGTGCTAATTATTTTGTGAAGAATTTGTGAACTGTCAGTCGGCTTCTTTCCTCAACAAGGTCATCACGTTTTATGATTCTATATTCATAATATTTTTACGTTTTTCAGACAAAAAAGACGCAAGCCACATTTCTATGACTCACGCCTTTCTCTACTCATATTTTCGTCATCCGGACTTTTAACTCTGTTTCTGATAATTTACTGATAGCAACATATTTTGCAGATGGCATTACTTTCCACAGCACTCCACAATGGCTTTTTCCACATCTTCTATCTGAAATGGTTTTGCCAAATGTGCATTCATGCCGGCTGCAAGACATCTTTTGGCATCTTTCTCAAATGCATTTGCAGTCATTGCAATGATCGGGATTGTTTTTGCATCTGCCCGGTCCATGGCACGTATGGCTTTTGTTGCTGCAATACCATCCATAACAGGCATCATGACATCCATCAATATGGCATCAAAGGTTCCCGGAGGATTACTTTCGAAGTGCTCCACTGCCTGTCTGCCATTTTTTACAACTGTAACCTTCGCACCGTCATCTGTCAGCAGCATTTCTACGATTTCTGCATTAAGCTCATTATCCTCGGCTGCCAGCAGATGCAATCCACGAATATCATATTTCTCAGCAATTTCCTTATCCTTTTTCTGTTCCCGCGCAATCTCAAAAGGAATAGTAATGACAAACACAGACCCAACTCCCACCTGACTTGTCACTTCAATACTTCCATTCATCTGCTCAATCAATCCCCTGGCGATCGCCATTCCCAGACCGGTTCCCTGATAAACACTCCGGGCATCTGTTTTTTCCTGTGAAAACGGATCAAAAATGCGGCTCAGGAACTCCGGACTCATCCCTATACCTGTATCAGAAATCGTCCATCTGTATGTACAGATTCCATCATGTACATCTGCTGCCTCCATTACCGTATTAATCTTTCCTCCCGGCCGGTTATACTTAATACAGTTTCCATAGATATTCAGAAAAATCTGACGAAGATGCAGTGAGCTTCCATAGACATACGGATAAGGAATATCCTCCTTATTTTTCTCATAAATCCACTGAATATCCCCATCTGCTGCCTTGTGCGTGATAATGCTCTCAATCTCATAGATCAGGTCTTTGAGGCAGATGTATTCATGTGTCAGAACAATATGACCTTCCTCTATTTTACTCATCTGCAGAACATCATTGATAAGGGAAAGCAGGTAATCCGCTGCTATCTTCATCTTTTTATGATTTTCCTGTATCAGTGCTTTATCCTCAAAATGAGTCTCATCAATCTTTAACAGACCAATAATACCATTCAAAGGTGTCCTGATATCATGGCTCATACGGCTGAGGAAATTCGTTTTTGCCCTGCTCTCGGCACGCATCTCATTGAATGCGGCCTGAAGGCGCGCCTGTTCCTGCTCATCCCGTTCATGTCTCTGTGTAGTATCCTGCAACAGAATGATTGCATAGATCATGGGTACCTCAGCAAGGATTTCTGTATCAAACACTACCACTCTGGTCATAAGAACTGTTTTCTGTACCCAGCGGATACTTCCATCGTCTTCGCGGGCACAATACTCCACAGACATATTTGTTTCTCCGTTCTCAAACCTCTTACGAAGCTTTTCACAATTATCGGTCATACAATAACCTGCAATTGTTTCCTGGGTGATTTTTTTCTCATATTCCCAGCAGTAATCCTGATAAGAACATGGAAGCGGGTAGTCCATAAAAAGTTCCCGGCTCTTCTGTTCTTTTCCATTCAGTACGATCCTTCTTTCCAGAACATCCTTTGTCAGATTTACTGTATAAATCACATCTGACAATTCCAGAAGCGCGTCCACATAGCTGTCATTTTCCAGGATTGACTGTTTCAGTTGTTCATAATAGAGATGCAGCTGCTCCTTTGCCCCTGTCTGACCTTCAGAAGTCTTTCGGATGGTTTCAAATGCCAGGAGAAAATGATGCAGCTTTTTATCCTCATCCCAGTCCACCGGAATCAGTGTCAGGCGGTTATATGCCCCCTGTTTTCCGATATTATACTCATATTCCAGCACATCTTCCTTCGTATGCATCTTCTTTTGAAGCTCCGAAATCTCCAGCCCTTCACGGATATCTGCCTGACAGGACTTTTCAATCTGTTCCTCTATAATCTGTTCCACAGCACCGGAATATGCACCATCAGAAGCCAGGAAAAAATTTTCACTGGAACGAATCGCCCGATAGGTATCCATCCTGGCATCACAATACAGACAGTCTGAGAAATTACTGCCGTGCTGATTAAGCAGCTTTAACAGCTGATATCTCTGATGCTTTTCTGCTGCGGCCTCTTCCCTTTTTACATGATTCTTATTGATATACATGTTTTTGTCTGCGCAGTTAAACAGTTCTCTCATTGTACTTCCGGGAAAATCGCCGGCCAGTGCAAATCCCACCGCATAGCTTAGGGGAGTATCCGGATACACTCTGGATTCCTCTGTCATATCCCTGCGCACCTTTTCAAGACACTGTGTCATCTGTTCCCTGTCCAGTCCATGGGTAACTGCAAGAAATTCATCTCCACCTGCTCTTCCCACAAACTGCTCAGCCGGCATGGAATCCCGCAGGCAGATAGCAAATCTACGGATATAGGCATCACCGGCTTCATGTCCTCTGCTGTCATTAATACGCCGGAGATTATTAAGATCAAAACTACAGACACCGATATCTGCACCCGGTTCTTCCTCATTCAGCAATTCTTCACATTTATTTTTGTTCGGAAGTCCCGTCGCATCATCCAGATATACCTTTCGCTGCAACAAACGGTTCATTGCCGCATATTGTATTGCTTTTATAAATTCATATCCAATCAGCAGCATCAGCACAACAATATCTGCTGTGATATATTTTTCAAGCAATGATAAGGATGTGGCTTTTTTCTGCGAATATTTTTCAGCCAGACCTGTTGCTTCATCACAGATCACAAAAAACTCTTCACTTTCCGGAATAATATCTGTGTTCTTGGCCCCTTTGAACCTCACAAGATGAATTTTCTTATATAGGTCAGAGAATTTATCATCCAGTTCCTGCATTTTATTCTGAAAATCAACATCATCAAGACGCACAAGATTTAATTCATCATTTCCATTTCGCAAACCATCAATAAAAGTTCTTATCTCATGGATCATCTCATTTTCCTGCCGCGTGGAAAGCTCCAGTTTTATGAGTCTCTGTGTCTCTCCCCTGACTAAACCGGTATAATTTACAATACGGGCCGTTCCCTGAATATCTGAGACAATTCCCATCATTATGATAATAAGGATAGCCAGAATAACTGCCAGAACACCGATACTGATCTGAATAATACTTGATTTCTTTTTCTTATTCTTTACTTCGGACATGGCCCTCCCCCTTCTTGTTTTATTCTGGAAAAGTACTTTCTGTACTCTATCTATTTTACCGTACTTTTTTCATTATGCCTACTCAAATTTGAATGTATTTATTTATAAACAGGCAAAAACACCCGGCAAAATTACTTTTCGTAATCTGCCGGGTGTTCTCTTTCTCAGGTTTTTTATTTGACTGCTCCGGTAATACCTTCTGCAAACTGTTTCTGTAATACAAAGAATACGATCATTGTAGGAATGGAACAGAACAATACACCGCACATCAGCATACCATAATCTGTCACATAACCTGTGATCAGATTGGCGATCAGCATTGGCATGGTCATTGCCTTGTTGTCTGTCATGATTACCTTTGGCCACAGATAAGAGTTCCATGCATTCATAAAGGTAATAACAGCAGCTGCCGCATATGTAGATTTCATTGTAGGAATGAACATCTGGAAGAAAATCCTCACTTCGCTGAGTCCGTCAATACGTGCAGCTTCAATAATATCAACCGGGAATGATCTGGCATTCTGACGGAACATCATGATCATAAACGGTGTGGAAATAATCGGAAGGATAAAACCTACTGCTGTATTCAGAAGTCCCGCCTTGGAAAACATTTTGAACAACGGAACCATAGTTGCAACCTGCGGAACCATCATAGCCAGAAGCAGGATTGAAAATACTCTGTCTTTCCACTTATCATGGTAAACTTCAAATCCGTAACCTGCAATAGAGCAGACCAGAAGACAGATCACTGTAGTAAGGATTGCATAAAAGAAAGAGTTTCCAAGTGCTCTCCACAGTGGCTGCTGGGCTGTAAGATTACGGAAGTTTTCCATAAAATGGCTTCCCGGAATGATTCGTCCACGTGACACATCTGTGGATGTATTAGTTGCGGCTGAGATCATCCAGTATAACGGGAATACTGAAATAAATGACACGATGATCAGAAAAATATAGGTTGGGATCAATCTTCTCTGAATGGCTGATTTGTTTTTCTTAGTCACGTGTATCACCTACTTTCAAATTAATAAATGCAAGTACAGCTACCATAATGAATATGATAAATGACATTGCTGCTGCATATCCAAAGTTTGGTACGTTAATAAAACATGTATTGTAAATATAGTGGGACATTGTGATTGTTGAGTTTGCCGGTCCACCCTTTGTCAGGTTGACAGACTCATCGAACAACTGCAGTGTACCATTAATTGACATGATGAATGTCATGATAATTGTCGGTTTCAGAAGCGGAACTGTAATCTTCCAGAAAGTCTTCCAGCCATTGGCACCGTCAATCTTGGCTGCTTCATATACAGAATATTCGATATTCTGAAGTCCTGCCAGATAGAACACCATGTTATATCCTGTCCATCTCCAGATCAGCGCAAGGATAATTACAATCTTGGCACTGGCGGAATTTCCCAGGAAATTATAGCCGGTAGATAAGATTCCAAGTTTGATCAGAATACTATTGATCAGACCATCTGTAGCAAACATGGAACGGAAGATCAACGAATAAGATACCAGGGATGTCGCACATGGAAGAAATACACAGGTACGGAAAAATCCCTTAAATTTCAAATCTTTGTTATTCAGAAGCTGTGCCAGAAGAATTGCCAGTATCAGCATGATTGGCACCTGAATGATCAGATACAGGAATGTATTTGCAATAGACTGCTGAAATACCTTGTCTGCCAGAATACGTTTATAGTTGCTGAAGATCGGATCTGCAAATCTCATATTTGCTCCGGCTCCGGTCTGCAAGGAAATGATAAATGCACGTATCATTGGATAAAAGCTCATGATTGCGATCATGATAGTTGCAGGGGCCAGAAACATCCATCCTGCAGCTCTCTGCTTGCCAAGCAGAGACATACCTTTTTTCTTGGAATTCACGTGAACTCCTCCTTTCAAAAAACTCTGTAACTGTTCAGCATTTTGCCGGACAATTACCAACTCTTTGCAGTAAAATGGGGGACTGCTGGCAGTCCCCCGCACTTACCTGTTTTCATTCACTTAATTACTGTCTACAGATTGCTTCACAGTTTCACTGTTCCCGCAATCCTGACATCATCTGATCCTGCGATCAGAATTTATTCAGTCATCTTGAATGCCAGAGTATCCTGAGCTTCCTGAAGAGCATCTTCTACAGATGTACCGTTTACAATATTTACAACTGCTGTGTTGACACATTCTCTTGCTTCATAGTGATACGGTGTTTTTGTGAACTCCGGAATATGAGAAGAGTATTCTACAATTGTTGAGAAGATTGGCTGTCCACCGAAAAATTCATTTGGCTCGTTGTAAACCTCAGATTCACCTGCCGGCAGATAACAGGAGATTGCACCTGCTTCCGGAAGGATTGCATCATAGAACTCTGTACTGGAACCAAATGTGCTTGCAAGGAAATCTTCTGCGAGTTCTACATTCTGGCAGTTGGATGTAATATACCAGGAAGATCCACCATTGTTTGCATAGTTTGTGGCTGTATCAACATCATCTACTTTAGGCATTGTTGTAATCTGCCACAGACCCTTCTGGTCTTCTGTAGACATCAGAGTAGCTGTGATCCAGTTACCATTTACGATACCTGCTGCCTCACCGCCTGTAATAGTAGCGATATATTCATCCCAGTTATTTACAAGTTTAACAACGTCATTCTTAACCAGATCTACATAAAGATTGATACATTTCTCTGCCACTTCATTGCCTACGATGTAAGCTTCGCCATCTTCGTTTACGAAGTTAGCTCCGCAGGACTGCATCATCATCATCAGAGTATCGCCGCCTGTAGCTTCACTTGTAAGAAGATATTTGCCTGTTTTTTCATGAACATCTTTACCGATTTCCATGAATTTGGACCATGTGATATCTGTCAGATCATCAATTGTATATCCTGATTCATCAAGGATATCTGTACGATAGCATGCAATAACAGCACCGTTATCAAACGGAACACCATAGTGTGTATCATCTACCATGGAATAGGACTGTTTCAGTTTACCAAAATCATCCCAGTTAATGTTGATATCTTTCAGATCTGTGAACGCATCCGGATAGCTCTTCAGATATTTCTGATAGCTGTTGTCCTGCATAAGAACGATATCAGGAAGTGTGCTGTAATCGCCTGCATTTGCTGCTGTTGTCAGTTTAGTCTGGCAGTCATCAGAAGATGTCTCTATAATATCTACAGAAAATCCCTCATGATCTTTTGCATACTGATCTGCTGCGATCTGCATGGATTTGATATTGAAGTTCTGATCCCATGCCCATACGGTTAACTTGTTGTCATCATCAGATTTCGCTGAAACAACTGTAGCTGATCCTGCAAAGGATGCTACCATAGCACCGGTCATTAATACTGCGAGTAATTTTTTTCTCATATTTATGTCCTCCTTTATTAAGCTTATTCTTTCTTCCGAATCGCTTGTAAGCTAATTATAGCATCCGATTTTCAGGTATAGTTTGCATAACCGTACACATAATGTGCAATTTCGACCATTTTATGTATTTTGCACTATTTGAAATGCCAAAAAATCCGTTTTTTGTTCACTTTCTCATTTACACCGCTTTTGCCATGTCATTTTAATGATAAAAGCCACTTTCATGGACAAAAAATTATATTTTTTTGTCTTTGAAAATGACCTTTGTTCTTATTTCATAAATTTTTTATTAAATTTTTGTACATATTTTACAATTTTTAATTCATTTTATGCAAAATAGACTTTACCAGGACATTGTGTCTTCATCGCATGAAGCAGTTCCTCATTAAGATCAAGAAGCAGTTTTATCTTGTGCCCGTCTTCCCGGATAATCATTGTGTAGTAAGGAGTATCATCATCATAAGAGGTATAATCGTACTTTTTCAGTTTCTCCGTTCCGCCATTCCTTTTGTACCTTGCAACACTTTCATGCCAGTGCGGTGCCACTGTCTCCAGACTGCTCAACTCCAATATATGAGCTGTTTTGCGATACTTCTTGCCATAGATCACATCTATTTCAAACTGACCGTTTTCCATCGTGTATTCATAATCCTTCTGACTGAATATATCAAAGACAAAATACAGCCCTGCAAGCAGAAATCCCGGAAGCATAAATGCCTGGGAAATCGTGATTCCCATAACCACAAAAAGCACTGCAAAAACAATCATTACCACACGCAGGACTCCGGACATACTCTTTTTCTTTCTTGATACCTGCTCCACAATCTTATAGTTCATAACTTTTTACCATCCTTCCTCTGAATGAATATCGAAATCCAAAAGCTGCTGTTCATAATTCTCCGGCCGCTTTCTCCATTCAACCGGCGTCACTCCCATTATCTGTCTGAAGTTCCGGTTAAACGTTGAATTGGTCGTGAAACCACATTTGTGCGCAATATCTGCCACCGGTATATCTGTTGTCTGCAAAAATTCACAGGCAGTATGAATCCGCACAGAATTAATATACTCCAGAGGACTTACCTTCATATGCGATGTAAATACTCTTCTGAAATGAGTTTCACTGATGTGACAGATCTTCGCCAGATCCTCAATCCGAATGTCTTCCATATAGTGATAAGAAACAAAATCCAGTACGCGGGTGATCATATTTGTAAGTTTTCCTGTTTCCTCTTCCACCCTGTCTTCCGGTGATGCCCGGTTCAGTCTAGCAATTTCTACAAGTAGTGCCGCAAGAACTCCACTGGATTCTTCAATATAAAATTCTTCTCCTTCACGCATGATATTCATAATCTTAAGAATTTTTTCAGCTATGGAGGGAGACTCATTCTCTTTCAGAAATAAAGCCTTAGAATATATTCTCTGGATCATTTTTTCAGCCTTTACCGGATTGTTCAGAAATTTTTTCATAAAACCTTCCACATCTATGAAAAGATACTCCCATTTACTAACCGTACCCAGATCACTGTTAGTCGTATGAGCATAATTGGGCGGAATCACCGTAAATTCTCTTCCCGAAAACCGCATTTCAGCCTCACCAAACGCCATAAATCCATCCCCTTCATAGCAGAAACCAATCTCCAGGTAATTGTGAAAATGAAGATAATCCACATCATTTCCATAATTCTGAACCCACTTCTGCCCCAGAAGAGCCAGAATCGGACTTCCGGCAGGCATCTGGTAATAGCGGAATTCCATCTTCGGTTTTCTTCTCTTCTTTGCCATACAGTCACCTCATTTTCTGTTCTGCATTTTCACAATATGATTTTACCAGTTTTTTATATATTTTTCGATATTTTTATACATTTTCCAACAAAAATATACAAAAACACCTGACAGACTACTTTTATAATCTGTCAGGTGTCCCTTTTCCATATCTGTTATTATCAATCTTTTTATTCATAGTCTCATGGCTGAACCCGAATAATTTTGACTGATGACAGTTCTATACATGCCTCTGATATCATTTTATTTTCTTCATGATTGTGGTTTTCTCTTGATTCCACACTGGATTGCATTTGTCGGACAGGCTTTGCGGCATCTTCCACAGCGGATACATTCCGGACTGTTGGAGTTTTCCACAGGGTCTACGATCATCTGGCATGCTTTTGCACATTTTCCGCATTTTATACACTTATCTTTATCCACTCTGTATTTATACAGAGAGACAGGATTAAAGACAGAATAAAGTGCTCCCAGGGGACAGATATATTTGCAGAACGGACGGTAGATCATAATGGAGAGAATGATCGTTATGATAAGGATCACATTCTTCCATATGTACAGCCAGCCCAGTGCACTGCGCATGGATTTATTCAAAAGCACCAGTGGCAGTCCGCCCTCCAGTGTTCCTGCCGGGCAGATCAGTTTGCAGAAATAGGGTGCCCCCTGTCCCATAATATCCACAAGGAACAATGGAAGCAGGATCACAAACACTGCAAAAATCACATATTTCAGCTTACGAAGCAGTTTATCTCCCTTGAATGTACGGATTTTCTTAGGAAATGGGATCTTATTTAACAAATCCTGGATCAGTCCAAAGGGGCAGAGAAAACCGCAGATCAGCCTTCCTAGCATAGCCCCGATGAAGATAAGAAATCCCACCACATAATAAGCCATTTTGAAATTCCAGCTCCCTATCACCGCCTGAAGGGAACCAATAGGACAGGCGCCAACAGCACCGGGACAGGAATAACAGTTCAGGCCCGGAACACAGGCATTTTTCAATTTGCCTGTGTAAATTTTGCCTGTGACAAAACCGGTAACATGACTGTTTGTAATGAACGCCCACAGTGCCTGAATTCCGTGGCGTGGCCACTCATTAATCTTCATATTTTTTGTATTTTGTTTCTTATTACTTTTGTTATCGCTGTTCTTTTTGTTACTCATGATAATTTATTTTCTTTCCATTCATATCTTATACACAGACTTATCTTATGACAATGTTTCAGTCAGGCGGATATTTGCAACCTCCGCAGAGGAACCTGCCTGATTCGGTTAAATCATCCTATTCCTACACATTCCATACAGATGTTAATGGCTTTTGTAAACACCACTGCCAGCTCTCCGCGGGAAATTCCATATCCCATAAAGCAGGCTCCCACAAGCATAAGAATCACAGCCGGCCATTTACTGTTCCATATTTTGCTGGTTTTTAATTTATTCATTTATTTTTCCTCTGTTACATTCGCCAGCTCTTTTTCCACAATTTCTTTCCACTCGTCCAGGCTGTGGCTTCCGGAGTAAGTCTCGCCTACAATATTTCCATTTTTGTCAACAAAGAATGTTTCCGGGAAAGCGGAGATTCCATTGAGACGTCCGTTCATCATTCCGGAATCCGGGATCAGGAATGGATAGGATGCCTTTGTTTTCTCCTGAATTACCTGAGCCTTTTTCACTGCTTCCTCATCCTGTTTTCCACCACTGCCTATTGTATCCCGTGTAACGCCTACTACTCCCACACCTTTATCCTTCATCTCCTGATAAAGCTTCTCCAGATCAGGAATCTCATTAATACATGGAGAACACCAGGTAGTAAAAACATTTACCATAGTCAGATCGTATTTGCTGAAGATATCCTGTGTATAGGTTTTTCCGTCAACTCCTGTTGTTTCAAATTTGCCTACATTTGTTCCTTCAGCTGCATCTGTACTGTCAGAAGTATCCTGCGGCTGGTCAAATGCAGAAAGCATCTGGAACGGGGTCATTTCTGTAAGTGTTACTTCAATCCCCTCCACATCCTTTAGCAGGTCTGCATCTGCATCCTTGTTTGTGCTGAGATAATATTTATATTTGCCGTCACTGCTGGTGCCCAGTTCTTTATGCTCTGTGCATCCGGTAATCGTATCCAGATCTTTCTGGGATTCCTCGTCATACATTCCGATCACACCTACTCTGCTGAGACTTTTCAGCCAGTCGTCATATCCGGTGCCCATCTTGTCCACCTCTGCATCCTTCTGCTCGTCTGTCAGGGTACACCAGCTGGCTGTGGCATATGTGACTGCCTCTGCATTGTCATCCCATCTCTCATCTGTAAACATGGAAATATTCTTCTTCTCCATCTGCTCTTTCAGGTCTTTGGAAATCCCTAATTTCATTCCAAGGAATGGATATTCATAAGTATCCTGTGCAGGCTGAGCAATCTCTGAGGGTTTGAAGGATTCAGCAATCAGACCCTCGGAAGCTGCCACACTGCCATCTTCTGCTGCCTGAACATCCTTACCATCCGTCTGGACTACACCTGCTTCATCTGCAGGCACTGCAAGAGCCTCCCCTGCATGTACAGTTACAATACCTCCCATAGATGTCACACTTAATACACCTGCTGCAAAAATCGCCATTAATCTCATTCTTCTGTTTTTCATTATAAGTAAACTCCCTTCATTTTTTACTGTTATGATTTTTATATTACCTTTAAGCCAAGCCGATAAAAGCACACACTTCTCTACTTGCTCCTGACCAAATAACTGCTTCACAGTTTAGTTGGTTAACCGGCATCGTTTTATTGATATGCACACATTATAGCATCTGAGAAATAAAATCTGTGTTAAGAAAATAACTTTTTTCAAAATTTTATTTCGTAGCCACTCACAGACGAATTTGAAACTTGTAAAAAAACTTTATAATCGGATATTTTAGAGGATTGCTATAATATGAAACATTTTCTTTTTTTACACGAATTTTATACTTCGTGTGATATGATAAAACTGATAATATATCAGAGTCAAAAATTCAAAAAGGAGACTATCATGCACATTTTAATTATAGAAGACGAAGAACAGCTCTGCCGTTCCATGGCAGAGGGACTCCGCATGGACGGATACGAAACAGATACCTGCTTTGACGGGGAAGAGGGACTGGAATTATGTATGACAGAGAATTACGACCTGATCCTTCTGGATCTGAACCTGCCGGGAATTGACGGTCTGGAAATCCTGCGTCAGTTCCGTACCTTCAATACCAATACTCCTGTTCTCATACTCTCCGCAAGAGTACAAATCCAGGATAAGGTGGAGGGTCTGGATCTGGGAGCCAACGATTACCTCACCAAACCATTTCATTTCGAGGAGCTGGAAGCCCGTATCCGCAGCCTTACCCGCCGTAAATTTATCCAGGAGGATGTTTGCCTGAGATGTAGCCGCATTACCTTTGACACACGCACAAGAGAAGCCAGTGTAGATGGCACACCTCTTGCTCTCACCAGAAAAGAAAGCGCACTTCTGGAATATTTTCTGCTTCACCGCAACCGGATCATCAGCCCTGAAGAAATGATCGAGCATCTCTGGGATGGCAGCGTGAACAGCTTCAGTAACTCCATCCGGGTGCATATTTCTTCTTTAAGAAAAAAACTGAGAACCGCCCTTGGATATGATCCTATACAGAATAAGATCGGACAAGGTTATATTATGGAGGACTAAATCTATGAAATTTTATTCAGAAAAACTTTCCCCCCGCAGGCTCTCACTCCAATGGCGGCTCACATTGCTGATCTCCGGACTGGTTATCACAGCCTGTGCACTGATGTATTTCTTCATCAGCCGTTCTGCTGTGACCGGTCTGGAAGGGATTTCCGACTATGTGGTTCTAGTCACCCCTGACAATTCAAACCCGATCTCTATCAATGTAGATCCAAAAATCCTCATCCCTGATCTGGAAAACCAGATCCAGAATACCAAAAATATTTTTCTGTTCCAGAGCATGATTGCCACAGGTATCATTATTCTTCTCAGCAGTATCTGTACCTGGTTTGTCACCAGAAGAGCCCTGGCCCCCCTACGCAGATTCAGCGACAGGATCAGCCAGGTACAGGCTCAGAATCTGTCTGAACCGCTGGAAGTCCCACTCTCAGAGGATGAGATCTCACGTCTGACCAGATCCTTTAATGACATGCTTGCGCGCCTGGACAATGCATTCTCTGCACAGAAGCAGTTTGTGGCAAGTGCCGCACATGAGCTTCGCACGCCCTTAGCTGTAATGCAGACAAATCTGGAAGTTTTTTACAAGAAGCCGGAACACACACACCAGGAATACGACAGGCTTTTCACCATGCTTCAGGAACAGACCGGACGGCTTTCCCACCTTGCGGAAATCCTGCTGGACATGACAGGCCTTCAGACTGTAGAGCGTTCTGATACCATTTCCCTTGCAGCACTCACAGAAGAAGTTTTCTGCGATCTGGACCCGGTTGCAGAAAAGCATCAGATCCGGCTTATTCAGACAGAAGGTGACTGTACTGTTACAGGCAGCTATATCCTTCTGTACCGGGCAGTCTATAATCTGGTTGAAAATGCAATCAAATATAACCGGCCTTCCGGTTCCGTCACTGTAAATATTCATTCTGCAGAATCTGCAGTCCTGGAGGTAACTGACACAGGCATCGGTATCTCCCCTGAAAATCAGGAGAAAATCTTTGATCCCTTCTACCGTGTGGACAAATCCCGCAGCCGCGCCATGGGCGGCGCCGGTCTGGGTCTTGCCCTTGTAAGCGAGATTGCCAGACAGCACAACGGCCAGGTAAAAGTAACCCAGAGCAGCAAAAAAGGCAGCACCATTGCTCTGATACTGCCTGTAACAATCCTTTAAATCAACTGACCACTGATTTTGAATAACTGCGCATCGCATTCCCGTTACTTCAATGATGAGTTAGACGCGCAGTTATTCAAGTTCCATTCCATTATGAATTTTCCAATCCATTTTTTAACAAATGAGTCATCGTTCTACATATTTTGTGATGACAGATGTTATAATCTCCATATCAACCGGCTTCGCCACATGATCATCCATTCCGGCATTCAAAGCAGCCTGCACATCCTCTGCAAATGCATTTGCCGTCATTGCAATAATAGGTATTTTCTTTCCATCCGGACGGTCCGACAGATTTCTGATGGCTTTTGTCGTTTCATATCCATTCATTTCCGGCATCATAATATCCATCAAAATCAGATCAAAAGTCCCCGGATCTGTATTGCAAAACTGTGTCAGGGCAGATTTACCATCTACAGCCCTGGTTACAATCATCCCTTTTTCTTCCAATAGTACTATTGCTATTTCCGCGTTTAAATCATTGTCCTCAGCCAAAAGAACATGCAAACCATGTAAATCCATATCTTTCTTTAACTTTTCTTTCTCTTCAGTTTCTACATGTTCTGCTATAAGCAGAGGGATTTCCACAGTAAATGTTGAGCCAACACCCTGTCTGCTGCTGACCTCAATTTTTCCACCCATAAGATCTACATACTGTTTAGCAATCGCCATTCCCAGTCCGGTTCCCTTATAACTGGTTCTTGCTCCATTATTTTCCTGACTGAACTCATCAAATATTCTGGTCTGGAACTCCTCACTCATACCAATTCCGGTATCCGATATACGATAGCGTACGATTATATGATGCTCATCATTACCCGGAGCGTTTTCTGCAACAAGTGAAATGCTACCTCCGTCTTTTGTAAATTTGACTGCATTGCTGATAATGTTAAGCAATACTTCCCTTATTCTGAGTTCATCCGCCATCACATAAGGAGTTTTTAGTTCTTCTCTTGAAACATACAAGTTAAGATCACGGTTTTCTATATATCCCCTTGCAATCGACAAAACAGTATTTATCATATCCCTGAGATCTGCCGGTACCGGTTTATATTCCAGTTTACCACTTTCAATGTGGCTGATATCCAGCACATCATTAATAAGCGTCATCAAATATTCTGAACTCTGCCTGATCTTTTTCAGACAGTTCTCCACCTCTTTGTCCGGTTTCCTCTTCATAGCAATATCTGTAAATCCAACAATTGCATTCATCGGTGTCCTGATGTCATGGGACATATGATTCAGGAACGTTGTTTTTGCAATATTCGCCGCATTTGCATTCTGTGCTTCTTTCAGGGCTTCCATCTGTTTTTTTCTGCTTACTGAAAGGGAATAAACCAGAAGAAGCAGTACAAAAATAATCACAGATGAAACTCCGACAGCCAAGCCTGCATACTCCGCAAGGACATCCTGTAAGGTCATTTTCTTTTCCGAAACAGAATTCTGTGCAAGGACAACACCATTTAAAATATTGGAGGACTGCTCAATTGCTTTATTGATAATAGTAGCTGCTCTTCTATTTTCTCTCGTCGTGAACATTCCCAATTCCTGCCGTTTTGCCATTTCTGCAAATGACAGACTTTTGGTCAATGAACTTTCATTAAGAAGATTAATCTTTGAAGATGGAATAACAGTTGCTCCCACTTTTCCATTTGCTACTGCCTCCAGGCATTCTTCCTGTGTGCCATATTGTTTAATTTCTGAATCCGGAAAAAGAAGAGACACCATCAATTCAGAATACAATGAGGTCTCTGTCGCTGCGATTGTAGAGAGACTGTTGCTATATTCATTTCCTTTGTAAATAACAACCGGCGTAATATCAAAGATTTCATCCGTCAAAACCACCTGAAACTGTTCCTGTGTATAAAAATCCTGAATGATAGGACCTGCAATATCTATTTTGCCAGATTGCAATTCCTCATTCATCTCTTCTCCCGTGGAACATGGAACTGCCTTGATCATAATTTTATATTTTTCCTGAACCGTATCCAGAACGGTTCCAAGGATTCCTGTCAGTTTCCCATTTTCTTCACCACAAAAAGGAAGATTATCCTTTAGATATCCCACACGGATTGTGTTTTCATGTGCATCCAGCCATTGTTTTTCTTCCTTGTTGAGTTCATATTTTATGGCCGCTTTTCCTTCATAACGGGCATACAGCTTGCTACTGTAGTCCGTTTCTGGATTGTTGATTTCTTCCAGGGCAGAATTTAATTCCTTTAACAGATCCGGTCTGGATTTTGATACACCGAAATAACAGTCACTTGCACCGATATTGGCAACGGTAATAAAATCGCTGTTGACAGACAGCGCCGGGATTACAAGTGCATCCAGTTCATCTGCATCCAGTTTTTCTATCATTTCATCATAGTCTTTACAGCCAACCACCTCTGCCTGAATCTGATTGCTGTCCAGCCATTTTTCCAGAAGTTCTTTCTGATAGCTTCCATCTGCTGCACCAATACGACAGCCATTCATCTGCTTTGGATCACCATCCGTAAGATCTGTATGATCTTCCCGGGTATAGATCCAATATCTCTCTGTTCCTGCGGCATAGGTCGAAAAATCGATAGATTCTGCTCTTTTCGGTGTATAACTGACACTTCCAAGTATATCTATTTCCCCATCTGCCAGCATATCCAGACACTCTTTAAATGAGCCATAGACATATTCATACTTCCAACCGGTTATATAAGAAATCTTCTGGAGATACTCATAGCCTGCTCCCTGCTTGTGTTCCCCATAGCCGCCTTCCTGAAAATTGGCATATGGGAAATACCCAACTCTCACGGTTTTATTCTCTTCCTCTATTACCTGAGTTGTTTTCCCGTCACTTTTAATTTCTGACGCATAAGCAGAAAGCGGCACAAAAAGTAACACGATAAGTATTAAAATGCTCAAACATAATCTTTTTTTCTTGCCTTTTTTTCTTATCCGTTTTTCTATCTTTCTGTTCATTCATTTCCTCTTTATTATCCATTCATGCCGGCTGTCAGAAAACAAATCTGTTTTTCACCGGGCTGTGTAATAAAATCGTATCGCATCTATCACTTTCTCCATCTGAAGCGGTTTTGAAAAATGTTCGTTCATTCCTGCTGCTTTACTCTGTGCAATATCATCAAGAAAGGCATTAGCTGTCATAGCAAAGATGGGGATGGTTTCCGCATCCCTTCGATCTAGCTTTCTGATTCTACGGGTAGCTTCCAGACCTCCCATTTGTGGCATCATCAGATCCATCAGGATCACATCAAAGTATCCGGGCTCTGAATTCTCAAATATTTCTACAGCTTCCCGTCCATTCCATGCCTTTGTCACTATCATTTTTTCTTCTTTCAGCAGGAACTCAGCAATTTCCATATTCAGCTCATTGTCTTCCGCCAGCAGAACCTGAATTCCTTCCACTGAACAGTTCTGATACATCTGGGATCTCTTTTCCGATTCCTCAGCAGAGATTTCAAAAGAAATATGAAGAATAAATTTAGTTCCCTTTCCCTGTATACTCTCAAAGGAAAGGGTTCCACCCTGCAGCTCTATCAGCTTTCTGGCAATGGCAAGTCCCAGACCGGTACCTGCATAATTTGTTCTGGCTGACTGCCCTTCCTGGGCAAAAGGCTCAAATGCCTTTTTCTGAAATTCCTCACTCATGCCGATTCCGGTATCTGTACAGGTCAGTTCATATTCCGCAGTGGTATCCGTATAGGAAACCTCACGACAGGTAACTGTCACAGAACCACCATCATAATTATATTTTACTGCATTGCTGCCGATATTCATCAATATCTGTTGGAAATGCACCGGACTTCCTATCAGCTGTGTATGGATGATTTCTCCATCTTCTACATAATAATTAATGCCGGATTCATTTGCCTGCATCCTGGTGATTTCATTCGTGTTATGCAAAAGTTCCAGCAGATTAAAGTGCTTTCTCTCCAGCTGTATATTGCCGGATTCCAGCTTATTCATATCCAGCACATCATTGACAAGGTTTAAAAGATAACCGGAAGCAGTCCTGATTTTGGTACGTGCTTCCTGCTGAAGCTCCAGATCATCGGGATAACGGTCTGCAATATCCACACATCCCTGAATCCCGTTGATCGGTGTGCGGATATCATGACTCATTCTCCTAAGGAAATCTGTCTTTGCCAGATTGGCTTTCTCAGCCTCCTGGGCAGTTCTTCTCAGTTCTTCCCGGCTCTCCAGCTCAGATATTTTCTGGTCATTAATATCTCTCGTCACATAGAGAACATTGGTCACTTCCCCTGCTTCGTTTCGCAGTTTCACAATAAATCTGGCCTGGTGCCAGACTCCGGTTATGGCTCTGTATTCTGTGGAAATCTCCTCTCTGTTCTTCAGACGTTCTGCCAGCGTGGAAACATCCAGGAATTCTCTCATTCTTTCCTGAAATTCGGGAGCTACGATTTTCTCTCTGGCTTTTGTAAACTGAACAGAAATCTTTCCACTTCTGCCGGTCAGACGGTGCATGGATTCCTTGCTGGAAATCTCCTCATAGGTATCATGGATCAGATCCATCCGGTAGATGATCCAGTACATTTTGCTGATTGCAGAGATAATCTCATTATTCATTTTCAGATCAGCCATAGTCTCTTCCATCTGCTGCTTCTTTTTCATATCCTCCTGCACAATATCATCAATATAGCGAAATCCCATAATGATCTTATAATCATCTCTGTTGCCTGTCTCCAGACGGATCACCTGCAATTCAAAATACTCATGCCCGGCATGGTTTTTCACTGACTGATAACGATATGCAAAACGTTTGTGATTCCGCAGATACTCTATGAGAGCGTGACGTTCCATCTTCCGGAGAAAATCCGGTGCTGATTCCCGGATTACATAATGATCATAATAATATCTGATTCCAGAGGTATAACTGGATTTCAGCTCCGGCATCTCATCAATCTCTGCCCAATTGGAATGTATGCTCTGTTTGATCATTTCCAGAGTATCATTTGCCAGATCACATAAATAAAATGAGGTATAATCTACGCAGAGAGCTTCCAGGATATGCTTCTCCTTCTGAAGTTCCTCCAGATTGCTCTCCAGTGTTTTCTGTTTTTCCTCAAGCATCCTGAACATACGCAGATTATTCAGTGTACTGGCAAGATGTCCGCCTGCATTGGAAAGAAGCGATATGGAAACACCGGGATTAACCAGCTCCGGATTATCCAGACCGATAAAACCGCTCAACTGCGTATTTGCAAACAAAGGTAAAACCAGCAGAGAATGAATGTCCTGAACCTTCAGGATATCATATTCCGAAGGCATGGTTTCGCGTATTTTCTCCAGATCATGAATAATTATGGTTTCTCCACGAAGAAATTTCTCATGCCACACCGGCATACTATCTACAGAAATACGAATCAGATTGTCAATCTGTGGGATGATCCCTTCTCTGCACCATTCGAAGGTATTGCTGTAATAATCCTGCTTTTCAGACATCAGTTCAAAAATATATACTCTGTCTGCATCTGTATATTCACCGGTGTATTGAAGCAATGCAGGAATACAGTCCTTCACTTCTTTCTCATCCGACGCCTGATTGATGTCTGATATCAGAGACAGAATCTGATTCAGCAGTTCCAGCTTTTTGTTAAATTGTCTGTAGTTAATCTCATGTTCTTCACTCTTATTATCATTTGCCTTAAACTTTTTCATATAATCTCCCAACATCATCATATAGAAAATATCACCTATCATATCACATTTGCCGTCATTGCAATGATAGGTATGCATGTTTTATCCTTATCTGGCAGATACCTGTTTGCCTGCGTTGCTTTATAACTGTTCATTTTGGACATCGGGAGGATTCTGATGAAGCATTCTACGTTTTCCTGTATCCTCAAAACAAGCTGATTCATTTTTCTTACTTGAAAGAACAATGTTTATCACTTTAACACAAAACTCACTTTAGGTTATTCTGTAATGTATTGATCAATTCTTCAATAACTATCGGCTTGGATAAAAATCCATTCATACCACATGCCAGTGCTTTCTTTCTGTCTTCGTCAAAAGCATTGGCAGTCATGGCAAGGATCGTGATTCCCGCCAGTGAAGGATCATCCAGTGAACGGATCTGCTCAGTAGCCTCATATCCATTCATTACAGGCATCTGCACATCCATAAGCACCAGGTCATAATCACCTTGTGTTGAATTCTTAACTTTCTCCACAGCCTCTGCTCCATCTTCCGCTGTATCAACCCGAAAACCATATTCACTAAGGAGCGCTACTGCAATTTCACTGTTCAGTTCATTATCTTCCACAAGCAGTATGCGCCTGCCTCTGAAATCTGAATCTGCTGCCGGAAGGATATTATCCTCTGCCTCAGCCTGCTTCTGGCCGATAGCAGCCATCAGAGTCTCTCTGATATCTGACATAAACATAGGTTTGGCACAGAATGCAGTCACCCCTGCTGCCCTGGCTTCCACTTCAATATCTGACCAGTCATAAGCAGTCAGGATAATGATCGGCGTATCGTCACCAAGACTGCGGATCTGACGGGTAACTTCAATGCCGTTCATATCCGGAAGACGCCAGTCAATGATATAAGCATGGAATGCATCACCCATTTCCACAGACTGTCGTGCGCGGAGAACAGCCTCCTTACCGGAAAGTGTCCATTCCGAACGCATTCCAACCTTCACAAGCATCTTAGTCACACTGTCACAGGTATTGAAATCATCGTCTACGACCAATGCCTTCAGACCTTCCAGCTCTGCGATTTTCTCTATACGGTGGTTCTCAGGCTGAATCCGCAATGGCAGACGGATAATAAATTCAGTACCTTTGCCCTGTTCTGTCTGAACCTCAATGGTTCCGCCCATCATATCCACGATGTTCTTGGTAATGGCCATGCCCAGTCCTGTACCCTGAGTCCTGCTTACAGTGGAAGTCCGCTCTCTCTCAAAAGGAGAAAAGATCTTCTGTACAAATTTCTGACTCATGCCGATTCCGTTATCCTTTACCCGGATTTCGTACAATTCACAGCCTCTCTGTGTACCCGGATACTCTCTCAGCCGGACAGAAACGGTTCCGCCTGCAGGAGTAAACTTGATCGCATTGGACAAAAGATTCAGGAGCACCTGATTCAGCCTCGTCTTGTCACAATAAACATCCTCATTGGTAACATCCATGACATCCATGTAAAGCTCCAGCTGTTTCGCATGGATCTGTCCGCTGATAATGGTTTTCAGATCATGAAGAACCTCTGACAGACTGACTTCCGTTTCTTCCAGATGAATCTTTCCGCTCTCAATACGGCTCATATCCAGGATATCATTGATCAGTGAGAGCAGATGATTACTGGAGGAAAGAATCTTACCCAGATAATCCCGTACCCTTTCTTTATCATCAATGTTGCTTACAGCCAGTGTGGTAAAACCAATGATCGCATTCATTGGTGTCCGGATATCGTGAGACATATTGGAAAGGAAGGTGCTCTTTGCCTTGTTTGCAGTCTCCGCAGCGCGGACCGCCTCAGAAAGCGCCTGATTCATTTTTCTGTCAGAGGTACGATCTGACATAACCAGGATATATTTCTTTTTCCCGTTTACCTCGCTGCCCATTGCAACATTATGAAACCAGCGGTGTTCTCCTGTTTTCTGATGAACATATTCAAAATCCCATTCCTGCTGCTCATGAACCTGGATTTCTTCCAGATAATTCTTCTCCGGATCTTCAACATCCCCGGGATGCAGTTTTCCCAGGACACAAATATCTTTACGGATCTGTTCTACTGTAATACCCAGCAATTTTTCCACATTGGGACTGACGTAATCTGCTTTATATGTTTTGGCATCCAGCATCAGGAAAACATCATCCACACTCATTGACAGCTTTTGAAACAGCTCGTCCCTGTAAAGGATCTCCGTATCCTTTCTCTTCAGGTTTACCCTGTTTTTCCAGAGAATAATTCCAATAAAAAGACCGGCAATACACACCGCTACTGCACTTACAAGCAGCATAGTGCTACGCTGCAGAACATTCATACTGGCATTAACGATATCAGCCTGGACAAGTCCCAGAAAGATCCAGTCCTGAGGTTTGGATTTCTCATAGACCAGATAGTAATCCTTTCCATCCAGATTTATCAGCATTGCATCTGTATGTCCTTCCTTAAACTCTTCTGAAAGTTTAAGGATCTCTTTTTCAGACATATTGGAATGCTCTCTCAGAATCCCAAAGAAATTATACACCTCTCCCCATGACTCAGAGGAATGATCCACAACAACACGACCATCCGGATGAACCACATAACTCTGGGCATTTCCATTAAAAGCAGAAATATTCAGCACATTTACGATATCGGAGTTTTCATAGGCAATGGCAATTGCATCATATTCAAAGCCCTGATAACTTCCATGAGGCTTGGGAGTGGCAAAAACAAGGAGCTGGGATTTTCCGGGAACTGTTGCATTGGTTATCACATCATTTCCCTGCCGGATCTCATCTTCAATATTTTCCTGTAATCCCAGATAGCCGGTTTCACCTGTTACCATCTTATAGTTCCCGTCCGCTGACAGGAAATAAAAATCTAAAAAGCCTGCATCTTCCTGTGCTTTCTCTATATACTCACGAATTTCACTTTCATCGGAAGTATTCTGCAGATATTCCCCCCATATATGGAGATAAGTCAGATTCTTATTTGTCAGCTCACTTAGCATATTATCAGACTGATGAAAAATTTCTGTCAGGTGAGAAACACTTTCCTCATAAACAGTCTTCGATACAAACTCCAAATATCGGAAAACAGTCAAAAGGATTCCAATGAATAGAACAATAAGAACTGCTGTATTCCATCGTTTTCTCACAACCCGTTTCTTTCTGTTTGTATTATGATTCTTAACATCCATTCTTCTCACCTCAGAGTAATATAGTCTTCAGGCTCTGCAAGAATGGCATTACCATCTGAAACATATGTTGTCCAGGTATCTTCCACAGAGGTATCCCCTCCATCAAATGCAATATTTTCCTCTGCCGCATAAGCTTCCATATATTGTGGTTCTGCAAGGCAGGTCACAGTAAAAGTATCCTTGTCCTGAATCTGTTTTCCATTCTTTGTAACTTTACTCAATGTATAACCATCATCCGTTTCCTTAATTTCTACAGAAATACCACTGAACACAGGCAGAGAGCCTCGATTAAAGGGTATAAAGCCTCCCTGGCAGCCTTCTACGAAGTTTCTGACCGTTTCCTTCAGTTCTGCCCCACTTATTTCGCTGCTATAAGCGGAAAGCTCATTTGGCATGATCATGTCGCCCGCCATTTTTTCTGTATAACCGGCCTTCAGTACATTTCCTGTAAAGCTGTTTCCTGTTGCAATCAGCACATCCGTCCCATAAATACCGCGCAAAGTGTTTGCCATAACAGAATAGGCTTCATTGCCTCCGCTGGTATGGAAGCGATTGGAATAAGTTTTCTTTGAATCCAGCACAATATCCTCAGAAGTGGATTTTTCCTCAAGAAGCTGGGTGTTAAATGACTGATAAGCCTGCTCTGCATTATATTCTCCTGAAATCATCTTAGACACCACATCCCTGGAAATGGAGAAAAAGTCATTTGACGCAATACGGATATACATATGGTTTTCTTCAATCACAGGTTTCACATCCTTCAGATATTCTGTAAGCTTGAGACCCACATCCTGGCTGTAGCTTAACAGATCCTGTCCATCATAAATGATCCGGTTCTGCGCATCCTCTGAAAGCATTGTGTTCAGTACCTTCATTGCTTTCTGCCGGCGTGTTTCATCCTTTGTCAGGTCACGGTTTAAAGCTATCTGGAAATATGGTGTAGTCATCAGCCACTTTTCGCCGTTCTGCTGAAAGAATGGCAGGAATGTTGTGTTAATCCCCTGATCCTGGAACATTTTTACGCCGGAAGAACTGCCGAAGTACATGGCAAGCTTACCACTTTTGTACATCTCAACCACATCATCATAATTCATATCCAGATCATCCTGGCTCAGCCCTGTATCCTGAATAAACTGCTCCATACGTTCAAAAGCCTCCGGCCAGACGGTACTGTCCAGACCTTCTCTCTTTGTATTATCCGGGTCACTGTAGGTGGTACGCCACTTACGTCCATCCACAGAAGACAGCTCTGATGCAGACAGACCCTGCAGTGTTTCCATACAGGTATAATCATAGTAATAGTCTGCAGTAAACCCACGGATACCCACCTCATCAAATGCCTGGCAGGCAGAAACGAAGCTTTCATAATCCGTTGGAAGAGGAATATCATACTTTTCAAAAAGGTCTTTGTTCACTACAAAGCCATGGGTATCTGCACACACAGGAAGCCAGTTTACGCTGCCATCCTGATTTCTGAAACTGTTAAGGTATGTATCATAGACAGCACCTGCCTCATTGGTTGTGGAAAGATCCATCAGGCTGTCCTTCAGGGGACTTGCATCATGGAGGGAAAACCTGCAGCAGGTTATAATATCCGGTAATCCGCCGTTTTCATCCAGAAAACGATAGAAATCCAGATTATTATTGCCTACTACAAATTCAATGTTGATATCCGGGAGCTGTTCCTGGATGTATGATGCATATTTTTCATACAGACTTGTGGTCCATAAATACACTGTGATGGTTTCTGCGTCTTCTTTTTCCGCACTTTTCCCGCCACAGCCAGACAGAAGTGACATAACCGTCACCATCACCAAAAGTACAGAAACTAACTTGTTCCATTTTTTCTTTTTCATTATAACTGCTCCCTCTGATTGTGTTTTACTAACTCATTGATTACTTTTACTAATAATTTCCTATCAACAGGCTTGGCAATATGTTCATCCATTCCCGCTTCCTTTGCTCTCATTCTGTCCTCAATGAACGCATTTGCTGTCATTGCAATGATCGGTATCACTTTTGCATCCTCTCTGTCCAGAGAGCGGATCATCTTTGCTGCTTCATATCCATTCATGACAGGCATCATAATATCCATAAGAATGACATCAAATTCACCAGGACTGCTTTTTCTGAATATGTCAACAGCCTCCTGTCCATTCCATGCTTTGGTCACCACAGTGCCTTCATTCCGAAGTACAAATTCTGCAATCTCCATATTCAGCTCATTATCCTCTGTCAGAAGAACATGGAGCCCCTGGATAGATGTTTCCGTTTTTTCTTCAGCTTCAGTCCTGTCCTTCCTATCTGTGTCAATCCGGAACGGAATCCGGATCACAAATGTAGTCCCTATACCTTCTTTACTTTCAAAGGAAATGGTTCCGCCCATTTTCTCTACCAGTTTTTTTGTGATTGGCATTCCCAGTCCTGTTCCGGCGAATTTTGTGCGGCTTCCTGCATGTTCCTGTGCAAATGGTTCAAAAATGCGTTTCTGGAATGCCTCTGTCATTCCAATCCCGGTATCTCTGCAGACAAATTCCAATGTGGTCATTGCTGTCTGTTCCGATGGGATTTCCCGACAGCTGATATAGACATATCCGTTTTCTTTGTTATATTTCACCGCATTGGACAGAATATTCATCAGGGTCCGTTTCACATGCACCGGACTTCCGATAAGATTCCAGTGTGTAACTTCTTTTTCTTCCCAAAGGATCCGGATATTCTGCTCTGCAGCCATCTGTTCGATCACACCCAGTATTTCCTCAGAAATACTGTTCAGATTAAATGGGATTTCTTCCAGAATCACTTCATCTGACTCCAGTTTGCTCATGTCCAGAACCTCGTTTATCAGTTCCAGCAACAGATGGGATGCCTCTTTGATCTTTGCCCTGCATTCCGTCTGTTTCTTCATATCCTCTGCATAATGGTCTGCCACATCGATCATGCCGCAGATTCCATTGATCGGTGTCCGGATATCATGGCTCATTCGCTGTAGAAACTCGGTTTTTGCCTCATTGGCTGCTTCTGCTTTTTTTGCTGCTCTCAGAAGTTCTGCTTTATATTTTTCATCTTTTTCTTGTTCATGTTTCCGGTGTACCAGATCCGCTCTGTATCCCCAGAAGCAGAATATACCGAATATGAGTAAATAAAGAAAAACGACAGCTGTTACACTTAGCGGCAGGTTACGGAATACTTCTGTATCCGGAAGATATGCGTAGATATAATAATCACGCTGCTTCAGCATGATTCCATAACATCCGGTTCCTTCCTTCCTCAAATGATAGATATGCTGACTGTCTGTATGCTTTTTCATTGCCTGAACAACTTCGTTGTCGGCTGTATTCTGCCCCAGCAGACTCTCATCATTGCTGGCAACAACAATCCCATCGTCTGCAACAATAACCGTTCCATCTTTCTGGATACTATAACCATTTAAAAGCCCTTGTATCGTCAGTGTATAGTTTCTGGCAAATTCAGGAGGTGTGTAATAGTAGATTGCCACAATACCCGGTGCATCTTTTCTGGCACAGGCTGCAATATCAATATAGGATCCGTCTTCCCTGGTAAACCGTTCCGAATAAGATCTTTCTTCATATCCGGCAAAATCCATGATAATGTCCTTTTGCAGATATGCCGTAATCTCACCGGTCAGAGACTCATCCATGCTGTATTCGCAGTCCGTCTTTCCAACTGCATCCAGCACAAGGATACCATCCACCCAGAGAGTCTGAAGATTTTCTTTTAGGAACTCCTGGCTCAGATGACCGCCGTTTTCTATTTCCATATCGATATTCGTACTCATCTGTCTGGCACTTTCAATCGCACGGAGGAGACTTTTGGATTCCGAAGATTCATTATAATGGGTGTAGGTGGAACACTGCACTTTGACATAATTTACAATCTCTACCATTCTTTTCTCTGCTTCCGCTTTCTCCGCATGAAAGAAATAAAACAGAGAAACTAATGCCACACAGATTCCAATCAGACCACCGAACAGCTGGATTCGTTTTTCTTTTTTCTTTCTCTTAATATCCAAGATCATCCACCTCCAGATACTTCTGGGGATCATCCAGATATTTTTTAATAATTTTCAGGGAGGTGCCATCCTGACGCATTTCTTCCAGCGTCTGATCCATCTGCTCACAGATTCCCCTGTCATCATCTTTTGCAAAAGCGACACCTATTCCGGTGATCATCAGAGGCTCTTCCAGGATACGGAAACTTGCATCATAATCCTTCATATACTGAACGATAGATTCCTCGTGTGCTGCAACTGCATCTACATATCCTTTCCCAAGAAACGTATAGATCAGCTCCCTGTGTCCAAGACTGATCAGATTGCCCAGTTTGGGGATTCTCTCATCCGTCCGGTTCAGAAAGATGCCTTCCGGTTTGGTTGTGGACTGAACAGCCAGGTTCTTTTCCTCCAGATCACTCAGTTTATAGATATCACTGTTCTCATTTACAGCAACCACCTGACGGCTTGCTATGTACGGTCCCGCCCAGCGGTAATCATCAAGACGCCCTTCCATGGAAAAACAGCCCATGATACAGTCAATCTCTCCGCTCTCCACCAGTTCTTTTTTCTTCTCCCAGTTGATCTGGACAACCTCCAACTGATATCTCATTCTTTTGAAAGCTTCCGTAGCCAGTTCTACATCGATTCCCGTCGATACACCATCCTCATTCAGATAATTGTATGGTGGATAGTTGTCGCTGCCGAGGGTAATAACAGGCTTTTCGTTTTCTTCTTTCGTGTTATCTGTGTTTTTACACCCTGCCAGGGTGACCGCTAAAATTCCCGCAAGCAGAATGCCTGCAATCATTCTTTTTCCTTTCATTTTCTATCTATCCCTAACTATCCTTTTCGATTCTTTTATGTCTGGTTACTTTCCATTTGTCACTGTACAGTGACCTGCGGTTCGATACCCCCCCCACCAGATTTTATGCTTCTGATCGTCTTTTCCAGCACCTTCATCTCAACCGGTTTTGAAACATGTGCATTCATACCGGCTGCCAGGGAATGCTGAATGTCTTCTGAGAATGCATTGGCAGTCATGGCAATAATCGGAATCGTCTTTGCCAGTTTATGGGAACTTCTGCGGATTGCCTTCGTTGCCTCATAGCCATTCATAACAGGCATCTGCACATCCATCAGAATCATGTCATAATCACCTGGAGCAGACTGTTCAAATGCTTTCAAAATCTCTTCGCCATTTTCACAGATGGTACATTCCGCACCTTCAATCTTTAACAGTTCCGTCAGGATCTCAGCGTTCAACTCATTATCTTCTGCACACAGGAATTTCATTCCCTGCAGGATATTACCATCCTGCTCATCTGTTTCTTCTTGTGCTGCCAGAGCAACTGTTCTATCCTCTGCAATTTTCAAATCTATGAGGACCTCAAAACAGCTTCCCTGCCCCAGTTCACTCTCCACGTCAATGGTGCCTCCCATTGCCTCAACCAGATTTCTGGTAATCGCCATTCCAAGTCCGGTTCCCTGTATTTTATTTGTAAGGGAACTTTCCGCACGGGTAAACGCATCAAAAATTGTATCCATGAAATCTGCCGACATTCCCATACCATTGTCACTGACTAAAAAGCGGTACTTTGCATACGCCCTGGATTTTGTTTCATATTCTTCTACAAGGAAATGAATTTTTCCACCTTCCTGGGTATACTTCACTGCATTGGAAAGCAGGTTGCTGAAAATCTGCATCAAATGAACCTGATCTCCATTCACCCATTCATGACGGATGTTTTCTTTTATAATTGTAAGTGTCTGCTTCTTTTCATATATTTGAGAATGAAATATAGTGTCAAGTTCCTGTATAAAATCCAGAATAGAAAAGTCAGAATACTTGAAGACTGTTTTTCCTGCTTCAATCTTACTCATATCCAAAACATCATTAATAATTCCTAACAGATGCTGTGATGAAATATCTATTTTATCTGCATACTCTATAACTTTTGCTTTATTACCTGCATCATGTCTGATCAAAGATGTGATACCAATGATTGCATTCATAGGTGTACGAATATCATGTGACATATTAGACAGGAAATCCGTTTTCGCCTTATTTGCATTTTCCGCTGTCTGTAAAGCCTCTGTTGCAACGTTCTTTGCCTTTTTCAGTTTTTGATTGACTACTTCCATTTCCTTCATTGTTTGTAAATGAAGTTCATTATTTCTTTTTTCATATTCTGCTTTTTGATCTGCAAGACTAAGTCTGGAAATACTGTAGAATAATCCGACAAAAAGTAAAAGTATAAAACCTGCCATAAGTATTGTTGTAAACAGCACCGTTTTCTGGTAATCCATCAGCACATTGTCAACAACTCCCTTTGCCACAATGCATACCAAAATGGTGTTGTTGCTTTCTATCGGACAATACCCCAGATAATAGGGGTTCTGTTTTCCCAAAAGTGCAACTCCGGATTCTCTGTTATCAAACTTCTTTTTGAACCAATCAGCCTCTTCTTCTGTAATGGCCTGTTCCCCTTTTAAATGTTTTAACAAAGAATAATTACGCAGGTATTTATCTCCACTCTGGTTCGTATACGTAATATTTCCGTCATTATCCAGCATGAACAAATATGCTTTCCCGTCATAACCTTTCAGTTTTAACATGGAATCCAGTTTCGAATGATCATACACAGTTCCAATTGCCGTATAAGTTTCCCCATTGATCGTATATTCCTGACATGGAATTGCAACCAGATAACCGTCTTTTTTCTTCTGATCATAATCAAGACGCACCAGTTTTCCAATATTATATCCATTCTTTAAGTCCAGCAGAAGTTTACTTGGCATATCAATCCGCATTTTTGTTCCACCTGCTGATATTGCCTGACCATTCTCCTGAATGAATATAAGGGTACTTTCCGATTCTTTTTCCCATGCTTCAAAGAAACTTTTGTTCACATCCGTTTCAAGAGACAGCTCCCTCTCATGAAGTAAAAATTCCTCAACCAACTGCAGCTGGCTGTAGTATCCACTCACCTGAAGATCATAGGTCTGCTGTATCTGTTCAACAACAGCTCCCATACTGCTTTTTCCGTTTTCGCTGATATACTTGCTAGACTTGCTTATCAGATACATTGTTCCTGCTAAGCTTAAAAAAATAACAAGTAGTATAAGCAACAGCATTATTATTTTTGTTATTTTTTTTCTTTTATTTACCGTTTGTTCTATCTCCACTTTTACTATTCAACCTCTATATAGTCTTCCGGTGCCGACGGCTGCTGTCCTTTTGACATTGCTTCGATCCATGCACTTGATAATGTTGCATCTTTAAGCTGCTCAATCTCACATTTCGGATTTATTTTTTTCAAAACAGACATTGTGGTATCTGTAAGAAGAATAGAGTATTCCTTTTCTTTGTCTATTTTCTTACCATTAACTGTTAAGTCCTTTAACGAAAATCCACTTTCCGCTTGATTGACGATAATTTTCATACCGGATGCAATTGGTAATTCGTATTTATTGGTTACATAAAAATTCTCATCAGCATCGGCGAGATAATTTTCCACGAGTTCATAAATCTGTTTACCATTAATTTTCGCAAAATATAATGCTGTATCTGAACTCTTCGCAATCATCATGCCAACCCGGCTGCTGGTGCATTCTCCTTTGTACATAGAAGAAGTGAAATAATAATATGGTGCCAGAGCCAGCTGTGCCTCATTTTCTTCTCTGATCGTAGTTAAAATGGAAGATGCTGCATCACGGCCATTTCTATCGTTCAGTGAAATGGAATATTCATTTTCAAAATTCACCGTTGCTTTTTCTTCTGGATCTTTACGATTCATTACACTGCGAAAAGTATCATAAGCCTGTGTTTCATCCATTTCCCCTGACAGTAATCCGTGAACAGCCTCAAGACTTGCATCAAATGATTTTTGAGCGGAATATCGGATATAAACAGCATTATTATTAATTTCCTCTTCCAGTCCAGGCACATCCTGCATCATGGTTGGAACATCTGTATTCAATGAAATAACACCGATTCCATCTGCAATCAGCTTTTGCCCCTCTTCTGAAATCATACAATCCAGCACATCCAGTGCAGTATCCAGTTTCTCCCGGTCTTTTTCCAGGTTTTTGTTAAATGCAATGTTTAAGGACGGAGTCATGTACACATAGGATTCATCCGATGTCTGTGAAAAGTAAGGAATACGGATCAGATCCGCATCCATCTGTTTCTGCAGCTGCTGCATAACCGTCGGATGTCCATGAAACATTGCTGATTTTCCCTCGACAAACATCTGGATTCCTGTATCGACGTCAATATTGATATCTTCTTTACCAAAGTGCGAATCCTTAAGAAACTGACTGGTTTCTGAAAAAATACGTTTCCATAATGTATCATCAAACTTTGTTTCATCCGCTGCAGTCTCTGCACCGTTTCGCCATTCAATACCATCCAGGCTTGTAAACTCACCGATTGCTGCAGCCTGGATGATTTCATTATTAGACCAGTCTTCACCAAGATCCATGGAATACGGTTTTATGCCATTATCATAAAACTGCTGACAGGTCTGTACATATTCCTCATAATTTTCTGGAATCTTTACGCCATACTGATCAAACAGTGTTTTGTTGGCAATGATCGTCTGCGGAATACCACAGATTGGCAGCCACTGGATTTCATCCTCCTCATTCTTATAATATTGCACCGCATAAGAATAGTACTTGGAAACAACATCATAAGAAGCAAAATCCATAAGATAAGGCTGTAAGTCCTGTGCATCTGTTCCGGAGAATCGACGTACTGTTATGATATCCGGTAATTCATCATGTTCTTTAAAATAACTGTATAAATCGGTATCATTGTTACCAATAATAAATTCAATATCCTGATCAGGAAACTGTTCATGGATATAGGGTGCAATATTTTTCATCAAACGATTTTCCCACAGATAAACTGTAAGATGATCATCATTTTTAGATACTTCTTTCTTTGACTGTCCACATCCAGACAAGACAGCAGATGCTACAAGTACACCTGACACCAATGCCATCAGACAATATTTAGCCTTTTTCATACGCTCATTTTCCTCATTCTTTCCTGATAAAATCATTTATTGTTACGTCTATGAGATAGCACCGTAAAAAAGCACTGTCAGACAGACAGTGCACCTCATTTTATGCAACTGGCTGCCATTTTACAGGCCCTGTAGCTTTGCGTCCCAGACTTTCATCTGGTTTGCCGATTTCCTTATTATAGCTTTAATCTTATTCAAAAAACTGATTTTATTATACTTTAATGCTCTGCTATACACAAGAAAATAATTACCGTTTTAACGTTTATTATCTTTCCCCTGGCGATTTCCGGTTACCGTCCTGTCATCATTAAGTCTGTCTGCAAGTCGTTTACCGGTTACAGATCTGCTTATTTTATATCTGCCGGAAATGAAATTCCGCATTGCTTCCGCATCTCATCCATCAGCTCCAACGCATTCAGAGAACGCTGTGTATGTCTTACTGCTGATTCCTTCCCATGAAGCATTTTCAGGAAATGTTCCAGTTCATACTTCATGGCATTTTCTGTTTCTCTATGGTAAAGGATTTCTTCTCTTCCGTCTCTGAAAACAATCTTCACGTTCTCAGGACTGTTGCTATTTCCCCAGAACTGCAGCACTTCGTCCTCACCCTGAATTTCATTTGGCAATAGAGAATCTGTGATTTTGGAATAAGACACTTCCGCTATTTTATCGGGATATTTTACAAGGATTGTTCCTGCTCCGTCGATTTTTCCCCTGAGCATTACAGAAAATCCACAGATAGTATCTGGCTTTCCAAGCAGATCCAACAGTGTATGTATACTGTAAACACCGATATCCATCAAAGCTCCTGCTGAACATTCCCTGCTGAAGATATTATGCTCTGTTCCTTCTTTAAAGCTGTCATATCTGCTGGAATACTGACAATATATAAATGTCGCTTTTCGAATCTCACCAATTCTGTTCAAACTCTTTTTTATAACTTCCATACCTGGATCAAAAGCTGTACGCATAGCCTCCAAAAGAACGAGTTTCTTTTCATATGCGAGTTGAAACATCTCTTCTGCTTCCCTGTGATTTGATGCAAGAGATTTCTCACAGAGAACATGTTTCCCTGCATTCAGAAGCTTCATTACCTGCTCATAATGCATATGATTGGGAGTTGCCACATAAACAGCTTCCACCTCCGGATCTGCTGACAACATATCCAGACTGTTATAAGCTTTTTCAGCTCCATGTATGCCGGCAAATTTCTCTGCTTTTTTCACATCTCTGGAATAAGCAGCTACATACTGAAACTCCGGATATTCTTTTGCAGCCTGCAAAAATTTCTCTGTAATCTTACTTGTACCGATCGTGGCAAATCCTGTTTTTCTCATGTACAGTCTCCTTGTTTAATTTCTTGATTAACCAGGTATATCCCGTTTATTTATGCAACTTTCCACGAATCTTCGGTCCTGCTGCCTGTAAATTAATCATTTTTTATTTTCTAATATCATCCAGCAATCGAATCAACTTCTGCGTATCTTCCATCGTAGTAGCCCAGCTTGTGGCAAATCGGATCACGGAATGTGTCTCATCATATTTCTCCCAGAATCCAAATTCCACATCCTGGGCTATTTTTTTCATTACCTCATTGGACACAATACAAAAAATCTGATTTGTTGGTGTATCCAGAGCAAGCTTATATCCAAACTTTCTCAACGCTTCTTTAATCTGCTCTGCAGCATCAATTGCCGGTTTTCCAATTCTCTCATAAAGTCCATCTGTAAAAAGCTCATCAAACTGAATCCCCGCAATCCTGCCTTTCGCAAGCAACGCACCATGCTGTTTGATAATCGTAAAGAAATGCGGAATCAATCCTTTCTGTGGAATCACAACTGCTTCGCCGAATAATGCCCCACATTTCGTACCACCAATATAAAATGCATCACAAAGCTCTGCCAGATCCGATAACGTCACATCATTCTCCGGACTTGCCAGTGCATAGGCAAGACGTGCTCCATCCACATAAAGCGGCAGCTGATTTGCCCGACATACTTTACTGATTTCGATTAACTCCTCTTTTGAATACAAAGTTCCATACTCTGTCGGCTGAGAAATATATACCATTCCAGGCATTACCATATGCTCATAGTTGGCATCATCATAGAAATCCTTTACCATCTTTTCAATCTGCGCCGCTCTGATTTTCCCATCCTTCTGCGGTAATGTCAGTACTTTATGACCACCAAATTCAATCGCTCCTGATTCATGTGTCGCAATATGTCCTGTCTCTGCCGCTACAACTCCCTGATAAGATTTCAGCAGTGCATCGATCACCGTTGCATTCGTCTGAGTTCCACCCACCAGCAGAAATATATCTGCATTCAGTGCATTACAAGCTGTTCTGATCTTCTCTTTCGCACTCTCTGTATAAGGATCCAACCCATATCCTACAGTCTTCTCCAGGTTTGTCTCCACCAGTTTCTGCATAATTGCAGGATGTGCGCCTTCCATATAATCACTGGCGAAATATAAACGTGATACAATATTATTCATTTTCCTGTTTCATCCTTTCTGTACTTCCATCTTTTACACTTTCCTGTTTCATATAGATCTTCCATTTTTCCAATCCAGAAAAATCAGCAATTATAAACTCATCCAAGTTATGCTTATCCTACTCCCACAGGAGTATAGCTTATATCTTTTGTTATTCCCGAATCTCTTTATAAACACTCGTACGTACCAGCACAATTGCCACAACTGCCGTAATGAAATCCGCCACCGGCTGTGCAGACAATACGCCATAATATCCCACAGTCTTTGACAAAATAAAAATCACTACCGCAAAGATCACGCCCTGTCTGCTCACTGAGAGGATAAACGCATTCAATGCTTTTCCCGCAGACTGAAATGTACAGGTACTTACCAGTGTTACTGCTGTAAACACAGCTCCCAGAAGCTGTAAGCGTAGCATCGGAACACCTGCACTGACGATTCCACTGTCATCCATGAATGCAGAGATTAATGGACGTGCAGCCAGACATAAAACTGCTGCAAATACTACACCTGCCGCACATTCAAATTTATAGCTGAATGCCAGAATCTCCCGCAGTCTCTTCTTATTTCCCGCTCCATAATTGTATCCAATCAATGGCTGAGAGCCAAATGCGAATCCAACCAAAATCAACATAGCAATCATATTGATTTTCATGACAATTCCCATTGCTGCCACTTTTTCATTTCCATAAGTCAAAAGAAATCTGTTCATCAAAGCAATTCCAAAACTCTGCATGAAATTCGTAACTGACGCCGGAATTCCGATGGCAAAAATATCTCCCAATTCTTTCCCGCTGATATGAAATCCTTTCAGATTCGCTGATAGTCTTTTACTCTTTGTCAGCAGGAATATAATATAGAAGATATCTGTACATATATTTCCGATAACAGTAGCGATTGCGGCTCCTGCCGCACCCATACCAAGTACAGAAATAAAAATCGGATCCAGAATAATGTTAACTACTGCACCCAGGACTGTTCCTGTCATAGAACCAACTGCAAATCCTTCTGTTCGTAACAGATTAGACGGTGTATACACCAGAATAATAAATGGTGCTCCAAGTACCAGCCATGTATAATACTGAGACGCATATACAATTGTATCACTATCTGCTCCCAGAACCTGTAAAATCGGTGCTCTGAAAATCATCATAACAGCAGCTACGATCACACCGCAGACAATCGCTCCATAAAAGCAGAAAACGCTGAGTCTCTTCCCATCTTCATCTTTCTTCTGTCCAAATAATCTGGAAATCACCGAGCTTCCGCCCAGTCCGAAAATATCACCCAGAGCAATCATCAGTGTAAAGATTGGTGCGCCAAGTGATACACCCGCTACCAGATTTGTGTTTCCGGTTCCTGCAATAAAGTATGTGTCTGCCATGTTATAAATCAGCGAGATCACCATACTGAAAACAACCGGCAACGCAAAGCTGAAATACGCTTTATGCACAGGAGCCTTTTCAAATAAATCGTTTTGCATTTTCTTTCCTTATCTTTCCTTTCTAGTTATTAACCTATTTCCACAGATTTCTTTTCTCTTTCCGGATGAGAGAATCTCCTTCTGCACTTTTGCAGTAAATGCATCGAAATCCATAACCTGTTCCTTCTTCAGGCCACAAAGATCAAGAACTGCTATATCATATTTCTCTACCAGTGAACAACAACTATAATTTATCATTCCTGCAACTTTCTGGCAATGTTTTATTCTCTCAAATATACCCTTGACATTCCCATTTTATATTGTTATAATTCTAATCGTTTCAATTCTAACAGTTTGAAACATAACAATATATTTAAGGAGATTCCCCCATGGAAGAATCATTTCACTATCTGTCAATGGCAAATCAGATGCTGATTCAAAAAAAGCTAATGGAAAATGTCAAATCAACTGGTCTCACCTTAGGTCAGCCAAAGGTGCTCGATTATCTGAAACATCACGATGGTGCAAACCAGAAAGAAATCGCCGCCGGATGTCATATTGAAGCCGGATCCCTCACTTCTATCCTTAACCGCATGGAAGAAAAAAATCTGATTGAGCGAAAAACACTGAATGGAAATCGGAGAAGCTATCACATTTTTCTTACCGATCAGGGAAAAGAATCCATTAAAATAATATCTGACGAATTTAAAAAAATCGAAGAACAGGCATTTGACGGAATTGCCGAGGCAGACAGAGAGGCATTCATGAAAATGTTTACCCAAATCTATAACAATCTAAAACGAAAAGAGGAGAAAAATATTGAATAAAGTAAAACGCTATCTTATATTTTTTATTGGATTATTTGTAAACTCACTTGGAGTCAGCCTGATTACAAAAGCTAATCTGGGAACCTCTCCAATCTCATCCATCCCTTATGTATTGAGTCTGAATTTTTCATTTACTCTTGGAAACTTCACCATATTTTTCAGTATCTTTTTAATTTTTCTTCAGCTTTGTATCCTTCGTAAAAACTTTAAGCTGGAGCACCTTCTGCAGATACCAATTTCCATCTTATTTGGATATTTCATTGACTTTACCATGGTTCTTCTGAAATCTGTAAATCCTGAAACCTATGTCATGAAATTTGTATATCTTCTGATTGGATGTCTTATTTTAGGATTTGGTGTATATCTGGAAGTTCTGGCAAACGTTGCAATGCTTCCTGGCGAATCCTTCGTACGTGCAATTGTGAATACATGGAACCGCGAATTTGGCAGCACCAAGGTTATGTTTGATGTTTCCATGGCAGTAATCGCAGCGGTTCTGTCATTTGTTTTCGCATATCATCTGGATGGCGTACGAGAAGGAACAATCATCGCAGCACTTCTTGTTGGTTTCATCGCAAGATTCTTTGGTAAAAAACTTGAATTCGTAAAACCGATTCTGTTCGCAGAAGAATATACTATGTAATTTATTCAGGAAGGAATCCTGCTTGCAGGATTCTCCGCCTGCAGTGAATTGCTTTAACAACATAAAAATTGCGTGTCAACCTCATTTAAAATAATGAGAATATGACACGCAATTTTTATGTTTATCATTACATTTCAAACTGTCTTGTTGGGTTCAGCTTATAGCTTCTCCCCATTACTGGAAATCACGTCTTTATACCAGTAGAAGCTCTTTTTCTTATATCTTTCCAGAGTTCCACACCGTCCTCGATTGCCTCTCCCATCTCGCGGATATGGTCACGCAGATATGCAATACGATAATCATCATTTACAGTCTTTCCACCATGTCCGTCATCGACTAACTGATCCACTGCGCCCAGACTTAACGGTCCTGCAAAATAATACTTCTTTCCCGATTTCACGCAGATAAAATAAATACTGTCTTCCTCTTTATGAAGAAGAGGCAGATTCTGTCCATCTGCCTCTTTCATTAATTTCTGTCTAAGTTGTTTACTGCTGAAAATGGGATTTAATTTAGAATTTCTCTGACAGCCCACCAGAGTTCCCTCTGACTGACAGAAAATGTCAATTCGCAACAGTTCCGCTAGACGGCTTAATATATTTCTTCTGTTCATTCATAATTAATCCTAAACCCATATAGTTATTTACTTCTCTCTACTTCCATATTATAAAGGAATATTCCCAAAGACACTAGCGCAAAATCCCCCTACTCATTTTGTTCCCATGTCATGCGGAATCATTCGCTTTCGCAACGTAGCTCTTACACTACTTTATACCACCAAAATAGCATCAACCATTTTCTTTCGCCATCTTCATATTGTAAATAAATGTTCCCAAAGATGCGAGAATGATCAACGCATATCCCGTAAAACTGTATTTATCCGGAATCTCCCCAAACAGAAAAAATCCCAGCAACGTTGCAAAAATAATCTGTGAATAATCAAAGATAGAAATTTTTCCGGCCGGCGCATAAGTATAAGCCTCCGTAATTGTAAACTGCCCACCTGCAGCAAACAGCCCAGCCATCAGTAATGTGACAAGCTGTTTCATACTCATCGGAGTAAAATGAAATACCATCCATGGAACCACCGACAAGCAGGAAAAGAAGGAAAAATAAAACACAATGACCGGGCCTTTCACCCCATGGGTCCCAAGCACACGAACCATCGTATACGCAATTCCAGCTCCAAGTCCACCGCACACTCCAATCAGTGCAGGCATCAATGCCGCATTATGAAATCCCGGCTTCACCACAAACAGACACCCAATAAACGCCAGCGCCACACATGCCGCCTGCGCCGGTTTAATTTTCTCCTTTAACAATAAGAAAGAAAAAACAATTGCAAAAAACGGAGACAACTTATTCAAAATCGAAGCATCTGCCACTAATAAATGATCGATTGCGTAAAAGTTACAAAGAATCCCCAACGTACCACAGACACAACGAAGAATCAACGGCCCCCAGTATTTCTTATCAACCTTCGGTGCTGTTCGATTTTTGCACAGAATAATCGCCGCAAACACCGCCGCCACCAGATTTCGGAAGAAACTCTTCTCCACTGACGGCAAATCACCTGCCAGACGTACACTCACATTCATACAAGCAAAGAAAAACGCCGACAGGATGATCATTATCATACCCTTTATGTAATTTTCCTGTTTCATCAGATTTAACCTGCCTTTCTGTACAGTTACATAATCGTGTTTCGATCCCCATTCAATCGGATATTCGCAATCCGCTTTCGCTACGTGGCTCTACACCGAATAACTGC
>OGIW01000279.1_pt1 | contig 54011 bp, 44 predicted proteins | sample 1571921 | NCBI WGS metagenome assembly OGIW01 (sample SAMEA2582112, study PRJEB24529) | metagenome | biome: Human gut stool | place: China | collected 2011 | reverse complement strand
GCTCCACTATTGTTTCTCCAACATTTACAGTTATAAGTTTACCCCATAACAATCCATTTAATGAAAGTACCATATTTTTAATCGAGCCAATTAAACCTTCTAACATCAACGCACCTCCTGAATTTTTTTATTCTATAGTTATTTTTTCTTTTCATTAAGAAAAATTTATATCCTATTTAATTATGTTCTATATTATCAGTGGTGTTCAGAAAGTTCATAATGTAGTTTTTTTATTGCTCTTCTTTATTCCTTTCCTTCTTGATATAAGTTTAGTATAAAAACTGAATATTTACAACTGTTTCAACACAAAACTGTTATATCACAATCATATTATGTTTATAGTATTCTTTTTATCTTATTTTCAATGAAATATTCCCCCTTCTTTACTTAAACTGTTTGTAAAAATGAACCATATTTTCATTTAATCATTTCTTGAAATCTAAGTTCTTTCTCCTTAATTTTAAAGGCTTTTGCATATTTTCCCTTATTATTGATATTTTTTCATTTTCATAAAAAAAACTGCTCCTTTTATTAGGAACAGTCTCTATAATCTTTATTTATTTTACTAAATGAGTTATTTTATCATCTTTGAAATCTAAGTTATGAACTGAGTTTATATATCTTACAGTTTTACTTTTTCCTCTTACTACAAGAGTTTGTGTTCTAGCAATACTTCCTTTTCTTTTGATTCCTTCTAAAAGATCTCCGCCAGTTATTCCAGTTGCTGAGAATATAACTTCATCATCTTTTACAAGATCATTCATTGTAAGAACTTGACCAACTGTAAGTCCCATACTTTCACATCTGCTTTTTTCAAAGTTAGATATTTTATCATTTTCAAGAGTTACACCTTTTACTTCACTTCTTAATTTTAATCTAGCCTGCATATCTCCACCTAGAGCTCTTATTACAGCAGCAGAAATAACTCCTTCTGGAGCTCCACCTATACCATAAAGCATATCTACATCAGAGTCAACTATACAAGTAAGGATAGAACCAGCTACGTCTCCATCTGGAAGAGCATAAACTTTTATTCCAAGTTTTTGAAGATCTTTTATAATTTGTGTATGTCTTGGTTTATCAAGAACTACAATCATAAGTTCATTTAATACTTTGTTCAATGCTTTTGCAACACTGTGAATATTTTCCATTAAAGGTTTATTTAAATCTATAGCACCCTTTGCTTCAGGTCCAACTATTAATTTTTCCATATACATATCTGGAGCTTTCAAGAAACTTCCCTTATTTGCAACAGCCAAAACAGTTATAGCATTAGCTTGCCCTTGAGCAGTCATTCTTGTTCCTTCTACAGGATCTACAGCTATATCTACTGGTGAACAATAATCATCTTCTGGTTCCCCATCTTCTTCATATTTGTGATAAGCTCTACCAACTTTTTCACCAATGTAAAGCATAGGAGCTTCATCAATTTCTCCCTCTCCTATTACTATTTCTCCATCAATAGCTATTCTGTTCAGCATAGTTCTCATTGCATCTACTGCTGCTTGGTCAGCGGCCTCTTTATTACCTCTTCCAACCCATTTGTAAGCTGCCAATGCTGCTGCTTCTGTTACTCTGGCAAATTCCAGTGCTAATTCTCTTTTCATCTCTCCTCCTACTTTTTGTTGATTAATCTATAGATTTCCTCTCCCTCTTTGACCATTTGCAGTTCATCACGGGAAATTTTCTCTCTATAAAATTCATCGTTGAGTTCATCAATATGTTTATTATACTCTTCTATTTTATTTTTCTCTAGTTCTATTTTTTTTAAAAGCTGTTTTTTTTCACTTTTTAATTTATTTACTTTTATGTAACTTCTATATATTTGTGGTACAAACACATAGAGCACTATAGCAAGTATTATCCAACAGCTCCATTTTCCCTTATCTACTGCCATATTGCAGCTCCTTATTCAGCACTTGGCCCTTTTAATGTTTCTTTTTTCAGTGCCTGTAATTTTTTAGTTACCATTCTTTTTGCCATAGGAGATATTCTGTCTACAAACAACACAGCTTCCAAATGATCAAATTCATGCTGCATAACTATTGCAGGAAAACCTTCTAACTCTTCAGTTATTTTTTCTCCTTTTTCATTTAAGTAATCAACTCTTATTTTTGCTACTCTTTCAACTTTTTTATATATTCCAGGAATACTTAAACATCCTTCTTCCCAATCTATTTTCTCTTCTGTCAATGGAGTAATTACAGGATTTACTACTTTTCTAAGTTCTTCCCCTTCTCCAGACCAGTCTAATACCAACATTCTTTTACTAATTCCTACTTGAGGAGCTGCAAGACCTACCCCTTTTTTATCATACATAGTTTCTGTCATATTCTGCAATATTTCTCTTATATTGTCATCTACAGTTTCTACCTCTACAGTTTTTTCCCTAAGTACTGGATCACCATATTTTTTTATTTCGTATATCACTTTTTCTTCTCACCTCTATTGTTAAATTAAATTTATTGGATCTACATCAACAACGATTCTAAAATCATCTGACTTTTTATAATCTGCTAGTTTTTTATTTAACTTTCTTTTAAACAGACTTATATTTTTTTTGCTTCCTTTTATGAAAATATTATATCTAAATCGATCTTTTACTCTGTATACAAGGCTTTTCATTGGACCATACATTTCTACATCTTCATCCTCTATACCTTTAAAAAATTCTTTGACAAATATTTCCAGTTCTTTCTCCTTCTTAGAAGATATTCCTATATTAATAGTTTTAGAAAAAGGTGGATATTCCAGCAGTTCTCTATTAGAAACTTCTTCAGAATAAAATCCATTATAGTCAGTTTTCTCTATCATCTTGAAAGTATAATTTTCAGGCTGATAAGTCTGTACTACAACCTTTCCCTTTTTATCTCCTCTTCCTGCTCTTCCAGACACCTGTGTTACTAGCTGAAAAGTTTTCTCTCCTGCTCTGAAATCCGGAAAATTTAAGATTGTATCAGCATTTATAACTCCTACCAAAGTTACATTAGGAAAATGCAGTCCCTTTGATATCATTTGTGTCCCTATCATTATATCATATTTTCCACCCAAAAAGTCAAAATACATTTTTTCATAGAAGTCTTTATTTTTAGAACTTTCAGAATCTACCCGTATTACTCTTACATCAAAATATTTTTTTACTTCTTCTTCTACTCTCTCTACACCTTTTCCACTATGAATAAGATTAGTGCTTCCACATTTGCTGCAATGACCTGTATATTTTCTTGTCTGACCACAATAGTTGCATTTCAGTATTCCCTGACTTGCATAATAACTGCTTTTTATAGAACAATGGGAACATTCCTCTACATGCCCGCAGTCTTTACATTGAATGTAAGTAGAATATCCTTTTCTATTGAGAAGCAATATTATCTGCTCTCCTTTTAAAAGAGTTGTTTTCATCTCCTCTAAAAGTTTTTTACTGAAATACAAGTCCTCTTCCTTTTTCATGTCTATTATTTCTATTTCTGGCAGTACAGAATTATTATATCTTGAATCCATAGTTACTAGTGTATAGATACCTTTTTCAGCATAGTAAGAGCTTTCTATTGATGGAGTAGCTGATCCTAAAATCAGTTTTGCTCCTTCAAGTTCAGCTTTTTTTATAGCTACATATTTGGCATTATACCTTGGATTACTATCCTGTTTATATGTATTTTCATGTTCTTCATCCAGTATGATATATTCCAGATTTTCCACTGGAGCAAAGATAGCTGATCTTACTCCTAAAACTATTTTTTTATTTCCACTATATATATTATACCATTCATCAGCTCTCTCTTTATTAGTAAGTTTACTGTGAAGTATAGCAATATTTTCTCTAAATTCATTTTTAAATCTATTTATCATCTGTGGAGTAAGTGATATTTCAGGAACAAGAAATATACTCCCTTTTCCTTTTTTAAAAGCTTCTTTTATAAGCTCAATATATACCTCTGTCTTACCAGAACCAGTGATTCCTTTTAAAAGATAATATTTATTATCTCCATCTTTTATAATATTTTTAGCTCTTTCCTGTTCATCATTAAGGACTATATTTTTTTCGGATACTTCATCAGATATCTCCTGTAGCTCTCTTTGACTTTCATCTTCTTTTATATTTTTTTTCAAAAACAAAAGTTTTTCTTTAACTAACTTATTTATAAGTTCTTTAGAAAACTTATCTTCTAAATTTTTCTTTTGAACTTCTTCTTTTCCTCTAAAATATATTATAACATCTTCAAATTTTTTTTCCAAAGTTGAAAAATCAAAATCATAATTTAATTTAACACTGCCCTTTTCATTAAAAAGTACAGTATTTCCAATCATTTCATTTATAACTTCTTTTGTAAATTTTTTATTAAGGGTAGCTTTAGTTACAGTTATTCTTTCTTTGAAAAATTTTACAAACTCTTCTGAATAAATATCCTCTGCTCCCTCTTGAAAAATATTCCTGATATCTGATAAAACATATATTGAGTCATATTTAACTTTCAGATCACTTGGAACAGCTGCATTTATTACCTGTTCATAACTGCTCATATAATAAGTTTTTATCCACCTAAGAAGTTTTATAAAATTTTCAGACAATTTTATTTCATTTTCCAATCGAAATTTTATAGGAAGAACTTTGAAAGTTATATTTTCAGCTTTATCTTCAGCTATTATCAAACCTGATTTATCTCTATTTCTAAAGGAAACAACAACTCTATCCCCTATCTCATATTCTTCTCTCTCATCTGAATAAGTATAAAGGGACTGGGTATTGTCTACATATATTTTATAATATCTCATAACTCACTCCTATTTCAACTGTACCTCTATACTAGTCACACCTTCCAAAGAAGTTCCTGCCTTTGGCTTCTGGCTCTCTACCAGACCTTTTCCTTTAATTCTTACATCTATATCTGCATTTTTAAATATATAAATTACATCTTTAGGACTTAATCCTGTAAGATCAGGCATTTCTACTTTTACTTCTTCATTGTTACGTTTCATACTTTCAAAATTCTTAATCTCTGAGATTTTAGCAATATCCTGAGACAAAATATTTTTATTTTTAGTTATTCTCCTTACAATTTCTCCAAATACCGGAGCAGCAGTTGCTCCTCCATATTTTTCAAATACAGTTTCCCCTTTAGGCTTCATAAACATTACAAGGACAACATATTTAGGTTTATCTGCTGGAAAGAATCCTATAAAAGAAGCAAGATAGTCACTTTTCAGATACCCACCTTTTGTACTTAACTGTGCAGTTCCAGTTTTCCCTCCTACTCTGTATCCTTCTACATCTCCTTTTTTAGCAGTTCCATCTCTTACTACGCTTTCCAATATATCTCTCATTTCCCTTGATACTTCTGGAGATATTACCTGCCTCACTGGTGTAGGAAGATTTCTTCTTATTACAATATTATTGTCATCTGTTATTTTTTCTACTAAATATGGTTTGTATAAAACTCCTCCATTTATAACAGCAGAGAAAGCAGTCGCCAGCTGTATTGGACTCATTACTATCCCTTGTCCAAAAGACATTGTGCTCTTTTTAAGTTTATCCCATCTTCTATATGGAGTAGTGTATGGTTTTATCTCAGCAGGAAAATCAATTCCTGTTCTGTCATATAATCCAAAGTTTCTTAAATATTCTTCATAAGTTTTTTCAGTAAATGTATCTCCAATCAGCACCATTCCAACGTTACTGGATTTTTTTAACACTTCATCAGTTGTCAGTATTCCCTTAGTACTTCTGCTGCTTTCTTTTATTGTATGATTGTATTTTCTTATTGTTCCATCTTTTACATCAAATTTACTTGTTCTTTTTATAAGTCCTTCATTAAGGGCAGAAGCCACTATAATAGGTTTAAAAGTTGATCCTGGCTCAAATTGATCCTGAAAAACTGGATTTCTTAATGCTCTTCTCTTTCTTGTATAAGCTGCTGTTGCCAGTATTTTTCCAGTATTTGGATCCATAATTATTCCATAAGCATCATCTGATTTTGATGATTCAAATTTTTTCTTTACCTCATCATTAAGTATAAATTGAAGATCATTGTCTATTGTCATATAAACATTTCTTCCATTTAAATTTGTTCTTATTTCATCTTTAGAGGTAGGTATTCTTATTCCTCTATTTCTAGTATATGGATTTTTTCTTTCAACAGTTTTTTCTTTAAGATACTTCTCATACTGTTTTTCTATTCCGAATACACCAGTTTTTACATCTTTTGAAGTTGCAGTATAACCAATGAGTCCTACCAGATCATTATATATGTCTTTCTTGTAGTAAGTTCTTTCTATATTCTTTCTGTAAAACATCTCATTAGTATTTAATTTATATTTTTTTAATATCTCATCAATTTCAGCTTTCTCTATCTCATCAAGATTTTTAGCTATAATCTTATATTTCTTTTTAGTTTTGTATCCCTCATCTAATTCATTTAAAAACTTTTTATTATTTATTTTTATATATGATTTTTTTGCTATTTCTTCAAATGCTTTCAGTATCTCTGGTTTTTCATATATTCTGCTTGGATCTATTATCAAATCATAAATACTTTTGTTAAAAGCCAGACTTTTCCCATTAGCATCATATATGCTTCCTCTATTTCCTGAATTTTTATTTATAGTCATAGTCTGATTATTTACTTTTTCTACATACATAGCATTATCAAATATCTGTACCTGTATCAGCCTAAAAAATATTAGCATAAAACAGAATAATATTATATTTGATGAAAGGAGTGCTCTTTTATTAAAAAGATTAGTTGTTTCCATCTCCTCTCTTTTCAGAAAAACATACAAAAAATAGAAAAATAAAAGAACTGTAAAACAAGTGAGCATATACATTTTATAGTAAATAGTTACTCCTACCCCAATAAGATTCAAAAATAGAATAAGAGCCTTTAATTTTCTAAGCACATTTTTCCTCCTGCATATTATCTTTACCTTACAATTATATCAAAAATTTCGAAATCTTGTTATATAATTTTATATTTTCTTTCTTTCATTCTATTAAATTTTTTTATACTTTATCTGTTTAATAGAAAAACGAGAATAACTTGCCAGATAAAATTCAATCTAACTTTTTTAGTTATTCTCGTTTTTATGAATATTAATTAAAATATTTTTTTCTTTCATCCAGCAGATACACTTTATCAGGAGTTATCTCTGCAAATGGTGTATATATTATCCAGTCTGTAAGCTCTGACTTATTGATTGTCATTTTATCTTCTTCATTAAGGTTTGCTATATAATATGGCTGATTAATAAGAGTTCCCCTTATATTATCTCCATCTATTCCCTCTATGTGGAACCACAAATGCTCTAAATTAGCATCTCCCTCTGTTCTATACTGTTCATCCACTAGTATTCCAAATTTTATCAGTCCATTATTTTCTGGATTAGTAACAGCATCAGCAAAGTATTCCCATCTTTCTAGTGCTAATCCTTTCATTCTTGCTGTTTCTTCATCAGAAATGAAATATACTGGATTGTTCTGCATAGTCTCATTTGCTGCTGATATATGTGTATATTTTCCCTTTTTGTAATCATCCTCTGTCAAGTAAACATATATTACAGCTGTTTCTCCATGTTCCTCATCTCTTCCAGCACTTCCACCCAGACTCTCTGGAGGATAGCTGTCTAATACCTCTTCTAAAGCTACCCATGTCCCTACTATCCCCTCTCCTATATAGAAAGGCTCTTTCTCTTCTTCAAGATATCTGTTAGTGACTATATTCTTTGCAATCATTTGAATTACTGTTCCATGTTCCTGATAACTTTCAGTATCTGATCCCATTATTTCAAGCTCCAATGAACCACATCTTCTAAGTCCATGAGTATGAAGCCATACACTTCCATCTTCATCATTTATAGCTTGGATAGTATAAATATATTCAGGTGCTGGTTGAATATAGCTTTCTGCTGCCATTGTTGCCCATCTGCCAGATAATAATTTTTGTGAAGAAAAATCCATTATTCCTAAAAGATTTGGCATCATAGCTGATATTAATTTTAATTGAAGATGATAAGAATCAATATTTGATTCTCCAAATTCCATAATAGTTGTTATTCCAAGTTGACTTTCCATTATTTTATTATAATCTGTTTCATTGATCTGATGTGCCACTGTAAAAAGTTCTGGTACTTCAAATTCTTCTATTAATATTTGGACAATATACTGCTCATCTTTATAGTCCACTCTCAAAAATTTTTCTGTATCATTTTTTAAAACTTTTACTCTGAATTCTCTATTTTCTTCCAGTCTCTTAATTAAATCATCATACGTTCCTATATCTTCTGGTGAATTTGGTATTCCCATTATATATGACAATTCTTTTTCAATAATTCCCTTAGCAGCCATCAAACCCCTCCTATATATTGAAATTGCTCTTTCAAAATTTAATTCTGTTGAGATATTATACCATTTTTATAATATCTAAAACAAATTTAAAAATTTTTTATTCTTCATTATCCTCATCTTCATCACTTTCTTCTAATTCACTAGGCTCTATAAAACTTATTGTAAGAGAACATATTTTTCCAGTTTTATCATATCCCCAATAGCAAGGATACACTCCATCTCCCCATCCACTAGCAAATATGACAACATTTTTATCTGTTTCAGGAATAGTCCAATTTAAAAAATCTCCACAATCTCTTTGATAATCTGGATATTTTTTGTAACTCTCTCCTAACAAAGAAGCAAAATAATCATCATATATATTATCAAAATCTGAATCTTCTTCCATTTTCTTTGTAAATTCTGCTGTTAATTTTGCTGCTTCTGTATCTGCAAAGCACCCCATTCCAGCATCTACAAAAAATCCAAAAAATTCTTTATTTTCTCTGCTTAACTCTGAAATATCATCATTTTTCTGAAGAGCTAATTGATAATACTCAGCTTTCTCATTAGACACATTAAGCCTTGCTCCCATATATCTGATTCCCCACTCTTCATCATCTAGTACTGCTAAAGTTACAGGATATTTTCCAGTAGGAATCTCTTCCACAAAAGCTTCTCCTTCACCATTTACTAAACTTACTAGAGGATCACAGCATATTATTTTTCCAGATGTTACATTTAATTCTCCTATGTTTATTATCTTAAATTTTTCACTTTCAAATACTTCATCTAAGTTATAATATGGTTTCAATATTTCTTTCATCTTTCCTCCTACACACTTACTTTCTCTTTCTTCTTTTCAAACAACATCATTCCTAATCCTATTGTTCCAACTACACAAAAAAATATAAAAACAGGAGTTACTTCATGTAATATCAAAAAACCAGAAAATCCAGTCAACAGTGTTCCATCCCACATCACTCTATATGTAGGATAAACTATAGACAGTATCCAAAATACTGCTATAGCTACCACTCCAACTGAAAACATTGTAAATCCAACTTTAAACATAAAACTAGTATGATGTGCCAATACATCTTTTTCCTTTTCTTTCCTCAATATATCAATACATTTTTCTTCTGCTACATCTTTTAATAAATAGTCAGTTGTTACTTCAAAAATATTGCTTAACTGTATTATTTTATCTATCTCTGGAAGTGACTGCCCTGATTCCCATTTAGAAACTGACTGCCTTGAAACTCCCAGTAACTGTGCTAGCTTTTCCTGTGACATTCCATTCTGCTTCCTCAATTGTTGTATTTTTACAAACAGTTTCATATTTTGTCCCCCTTGCATATGTGTTTTATATATTCATATTTTACCACAACTATCAGTTGCACTCAACCAAGTGTATTTTATTTTCTGTCAATCAATGGTTGCAATATAAAAAATCCAGAAGATTTTTAGGTCTTTCTGGATTAAAATTTTATTTTTATATTATTTTTTTCCTTGCTTATAATAAAATATTCCTTCTCTAAAATCTTTATTAAATATAAATATAACTAAAATTATACTTGATATTATGCTTGATATTAATATAGCTTTCTTTAACCAATCTACCCATGTGTATATTTCTATTATTGGAATATAATTTAATAAGAATTTACTTAGTATCAATGAAAATATAATTAATAAAAAATAATTACCATATATTTTTATATATTCTTTATAATCTTTATTAAAACATCTTTTAAAAACCAATAAAGGCTTTGCTATACAAATTATTAAAACATTTGATAATATTGTTCCGATTATTACTCCGTTTAATCCTAAATAAAAAACTAAAATTAAAGATGATACAAAATTTATTGTAGCTTCTGCTATTGGTATATGAATATCATCAAAAAATCCACTTCCATCTTTAAATATATCTGTAACACCTCTAAAGCATCTTATAAAAAGATTAATACAGATTAACAATACTGTCATATCTGATAAAATGTAACTTCTTCCAAGCCATAAATATACAAATTCATTTATTAAATAATAAGTACAATAACTAAAAATTATGCTTATTAATAAAAATAGTATATTTAATTTTTTCCAATAATTATAAATTTCTTCTTTAGTATGAATTGCTATATATTTTCCTATCATTGGCCTCAACACATTTAAAATTATGCTTAAAATAGTTAAAATCATCTGTTCTATCATTTGATAACTTGCATATATTCCTACTACTTCTAATGATATAAATTTTGATATTAGTATTAAATCAGTATTAAAAACTACTAAGCCCCCAATTTTATGCCAAAATAAATTTTTCAAATTTTGACCTATATTTTTATCTTTTTCATGAGTTTTAATGATGTGTGAATAATACTTTTTATAATGATATTTATAAAAAATATATTGAGTTACATTATCTAAAATCAGCAAAAATATAAATAAAAAGAAAGAGTGAATTTTTATTATAACTATTATTTGTAATATTTGATAAAAGATTTTACTCATTCCCTGAACTACTCTTACATATAAAAATTCTTGATTTGCAGTAAATAAAATACTGTATTTTATAAATAAATAAGTTATTGCTGTGTTAATTACATATAGACTCCAATATAAATATATTTCTTTTGAAAAAGTGTTATCTTTTATAAAAAATGGTATTATTGGGTTAATTGATAAACCAATAATTAAAATAAAGAAAAATATTTTATTGTATAAAGATGTTATTGTATTGATAATAATACTTATTCTCTCAGTATTTTTTTTATATAATGGTTCATATAGTGCATAAGTTGATGCTGAAGCTATTCCCATATCTACTAAGTTTAAATATGCCATTATTTGAGTAAATAGTTTCATCAACCCTAATTTTTCTATTCCCATATAATTTGCAAAATATTTATTTACTATAAATGAAAATAGACTTATAATAATAGTTATTATAAAATTTAATATTATATTTTTCTTCAAAATTAAACTCCTAGTTATTTTTTAAATTTTTTAACATTCTATATAAATTAAAAAATAAATATGTTAAGTATAAATTTAATCTCATTGAATAAATTAAAATTCTATTTCTTTTTATTTTATGAGATAATTTTAAGTAATTATTGGCATATTTATTAAAAATAGAATTTTTTTCTATTTTTTTTAAATAATTTTTTGTTTGATTAAAATTTATTTTATTGTTAAAAAATTTTCCTAATGTGGTATATATTATCCAATTATAGATATATTCTTGAAAATATTCTTTTTTTAATATATTATTTTGATTATTTTCTTCTAAAAATTTTTCTAATTTTTCTATAATTTCAAGTGAATCCAAATCTTTAATTTTTATAGTATTCACAATTGAATTTAAGTTGTTATTCCTATAATAATAAATTTCTTTTGATAAAATAGAAATTTTTTCTGAATAATATAAGTATTTTAATACAAATAACAAATCTTCATATAATAATCCTTTAGGAAATTCTAAATTATTTTTTTCTATAATTTCTCTTTTATACAATTTTCCCCAAGAAGCTGGTCTAAATTCTCTTTTTTTCATTGAATATTCTAAATATTTTTCAAAAGTAAAATTAATATCTTCACCTGTTGGAATAAAATTCTCTCTTTTAAAATTAGTTATAGTTATTCTTCCCCCTATTACTATATCACTATTTTCTTTTTTTATTTTTTTATAAAGTAATTCAATTGCATCTAATGGCAACCAATCATCACTATCAACAAAAATTAAATATTTTCCTGTTGAAATTTTAATTCCCTCGTTTCTTGCTTTAGAGGGACCTCTATTTTGTTGTTGTTTTATAAAAATTCTATTATCTATTTTTGAATAATCTTTTAATATATTTATGCTATTATCTAATGATCCATCATCAATACATATAATTTCCAAATTTCTATATGTTTGATTTATGATTGAGTCTAGACATTCTCTTAAATATCTTTCTACATTATATACTGGAATTATTACACTTATTTTATCCATTTTTTCCCCTATTTGTTAAAAATTTTTCTATTATTTCATTTATTATTTTAATTTCAGAAATTTTAAGTTTATAAGTTTCTTGCTTATTTTGATTTATCATATTTAAGAACTCTGCTATTTCATATCTCAGCCCTTCTCCTTGAAAAGGATAAAAATATTTTCTATTTTTATTAAAATTTTCAAATCTTAATTCAAAGTATTCTGTTTTCCACCAAGGTGATGGAACATATATATATCCTTTAGTTCCTGAAATAATTAGTTCTCCTTCTGATTTGACTCCTAACCCAACTTTTGCTACTGGAGTTATTCCGTTTTGATATTTCAACAAAATTTTAGTGTATAAATCTATTTTTTTTTCTTTGTCAAAATAAGAATAGAACTCTACATTTTCTGGTTTCCCCAATAGTTTTACTATTGCTAAAAGCGGATATGAGGCCAATTCTGTAATACTTCCTCCAGCTTCTTTATGATTGAGTTCTCTTAAATCACCTTCTACTAATTTTGTGAAACAAGCTTCTACATCTTTAATTTCTCCTATTATTCCTGATTTTGCAATATTTATCAATTTTTCAAATCCTGTGCAGAATGCTGTTTTTATTGCTTCCAATAATACTAATTTATTTTCTTTAGCTATTTCATATAATTCATTAGTTTCTTTTAATGATAAAGTGATTGGTTTTTCACAAAGAACATGCTTCTTATTCTCTAAAGATTTTTTTATATAATAGTAATGAGTGTTATGGGGAGTCGCTATATACACTGCATCTACTTTTTCTATAAATTCTTCAAAATTATTTGTATAAAATTCTAGTTCAAATTTTTCTGCAAACTTTCTTGAATTTTCTATATTTCTGCTCATTACTCCTTCTATATTAACTCCACTGACATATTTAGATTCTGTTACAAATCTTTCTGCTATTCTTCCAGCTCCTATGATTCCAATTTTTAAAATTTTATTTTTATCTTCTCTAATCTGAGTACTAGATATTCCTTTGGTTCTTTCTAAATAAACTACTTCACAAATTTCCTTTAAATAATCAAATTTTCCTTTCCAATCTGAACCTATAACAAAAGTATCTATATTATATTTTTGAATATCTTCAACCTTTTGTCCTTCATATTCTTCAATTATTATTTCATCTGCATAGCCTGATTTTTTTATATTTTCTATTCTTTTAACTATTGAATCATTGACATTTAATTTTCCTCTGTATTTATCATAAGAATCTGTTGTTACTCCCACTATTAAATAATCTCCATATTCTTTTGCTCTTTTTAATAAATTAATATGTCCTTAATGTAATAAATCAAAAGTTCCATATGTTATAACTCGTTTCATCTTTCCTCCAATATTACTACTTATCTCTTATTTCATAGTCTACTTTTTTATTCATAGGGATGTATTTTCCATTTAAATCCTTATAATCTTTAAAAAACATTAATTTAAATTGTTTAGAAACCCTTTCTTCACTATTCTCTCTTTCTCGTAAACTGTATTTAAAAGCTCTATAGTTTCCAAAAATAAATAATAAAACTATTAAATATAATGATAGGATGTTTGAATATTTTATTTTTAATAAATAATTAGAAAAATATATTGGAAAATAAAATAGAAAATATAATGATATTCTTAAGGGCATATGCCCACCCACCAATTTATAAGCTATAAAATAAAACAAAAATCCCATAAGTACAATATTATAAAAAAAAGTTTCTTCTTGATTTAATTTAATTTTAAAATTTATTTTTAATAATAATATTCCTATAAAAAATAAAAAAAGAATACTTATTACTTTAATTCCTAAATCATTAAAAGTTTCTTGTTTTTTAAAAAAATATGCATATTTTTTTAAAAATTCAATATTTTTTACTATACATTCCATTTTAATTGCTAAAGTAATTATTATTCCATAATAACATTTTATAAGAATTTTTTTTGATTCAAAAATTTTTATTGGTAAAAGCATTAAACATATTAATGCACTTTTATGTACAAAAATAGCATTTAAAAATGTTAATAAGACAAATCTTTTATATTCTTTTTTTAATAACTTTTCTATAATAAAAACCGAAAATATAATTGCTATCCCTTGTCGAATAAATCCAATTAAAAATGTTATATATATTGTATTTAAATAAAAATAAAAACTTAAAGCTAAAAAAATATCTTTACTATATTTTTTTACTTTAGTAAAAAAAATAATTGAAAAAATAAAACCTGTTATTATAAAAAAAAGTTTTGGTGAATCAAAAAATCTAACAATTAAATATAAAAATTTAAAAAATCTTTCCGATGCATTAAAACCATAATCATAAAACCAATAATCTTTAAATCTATTATCCCCAACTATCCAATACCATACATAATCAAATTCAACATCAAACCTAAATATTATAAACAAAGAACTTATTACTGCAAAAATTTTATAATATTTATCTTCTTTATTAGGTTTTAAAGTTTTACATAGTGAAAGTATTAATAATAAAAAGAATAATATATAATACCCATAATAATTTTTTATATAGTAATTTATCATTTTTTTCCTTTTTCTTTATTATAAATTTATTAACTTATATATTTAAATAAAATTTTAAAATTAATTTATTTTAAAAGAAAAATAAAAAAAGCCATTTTTCAACAGCTTAACTTTTCAAAATATTTCGTTTAATTGTCATTTTTAATATATTAATTATAGAAAAAGACCCAAAACTATATAAATTTTGGATCTTTCTTTTTTTATAAATTAACTTGAAGCTGAGTGGCTTGGTTACCTGTTCATTTCACTTGTACTTCCATCTTCATGATCAGCTATTATACTTTCTACAAGGGTAACATCTGCACAAGATATATCTCCTATTATAGTATTTTTCAATACTGAATTAGCATTTCCATATTTCATTGCTTTTTCTGGATTGTTATGTTTAAGGATTCCATATAGTACTCCTGCTACATAAGCATCTCCACTTCCTATTCTATCTACTATCTCTATATTTTCATATGGAGATTCACAATAGAAAGTATCATTTTTTCTGTTATATATTAATGAAGTAAAATTATGAGATTTTGGAGAATTTACTGTTCTTTGAGTAGAAGCAATAAATGATATATTAAATTCTTTTGCAAAAGCTCTTATAATTTCTTCTAAATTTCCTGTTTTCTGAAACATTTTTCTAAAAGTTTCTTCTGAAGCAAAAAGTATATCAACAGATGGAAGCAATTTTTCAATCTCAATTCTTGCTTCTTCTTCAGTCCAAAGATTTCTTCTGAAATTTACATCAAAAGATACTAATGCTCCTCCATCTTTAAAATTTCTGATAAGGTCATGAGTCAATTTATTTGAAGTTTCACACAACCCTAAAGTTATTCCACTTGTATGAAAGATTTCTGCTCTATTATATACTGAACTATTTACTTCATCTGCCTTAAAAGACTGAAATGATGAATTTTGTCTGTCATATGTAACATTTGGTTTTCTTGGTGATGATCCATACTCATAATAGTAGATAGCTAATCTTTTATTTTTAGATTCATCATATACCACAAATTCATTACTTACACCATTAGAACTTATTATCTTTTTTGCAAATTTTCCCAGTTCATTCTCTGGAAGCTTTGTTATTATGGCAGTCTTTTCTCCCAATATTGATACTCCACTGGCAACATTAAATTCTGCTCCTCCCATTTGCTTTTCAAGCATATGTCCTTGAACCAGCATTTCATTATTCAAAGGAGAAAGTCTCATTATCATTTCCCCACTACATACTAATCCAAATTCCTTATTTTTAAAATCAAATATTTTCTCCATTACAGTCTTTCCTCCACTATACCAGATTATTTATTTCTTATCTCTTTTATTTTTTCTATAAATGCTTTAGCAGTAGCTATAATGTCTTCACTAGATCCAGAAGCTAGTTTCCCCCCTGCTCCTACAGCTACTACACCATTTTTAAACCATTCATCTATATTTTCTAAACTTACTCCTCCAGTAGGCATAATATTAGCTTGAGGAAGTGGAGCTTTTACAGCTTTTACAAATGAAGGTCCAAAAGCACTTCCAGGGAAAAGTTTTACAATGTCTGCTCCATACTGCATAGCTTTAGTTATTTCAGTAATTGTCATACATCCAGGCATATATGGTACTTGATAAAGATTACATAATTTTGCAGTCTCTTCATCAAAAGCTGGAGAAACTATAAATTCTGCTCCAGCTAAAATAGCTATTCTAGCAGTAGCAGGATCCAATACAGTTCCAGCACCTATTACTAATTCATCAGAAGTAAACTGTTCTTTAAGAACTTTTATTACTTCAGTAGCTCCTGGTACAGTATATGTAACTTCTATTGCTGGAATTCCTCCTTCTACACATGCTTTAGAAATTCTGATTCCCTCTTCTATAGTTTCACTTCTTACCACTGCTACTATTCCTATATCAGTTATTTTTTTTAAAATTTTACTTTTTTTCAACATGACTTTCCTCCTGAAATATTTTATTTTGATTTATATTGAAATGTTTTGTTATACTTTGTCTATATTTTATTTATACTTTAAAAAATTTAAAAATTCAATCATAATATCTTTAAAAAAATTCCATATATGAAATTAAAAAGAAAAGATAAAAAACTTTAAGGTATTAAAAATGCTGAAAGTAAGAAAAATAAAAAAATATTTTCTGTTTTATAGTTTCATATATGGAATTTTTTTATACATATTTTTTTGAAATCATCTCTTTCCCCTACTAAAACTATGAAAATATTTAAGATATTAAAGGGGGATTAAAAATGTTTGAATTATTTTCTACTAAAATTCCGACTTTTCTCTTATTTTTTACTATCATCTAAAAAATCATAAATATATTTTGCACAGATTTGATACTATTTTCTTTATTTCTCTTTAATCTTTCATCTTTTTATTTTTATAAAATGTTCTATTTTAGAAAAAATAAATCTATTACAAATCTAAAAGCAAAAATATATTGACTTTTATTTAAAAAAATTATATCATTAAAAAATACTAGTATACAAGTTGGTGCATATACTATAAATAAAAGAATAAAATCAAATTTTAAAGATTATAATCAATCGATTGCCATCAAGGAGGAAGTTATGCAAGATTTTATGAATGAAGATTTTTTATTAAAAAACAATATCAGCAGAGAACTATACCATGAGTATGCTTCAAAGATGCCTATTTTTGACTATCATTGTCATTTAAGTACTCAAGAAATAGCTGAAAATAAAAGTTATAACAATCTTACTCAAATATGGTTATATGGAGATCATTATAAATGGAGAGCTATGCGTTCTAATGGAGTGGATGAAAAATATATCACAGGAGATGGAAGTGACTATGAAAAGTTTTTAGCTTTTGCTGAAACTATGGAATATGCCTATGGAAATCCTCTTTTTCATTGGTCTCATCTTGAACTGAAAAGGTTCTTTGGAATAGAAGAAGTCCTAAATAGAAAAAATGCAAAAATTATTTGGGATAAAGCTAATAATCTTCTTCAATCAGAAAATTTTAAAGCTAAAGCTCTTATCAAAAATTCTAATGTAAAGGCTCTTTGTACTACAGATGATCCTATAGATTCATTGGAATATCATGAAAAAGTAGCTCAAGACAAAGAATTCGGTGTAAAAGTTCTCCCTACATTCAGACCTGATAAAGCTCTTTTTATAGAAAAATCTACTTTTCTTGAATGGCTATCTGTTTTAGAAAAAGTGACTGATATGAAAATAAATACTTTTAAAAATTTAATAGATGCTTTATCTAAAAGAGTTGCATTTTTTGTTTCTAAAGGTTGTGTAGTTAGCGATCACAGTATTGAAGAATCTTTTTTTAGATTAGGAAGTTCTGAAGAAGTAGAAAATATATTTACTAAAACACTTTCTGGAAAAAAGCTAACTAAAGAAGAAATAGAAATCTATAAAACTTCATTATTTATAGAATTAGGAAAAATCTATAACTCATATAATTTAGGAATGCAGATACATCTTGGAGCCTTAAGAAATAATAATTCAAGAATGTATAACAAACTTGGAGGAGACATTGGTTTTGACTCAATTGGAGACTACAGCTATGCCAAATCTATCTCTAATTTATTAAATGAATTAGATAAAATAGAACAGCTTCCTAAAACTATACTTTATTGCTTAAGTCCTAATGATAATGAAATGCTTGGAACTATGATTGGAAATTTCCAAGATGGAAAAATCCCTGGAAAGATTCAATTTGGAGCTGGTTGGTGGTTCAATGATCAAAAAGATGGCATGATCAAACAAATGACTGCCCTTGCTAATCTTGGATTGTTGAGAAGATTTCTTGGAATGCTTACAGATTCAAGAAGTTTTCTATCTTATACAAGACATGAATATTTCAGAAGAATTATGTGTAATATGATTGGAACTTGGGTGGAAGAGGGAGAAATTCCTTATGACAAAGATATTTTAAAATCAATGATTGAAGAAATTTGTTTTAATAATGCTAAAAATTATTTTAATTTAGATATATAAACACAAGGAGGAAATAAAAAATATGAAATTATCATTTAGATGGTATGGAGATTCAGATCCTATCAGTCTTGAATTTATAAGACAGATCCCCACTATGTACAGTATTGTTACTGCTATATATGATGTTCCTGTTGGTCAGGAATGGGATATGGAAAGAATCACTGCCCTTAAAACAAAGGTTGAAAATGCTGGTTTACATTTTGATGTAATAGAAAGTGTCCCTGTTCATGAAGATATTAAATTAGGATTGCCAACAAGGGATTTATATATTGAAAATTATAAAAAAAATATCAGAAATCTTTCTAAAGCTGGAGTAAAAGTTATCTGTTACAATTTTATGCCCGTGTTTGACTGGACGAGATCACAACTTGACAAAAAATTAGAGGATGGCTCAACTGCTCTTGTTTACTACAAAGATCAAGTAGACAAGTTAGATCCTTTAAATAGTAATTTATCTCTCCCTGGATGGGATTCAAGTTATACAAAAGAAGAAATGACTGAATTGTTCAGACAATATAAAGAAAATGGGGAAGAGGGATTATGGGCTAATTTGGAATATTTTTTAAAAGAAATAATTCCAGTTGCTGAAGAATGCGATATCAAAATGGCTATCCACCCAGATGATCCACCTTGGCCAATCTTTGGACTCCCTAGAATAATTACTAATGAAACTAATTTAGATAGGTTCCTTAAATTAGTGGACAATAAATACAATGGTCTTACTCTTTGCACAGGCTCTCTTGGAAGTGGAAATTTTAATGACATGATATATCTTGTAGATAAATATAGTGCTATGAAAAGAATCCATTTTATCCATGTTAGAAATGTCAAACTTCTTGATGATGGTATGAGTTTTGAAGAATCAGCTCATTATTCCAAATGTGGTTCACTGGATATTGTAGGTATCATGAACGCTTTACACAAAAATAATTTTGATGGATATTTAAGACCTGATCATGGAAGAATGATCTGGGGAGAAACTGGAAAACCAGGATATGGGCTCTATGACAGAGCTTTAGGAGCAAGTTATATCACAGGTATCTGGGAAACTCTTGAAAGAATAAAATAATTAAAAAAGGGGGCTTTCAAAATGAAATTATGTATAGATGAATTAAATAATATAAAAAATTCTCTTGCTGAAAAAGTAAAAACTCCTGTATATGATATAAAAAAAATTAAAGAAAATACAGAAAAAACACCAAAGTGGCTACATTTTGGTGCTGGAAATATCTTTAGGGCATATATAGGAAAAATAGACCAAATTCTTATCGAAAAAGGATTAGAAGATACTGGAATAATTGTTGCTGAAAGTTTTGATACTGAAATTATTGATAAAGTTTATACTCCTTACAATAATCTCACAATGCTTGTTACTCTTTATAAAAATGGAGTATTTGAAAATGAAATTATTGGAAGTATAGTTGATACCATAAAAACAGATACAGAAAAAGAAAAATTGAAAAAAATAATTATTGCTCCATCTTTACAAATGATTAGTTTTACAATTACAGAAAAAGGTTATAATTTAAAGACTCCCAATGGAGATTACATGAAAATAATAGAAGATGACTTCTCAGCTGGACCTGATTCTGCAAAGCATACAATGAGCCTTCTTACTTCTCTCTTATACACTAGATATAAAGCTGGAAAATTTCCAATTAGTATGGTAAGTATGGATAATTGTTCTGGAAATGGAGATAAAATCAAAGCTGCTGTTCTTGATATTGCAGAACACTGGATAAAAAATAACTATGTTGAAGAAGAATTCATGTCATATCTGACTAATGAGAGTAAAATTGCTTTTCCCATAACTATGATAGATAAAATAACTCCAAGACCTGCCGAAATTATTGAAAAACACTTAGAGAAATTAGGATTTGAAAATATGGATATAATTGTCACTTCTAAAAATAGTTATACAGCTCCATTTGTAAATGCAGAAGCTCCTCAATACTTTATTGTTGAAGATAAGTTTCCCAATGGAAGACCTCAGTTAGAATTATCTGAAGCTGGTGTTTATATCACAGATAGAGAAACTGTGGAAAAAACTGAAAGAATGAAAGTTACTACTTGCCTTAATCCATTACATACAACTCTTGCAATATATGGATGTATTTTTAATTATAAAACTATCTATGACACTGTAAATGATCCTCTTTTAAATAAATTAATAAAAGAAATAGGGTATAATGAGGCTTTAAAGGTTGTTGAAAATCCAAGTATCCTTAATCCTAAGACTTTTATAGATGAAGTAGTAAATGAAAGATTCCCCAATCCATACATTCCAGATCAGCCAGAAAGAATAGCTACAGATACTTCTCAAAAAATGGGAATAAGATTTGGAGAAACTATAAAGGCTTATATGAATAGTTCAACTTTAAAAGTCAGTGATTTAAAATATATTCCTCTTGTTTATGCTGGATGGTTTAGATATCTTTTAGGCATTGATGATCAAGGAAATACAAGATCTATAAGCAATGACCCAATGCTTGAGGTACTTAAAGAAAATCTTATAAGTATTGAATTTGGAAATTCAAAATCATATAATGGACAACTAAGAAAGATTCTTAGAAACAAAATTATCTTTGGAGTAGATCTTGAAGAAGTGGGATTGACTGATCTTATTGAAGAATATTTTATGCAAATGATTGCTGGCAAAAATGCTGTTTATAATACATTAAAAAAATATTTAACTGACTAACAACAAATAAATAAAAGGAGTGGAGGATTTAATGAAAAAATTTGCTAAATTTTTCCTTAGTATTGTTTTCATTTTAGGAAGTATACTTTTACTTACTTCATGTAAAGTTGGAAATGGAAAAACTATAATAAGAGTTTCTCATAATCAAGCTGCTGATCATCCTACAAATATTGGGTTATTAGCATTTGAAGAATTTATAGAAAGTAGACTTGGAGATAAGTATGATGTTCAAATATTTCCAAATGAACTTTTAGGTTCTCAGGTAAATACAGTTGAACTTACACAAACTGGAGCTATCAATTTTACTGTAGCAAGTAATGCTATTCTTGAAAGTTTTGATGATATATACCAAATATTTAATTTACCATATCTATTCAATAGTCCTGAACATTATCATACTGTAATGGATAATAAAGAGCTTATAAAACCTATCTTTACTGCTACTGAAAAATCTGGATTTGAGGCTGTTGCATGGTTAGATGCTGGTACTAGAAATTTTTATACAGTTAAAAAACCTATCAGAACACCAGATGATCTAAAGGGTCTTAAAATTAGAGTACAGCAGTCAGCTTCTAACATTAGAATGATGGAACTTTTTGGCGGAGCAGCTACTCCTATGGGATTTGGTGAGGTTTATACTGCTCTTCAGCAAAGTGTTATTGATGGAGCCGAAAATAATGAGTTAGCACTTACAAGTAATAAACATGGTGAAGTTTGTAAATATTATTCATATAATATGCATCAAATGGTACCTGATATTGTAATTGGAAATCTAAGATTTCTTAATAATCTTTCTAATGAAGAAAGAGCCATTTTTGACGAAGGATTCAAAATTATATCAAAAGTACAAAGAGAAGCTTGGGGATCTTCTGTAGAAAAGGCTATTGAAGAAGCTAAAGCAATGAATGTAGAATTTATTTATCCTGATGTACTTGCTTTCCAAGAGAAAGTTTTACCTCTTCATAAAGAAGTATTAGATGCAAATCCTAAATTAAAACCAATTTATGACAGAATCCAAGAAATTGGAAAAGAAGTTATAGGAGGTAAAAACTAATGACTGAAATAAGAAACTTTTTGAATAAAATTATTTTAAGTATATGTGTTATTCTTTTTATGTTCATGACTGCTGTAGGAACTTATCAAATTTTAGTGAGATATATCTTTAAATCACCAAGTACAGTATCAGAAGAACTTATTTCTTATTCTTTTGCATGGATGTCAATGTTTGCTGCCTCTTATATTTTTGGAAAAAGAGATCATATGCGTATGGTGTTTTTTATAGAAAGATTTAGTAAAAATATTCAAATAAGAGTTGGAATAATAACTGAAATTGTTGTTCTGCTGTTTGCTGTTGGAGTCCTTATCTCTGGTGGAGCATATATTGCTGTTTTAAGTATGACTCAAACAACTCCTGCTCTTGGAATATCTATGGGATATATTTATATGGTACTTCCTGTTTGTGGAATAATTACAGCTATATATAGTGTTCTTAATATATTTGATCTTATGAAAAAATCAAAGGAGGCATAAGAATATGGTACTTACTACAGCATTAATTATGTTTATTGTCTTAATAATAACCCTGCTTCTTGGATTTCCAATTGCAATAAGTCTAGGAATATCATCTGTTCTTGCTATTCTTCCATCACTTGCTTTGGATAATACACTTGTTACTGGAGCTCAAAGAATATTTTCTGGAATCTCTAATTTTACCTTAATTGCTATCCCTTTTTTCATTCTAGCAGGTAATATTATGAATCAGGGAGGAATAGCTAAAAAAGTCGTAGCATTTGCTCAATCTTTAACTGGTAGAATTCCTGGTTCTCTTATGCAGACAAATATCCTTGCTAATATGATGTTTGGAGCTATCTCTGGTTCATCAGTTGCTGCTTGCGCTGCTATGGGAGGAATCCTTCTTCCTATGGAAGAAGAAGAAGGATATGATAAAAAATTAGGAGCCACTGTAAATATAGCTACTGCTCCTACAGGTTTATTGATTCCTCCTTCTAACTCCCTTATTGTTTATTCCTTAGTAAGTGGAGGAACCTCTGTTGCTGCTCTCTTTATGGCTGGATATATTCCTGGCATTTTATGGGGAATTGGATGTATGGCTCTTACTTTCTTTCTTGCTAAAAATCGTGGAATGAAAGGAAAAGCTGGTGTACAATTGAAAGTTATATTAATTACTTTCATTGATGCCCTTCCATCATTAGCTCTTATAATTATTGTTATTGGTGGAATTATCAAAGGGGTTTTCACTCCTACTGAAGGATCTATAGTTGCTGTTGTATATACACTATTGTTATCAATGATATTCTATAGAACTATCAATTTAAAAAATCTCATCAGTATCTTTGAAGAAAGTGCTAAAATGACTGGAGTTATTGTTTTTCTGATTGGTGTTTCAACAATTATGTCATGGGTAATGGCATTTACTGGAGTACCTCAAGCAATCTCAACTTTAATTCTTGGAATAACTAATAATAAATATATAATACTTCTTCTTATGAATTTGCTTTTATTATTTATAGGAACATTTATGGATGTTACTCCAGCAATCCTTATATTTACACCTATTTTCCTTCCAATAGTTAAAGCTTTTGGAATGAGTCCTATCCAATTTGGTATTATCATAGTATTTAATCTATGTATTGGCAATATTACTCCTCCAGTTGGAAATACTCTGTTTGTTGGAGTAAAAGTTGGAAATTTGAAAATAGAAGATGTAATGAGAGAACTTATTAAATATTATGTTGTCATAATAATTGTTCTAATGTTTGTAACATATATTCCAGATTTATCTTTATATCTTCCTAAATTAAGTGGTCTTATAAAATAATTTAAAAATAAAAAATTCCCTTTACTTTTCAATTATTGTAAGGGGAATTTTTGTATCTTTTAAGAAAAATATTCTGGATACTTTTCCATATATTCATTTATAACCTCTTTAAAATTTAATAAATGCTTTGTTATAAGAGAATCTATCTTTTCTATATCTTTCTCTTCTATCAATTTAACTATGTCAATATGCTGTTTAAGTGTAGCTTCAACATTTGTTTTTTCTAAAGCATCTATTAATCTCAATCTATCATAGTGAGTTGATAATCTTTTTATTGTTTTCCATACATTTTTTTTATTGTAATTTTCAAAAAGAATTGTATGAAATTGGTTATCCAATTCAAAAAATTTATGAAGATCTTCCTTAAACTTTATTATAATTTTTTGATACTCTATATTTTTTTCCAAAGTTTTTATCAAAGATTTAGATTGTATATCTTTACAAGCTATTTCTAACATCTCTTTCTCACAAAGTTTTCTCAAAAAAACTGCTTCCTCTACTAAATTTAAATCTATTTTAGAAACTACAGATCCTTTTTGTGGAAATACATTGAGAAGTTTTTCTTCAGACAATCTAACAAATGCTTCTCTTACAGGTGTTCTACTCACATTAAGAAGTTCACTTAATTCTATTTCACTTACAGTTTCACCTGGTTTTAAATTAAGATTCATTATATTATCTTTAAGTACCCTATAAATATATTGTCTGTTATTTTCAGTTTTATTCTTTTCTGTATTTAGTAACTTCATTTCTCCCCCAGTTTATTTATTAAAATACTCTAATCTTTTAGAAATTTCTTCACATGATTTTCTCATGGACTCAGCTATCTTCAATGCTCTCTCATCTGTCAAAGAATCTGGAAAACATGGACAGCTCACTGCAGCTACTATTCTGTTTTTACTATCCAGTATAGGAACTGCCACAGCTCTTATATTCACTGAATGCTCCATATTATCAAAAGAAATTTTATTTATATTTATTTTAAGAAGTTCCCTTTTTAATTCCTCTCTGTCAGTTATAGTATTTTCTGTATATTTAGGAAGAGTTCTCTCTAAAAGTTTATTTAGTCTGCTCTCACTTAGCTGGCATATTAAAAGTTTACTTGCTGCTCCTGCATGTAATGGAAATATTGCATTTTCAGAAACTGATATTTTGATAAAATCACTGCTCTCCACTTTCCCTATACTTCTTATTTTATCTTCATCCAAAACACTTATCTTAAAGGTTTCCTTAAACTTTAAAGACAATTCTTCCAAATATGGATATGCAATATTTTTTATAAGAGTATATCTTTCATGCTTATTTGAAAAAAAATAAAATTTTTCTCCTATTTTGTATTCTCTTCCTTCTAAATTTAAATATTTAAGTTCTGTTAGAACTGATAAAAGTCTGTTTGTTGTCGCCTTAGGTATTTCCAAATCTTTTGAAATATCTGCTTGTGTAGCTGATTCTTTATAATAAAGATATTTAAATATTTTATCTGCTTTTTCTATTGCAGGAACTTTTTTTTCAATTTCCATATCTCCCCCCTGTTTATATTACAATTCTCTATAATTAATTCATCAAAATGAGTAATTTATTCAAAAATCTATAATATATTATACTATATTTTTCCATATATGGAACTAACTTTTTTATGCTTTTTTAATAGTTATTCTGTTATTTTGATAGAGTTTTATCTGTGTTTATTAATTTTTGTTTCATATATGAAATTTTTTCTTTATTTTTTTATTGTACTTTTTAGTAATATTGAGTTATAAATAGATTATAAGATATTTAATAAAAAATAATATAAAAAAGAAATCTAATATAACAAAAATTTCTATTTCAATACAGTGTACACAATATATACTTTGAAAATTTTGTCATATTAGTAAAACTGAGGAGGACAGATTTATGAGAAAAAAACTTATGATGATTATTTTCACTTTAATGGCTGCTTGTGCTTTTGCTAAAGCTTATCCTAGTAAAAACATTAACATGGTTGTACCATTCAGTGCTGGTGGAGGAACAGATGCAGTTGCTAGAAAACTGGGAAGTCTTATGGAAAAAGAGCTTGGTACTTCAGTAGTTATCGTTAACAAAACTGGTGGAGCTGGAGCTGTTGGAATGACTTTTGGAGCTACTCAAAAGAAAGATGGATATACAATTACTATGATAACTAGAGAAATAGTTTCATTACCTTTAATGAATCTTTCTCCTATCAGTTACAAAGATTTTGCATTAGTATCTTTAGTAAATATGGATCCAGCTGTTGTATTAGTTGAAAAAGATTCTAAATATCAAACTTTAGATGATCTTTTAGCAGATGCAAAAGCAAATCCTGAAAAAATAAAATTTGCAAGTACAGCTAAACCTAATTTCTATGCTTTAGCTATAGAAAATGAAGCTGGAGTAAAATTCAACCATATTCCTTACAATGGAGCTGGGGAAGTTATCCCTGCATTATTAGGAAAACACGCTGACTTCTCTCTAATGGGACCTGGAGAAGCTATTGGACAACTTAAAGCTGGTCAATTAAGAGCTTTAGGAATCATGGCTGATACTAGAATAGAAAGCCTTCCAGAAGTTGCTACATTAAAAGAATTAGGACATGATGTTGTTTCTGGTACTTGGAGAGGTATTGCAGTACCTAAAGGAACTTCTCCTGAGATAGTTGCTACTCTTGATGCTGCTATTAAAAAATCTGTTGAGTCAGATGATTTTAAAGATTTTATGAATAACTCTACATTTGGAATTAAATACCTAAATGGAAAAGATTTCGAAACATTTATAATAGAAGATACTGCTACAATAGATTCTATAGTTAAATCTTTAAAATAATCATAAAGAATTCTTAAATTAATGTATGGAAGTGGGTGACCAAAAGCTAGATTAAATTTCTACTTATAAGTCACCCACATTTCGTAAAAGGGGGATTAATTTTGTTAGAAACTGTTTTTTCTGCATTTTTATGTATAGTGAGTGCTTTTATTTTTTATTCATCTACTCAATTTAACATGGCTTTTATTGGAAACTCTGGATTAGGTCCTGATTTCTTCCCTAAGGTTATTGCAGTTATTTTATTTATACTTTCTGCTATGCTTTTTGTAGGAAGCATAAAAAATAAAGATAAAAAAAGTATTTACAATCCAAATATGAAATATACTTTTATGGTTATTTTTGCTTTTGCTGTATATATATTTCTTATAGACAGAATTGGTTATTTAGTATCTACTGTAATTTTTGCTTTTGTTGTAATAACTATTTTGAAGAGTAAGTCAAAAATATTAAATATAATATTTGCAATAGCATTCCCTATAGCTTTATATTTATTATTTACTTATGCTTTTAAAGTATCTTTGCCTACTGGATTGCTTATCTAATTAAAATAAGGGGGAAAATATAGATGTTTGGTCACTTAATACAAGGTTTATCTACTGCTCTTTTGCTAGGTAATTTATTTTATCTGGTTCTTGGAGTAACTGGAGGGATTGTTATTGGAGCTCTTCCAGGTCTTACTGCTACAATGGGAGTTGCTATCCTGCTTCCGTTTACTTTTGGTATGGATGCAGTTACTGGTCTTATAATGCTTGTTGGAATATACATTGGAGCTATCTATGGAGGATCTATATCTGCTATTCTTTTGAATACTCCTGGAACTCCGGCATCAGCTGCTACTTGCTTTGATGGTTATGCTTTAGTAAAAAAAGGATATCCTACAAAGGCTCTTAGTGCTTCTACTATTGCTTCTGCGTTGGGAGGACTTATCAGCTGTCTTGCTCTTGTTACTATATCACCTGTACTGGCAAAATTTGCTTTGAGATTCTCTGCTCCTGAATATTTTGCATTAGCTCTATTTGGACTTACTATTATTGCAAGTATATCAGCTGAAAATTTCTTAAAAGGAATAATTGCTGGAATGATAGGGTTATTGATATCTTGTTTTGGTATGGATGCTATTACAAGCTACCCAAGATTTACTTTTGGAGTAGTTGATCTTCTTAATGGATTTTCAGTTATTCCTGTTCTTATAGGACTATTTGCTGTATCAGAAGTTTTCAATCAAATAGAAACTTTAGTAGGAGAAAAAGAAATAAAAACAGATATAGTTATGGATAAAAACTATATGAACTGGCAAGAGATAAAACATTGTCTGCCTACTATAATCAAATCAGGAGTTATTGGAACTTTCATAGGATCTATCCCTGGTGCTGGTGCTGATATTGCCGCCTTTGTATGCTACAATGAAGCAAAAAGAAGCAATAAAAATGAAAAGTTTGGAGAAGGAAGTCTCGTTGGTATATCAGCTCCTGAATCTGGTAATAATGGAGTTACTGGTGGAGCATTAGTTCCCTTGCTTACTCTTGGAGTTCCTGGGGATGCTGTTGCTGCTGTTCTATTAGGAGCACTTATTATTCAAGGGTTAACTCCAGGTCCGCTTCTTTTTGAACAAAACCCTGAAATAGTTTATGGATTATTCAGTTCTATGATAATTGGAAATATTCTTCTATTATTTATAGGATTAGCAGGTATCAAGTTCTACAGCAGAATTGTAGAAATTCCAAAAACTTTGATGATTCCTGCTATATTGATTCTTTCAACTATTGGATCATACTCTATGAACAACAGCTTATTTGATGTAGGAGTTACTTTTGTCTTTGGTATTATTGGATATATTATGTCAAAAATAAAAATGCCTAGCTCTCCAATAGTTCTGGCTGTTATCTTAGGACCAATGCTTGAAACTAACTTGAGAAAAGCAGTTTTGATGTATGAGGGATCTTACAGTTTCCTATATACTAGACCAATTACAGTAGTATTTTTAATTTTAACTGTTCTTTCTATGATATCAGCTTTAAAAAAGAAAAAATAAAAAGGAGATGAGGATATGAATTTTTCATTAGATTTCTTCAGTTTACAAGGAAAAGTTGCTATGATAACTGGAGGAAATACTGGTATAGGAAGAGAAATAGCTTTAGCTCTTGCTGCTGCTGGAGCAGATATATTTATTTATGCACATAGCAACAGAGATATGGATTCTCTCATTGAAGAAGTGGCAAAATTTGGGAAGAAAGCACGTTTTTCAACAGGAGATTTATCTAAGGAAGAAAATGCTATGTCAGCTGTATCTGAATGTATAAAAGCTTATGGTAAAATAGATATCCTTGTCAATAATGCTGGGACAATAAAAAGATCTCCTTTATTAGAAGGGTCAAATGATGACTGGAAAACAGTTTTGGATATTAACCTATCTGCTGTATATTATTTATCTAAAACTGCTGCTGTTGAAATGACAAAACAAGGACATGGAAAAATAATAAATATAGCTTCTATGCTTTCATTTCAAGGAGGAAAATTTGTTCCATCTTATACAGCAAGTAAACATGGAGTTGCAGGTCTTACAAAAGCCTTTGCTAATGAACTGGCAGGGAAAAATATACAGATCAATGCAGTGGCTCCTGGATATATAAAAACTGCTAACACAGCACCTATTAGAGCTAATGAAGTGAGAGAAAAGGAAATATTAAATAGAATTCCTGCTGAAAGATGGGGTGAAACTTCTGATTTAGTAGGAGGAGTAGTATTTCTGGCAAGTAAGGCTTCTGATTATGTAAATGGACATATCTTAGCAATCGATGGGGGATGGCTTGTAAGATAAAAAGTAAAATTTGATGGAAATATTTTATTATACAAAATAGCTATTAATATAATGAAGCAAAAGATTAAAAATATTTTAAGCAATTTAAATACTAATTTTAAATATCTTGAAAAAAAAATATTTTTAATGAGAACAAATAAAATATATCAAATTTAAAATTATAATATTAATCAAAAAAGGAAACTGCTTTGGTAGTTTCCTTTTTTATGCACTAATAGCTTTTTCTTTAAATTTTAAAAATCTTTCACACTGTCTTCTTCTATCATATCCAAGCATTATTCCAAGTATAAAATCCTCTTCTGGAGTATAAGCTGTTAAAGAAACTTTATTTATATTTTTTATTACCTCTACACATTCCTTTGCTCCAAAGAATACATTTATTCTTTGCTTTCCTAAAGGATATATTATATAATCTATATTTTCAGCACTTAATTTTTCTTTTATAATCTCTATGTTATTTTTCTCTGTAGTATGCAATATCAGATTTCTAATTCCTTTTTGATATTCATATATGTGATGTATAAAAACTTCCATGCTCTACCTCCTAAAAATTTATAATTGATTATATCATCATTTACAATTATTTTCAATATATTTTAAAATAAAATTATTTGAATAGCAAAATAAAATTAAGAATGTATATTAATGAAAAAAGATAGATATATAAAAAGTTTATGGTATAATTAAAAAATAGGAAATAATAGAGGTGAGTATAATTATGTTTAAAATACATTCAAAGTATAGTCCTACTGGTGATCAGCCAGAGGCAATAAAAAAAATAACTGATAACATAAACAATGGAGTAAAAGATCAGGTACTTCTTGGAGTTACTGGTTCAGGAAAAACTTTTACTGTGGCCAATATCATAGAAAAAACTCAAAGACCTGCCTTGATCCTTGCTCCTAATAAAACACTAGCTGCTCAGCTTTATTCAGAATATAAAAGTTTTTTTCCTAATAATGCTGTAGAATATTTCGTATCATATTATGATTATTATCAGCCAGAAGCTTATATAGCTACTACTGATACATATATTGAAAAGGATTCTTCTATCAATGATGAAATAGAAAAACTGAGACATGCTGCAACTGCTGCCCTTATGAACAGAAGAGATGTAATAATTGTAGCTTCCGTCTCTGCTATATATGGATTGGGATCTGCTGAGACATATAGAAAAATGACTATACCAATAGACAGACAGACTGGAATAGACAGAAAAGAACTTATCGAAAGACTTATAAGCATTAGATATGAAAGAAACGACATAGCTTTTGAAAGAGGAAAGTTTAGAATAAAAGGTGATGTTATTGATATATATCCATCATATATGGAAACTGGATATAGACTGGAATACTGGGGAGATGATCTGGAAGAGATATCTGAAATCAATACTCTTACAGGACAAAAAATAAGAAAAAATCTGGAAAGAATTGTCCTTTATCCTGCTACTCAGTATCTTACAGCTGATGGAGATAATGAAAGAATTCTTGCTGAAATACAAAAAGATTTAAAAATAGAAGTAGAAGCTTTTGAAAAAAGAGGAAAACTTCTTGAAGCTCAAAGATTAAAACAGAGAACTGAATATGATATAGAAATGATAAGAGAAATCGGATATTGCAAAGGTATAGAAAATTATTCCAGATATCTTTCTGGCAAAAAAGAGGGAGAAACTCCTGATACCCTTCTTGAATATTTTCCAAAAGACTTCCTTATATTTATAGATGAATCTCATATATCTATTCCACAAATAAGAGGAATGTACAATGGAGACAGAGCCAGAAAAACTGCTCTTGTTGAAAATGGATTCAGATTAAAAGCTGCTATTGACAACAGACCTTTAAAATTTGAAGAATTTAGAAAAATTTCTGATCAATCAGTATTTGTATCAGCTACTCCTGGAGATTTTGAAGTAGAATCTTCTCATGGTCATATTGCTGAACAACTCATAAGGCCTACTGGAATACTTGATCCTATAATAGAAGTAAGACCAACTAAAAATCAGGTAGATGACCTTCTTGAAGAAATAAGAATAAGAGCTGATAAAAAAGAAAGGGTTCTAGTTACTACTCTTACTAAAAAAATGGCTGAAGAACTTACTGAATACTATCTTGGATTTGGTGTAAGAGTAAAATATATGCACTCTGATATAGATACACTGGAAAGAATAGATATAATTAAAGGATTAAGAAAAGGTGAATTTGATGCTTTAGTTGGAATCAATCTATTAAGAGAAGGACTGGATATCCCAGAAGTTTCTCTTGTAGCGATACTGGAAGCTGACAAAGAAGGTTTTCTAAGAAGCAGAAGATCATTGGTACAGACAATAGGTAGAGCAGCCAGAAATATAGAAGGGCGTGTTATACTCTATGGAGATGTAATGACTGATTCGATGAAACAGGCTATTGATGAAACTAACAGAAGAAGAAAAATACAAAATGAATATAATGTATTTAATAATATAGATCCTAAAACTATTGTTAAAGAAATCAGTGAAGATTTAATCAATCTTGATTATGGATTAGATATCAATGAAACTGAAGGAAAAGATAAGAAAACATTCACTTCTAGAAAAGATATTGAGAAAGAAATAATAAAGCTTCAAAAACAAATAGCAAAACTTTCTAAGGAATTGGACTTTGAAAATGCTATTATAAAAAGAGATGAAATGACTAAACTTAAAAAACTGTTATTAGACTTTTAAACAAGGAGTTTTTAATGTTTGAAGAAAGAACTTATAGTGTAAGCGAATTTAATAAAAAAGTAAAAAACTATTTGGAAGAAAACAGTGACTTGAGAGAATTTTTTCTTGAAGGAGAAATGTCAGGTGTGACCTATTATAAAAGCGGGCATCTCTATTTCAATCTGAAAGATAAAGAAGCTCAGGTGAAGTGTGCTGCTTTCAAATATAAATTCAAAAGAATTGCTGAAGATTTAAAAGATGGTGACTCTGTAAAAATATTTGGAGATGTTGGATTTTATGAAAACAGAGGAGACTTCCAGATACTTGTAAGGCATATTGAGAAAAAGAATGAATTGGGAGAACTTTTTGCCAAACTGGAAAAACTAAAAAAAGAGATGGCAGATCAAGGTTATTTTGACCCAGCTCATAAAAAACTACTTCCTAAATATCCCAAAAATATTGGAGTTGTTACTGCATATACAGGAGCAGCTATACAAGACATAATAAAAACAATTAAAAAAAGAGATGATACCATAAATATTTATGTATATCCTGCTAAAGTACAAGGAATTGGAGCAAAGGAAGAAATTGTAAAAGGTATTAAAACATTAAATAAAATAGAAGGGATTGATTTAATAATAGCTGGAAGAGGTGGAGGAAGTATAGAAGATCTATGGTCCTTTAATGAAAAAGAAGTAGCTCTTGCTTTCTACAATTCTGAAAAGCCTATTATATCTGCTGTAGGTCATGAAATAGATTATCTCCTCAGCGATCTCACAGCTGATGCCAGAGCTGCCACCCCTACTCAGGCTGTAGAACTTTCAGTTCCTGAACGAAAAAAAACTTTAGAATCTATTGAAGATAGAAACAGATATTTAAAATCTCTCATGAAAAGTTATATGGAAATTTTAAAAAGAGAACTAGAAAAAAGAGAGAATAATTACTACATAAAAAATTTCAAAAGAAATATAGAAGAAAAAAATCAAGAAGTAATAGAAAAAGAAACTCTTTTGAAAAAATCATTTGAACGTCATATACAAAATCTTCAAAATAATCTAAACAATAGAATAAACAAAATAGTTAATTTAAATCCACTTGAAACTCTAAAAAGAGGTTACAGTGTGGTTACTAAAAAGGGAACTTCAATAAAAAAAGTCAGTGATTTATTAATAGATGATGAAATTGATATTAAAATGACTGATGGTTTAATAAAAGGAATTGTAAAGGAGATAAAAAATGAAAAAGATACTTATTAGTATATTTATACTATTGTCAGCATCTCTAGCCTTCTCAGAAGAAGTCACGCCTATATACGAATATAGGAATGAAGCTTTGAGAAACATAGACACGAAAATGAACGCTGAAAGAGACAGAGGAAGACTGAAAAGACTTAATAGAGAATTTGAGGAAGAATTAAAAAACTATATTGAATCTGTAAATGGAAATACAGAGGTAATATTCCAACTGGCAAATCAATATTTCAGAATGAATGAGTATGATCGTGCAAGAAAAATATTTTCTATGGATAAAACTGATATAAGAAATGTCTTTGGAGCTGCTACTACAGCAAGATTTCTTGGAAGAAATGAAGAAGCAATTTCATTGTATAATGATGCTTTAAATATTGATTCCTCTTTTTATGAAGCTTATCTTGGAAGAGGTATTGCTTATAGAAACCTTCAAAATTATGACAGTGCTTTAAGTGATTTTAAACAGTACTTAAATTATAGACAAGATGAATATGTATATGCTGGTATGGGAGATATTTATATGGCAACTGAAAGATATACAGATGCACGAAATATTCTTGAAAGAGGAAGAAATTTATACCCTGGTTCTAAGACAATAAGAGAACTTCTGGTAAAAGTTTATGCAAAAATAAAATAGAGGTGATCTTGTTGGAATGGTATAAATTAAGGGCAGCAGGTGTCAAAGACAGTGTTATCCGTAATTTAATGTCAGCTTTTGAGGAATACTTAGATATATTTAAACTGGATGAATTCCAGCTGAGAAAATATTTTAACATTGATGATACAGAATATAAGAAAATTCTTAATTCTAAAAATTTATCTCTTAATGAAGAAATAGAGGCTTTAAAGAAAAACAGAGTAAAAGTATTAAATTTAAAAAGCAAGAATTACCCAGAAGACTTAAGAAATATAAGTCAGCCTCCTGTATTTCTGTATTATAAAGGAGATATTTCTCTTTTAGAAAACAGAAAAATAGGAGTTGTAGGTACAAGAAAAGCAACTTCCTATGGAAGAATAACATGTGAAAAAATGACTGAAGATCTTGTGAGTAATGAAATCACTACTGTCAGCGGATTAGCTCTTGGAATAGACAGCATCTGCCACAAACGAACTTTAGAAAAATCTGGTAAAACCATTGCAGTAGTAGGCAGTGGACTAGATATTATTTACCCAAAAGAAAATAGAATACTATGGGAGCAAATAGAAAGATCTGGATTAATAATCAGTGAATATCCTCTTGGAACAGAACCTATTGGGTACAACTTTCCCATGAGAAATAGAATAATAGTAGGATTATCCAGAGGAATTCTTGTAATAGAAAGTCAGAAAAAGGGCGGCAGTTTAATTACTGCTGAATTAGCTTTGGATGAAGGAAGAGAAGTATTTGCCGTTCCAGGAGATATTTTTTCTCCTTCATCTGAAGGATGCAACAATCTTATAAAAAATAGTCAGGCAAAACTGACAACAGATATAAAAGATATAATTACAGAGTATGGATGGGAAATAAAAAATAATAAAAACAGCAATTTATCTCTTACTTCCTATGAAGAAAAAATATTTTTTTTACTTGAAAAAGAAAAGAATTTAGATGAACTTATTTTAGAGTCTTCATTTAAGGCAGGCGAGATTTTATCTATACTTATGGACCTTGAAATAAAACATGCTATAGTAAGTATTCCTGGTGGAAAGTACAGAAGAAAAAACTAAAATATAATTGTTTGTTGCTTTTTTTATTATTTTTTAGTAAAATGAAACGGAAATATAGTAAACAAAAATTTGAATTTAGATAGGGGTGAAGAATTTGGTTAAAAAGAATTTAGTTATAGTTGAATCCCCAGCTAAGGCTAAAACAATAGAAAAAATCTTAGGAAAAAAATTCCATGTAGTTGCTTCCTTTGGTCATGTGAGAGATCTTCCTAAAAGTAAACTTGGTGTAGATGTAGAAAATAATTTTCAACCTTCTTATTCTACTATAAAGGGAAAGGGAGATGTAATCAAAAACTTAAAGGATCTTGCTAAAAAATCTGATAAAGTCTATCTGGCTTCCGACCCGGATAGAGAAGGGGAAGCTATTGCCTGGCATATAGCCCATGCTTTAAAACTTGATGAAAAAGACAGCAACAGAATAGAATTTAATGAAATAACTGAAACAGCTATTAAAGACTCTATATCTCATGCCAGAAAAATTGATATGGATAAAGTAAATGCTCAACAGGCCAGAAGAATACTTGATAGATTAGTGGGATATGGTATAAGTTCACTACTATGGAAAAGTATCTCTTCAAATACTTCAGCTGGAAGAGTTCAATCAGTTGCTTTAAAACTTATCTGTGATTTAGAAGATGAAATAAAAAAATTCATTCCAGTTAAATTTTGGGAAGTAAAAGGGGAGTTTTTAAATAAATTAAAACTTTCTTTATACAGAGTGGACAATAAGAAATTCGAAAAACTTACTGATGAAAATGTTGTTAAAGAAATCAAAAAAGTAGAGAAAAAAGATTTTACTGTAATTGAAGCTAAAGTTTCTAAGAAAAGTAAAAATTCTCCTCTACCTTTAAAAACAAGTACTCTTCAACAATTATCTTCATCTTATCTTGGTTTTTCAGCTTCTAAAACTATGAGAGTAGCTCAAGGTTTGTATGAAGGTATAGATATAGATGGAAATCATAAAGGACTTATAACATATATGAGAACTGACTCTACAAGAATATCTGAAGATGCTGTAGAGATGGCAAAGAATTATATACTTGAAAATTTTGGAAAAGAATACCTTGGAGTACAAAAAGCTGTTAAAAGTAAGCAAAAAATACAAGATGCCCATGAGGCTATCAGACCTACTGATATTTCTCTTACTCCAGATAGTTTAAAAGGGACTTTAGATAAAGACCAACATAAACTATATAAGCTTATTTGGGACAGATTCCTTATATCTCAGCTTGCTCCTATGAAGTATGAGCAGTTTGAAATAATCTGTAATTATGAAAAATTTGATTTTAGAGGAACTATCAATAAAATAATATTTGATGGATACTATAAAATATTTAAAGAAGAGGAAGATCTTCCTCTTGGAGAATTCCCTACTATAAAAGAAGGAGATATTCTTAAATTAGAAAAACTTCTTATTAAAGAAGACTTCACTAAACCACCTTCAAGATTTACCGAATCTTCTCTGGTTAAAAAACTGGAAGCTGAAGGGATCGGAAGACCTTCTACATATGCTGCTATCATTGAAACTTTAAAGAAAAGAGAATATGTAGTAGTTGAAGGAAAAAGTTTTAGTCCTACTGCATTAGGGTATGAAATAAAAGATAAATTAGATGAAAACTTCCCTAATATAATGAATGTTAAATTTACTGCTGAACTTGAAAATCAGCTTGATGAAGTTGCTGAAGGAGAAAAAGATTGGGTAAATCTTCTTTCAGTATTCTACAAAGAGCTTAAACATTATATAGATAAATTTAAAATCACAGTTGAAGAAGAAATGGCAAGAATAATTGAATCTGATGTTCCTTGCTCTTGTGGAAAAGGTAATATGATTCTTAAAACAGGAAGATTTGGAAGATATCTTGCATGTCCTAACGAATCTGAAGACTGCAAAGAAAAAATATCTCTTAAAGGGGTAGAAATACCTGCTGAAGATATAAAAAATGGTAAAATATTTGTTAAGGAAAAAGTAGAAGAAATAGTAAAAGCTAAAAAAGGAAGACCTACTGATGTATACACAGACAGTGGTGCTATGTATCTTTTAAAATTTGGTAGATTCGGAAGTTATCTTGAAAGTGAAAAGTTTGCTGAAGACAACATAAGAACTCCTCTTCCTACTGAAATCAGAAAAATGCTGGCTAACAATCAGATAGTGGAAAAAGATGGAATTGTACAGCTTAAAGCTGAACTAAAGAAAATCACTGATGAGGAAGAAAAGATACTAAAAGCTGCTGGTAAATGTGAAAAATGTGGAAGACCATTTAAAATAAATAGAGGTAGATGGGGTAAATTCCTTGCTTGTACTGGATACCCTGAATGTAAAAATATAAAAAAAATAGAAAATAAAAAATAGAAGAACTCACCCTTAGGGGTGAGCTCTTTGAGTTTGGAAATAAATTTTAGAGGAGAAACAATGAATAATAAAGAAGTTATCATAGTTGGAGCTGGACTGGCTGGCTGTGAAGCTGCATATCAGCTGGCAAAAAGAGGAATAAAAGTAAAACTTTATGAAATGAAATCTAAAAAAATGACAGAAGCACATAAAAATAAATATTTCGCTGAACTTGTTTGCAGCAATTCTTTAGGTGGGGATAATCTTGCTAATGCTTCTGGACTTATGAAAGAAGAATTGAGAAAACTTGACTCTCTTCTTATAAAAATAGCTGACAAAAATAGAGTCCCTGCTGGACAAGCATTAGCTGTAGACAGAGATGGATTTTCAATAGAGATAACTGAATATTTGAGAAATATGGAAAATGTAGAGATAATCGAAGAAGAATTTACTGAAATACCGGAAGATCAAATAGTTCTTATTGCTTCTGGACCTCTTACTTCTGAAATATTATCTAAAAAAATAGCTGACCTTACTCATAGTGATCATCTTTATTTTTATGATGCTGCTGCTCCCATTGTTACTTTAGAATCTATCGACATGGAAAAAGCTTATCGTCAGTCTCGTTATGGAAAAGGAGAAGGGGAATATATCAACTGTCCTATGAATAAAGAGGAATACTATGCTTTTTATAACGCTTTAATAACAGCAGAGAGAGCTCCTCTAAAAACTTTTGAAGAAGAAAAACTTTTTGAAGCATGTATGCCTGTAGAAAGAATAGCAATGACAGGTGAAAGAACTCTTGTATTTGGTCCATTAAAACCTAAAGGGCTTATCAACCCTAAAACTGATAAAATGGACTATGCTGTTGTTCAGCTTAGACAGGATGATAAAGAAGGAAAATTATATAATATTGTAGGATTTCAGACAAATCTTAAATGGGGAGAACAAAAAAGAGTTTTCTCTATGATTCCTGGACTTGAAAATGCCGATTTCATAAGATATGGAGTTATGCACAGAAATACATTTATAGATTCATCAAGATTGTTAGATGAAACATTAAAATTAAAAACAAAAGATAATATCTATTTTGCTGGTCAAATAACAGGAAGCGAAGGTTATGTTTCTTCTATATCTACTGGTGCTATGGCTGCTATCAATATTGCTCATAAATTATTAGGAAAAGCTCCTTTTATATTAGATGACAGAAGTGCCATTGGTGCAATGATAAAATATGTCACTGAAGAAAAAAAGAATTTTCAGCCTATGGGACCTAACTTTGGAATTATAAGATCTCTTGATGGAATAAGAATAAGAGATAAAAAAGAGAGATACAATGCTATTTCTAAAATAGCTTTGGATCATTTGGAAAGTAAAATAAAAGAACTAGCATAGAAATATTTCTTAATATAGGCTATAATATAAGAGGATGTCAGATATACTGGGAGGAAAGATGGAAAACTTAGATAAAAATATAAAAGATTTTTTATATTATGCTGAATTTGGAGAAAATAAAAGTCTTAATACTATTAAATCTCTAAAAAAAGATCTTTCTCAACTCAGTGAATATCTAAAAAATATAGAAAAAATTGAAGAAGCTTCAAAAATAACTCCTGTTATGCTCAGGGGATTTATCATAGCTCTTCAAAAAAACGAAGTAGGAAAAAGATCAATCAATAGAAAACTTTCATCCTTAAGATCATTTTTTAAATATTTAATGAAAAATAATCTCATTAAGAATAATCCTATTGAAATAATTAATTCTCCTTCTTTTGAAGCAGAAAAACCAGATATCCTTACTTTAGAAGAAATAAATAAGCTTAGAGATGTAATAAATACAGATAATGCAAATGGGTTAAGAGATAGATTAATACTTGAATTGCTTTATTCAAGTGGTATAACTTCTACTGAAATGCTCAGTATTGGTGAACAGGTTTTTGATCTTGACAGCAGAACTCTTTTAGTCTCTAATGGCAAAGCTAATAGATATGTATTTTTCAGTCAAAGAACTAGAGAATATTTCAAAAGATATGTAGAAGCAAAAAAAGAAAAATATGGAGATAAATATAACTCAAGTATTCTTTTTGTCAATGGTTCTGGCAGCAGATTGAGTGACAGATCATTAAGAAGAATAGTTGATAGATATGCTGCCAGAGCTGGAATTACAAGAGAAATCAGCCCCTATAGTTTTAGGCATACTTTTGCGGTTCATTTATTAGCTAAAGGAATGAGCCTTAATTTTTTGCAAGAACTTATGGGACATGTTACAATAGAGAGTACCAAAATATATCAGGAAATTTTATATAAAATACCATTTGACTTTATGAATCAAAGTTAGAGGAGTGAAACATTATGATAAGAGCTACTACAATTATAGCAGTAAAAAAAGATGGAAAAGTTGCTGTTGCAGGTGATGGACAAGTCACTTTTGGAGAGGTAGTCTTCAAAGGCAATGCAAAAAAAATACGTAAAATAGGTGATTATGAAGTTTTAGCTGGATTTGCAGGAGCTGCTGCTGATGCTTTTGCACTAATGGATAAATTTGAAAATAAATTAGATGAGTTTGGAGGAAATTTAAAAAAAGCCTCTGTGGAACTTGCAAAGGACTGGAGAACAGATAAAGCTCTAAGAGTTTTAGATGCTATGCTTATTGTAGCTGATAAAAATATGATACTGATTCTTTCAGGTAATGGTGATGTAATAGAACCTGATGGAGATGTAGCTGCTATTGGAAGCGGTGGTAACTATGCTTATGCTGCTGCCAGAGCTCTTATAAGGAACAACAAGGATATGTCTGCTGAAGAAATAGCAGTGGAAGCTATGGAAATAGCTGGTGAAATGTGTATTTATACAAATTTGAATATAGTTTATGATGTATTAAGTTAAGGAGAGATGTGTATGGGCAAAAAATGTGTTGGGTGTGGAATAGAATTACAAAGTGAGGATGCAAATAAAAGTGGATATTTACCAGAAGGAAAACTTCAAGAAAATGGTGATCATTACTGCCAGAGATGTTTTAAAATAAAAAACTATGGTAAATATATGCCTGTAAGATTAAACAAAGATGATTACAGAAAAGAAGTACAGGAAGCTATGCAGTATTCTAAATTAGCTGTAGCAGTATTTGATATAATAGATTTTGAAGGTTCTTTTGATGATGAAATACTTGATGTTCTTAGAGAAATGGACTCAATAGTAGTTATCAATAAACTGGATCTTATCCCTGATGACAAACATCCTTCTGAAGTATCTGACTGGGTAAAAGACAGATTGGCAGAAGAAGGAATAGCTCCTCTTGATATTGCAATTGTAAGCAGTAAAAATGGTTATGGAATTAATGGTATATTTAAAAAAATAAAGCATTTCTATCCTGATGGAGTGGAAGCTATAGTTCTTGGTGTTACTAATGTTGGAAAATCAAGTATTGTAAATAGACTTTTAGGAGCTAAAAAAGTAACAGTTTCTAAATATCCAGGTACTACACTTAAAAGTGTAAAAAACCAAATTCCTCATACAAACATTGTATTAGTAGATACTCCTGGACTTATTCCTGAAGGTCGTATTTCAGATTTAGTATGTGAAGAATGCAACTTAAAAATGGTTCCATCTGGTGAAATTTCTAGAAAAACTTTTAAAGTAAAAAAAGGAAGAGCTCTTTTAATTGGAGAATTACTATGGTTTAGAGTTTTAAATGAAGATGACACTATGCCTATCTTCTCTCTTTATGCTGCAAAAGATGTAACTTTCCATGAAACAAATACAGAAAGATTAAAAGAACTTCTGGCTTCTGGCAGAAAAGATCTGCTTTATCCTCCATGTGATAATTGCAGAGATCAATATAAAAAATTGGAAATGATAAAGAAAAAAATAAAAGTACAGGCTGGAGAAGAATTGGTATTTAAAGGATTGGGATGGATATCAGTAAAAAGAGGTCCTTTAGAAATTGAAGTCACTCTTCCTAAAGAAGCTGGAATAATTGTAAGAGATGCTTTTATTAAACCAAAAAGATAAGGAACAGCAATGAAAAAAAATTTTGATTGGAAAGTAATGTTGGGAACTGGTACTGTTATTTTAGGAATAGCAGTAATAATTCTAATAGGTATCTACAATATAAATGACTTAAAAGAAGCTAGAAAAGCAGAAGCTACTCTAAAAAATTTGAGAGAACTTAGAATAGCCCTTGAAAAATATTATACTCTAACTAAAGATTACCCTGATCTCACTAAAGATGGAGCAAAGGATAATCTTAAAATTTTAGATTTTAAAACTCCCACTGGAGAAACTATTTCCTTTGCAGAAATATATGGGAGAAACAGCATTCCTAAGACTCCAGAAAATGAAAGAGTAAATAGCAGTAATGAAGTTTACAATACAAATGATTTTAGGAATGGAACAAATATAGGGGGATGGAATTATGACTACTCTGGTCGCACAGGGGAGATCCATGCCAACCTGCCATTCAATGTTTTTTCACAAAATATGAATTGGTGTGAACATTAAAAAAGAATTGTGCTGGAGGTTAAAATAGTGAAATATGACATTATCTTTTTAGGCGGTGGACAAGCAGGGGTATTTGGTGCTTATGAAGCTGTAGAAAAAAAGGATGGAGTTAAAATCCTGATTATAGATAAGGGAAGAATGCTTAAACAGAGGGTATGCCCTAAAGAAACTCTTGGAAAATGTGTGAATTGTCCTACTTGCTCAATAATCTATGGAGTAAGTGGTGCTGGAGCTTTTTCCGACTCAAAATTCAATATGGATTACAGAGTAGGAGGAGATGTACACAATGTAACAGGAAAAAAAATAGTTAATGATACTATTCAGGATGTAGTAAATATATATAGAAAATTTGGATTTAATGAAAAACCAGCAGGAATGAATTATAATTCTGTCATGGAAAAAATAAAAAGAGGATGCATAGAAAATGGTATTCAGCTTGTTGATACTCCTACTATGCACTTAGGAACTGATGGTTCAAGAAAATTATATACTCAGCTCATAGATTATTTAATTGAAAAAGGCGTAGAATTTGCTACTGAAAGAGAGATAGAAAGCCTTATTATTGAAGATAAAACAATAAAAGGAGTAGCAGTAACTCACAAAGGAAAAAGAGAAGAGTATTATTCAGATCATGTAGTCATTGGAATGGGAAGAAGTGGTGCCCAAAAGATGATGGATCTTTGCAAAGAGCATGATATAAAATATGAAAATGGTGCTATCGATATTGGAGTAAGAGCTGAAATTCCTGATATTATTATGAAAGAAATCAATGAAAATTTCTATGAAGCAAAGATGATTTATTACTCTAGAAACTATAGAGATAAAATGAGAACTTTCTGTAGTAACCCTAGTGGGTTTATTGCTGCTGAAAAATACGAGGATGATTTCGTTCTTGCAAATGGACATGCTTATAAAGATAGAAAATCTACTAATACAAATCTAGCTTTATTATGTACTAAAAAATTTACAGAGCCATTCAATCAACCATTTGAATATGCAACTGCAATAGCTAAAATGTCGTCAATGCTTACTGGTGGTAAACTTTTAGTTCAGTCATATATAGACTTAAAAGCTGGAAGAAGATCAACTGATGAAAAACTTTCAAGATTAAATATTGTTCCAACTACTGAAGATTATGTTGCTGGAGATATTGCTCTGGCATGTCCTCAAAGACTTCTGGACAATATAATGGAATTTATTGAAGTTCTTGATAAAATTACTCCTGGATTTGCTTCTGGTGATCTTTTACTTTATTTTCCAGAAATAAAATTCAGAAGTACAAGAATAGAAATAACTGAAGAGATGGAAACAAGTATAAAAGGTCTTTATGCTGCTGGAGACAGTTCTGGTTATGGAAGTGGATTGAACATTGCTGCTGTAATGGGAATATTAGCTGTAAGAGATATCTTAACTAAATTATAATATTTATAATAACACTGTTCTATGAAATTAAAAATTTTATAGCCAGTGTTATTTTTTTATTTCACTGTGCAAAGAAAGAAAAATGCTCACATTTGGATTCATTTTCACTCTTTTAAATTGAAAAACTGTATAAAGTATGGTAAAATTAATGAAAAGAAGTTATTTTTAGGAGGACATAATAAATGGGTTTTTTCAGCAAACTTTTTAAGACAGATAAGAATGAAGAAGAGAAGAGTAATGTCACTGTTGCTGGTGTTGAAATCTCTGAAATTCTTGAAGAAAATAAAGAAAAATCAGAACTTGAAATAGAAAAAGAAATAATCGAATCTATTCCTGAAGAAAAAGAGGAAGATTTAACTGAACCTGTACTTGAAGAAAAAATGGAAGAGTTAAAAGACCCTATTCCAGAAATAAAAAAAGAAGAGGAGAGCAAAGGATTTTTTACTTCCCTCAAAGATAAACTTTTTAAATCTAGAGAGGGATTATTTGGTAAGTTAAAATCTTTTATCTTAGGAAGAAGTGTAATAGATTTTGAAATGTATGAAGAGTTAGAAGATATCCTTATCCAGTCTGATATTGGTATGAATATGACAGTAAAAATAGTTGGTGCTTTAGAAAAAGAAGTAAAAAAGAGAGGAATAAAAGATCCTAAGGATATTTATCCTGTCTTAAAAGAAGTTATGGAAGGTTTCCTTATCAAAGAGGGAAATGATATAGTTATAGAAGATGGTAAATTAAATGTTATTCTTGTAGTTGGTGTAAATGGAGTAGGAAAAACTACTACTATTGGTAAACTAGCTTCTAAATTCGTAAAAGATGGTAAAAAAGTTATACTAGGTGCTGGTGATACATTTAGAGCTGCTGCAATTGAACAGCTTGAAGAATGGGCAAAAAGATCTGGTGCTGAAATAGTTAAAAGTACACAAGGTTCTGATCCTGGGGCTGTTGTCTTTGATACTCTTGCCGCTGCTGAAGCAAGGGGAGCAGATATAGCTATCATAGACACTGCTGGAAGGCTTCATAATAAAAATAACTTAATGAAAGAATTAGAAAAAATTCATAATATCATTAAGAAAAAATTAGGTGATCAGCATTATGAATCTATTCTGGTAATAGATGGTACCACTGGTCAGAATGGACTTTCACAAGCAAAAGTTTTCAATGAAGTAACTGATTTAACTGGTTTTATAATAACTAAATTAGATGGAACTGCTAAAGGGGGGATTGTGTTCAGTATATCTGAAGAGATTAAAAAACCAATTAAGTTTATTGGAGTAGGCGAAAAGATTGAAGATTTAAGGAAGTTTGATGCAAAAGAATATATACAAGCTATATTCGACTAATAATATACTTTTATTTTGTATATGTTTTTCAAAATTAATTGTAATTATAGTTAAAATTTGTTAGTATATATTTAACACTTAAGGGATAAGTATGTCCTCTGAACATGAAAAGATAAAAAGATAAAAAATAAATAATATTAAGGAAGTGATTGTTTTGAGTTTTTTAGTTAAAATAAGAGAAAAAGCAAGAACAGTTGGTAAAACAGTTGTATTACCAGAAGGAAAAGATGAAAGAGTAGTTACTGCTGCGGCTAAAATAGTTGAATTAGGAGTAGCTAAACCTGTAGTTTTAGGAATTAAAGAAGATATGGAAAGAGTTGCTAACGACTTAGGAATATCTTTAAAAGGTGTAGAAATAATCGAAATCGCTAATTCTCCAAAATTAGACGAATATGCAACTAAATTTGCTGAATTAAGAGCAAAAAAAGGAATGACTTTTGAAAAAGCTAAAGAAATCATGTCAACTGATTCTAACTTCTATGGAGCTATGATGGTAAAAATGAAAGATGCTGATGCTATGGTATCTGGATCAGATTCACCTACAGCTGATGTATTAAGAGCTGGACTACAAATCATAGGAACTAAACCTGGAATAAAAACTGTTTCTTCTATGTTTGTTATGGAACTTACAGAAAGACAAGAAACTTATGGAGAAGTTTTACTATTTGGAGACTGTTCAGTTATCCCAGTTCCAACTTCTGAGCAATTAGCAGATATTGCTGAAGCTTCAGTTGTTACTGCTAAAAATGTAGTAGGAATGGAGGGAAAAGTTGCTTTAATGACTTTCTCAACTAAAGGTTCTGCAAACCACCCTGATATCGATGTAGTAAAAGAAGCTGGAAATATCTTAAAAGAAAGAGGAGTTACATTCCCTTACGAAGCTGAGATACAAGCTGATGCTGCTATCGTTAAATCAGTAGCAATGAAAAAATGTCCTGAGTCTAAAGTTGCTGGAAGTGCTAACATATTAGTTTTCCCTAACCTTGCAGCTGGAAACATTGGATACAAACTAGTTCAAAGATTAGCTGGTGCTAATGCTTATGGTCCATTAATTCAAGGACTTGCATCTCCTATCAATGACTTATCAAGAGGATGTTCAGTAGATGACATCGTAAACCTAGTAGCAATTACAGCAGTTCAAGCAGCTGAATAATAAAAAAATATAATCTTGGAGGTTAAACGTATAATGAAAGTTTTAGTAATAAACTGTGGAAGTTCATCATTAAAATATCAATTGATGAACCCTGAAACTAAAGAAGTATTTGCAAAAGGACTTTGTGAAAGAATCGGAATTGATGGTTCTAGAATGGAATATGAAGTACCTGCTAAAGATTTTGAAATCGAAATCAAAAAACCTATGCCTACTCATAAAGAAGCATTAGAATTAGTAATCAACGCTATAGTTGATAAAGAAAATGGAGTTATCGCTTCTGTTGAAGAAGTTGGAGCTATCGGACATAGAATGGTACATGGTGGAGAAACATTTGCTTCATCAGTATTATTAAATGAAGATGTTATGAAAGCTGTTGAAGAAAACAATGACCTTGCACCTCTACACAACCCAGCTAACTTAATGGGTGTTAGAACTTGCATGGCTCTTATGCCTGGTAAACCTAATGTAGGAGTTTTTGATACTGCATTCCATCAAACAATGCCAGCAAAAGCATATATGTATGCTTTACCATATGAAGATTACAAAGATTTAAAAGTTAGAAAATATGGATTCCACGGAACATCTCATCTTTATGTTTCTGAAACAATGAGAGAGATCATGGGAAATCCTGAGCACTCTAAAATAATCGTTTGCCACTTAGGAAACGGAGCATCTATGTCTGCTGTAGTAGATGGAAAATGTGTAGACACTTCAATGGGACTTACTCCATTACAAGGTCTTATGATGGGAACTAGATGTGGAGATATCGATCCTGCTGCTGTTCTATTCATCAAAAACAAAAGAGGATTAACTGATAAAGAAATGGATAACAGATTAAACAAAGAATCTGGAATATTGGGAATCTATGGAAAATCTTCTGACTGTAGAGATATGGAAAATGGTGTAGCTGAAGGAGACGAAAGAGCTATACTTGCTGAAGAAATGTTTATCTACAAAATCAAATCTTACATAGGAGCTTATGCTGCTGCTATGGGTGGAGTAGACGCAATCTGCTTCGCTGGAGGAATTGGAGAAAATGCTGCTGGAATAAGAGAATCTGTAATCAGTGGACTTGAATTCATGGGAGCAAAGATTGATAAAGAAGTTAACTCAGTTAGAAAAAAAGGAAATGTAAAACTTTCTACTGAAGATTCTAAAGTTTTAGTTTATAAAATACCTACAAATGAAGAGCTTGTAATAGCTAGAGATACTTATAAAATTGTTGCAGGAAAATAATTTGTTAAAAAATATCAAAAAAAAGTGAATTTATAATTGACAAATTTTAATAATGATTTAAAATATATAGTAGAGTAATTTTTTTAAAATACTTTAAAATTATAGGAGGATATTGTAATGGTTAAAAAAATGCAGACTATGGACGGTAACCAAGCTGCTGCGTACGCTTCATATGCGTTCACAGAAGTAGCTGGAATCTACCCAATCACTCCATCATCTCCAATGGCAGAATACACAGATGAATGGGCTTCAAAAGGAATGAAAAATATTTTCGGAGTACCAGTAAAAGTAGTAGAAATGCAATCTGAAGCAGGAGCTGCTGGAACTGTACACGGGTCTTTACAAGCAGGAGCACTAACAACAACTTATACTGCTTCTCAAGGATTATTATTAAAAATACCTAACATGTATAAAATAGCTGGAGAACTTCTTCCAGGAGTTATCCATGTATCAGCAAGAGCACTATCTGCTCAAGCATTATCTATCTTCGGAGACCACCAAGATATATATGCTGCTAGACAAACTGGATTTGCTATGTTAGCAACTAACTCAGTTCAAGAAGTTATGGACCTTGCAGGAGTAGCTCACTTAGCAGCTATCAAAACAAGAATTCCTTTCATGCACTTCTTTGATGGATTCAGAACTTCTCACGAAATTCAAAAAGTAGAAGTTATTGACTATGAAGTTTTCAAAAACTTAATAGACATGAACGAAGTTCAAGCTTTCAGAGAAAGAGCTCTTAACCCTGAGCATCCAGTAACTAGAGGAACTGCTGAAAATGATGACATTTATTTCCAAGCTAGAGAAGCTCAAAATAAATTCTATGATGCAGTACCTGATGTAGTTGCTCACTACATGGCTGAAATCTCTAAAGCAACTGGAAGAGATTACAAACCTTTCAACTATTATGGAGCTCCAGATGCAGAAAGAATCATCATAGCTATGGGATCTATCTGCCCTATATCTGAAGAAACAATTGATTATTTAAATGCTAAAGGAGAAAAAGTTGGAATAGTTTCTGTTCACTTATTCAGACCATTCTCTGAAAAATATTTCTTTGATGTATTCCCTAAAACAGTTAAGAAAATAGCTGTATTAGATAGAACTAAAGAACCTGGATCAGTTGGAGAACCTTTATTACAAGATATCCAATCTATTTTCTACGGAAAAGAAAACGCTCCAGTAATCGTTGGAGGAAGATATGGACTATCTTCTAAAGATACTACACCTGCTCAAGTAGTTGCAGTATTTGAAAATTTAAAATTAGATCAACCTAAAAATAAATTTACTGTTGGTATCGTTGATGACGTTACTTTCACTTCACTAGAAGTTGGAGCACCTATATCTGTTACTAGCCCAGACGTTAAAGAATGTCTATTCTTTGGACTTGGAGCTGACGGTACAGTTGGAGCTAACAAAAACTCTATCAAAATCATTGGAGACAAAACTGATTTATATGCTCAAGGATACTTCGCATATGACTCTAAAAAATCAGGAGGAGTTACTAGATCTCACTTAAGATTTGGAAAAACTCCTATCAAAGCAAGTTACCTAATTTCTAACCCAAGTTTCGTTGCTTGTTCAGTACCAGCTTACTTACATCTATATGATATGACTTCAGGAATCAGAAAAGGTGGATCTTTCTTGATCAACTGTATTTGGTCTCCAGAAGAAGCTGTAAAAGAAATACCAGCTAAAGTTAAAAAAGATTTAGCTAAAAATGGAGCTAGATTATTCATAATCAACGCTACTGCTCTAGCTGAAGAAATTGGATTAGGACAAAGAACTAATACAATCATGCAAGCTGCTTTCTTCAAACTAGCTGATATCATTCCATTTGAAGAAGCTCAACAATATATGAAAGACTACGCTAAAAAATCTTATGCTAAAAAAGGTGACGATATCGTTCAAATGAACTATAGCGCTATCGATAAAGGAGCAGAAGGATTAATCGAAGTTCCAGTAGATCCAGCTTGGGCTGATCTTGATGTTACTTGTGATTGCTCAGGACACGAACATGAAAACTGTTGTTGTGGAACTTGCAGCAGCGAAATGACTAAAACTGAGAAATTCGTAGAAAGAATTGCTAAACCAGTTAATGCTATAAAAGGATATGACTTACCAGTATCTGCATTTGATGGATACGAAGATGGTACTTTCGAAAATGGAACTTCTGCTTTCGAAAAAAGAGGAATCGCAGTTCACGTTCCTGTATGGATTGCTGAAAACTGTATCCAATGTAACCAATGTTCATATGTATGTCCTCACGCAGTTTTAAGACCATTCTTAATGACTGCTGAAGAAAAAGCAGCTTCTCCAGTTGAATTAAAAACTATAAAACCAATTGGAAAAGGATTAGAAGGATTTGAATATAGAATGCAAGTTTCTGCTCTAGATTGTACTGGATGTGGATCTTGTGCTAATACATGTCCTGCTAAAGAAAAAGCTCTAGTTATGAAACCTATTGCTGATTCTCTAGAGGCTGGAGAAGACAGAAAAGCTGGATACCTATTCAACAATGTTGAATACAGAAGCGACTTAATGTCTAAAGATACTGTAAAAGGATCTCAATTTGCTCAACCATTATTCGAATTCCACGGTGCTTGTCCAGGATGCGGAGAAACTCCATACCTTAAAGCAATCACTCAATTATTCGGAGACAGAATGATGATAGCTAATGCTACTGGATGTTCTTCAATATACAGTGGATCTGCTCCTGCTACTCCATATACAACTAACAAAAATGGACATGGACCATCATGGGCTTCATCTCTATTTGAAGACAATGCTGAATTCGGAATGGGAATGCACGTTGCAGTTGAAGCTATGAGAGATAGACTTCAAAACATAATGGAAGTAAATATGGATAAAGTTCCAGCAGAAGTTGCTGAACTATTCAAAGAATGGATCGAAAACAGATCATCAGCTGCTAAAACTCAAGAAGTTTCAGCTAAAATAATTGCTGCTCTTGAAGGAAAAGACTGTGAAATCTGTAAAGAAATCTTAAGCTTAAAACAATACTTAATCAAAAAATCTCAATGGATCTTCGGAGGAGACGGTTGGGCATATGACATCGGTTATGGTGGAGTTGACCACGTTTTAGCTTCTAATGAAGATATAAACATTGTAGTTCTAGATACAGAAGTTTACTCTAATACTGGAGGACAAGCTTCTAAATCAACACCTACAGGAGCAATTGCAAAATTCGCTGCTGCTGGTAAATCAGTTAAGAAAAAAGACCTTGCTGCTATAGCTATGTCTTATGGACATATCTATGTTGCACAAGTTTGTATGGGTGCAAATCAACAACAATACCTAAAAGCTCTTAAAGAGGCTGAAGCATATAATGGACCATCTCTAATCATAGCTTATGCTCCATGTATCAACCACGGATTAAAGAAAGGTATGTCTAAAGTTCAAAACGAGATGAAACTTGCTACTGAATGTGGATACTGGCCAATCTTCAGATACAATCCAACTCTTGAAGCAGAAGGTAAAAACCCATTACAAATAGATTCTAAAGAACCTAACTGGGATAAATATGAAGAGTACTTATTAGGAGAAGTAAGATACGCTACTCTTTCTAAAGCTAACCCAGCTCACGCTAAAGAACTATTTGAATTAAACAAATTTGAAGCTCAAAGAAGATGGAGACAATATAACAGACTTGCTTCTATGGACTTTGCTTCTGAAAAAAAATAATAAAGATTTAAATATCTAAGTATTTTTGAGACTGACCTCTGGTCAGTCTCTTTTTTTATGGTATAATAAGTTGAATAAATATATTAATAAAAAGGAGTTATTATGCTGGAGCAGGATATACTTAAAGCTATTGAAGAGGAAATTTCAGTTTGTGGAGAATATTACCAAGAGTCTATTACTAATATGAATCTAAAAAGAATCGATTTTGAAAATAGCATATTTCAAGAATGTAAATTTGAAAATTGTGATTTTACAAATTCTTCTTTTTCTCATGTAGAGATGACTAAATGTAGTTTTAAAAATTGTAAATTTATTTCATCTTATTGGAACTCAAGCACTGTTACTGACTGTAATGGTGATGGATGTGATTTTAACCAAAGTATATTTAAAAATATTGATATAAACAAAAGCTCTTTTTTCTATGCTAACTATTCCAACTCTCTTTGGGAGAGTATGAATATCAGAGATAGTTTCTTTAATTATGGCTTTCTCTCTGAAATGAAAATGAAAAAAATCAAATTAGACAATGTAAACTTTTCTAATACAGACTTTTTTAAGACTCCTTTGAAAGGAATCGATTTTTCTAGCTGTATTATAGAAAATATAAGAGTATCAGATAATTACAGTGAATTACGAGGCATGCAGCTCAGTATAACTCAAACTATGGACATAGCTCTGATTATTGGAATAAAGATAAAATAAAAAATAGAAAACTTCTTGTAAATAGCTTTTTTTACTCTCTTATAGCTTATTTCAGCAAAATATTGTATAATAATTATGGAAATAAATAATCTTAAAATAAAATTATAGTGAAATAAAAATATACAAACTAAAATAAAAGGGGAATAAAATGGATAATATAGTAAAAAAAGTAGCAGCTATTCATGATCTTTCTGGTTATGGAAGATCTTCACTAACAAGTATTATACCCATACTTTCAAGCATGAAATTACAGGTATGCCCTGTTCCAACAGCAGTACTTTCTACTCATACTGGAGGATTTGAAGGGTTTAGCTTCCTTGATCTTACTGATTACATGGAACAGCATATAGCTCACTGGAAAAAGCTAGGACTTGAATTTGATTGTATATACTCTGGATTCTTAGGGTCTCCTAGACAAATAAAAATAGTAGCTGACTTTGTAGATTTCTTTGGACATAAAAATAATCTTACTGTTATAGATCCAGTACTAGGAGATAATGGAAGACTTTATGGAACAATGGGAAACGAGATGGTAGAGGAAATGAAAAAGCTAATTGGAAAAGCTGATATAATCACTCCTAACTTTACAGAAGTTACTTTTCTTTTAGATAAGGAATACAAAAAAGAAATAAGTGAATCTGAAGTGAAAGAATGGCTTATTGAGCTGGCAGCTATGGGACCAAAAATAGTAATAGCTACAAGTGTCCCTGATGAAGATTCTCATTCTACTGACAGAAAAACAAATGTTGTAGCTTATGACAGAGAAAATAATGTCTTCTGGAAAGTAAGCTGTAAATATATTCCTGCTTCTTATCCAGGTACTGGAGATGCTTATACAAGCGTTGTTATAGGAAGCCTTCTGCAAGGAGACAGTCTTCCTATCGCTATAGAAAGAGGAGTTCAGTTCATTACTCAATGTATACTGGCAAGTTATGGATTCAAATATCCAAACAGAGAAGGGGTTCTTCTTGAGAGAATGCTTGATGTTTTAAAGATGCCAACTATTTCAAGCAGCTATGAACTTTTAAAAAATGATTAATAAATTATAAAGGAATTATGAGGTATTTTTTGTAATAATATATAAAATCTCGTAATTTAAAGAAAGGAAGTGAATAAATGTTTGAAGATGTAGCAGCAACAAGAGCATTGATTTTATCTTTCTTAGCTGGAATGTCAACACTGCTTGGGGCTTTCATAATATTTTTAACTAACAAAAAAAGTGAAAAACTGGTAACTATTTCATTAGGATTTGCTGGGGGAGTTATGATAAGTGTATCATTTACTGATCTCATGCCTAATGCAAATATTCTTTTAGCAGCATATGCTGGAGACAAAATGGGAGTAGTTTTGGGAGTCATATTCCTTCTTATAGGAGTGCTATTGGCAGCTATGCTGGATAAATTTGTTCCCCATGAAAATGAACCTCATGGAGATGGAAAACAGCATGAAAATCTTTTCAGAGTTGGGTTTGTATCTACTCTGGCAATAGGGCTTCATAACTTTCCAGAAGGAATAGCAACATTTATGGCTGGTTATGAAAATATGACTTTAGGTATCTCTATTGCTTTAGCTATAGCTATGCACAATATTCCAGAGGGAATCTCTGTAGCTATGCCTATTTATTTTGCTACTGGAAGCAAGATGAAAGCTTTTAAGTATACTTTTTTATCAGGAATAGCAGAGCCGATTGGAGCTACTTTAGCTTTCCTAATATTAAAGCCTTATATTAATGATCTTACTCTAGGAATGATATTTGGAGTTATTTCAGGAATTATGCTTTACATAGCTATTGAAGAACTTCTTCCAAGTTCTAGACAATATGGGTACACTAAAGAAGCGTTAATAGCTACTTTTGCAGGTATTATTTTAATGCCTTTAACTCATGTAATATAAAAAATATGGTGACCTATTCAGTCACCACTTTTTTATTTATTTTTCAAATAATTATCTATTTCTGCTGCTGCTTTCTTTCCTGC
>OGIW01000249.1_pt1 | contig 58669 bp, 40 predicted proteins | sample 1571921 | NCBI WGS metagenome assembly OGIW01 (sample SAMEA2582112, study PRJEB24529) | metagenome | biome: Human gut stool | place: China | collected 2011 | reverse complement strand
ACGTTCAGCCGATTTGCGAAGTTTATGCTCTTCTGACAACCGATTCTCAAGGTCAACATGTTTCGATTGCATGGATGACATCTGATCCTTCAGTTCTTTCATCTGAGCCATAAAATCCTCCAAAACAAGCCTCATGGCATCACCTGTCAACCTGAGATCCTGATTTTGCTCAGCAAGGTATTGTATGTATCGGTCTTTCTGATCCTCTGCCATACCTGCACTATAATTTATAGGGTTGCGTGAGTAGGTTTCCCGACTCAACAACTCTCGTTTTGTTGTAATTATATCTTGCAGATCGATCATACATAAACCTTTGACTTACAGCATTAAAGGTAATAAAATAATCGCAAAACCGCAAGTGGATAAATAGATTGATTATCTGATTTTTAATGTTTTAACTATAGGATTCTCAAGAATCAAAACCACGTCCTTCCAGGCAATCCGATAAACAGTATCTGCCCCATTTCGCTCAACTTTCATGAACTGATAACCGGCAACAAACTTCTTTTCAAACAGACTATATGAACGATTATCAAATGAAAACATACGGACTATTCTGCGATTGCGAGACATGACTATAAAGACATCCCCATCTCTGGGTTCCCGGTGAAGCCGTTCACGAATGATAGACAACACACGGCTGTGCTTACAACGCATATCGGTGAAATCACGGACATAATAAAAATGATTCAGACCGGTAACACTCAGCATAACCCCTCCAGTTTCTCTACCATACGAACCAAATCCGGGTAGCTTAAATTCTTTTGGAACAAATGCAAGCCATTGCTGATACGAATCTCAACCCAAATACGAACAGGGTGATCAGTTCTGCCTGGTGATACCGGTTGAGGTTGATCAATGGCACCGGATTGTTCCTCATGACCGATTACAGGAGCACCATCAACCTGGACTTCAACTACTTTTTTCCGGGTATCCCTGTACCATTTCTGAAAGATGTTATAAGGAACTTTGTTCTTAACACAAAACGATTGGAGAGATTCTCCATGAGGCAAAGCCTCGGTCTGGTACTGAAAGTAAAACCTTTCAAGATCTTCACTGCTATACATAAATCCTAAAATTTTTGTTCGCAGCGAAGATAGAGATTTCAATTATGAGCCAATTTTTGACTGCTTACAAGCATTACTCACGAGTTGGACTACATAAATTTTCAACTTGTGTTTTAGCCAACATCAAGAGTTTCATGTTTCAATCATTATTAATTCTTTTCTCTGTATCTATAGCCGTTAAATTTCATTTAGAACATTCTACTACTCAAACAATATACACTTGTAGGATTTTATTAATATTTTTACTTATAATACCCTTACTGCACTATCCGTTTTTATATAATATAGCCAATAAAGCATTTTAATAAATCATTATTATATACTATCTAGTCCTACTAGATTCTTAAAGAATCCGTATTCTTCATCTACTAGAGCTCGTCTGTCTAGTCCCATATTCTGATATTCACACGAAGTCTCAGAAACCATGGTACAACCAAAACATGATGCTCTATTTAAGCTATCTTCATTTTCCCAACATAAAGGATCTGAAGAACAATTTACTGCACGTTTCATTGCAGATTCAATAATACTACTAATAAGTCGAGGCTGTCCTTGCCATACAAGGCCTCCCATACTGCCTTCTGCTCCATCTGCTGTATAAATAAGCACGCCACACATTTTGTCTGAGTAATATAGCCGCTCACTCAAACTTGCAGTAGGGTAACCACAAGTAAATTCAAGTTCTTTCATTAACACATGGCTAAATGTATGAAGTAGATAAAATTTAGCTCTTCCGTAAAGAGAAATCTCCTGATATAAAAATTCTCCTAATGCCCCATTATCAAGTTGACATTTATAATGATCATTTAAATCATTTTCTTCAGCCCACCTTTCAATAGTAGCCATATCAAATGCAAAAAACAAGCCTTCACCATATATTTGATTAGCAGGTAATACATATATGTCAGACGGTATTCCATCAAAAATGGGCTTCATCTCATCACCTGGTGCCACAATCTTCCCACTATCATCAAGTTTAGATGTTGGCATGTTTACTCGACCAAAGCCTAACTGTGTATTTGTAAGAGAAACTGTATTCACTTGTTTAATTGTTTTAAAATATGGCTGTAAAGAGTTAGGAATAATAATTTCATTAAACTCTAATCCTTTAGATTTTCGATTGGGTTCATGAATATCAGTGAGAACTTCAAATTCTGTTAATCGATATGTTGCAACAGGATCATTATCTTCGTCTTCTACAATTAATCCAAGAAACATATTTTTGATATTTTCATAATCAAAATCTGTCAGACTACACTGCCAGTTAAGATTTGCATCCTCAATAAATTCATCACAAGCATTATACTTTTTTTTCCAAAATTCTTCTTGAGTCATTTCTGGCCTTCTAGTAACCATTGTATTATATTTCTCAGTTACTTTACTTAACACCATACGAGCCTGATCATTCAACTGCCCAGGCTTTAATGGAATAAAATCTTTAGGAATATATAAACTACTAAAACCACTTGCATAGTATATGCTATTACTAGTTACCATTGCTACTTGCATCTTAGTCTTTTGGCCAGTAGACAAGCATCGTTCATATGCATTATCTTTGTTAACCCATGGACGTTCACCTCGACAATAAGGTTTAATATTCATTATACCAGCTAATGAAACAGAATAACCGCATTTTGAACATTTTAGTGTGCCCCACGATTCTGCTTGGTTACGAGAATTAAGCCATTTAATATTATGCTTACCTCCACAACTACAATCTTCACAGTCGTAACCAAACAATTCGAAACCTGCATCATCATCCATTTTCTCATGTTTAAGAGACGCACAGAAGAACTTATACCATGGGATATCTGATATATGACCATTTGGGCAAATAAGAATAAGTGGAACTGGTTTTAATAGACCATATTCTACATCATCATGTAAAACTTCAGCCTTTATTTTTCTATAAGTTTTCTTATTAGGATCGCGTGGAGGAACAAAATATGTCATTTTCCCATCATTACATTTACGAATTTGCCATTCTTTACGCCACTCATTAAGAGGTTTGATTTCAGAATTAGCAGAAATAAACCACTGAGGAAAATTAATAGCAGGGATATAAAACATATCTTCGCCTAATTCAGTTCCAAATCGCGCTTTAATAGATTCATAAAGTGGATTACCTTTACGTTGTATTTGATTAAATGAATTCAGTAGAATATGAGGTATTGCAACAAAACATTTTAATTGGGTAAACCTTTTTTTCACATTTAAAAAATCCACAAAACGCGGATCTTCAATCAATTCAACACCACATTCTTCTTGAATTTTTGGGATATTTAATGTTTGTGATTGTATCTCCTTTATTTTATTTGATACCACCTCCACAAATTTCCAGTTATTAATACTTAATGGCATAATAAAACCACCCCACTTGGTAGTAATAATAGATCCTACACCTGCAGCAGTAGACAAGATTTTATACTTGCCCATAGATTGATTATATTGATTCTCTTTACGTATATCCATAATATTATTTATTTAAAATGTGAAGGACAGCTTCAGGTTCAACTAATCTTAATGCGGATGGTACTATCCACTTGCTAGCAGCTTTTTGCTCCGAATAATCATCTGTAGAAACTAACAAAGATACCTCTTCAGCACCTTTTCGCCCAGCTGCATAATAGACTAGAGAATCACCATATTGTTCTGCTTTATTTACCCATTGGTCAAGACTTACATCTATCCATTCATATATGTAAGATAATTGCTCTTTTGTTATGATTTCGCGCTCTAGTGCATGTAATGTAGAATCAAGAGCCTGAGTCCTTGCGTAACGATTCTCAAAATACTTTTTCAGCTCAGATTTTAATTCTGTTGCGATTGGAATGGACATTTTATTTGCATCTTTGCGATCAGCAAGATTCTTGTATAAATGTCTAATTATAGTAGCCATATATAAAGGCATATACTTTTCTACAGCCTTTGGTGAAAAAGGAGTAATGGAGATTGGCTCAACATAATAATATAACTTTTCATGAAATTCTCTAAACCTTTCAAAATGAGACATATCTCGAGAACGAAAAGGATTATGTAACGTTAAGACTAATCCTTCTTTATCACGTGCGACACGAGAGCTTGCTTGAATGTACTCAGCGATATTTCTAGGCATAGAATTAATTATGATTGTATTAAAACGGCTTACATCAAGTCCCACTGATATCATATTTGTTGCTAAAATATAATCAGCTGGAAGAATTGCACTATTATATATATTTGTTTCACCTTCTTTTAAATATGGCAATCGTTTATTAGGATCCCATTTTATTGTTTGTACTTTTGTTAATTCTTTTACTGCATCACCACCAGATAAACGACCAGTCAACTCAGTCTTAGAGAATATTTCGTTATATGCATAAAAACATTCCAACATATCAGTAAATCGAAGTACTCGTTTAAATAAACGACGAGTATACTTAGTAAATTCAAGATAGAATTGAGCATCAGTTTTTCCTACCTCTTTTAATGAGTTGAAATAAGAAATTATCGAATAATAATAGTCTGCAGCCTCTATAAATGACTTATCATTAATCTCTAACAATGCTTTATTTTTACGTTCATACAGTGCTCGATGTACAAATAAAATTGCAGCTAAACGCATTTGAGTAGTCATCTGAGTACGTCCAGTAGGCATTATACCAATATATTTGCGTTTAGAAACGTACGACCAATTATCATTTTCTCCTTGTTTATCCCTTTTATAGAAAGCAAAAAACGAGTCATCATAATCTGTTCCATTTTTAGGAAAGATACAAATATCCCGATCATATAGAGCTCGCACTTGAAAACTGGTATTACGTGTGGTAGCTGTTGATGATATAATCTTAGGACGAATCACAAGCCCATCCTGCCTTTTGTATGAACACAACTGATCAATAGCTGCTTCAAACAAACTTACTGCAGAACCCAATGGACCTAATAACAAATGTAATTCATCTTGAATAATCAAATCTGGTGGATTGCATCCTGTACCATTTCCAAATAAACGTCTAGAATCTGCACACGCTTCATTTACATTAACTCGGCGTGCAAGTTGAGCAAATTTATCTACAGTCCCAAATAGTAATGTTGGCGGCTCTTCATATACATGGTCATCACAAAGTCTGATAGGCAGATAGTTTCGTTTTCCATATGTACATTTTTTGTTACTACATCCAAAATAATAATGATCAACAGATACTTCTTTATCTCTAAGCAAAGAACCACACCAAGGACAACGATCTAGTGGTATTTGTCCATGTCCTCCATCAGAAACCCAGTTTTTTCGAATTTCTTCAGCTAGATTTTTATAATGATTAGGCAATGAACTTTCTCCAACAAATAGACCAATAGAAATTTCTTTATCTCCTAAATTGTATTTATCCCATTTCCTAATCTGTTCTAATGCAAGAATAAGTCGTAACGCACGTTGAAATTGTTGAGTTGTAAGTAAGCGTAATGTATAACGCATTATTGCAGCAACGCCATCGCCAGCTCCATTTTTAAGCAACAATCTACGATTTATTATGACTAATGCAATTATACCCAAATAAGACTCAGTCTTACCTCCACCGGTTGGAAACCATACAAGATCTACTAATTCATTGCGTTTTTCCCATTTTGGATCACACTTACTTTGGAAAATTCCATCAAGATTAAGCAAAATAAACGCAAGCTGGAAAGGTCGCCATGCAGCTACAACTCCAGGAAAAATTGTAGTATCTAGCGCTTTATCTTTATAATATTCAAAACTTAAAATTTTTTCATCCTTTAAGACTTGTTCTTGATTATTACTTTTACTATGCCAAAGCTGCATAAACATAGCAGTATTCATTAATCGAAAAATCTTCATCTTATCAGGATTTGTCAAGAATTCATCAATATTATTCTTTATTCTCTGATAGTCCTTCTCACATTTAGTAATATTCTCTCGTCCAATCGAGTTGCCAGCAGCATCTAATTGCTTTATCCATATTTGATATGAATCAGCAAATTTACGAAGGCCTTCAACAATCTCAGTATCTGTATTAGAAGAAAGGACAGAAAGCCACTTAAATTGAAGATATTGATTATCTTCTACATATTTCTTTGGTAAGAATTTGTTAGTCTTTTCATCAAAAATGTGTTTAGTCTTATCTCGTGGTTCTGGTTCTACATCAGGTGTTTCAACAGACGGCATAAACTCTGAACAAACGTGTATAATTCCATTATTATCATAGTACCAATTTGCAGAACAGATGTGGCCAATAGCATAATCTTCAATATTACGATAAAGATACTGCAAACTGCTTACTTCACAATCATCAAGTTCTGGATTTATTTCGTTTCTATATGGTATAATTTCAGAACTCGAGACGTCAATTTTAACTCCAAAAAATGTTAACTCATTAATCTTCTCTGCAACAATAGAATAGTAATACTTAGTATCAACCTTAACCTTAGTAGAGTCATTAGCAAGCATTACTTTTAAATATGTCTTACCATTGATTCCCTTATAAATCTGTAACCATATGGACAAAGAAGCTTCGACTTCAGGAGTAAGAGTATACTTTACTATTCCTTTTGTAACACCTTCTTTAGGGGGGATTATGATCTTTCTCTTCCCTGATTCAAAATCAAAAGCAAATGCTGATAAATCAATTTCTTTACAAAAGTTTGTTCCTACCCAGAACCCGAATCCTTTAGAATCACATATGGATAGTATATCTTCAAAATAAGATAAAAAAGTTTCATATTGTTCTATTTTTGCAATACGAACTTTATGTTCTGCAACCTTATCCGGACTCAAATATTCACCTTCTCTGTTTACGTATTTTAGGGATTTAAATAGTCGTTCTTTATATGCACTTAAAAATTTGTTTTTATCTTGGAAAGAGCTATCTGTATAAATTGAATCATATTCTCCATTAGGATTTTTAGCTATAATTGAACAAAAATATTTATTAAGTTCTCGCATTTTATCGCGAAAATCCTTCAAGTCCTGTGCTTTATTTATAACTTTTAACAAACTTAGTTTTTTGTCTTGGTATCTGAAATACTGAGAAAATAAATCTTTACATTTTTCTATAGAATATACTTTCTCAAAAAAATCATAATCTTCTATATTTACATATAAACGTGTTTTCTCAGATAATTTTTTATAATAACGTCCTGAAATTGTTATTTTAGTACTCGAAGTTAAAGATTTAATGTTTTTAACACAACAAGATATACCTATTCTATCAGGGAATCTACGACTTAGCGAATTAATATCTTCATCCTCTTCTTGATTTCCTAAATCCCTCATGTCATCTCCTTGTTCGTCCGAATCCTCATCTGATAAATTTTCATCACCAATATTTTCATCGTCGTTCATTTCGTATTTTAGATCAGACATAAATAATGACTGATTATCTTTTCGTGGGAAAAGAATGCCTGTACTATAAATAGAGCCTGGCGTTGTATTAAGTACTTCACATACAAGTTCTTTCTCATTTTCATTAGAAACATATACTCCAAAATTATTTCCGCAACCACCTGGACCTATTAACTGTTCCTTAATGAAAGATTCCAATGAATTTCTTTTATCTTTGATCATAACTTATGGATTTAATTAGTCTAAAATTTATAGTGCCGTCTTTTATAAGATCTAAAATAATCTTAATATCATTTTCACTACCAATATTAAGATAATCAAGAACTTCATTACTTAACTCTTTATAGGCTTTCTTCATGTCTGTTTCAAGTAAACAGTGAATTAAAAATGTCCTGAAAATTATATTTTTACCTTCAGTATTTGTACTTATTCTTGACTTTCTATGTCTTAACATTCGAGTATATAATCCCTCTATTTGAAGATATTCTTCAATCACTCTCTTTTGCATACGTCTACTACGAGGAAGTACTGAATTTTCAGATGTGTCTAACCATCGTTTAAATGAAATAAATTGTATCCTTTCAGCTGGAAGAAGTGGTTTCATTATATCATTATAAACAACTTGTTCTCCATATTGTGCTACTCGATGCCCTAAAAGGATCTTCCACATTTCTCGGCTTGATAGTTTCTCTTCATCAGTTAAGCAATACTTTGGATTATTTCGTATCATTAATTCACCTTCACCTGCTCTACGCTCCTCATTATCAAGAAGATCTTCAAGTGGTTGATAAAAATCTGTCAATGGTTGAATTGAAATAACTGTTGGGTCTTCAAAATCACGTAAAACATCTAGAATTGTACAAATTGAAATTTCATCCATATATTTACATAAAACAAAATCATATTCATCTAACACTTTATGCTGACGTGGTCCAAATGAAACTTTCACTCTGTTTTGTTCAACTCCTGATTGCCTGTCACGAACATTTTGTTCATCTTCATCTTCTTTGGGCTCAATACCTATTTTTATCGGTTTATCAGGAAGCTGTATACCGTTTTTCACGTATCTAACACGATAGTTTGAATTTAGAAGTAATCTTAATTGTTCTTCATAGCGATAAGAATACCAACTATAACGAGGATCAAATACAATCTTATTATTTATTTGTAGAACACTTTGTCCAGGATTAAGATGATACTGATCAAAAGAGTTTGGATATATTGCCCAACTCCGTCCCGTACAATGATTAAGCATTGATAGAACAAGGATCTTTTGTTCATGTATTGAATTTAAGAAAACTAAGCCATCTTTATGAGCTTTAAAATTCTTAAATGTATAAAAATTAACCGAAGATGCACCACATTTAGACTGTAAGAAGAATTTTAATTGTTTTTTATAATACACATCTATGTTGTAATCCAAAACTACTGCAATCTCATGGAATTTTATCCAGTTATATAAGATTTCTGTAAGTTCTGTTTTGTATTTATTATGAATAAGTTGTAAAAAATAATCTGTATACTCTTCATTTACCTCAGAATTAAGGTTTAGAATCTCCTCTTTTATCTTTGATAAACTTTGATCTGTAAAACAAATCGCCAATTCATTCCGTAGTTTTACTTCATGAGCAATATCTTGAATCATAAAATCAAATGTATTCTTTATTTGGTATTCTTCTGCATTTATTTCACATCCTAATTCATAGAAATCAATACATGGTTCTTGACGTTCAAATAAGTAATCCATTTCTACTTTTGTGAATGATATAAAATCACGCGTTTCAGCAAATTTTTCACGTTGCCAGCGTTCTACTAAACTGTGTTTATTTTCGTATATCCTCTGTAGTCTATAAGGTTTTTGCGAAAATAAAAATGCTATAACATTATGAATACCAGCATCATAGTCTTCATTATATTCTTTAATTGTTGAGCGTTGCATTTTCATACATAATTGAATGTTACGCCCATCAATATTTTTCTGAAGAAAAAGGAATATATGGGGGATTTTAAACCTCCCATCATTTTGTTCTATTTTTTTATATACTTCATCCTCATCTCCATTTAAAATGATTAGAGATTTTTCTGTTGAAAAAGAATCTCCAACTACATCTTGAATAAAATGATAATGTCCTTTAGTCTTTAATGAGAGCTTATATTCATCAGATAAAGTACGACTATAAAAGAAACATTTCTCATTTGCGTTGGAAGGCATATCTAAAATGTCATCTGTTAAGTATTTTGCAACATCCCGTTTAAATCTAAAATGTTTAGAACATGCTTCACGCTCCTTTTTATTAACTTTTTCTGGCAAATATATAAATGGCTTTGACTTATATGAGGAAAGTATATTTGTACGAGTGCTTTTACCCCAAAGTAACGACATCTTTAATGCAACAAATTCCTCACATAACATCTGAGCCCAATCTTCACATAATGGGAAATATACTATAGGCATTTTGACATCATCACTATATTCCACTTCTCTGTTAATGTAATAATCAATAATATTATTCAGAACACACAACAACTTTCTACCTTCTTTAGTATGTAAATTAAGAGAAGATAGTATATTCAAAAGAGCCTTGAATTCATGGCTTTCCTGTTTTGCTGTTTTTATAAAGTTGTCGTGTAACATATTAATTAGATTTAAGAATAATAATGTCCAAATTCATGATTGCCCGTGTCATACCGACATAAATTTCGAATAGAAAATTATCCCATGAACTCTTGATCTTTGAAGCTGGGATGACAAGTATTATATTGTTATCCTCTAAACCCTTATATTTAAGTATCGTTGTAAAGGCTAACAATTCCTTAGACTTCCTTTCTATAGTTTTTTCAGATAAAACTTCAAGAAATGACTCCATTTCTGCTATTATATCATATACTGAATCATCATCTTCATTTTCTTTATATTTAAAATCAGAATGTATCAGCAATGTTGTAGAAGAAATTTCTCCGCAATATTGAAATAGATGTTTGGTGTGTTCTTTAATAGTTTTTTTTACTTCTCTTACATTATCATGGAAAGATATTGTAAGTCCTGCTATATCATTTCCTTTAAGAGAATCTAAATATAACTCAAAAGCTTCCTGGCAATGTTCAACTGACAATACTTTATTGGCATATTCTACAATAAGTTTATTTGTAGGAACACGTTTGTTCTCATCAAGTATGAAGCATGCTGCGTATTTTGCTATTTTATTAATATTTTCATTCAAATTTCGACTAACATTATTATATCCTTGTTCAAGATCATAAAATACTAGATATCGTCCTTGTTTAAGACCATTGTGTTGTGAACTTAATAGTTCATTGAGCACAATATCAACACCTTTATCAATGACATCTTGTGCTTCATCAATAATAATATAGTCATAATCTACCTTAGTAATTTTACTGAGTTCTTTGCTTAAAAGTTTGTAAACATCATATTGACTATTATCACTTTTAATATTAAGTTCTATATTTGTTATTTCCTTGATATAATTATTGAATGTTTTGACAGTACATGAACTTAATCGTTCTTTATCTAAATCAAGCCGAACCTTACTTGCTAGCAGTCCTGTCCAACATAGATATAACCCCTTAAGACCACTATGTCTTTTAATAAATGCTTTAGCCATAGTGGTTTTTCCTGGTCCACCCTCAATTAATATTCTAGGATTTTTTCTCAAACCTTCTAGAATACTTAGATTGTCAATCTGTAACCAATCCAAAACTTCGCGAAGCGAAGTTAGTGAATATTTATAACGATCTTCAATTGATGGAGCAAGTGAGTTTACAATAGACTGTAATTCTGTCTTTGATATTATACGTTTAGAACGTTTATTTTTACGAATTACACTTAAACAGAAGTCTGCAAAAGAATTATCACTATCTTGATCTAACTTATTCCAAAGTTTATGAGAAAGGTTGATTTGAGAAGAGTCACGTGATATGTCAAGAGTACTATGAGGGAAAGCACATACATAATCAACAAATATTTGATCCTTATTTAATATCCCATTATTTAACAATGCCCATTTATAATCATGAGCTTGCTTAAATGGTGTTCTACTCATTTCCCTTAAGACCCCTTTATAGCTATAATAAAAGAACCCCCTTATCAACTCAATTATACCACCTTTAACTTCAACAATAATTGCACCTTCTTGGCATATAAGGAGAAAATCAATCTGTATTTCATTTTGACCTCCATATGGTATGTTGAAAGTTTTATCATACCACATATACCATGTCAAAGAACTTGCTTCACAATCTCGTACAATACGTTCATACATATCTTTTTCTCCCTGAAGTACATTACCACTATTGTAATTAATACCAATAGTAGAGTCAATTAGAAGAGTATCTTTATGAGATTTAATAATGATTGCCATATTGTTGTGAGTTATTTATAATTTGATTACTTCCAAAGATTTTCGTCTACAAGTTCGGACATTGAATAGTTAAACATGTCTATCAATTCTGCCCTATGATTAGGAAACATTTCTAGAACTTTTATTAGAGACTTTAATGATAAACACATTTTGACTCTATCGTAATATCCATCTCTTATATCTTGTTCAAATTCATCGAATGTTTTTAGCTTTGGCCGTGTAGTTATTTTTAATGTCTTTTCTTCCCAATAAGATTGATTTCTATAACAAAATTGCCAAAAAGACATTTTTTTGTAAAACTGCTGCTGGTTACACCATCTGGCAATTTGTACATAAAAATTTGATACTGGGGCATTATGATAGTCTTCATGCCTCATCACATATCCAACACATCCATATTGCATGAGTATTTTAATTCTTTGAAATAATTCCCAAATGTCTTTATAAAATATATCTACTTTTGTTGGAGACTGTTTAAAACCACAAAACAAATAGAACTTTGTACCTTTCTTTGGATTGTAACGTTTCCAGATTTTAAGTGATTTTTCAATTATATCATGATCTTTCCAATTATCAAAAGCAAAAATAAAATCACCATGATAACGCGACCGTGATAACATTTCTGCCATTTCTTCGCCATAAGGACTTTCTGCTAACATGCGTTCATCAAGACCTTGCCGGAATTGAAATGGGCGTTTAGTCTCTATAAGTTGCTTCAGTAGTGGTCTCCAAATAGATGGGTCAGAAGCAAGAAAATTGTCATCCCATAAATAGATATATGGCCGAACAAGTTTTCCGTTTTTATCTTTCTCATCATCCAAGAACCATTGTAATTTAGAATATGGTAATATACAATTCTCTAGTTTATTAACACAGAATGGACAATGTCTTACACAACCACGGGTTAAAAAACCTATTGAATATTTTTGATAATCTTTAAATTTTTCTCGTTTAAAACCTTTCTTAACTTGTTGATTAATAAATTGATCATATAAATGATAGTAAGGCATCTGACGAGACATGCTAATCCCATACTCTTTACCTCCATGAAAGTTTCTAAGAGTATTTAGGAATTCATCATGTTCTAATTGGTTCATATCTTGTTCACGTTTTCTACGATATTCCATTACACTTACTTCATTGGCATAAAATCCAGTTCCTCCACATTTAAACTTCTTTTCTTCCGGTGTTCCTTTTGATCGTATATATAGTTCTGGTAATTTGGTAAACGTAAAGACACAAGACAAATATATTCTTGTATAATGTAAAGTATTTGCCTGAGGATCAAGAATTAATTCAAATGGAATTCCATTATCTTGGAAAAATCCTGCCAATTTTAGTAATACAAGATTTGGGTGACGCGTACCATTATCAAGTAGATCCGCATCAATTAGTCCTATTATTTCTTGTTTTTTTGACATATTATTCATTCATTGATTTTATAAAGGCTTTGCCTTTCTCTGTCAATACATAACCGCCTGTTTTACGCGAACCTTGATACTCAATCAAATTAAGATCTTCTGAAATAAGTTGCTTAAGGATTCTATCAATAGTAGGCATTGATATTTTTATTGCATCATGCAAGTCTTTTCTTTTAGCTATTCCTAGTTCTGAAATCTTTAACAGGACACTTTTTATCTTATCATTTATCTTATCATTTATCTTATCACCATCTGAGGAAATAAAATCATCCCCAATCAAGACTCTATCACCAAAACCTTCTCTACAAGGAATCTCAATCAAGAAATAACTTCTCTCTTCATTTGTCTCAATCACAGCAGGAGCAGAGCCATTTCTTCTTAATTCGTCTTGTATGGTTGGGATACCGGTTCCTCTACCTTCGGACAACTGAAGCTCTTTGAGATAATCGCCCAAACGACGATTACGGTAGCGGCGTGACTTCAGACGTTCAGCCTTTTGGATAGCATCAATGCTGATGGAACGGTCCGGACCGGCATAACTAAGAATGGAAATCTTTTCTGGCTCAATCGTAATCTCAACCGGTTCTCGTTCTTGATAATCTCTATGATACAAAGCATTAACGACTGCCTCTTCAATTGCTTGATAAGGATAGTTGAAGAAGATTATAGATTCAGCCTTGTCTTTCTGCTTAATGATACGTTTCTTGATAACATTCGTTTTGATATAGTCCAATGCCTGTTTTATCATATCGGGAACAGGGCCAACAATCTTTGGAACCTCAATCATGTTATTGGGATTCTTAATGCAGCCCTCGGGAAAGATAACAATATCTACTTGTGTTGTCGGGAAAAATTTGGCAGGATTCTTACAGAACATCATAGCGGCCACATTCTTGACTAGTTGACGTTCAACGGGCCCTACCAGCAGGTCCATTTGCGACAACAACTCGAACAGGGACAGCTTTTCGAAATCAGCAACCAAACGACTGTTGACTGTTTGCAAGTAATCCAGAACCAAGGCTCTTGAAATATCTGTTATCTCTATACTCTCATTACCCCTTTCATCAAATGGAGTACGATTCGCCATCTCACGCAATTCATCTAAGACTTCACCTCTCGCCTCAATAGTATTGGTTCCACTACGAACATACCACTTACATGGCGACTGATTACTTGCTGTAACTCGTTCACGTACATTATAAGGACGGTTCACTCCAGCTGGCACCCAAATAAGCAAAACGTATTTCCCGTCAATCTCCTGCATGTCGATTCGTGGCAAATAGAATGGCTCAATCTTATGATTGAACCCAACCATATCACGTTGTATCTTATCAAGTTCCTCTATAGGAATACCTGTCACTGGCCGTTTTGCGATACCTGTGTTTTCTTCTTCTTGAACACCTACGATGATGTATCCTCCGCCAATGTTATCAAAATCATTAGCGAAAGCACAAATGGTGCGATAAATTTTATCTGGATTCCATCCTGTTTTAAACTCAATACGGGTGGATTCTATTTTACGCTTATGAAGCAAGTCTTCTATGTTTACCGGAATAGCCATCTTGATATACTTATTTAGATTTATCCTTTTCTACATGAAGCAATTCTCTTACATCAACATCCAAAAGTTCCGCTATGCGAAATAATGTTTCCAAATCTGGTTGTGAAGCATTAGTACACCAACGAGAAACAGATGTCACATTCCTACCAACTTGCTCAGAGAGCCATTTAGCCGTTTTATTCTTTTCAACAAGGACTATTTTAATCCTATTCAATTGCTTCATAATTGAAATAATTTGTAGTTTAATGCAAATATATCAAAATTCAATGTGAAAAGCTAATATTGTTCAATTTATTTTGGTAAAATATCTTTCAATGATAATTTTATTCAAAAATTAACCACCATACCATTAGCCTTGTCAAGTTCATTCCAGCGAGTACAGAACAAATGTGAGTGGCGAACAGGAGGATAGTCTGCGAGCAGAGCACCAGTATTAATCAGTTCACACTTCTCGTTGATAATGCCGAATGATTCATAGTCGCTATTCTCAAACAAACGTTTAGTGCGCTTAAAGTATGTGGCACGAAGCACGGTAAATACCATATCCACGAACTTCCAACAATACACAAGGCTCATACGACATGTTACTACCCTTCAGCACCAGTTCTTTGTGCTTCAAGATACTAGCTACTACACTCTAGTTACCAACACGAACAAATGCCTACATCGGTCCATCATCTATGTTATAATAAGATATCTGAGCACCAGGCATCACTGTGAGTACAACGAACTCCTTGTCTTCAGCCTTTGCGAACGAGAGGTTGAATCAGGTATTGGATCAATGTGAGACTTGATAGCTTTGCTGATCTTCTCCGCATCATCTTTTACGTCATCAAGACCGACCGATAGTTTTATCATTAGCAATACCCCAAATGAGTCTGCCACCAATACCATTGGCAAAGGTGCTCACACTCTTACACCAACTTTTCGGTTTCTTCACCTCCAGAGCCCCCTTCTTATCATATTTTGTTACCCCGCCTATCAGTTGGTGAATGTCTAGTACTTCCATTTTATATATAACGTATTGACCTACTATTTATTTAAATGTTTAGAGTTCTATCGAACATAACGATTCCCCTTTATATTTTATAATATGTAGCATCTGACTCACAGAAACAACAGATGATTACTTTACCATCAAAGTCACTCTCATGGATTGCCTTCAACGCAATCTAAGCAGCCTCTGCCTTTGGATAGCCATACACACCAGTACTAATACAAGGGAAAGCGATACTCTTAATGCTCTTTTCCTTAGCAATGTCAAGTGCAGTCTTATAGCATGAAACCAGCAACTGAGACTCGTCACCATTACCATAAAAACAGGTCCGACGGTATGGATTACATACTTGCAAGGCAAGTTATATGCCCCTGTTATCTTACTCTGACCAGTTTCGCAACCGCAAGAGTCATGCACTCCTTCAAGAGTTCGCGACCTGCAGCACGATGAATAGCACCATCCACTCCTCCACCATCTAACAACGAGCGGTTAGCTGCATTAACGATTGCATCAACTGCCAGCTTGGTTATGCCACCAACGACGAGTTCTATCTGTTTCATATACTTACCTCTTATTCCATATCGGTTAAAACCATATCGCAAAATTCGTTTGCATTATTTGCATTATAAATTTTAGCGCCAATATTCTTTAATGGTTCATAGCTATGTAGAGATTTTGAACCACCAAGTAAAAATATATATAACTTATTATCATCATTCAAATAATCACGGAAATAGCTTACAGATTCATTGATATTGCCTAAGTCACCATTTGTAATCAACACGGTAACTAGATCTCTAGATCTTACGTCTAACGTTGATTTAATTCTTGAAATTGGAAACTTAGTTCCACCGTGACCATTTGTTAATAGACGCTCCCTTACGTCATCATATTTATCACTCCAATCAACGTATGCATCAATTTTATCACTAAATCCTATAAATGCAACCTTGCTTTTTGTTGATTCAAAGTATGATAAAATACCATATGATGCAAGAACAGCCTGATGCATATTAGCAGATTCCTTCATCGCAGACCCCATACTACCGGATGTATCAACGACCAACAACAAATCCATTTGTTTGCTTTCAGTACCATTATCATCATTAGATACATATCCCCACTTTTTTGTAGTCATTCCAGGAATAAGTCGTGGAGATGTCATATATGTTAACATTAAATCCAGCTCCTCTATTGGGTCACCAATTCTCCATACAGAGGGATATGTATATGAAGACTTGTTTCCTGTATTCGAAAATTCAACAATTGGTATGATATTAGCACTTTGAACATTAAACCAAAGAACTCCCTTCTGCTTATCAGACATACCTATAATACCAGCAATTGCTAATAGGTCGATGAACTCTTCTACAGAGGTTTCTTCTGCGAGTACTTCTATTGCTTCTTTGACTTTATCAGGATCCGCAAAAACAAAAGCATTTCCGTGTTCATCGCCATCTTTAGGTCTACCAACACCCCATTGACCGCTCTGTTGCTGTGATCCCTGTTGACCGCTCTGTTGCTGTGATCCCTGTTGACCGTTCTGTTGCTGAGATCCTTGTTGACTACTCTGCTGGGGATTCTTTTGGTCTTCAACATATAGTTTAAAGAATATTTCTGCATATTCTTCAACTTTATCTAAAAATGACGATTTATCTTCTATGCCGTTTTTCGTGAATGAATCAGCTAATTGATGGACAATTTTTAAAAATTCAGGATCAGTTTCATTTATACCAAGATCTTCTTTCCAAATTGCCTCTTTTGTTAGAAACATTAATTTGCAATGCCTTGGACAAGCACTGATATTTGCACCTATTTTTATCCAATCGATTTCACTCTTTAAAGTTTCTTTACTATGTCTATAATAGTTTTTTGTATCAACAATAATATCAGCTGCTTGATTTGAAATTGCTCCACACGCATACTCGATATTTATACCAAGATGAGAGAAATGCTTATAATAAACATCTCTAATTCTTTTTAGCATTCTAAAATGAGTAATTACATCAAATGGGCAACACATATAGTGCTCTATTTCATGTCTTGTAAGTACTTTTACTTCATTCTGAAACTCATGATAACTTATAGGAAGTTTTCCGAAATTAAGATGAATCTGCCAAGTCTTATCTATAGTAATATAGTATTGCCCAGTTGAATAATTAGCATCATCCGGCAAAAGCATTTTGACAATAGGCATAGGAATCCCCAAGGAATTGTGATACTCCTTGACGAATACATACTCAATTGCTTCTTGGGCTTTCAATCTATATGTTTCAATATCAATTGACATTGTTTGCTTGTAAGTATTTGAATAATTCAGAATCTTCGTCCCCTTGGTAGGTAAAGATATATTTTTTCAATCTCTTAACTGACAAGTCGCATGCATCTCGTGTAATATCCAACAACTTAAATGGTTTTACTTTTTGTATGTCACCATTTGCAAGATCGGTACCAGGAATAACCGCTTGAATAAGAGATGACAGTTGAGGATTCGATATTATTGAATCTTTTTCGAGCTTAAATGTATATTCCTTTATTTCTATCTTTTTGATAGAACGGTTAACTCGCTCTGAAATGTACTGTCGATTGGGAATATCATATCTAAATGCTAATTCTGATTTTATAGCCTTAAGCTTCGAAATGTCACCTTTTGAGTTATCTATCTGGTTGTTATAGGACACAATCTTATCATAAACTGGAGCATATTTTTCATTTAAGACTGGAACAATCTCTGCAGATATTACAAGAGAATTATATGATGAGTCTCTTATTTCTTTAAGATACTCATTGAATTCTGGAACTGAAAGTGTTCCTGTCTTAACTCTTTCAAAACCCATAAGAAGATCTTTAATACCATCAAACTCATTTTTGATCATTTGTATGATATTTCGAGTTCCATCTAAATCAATATTTGTTATAAAAATGGATGTTTGCTTCCCTGAATTTGTATTTTTCCAATGTTCAGTTAAAGTTGACACATACTTTTTGCTCAGAACAGCTCTATGCCAAATCATATATGGGGCTAAAACCTCAATATGATTTACATTGACTTCTCTGTTTCCAAGGAACCATGCAAGAGCTTTTCCATATCTGTACAGGTCTTCTTTTACTCTGACGCTTAGTGGTAACTTGATTTTTGAGCACACTTTTTCTGGTGCACACATATGACAATTCTCACAAAGAATCTTGTCAACAGACAAGTTATCATTAGACTCCTTAAAGGCTCTTTCACATAGGCGATATGAAGCAATTATGTAGTTGATAAACAATTCGGCTTCTTCTGTATATGGAATATTCTTAACAATTTCTTGAAGTTCTTCTAGATTAACATCCTGAAGATATTCCTCAATACGATCATTATAAGATGATTTATCTCGTTTTCCAATAGTACTGAAACTGTCATAATCAGGCATGGTTATCGGAAGTGCAAGAGCAAATCTATCCTTGAATGGCAAAGACAATTCTGTGTTCGCATTGTCCTTTGGGTTCAAGGTTGCAAACAGGGTGAAAGCAGGAACAATCATACTCTGATCATGATATTTTACTGACCCTTCTGCGAGCAATGACAATAGAATATTTTGTGCGTATGGAGATAAACGATTTATCTCATCAATGATTTTCCATCTTGATGTGACAAATTCGTTCCAGACCACTGACAACTTACCATTATCAAGTGGTTTGTTTCCTGTCATTTGAGCAAAATCTAAACTACCAAGGATTTTTTCTTCTGTCAATTGTGGATGTCCTCTCAATATACAATCTTCAATCTTTTCCTTGGTAAGATGGCAAAACAACTGACCTAAATACTTAGACAAGGTGGTTTTTCCTCCGCCATGTCCTCCATACAACATCATTGTGCCACGCTCAACAAGTGCATTGATTACAGCAAGCGTTTCTACCAAATACACTTTTCGATCTTTCAACTTCTCGTTCGAGAACTTTGCACCTTCAAGTTCTGAATTGTGCACATACAAATTGTTTATTCGTATGTTATCCAATGCCTGAATTATATCAATATTTGTCATTATTAGTATTCTTTTGTATATGATAATTTAATAAGTCCACACTCCAATAGTTTTCGGAGATAGTCATGATCTAAATCAGATGGCGTTAACTCTAAAGACTCTTTTTGTTGAAGCCAGTTTATCTCTGTTTCCAATCCAGATTTTTTCATGATGTCTTCAAATATCTGCTGAGTTTTATTCTTATCCTCAAGCATTGTATCTAAAGTTTCATCAGAAATAGAATTCATAAAATCAGAGAGTGGCCCTAAACCATTCACAATTGTTGCCAGAGTTCCATTTTCAGAATCATATATTGAGTCAATATCATTTTGTAATTCTGGATGAGTTTTTGCAATCTTTTCCAACATAGCTTTTTTGGTCTTGTTATAGTTTGCCAAGAATTCATCAAAGCAGTCTTTTACTTCGTCAAAAATCTTTATTCCTGAACTATGGAGCTTTGCAATTTCATTATGACATTTGTTTAGTTTTGGAACGATTTCCTCAAATTTCACAGTAAGTATCTGTGGTAGTACATTAGCGTTTCTTACTGTCTTGTAATTCTTTATGAGCAGATCTATCTCACCTTCTTTTTCGAATCCATCCCAAGTTTTATTAAACGACAATTCATCTTCTGCATAGAATTCTTTTATGTCAATGTACTTGGCTTCAATATCATTCCAAGTATTCTTAATAAAATTATTCAAGCATTCAGCTACATCTCCTTTTGTTGCCAACATGGTGTCATCGAACTTCTTGAAAAGTTGCTTAAGTGTATCATCCGAATTACTTGAGATGCCAGTATCAGAAAGTATGGTTATTACTTTCTTAATAGACGCGATTCTGTTTCTTACTCGCAAGTATAGTTTTGACTTATTTTCGGACTCATTAAGTGCTGTAAGATTCTGTCCATTTTTTATAGACTGCTTAATTATTTCGGAATAGAATGATATTGTCTCATCATTCTTTTGTTCTTCCGTATATAGATCTTCTACCTTTGTATAAGCCAATTCAGAAATGTCTGCTAAACCAACAAATTCATCCTCTAAATCTGTCAAGAATCCATCAATATTATTCTCAAATTCATCTGGCTTATTAACAAATGCTGAGACATCTGATTTCAACTTTTTATTAAATTCAGAGATGATTTTATTAAATATACACTTGTCATCATCAAAAGAAATGTTTGCAAGTGTACTTAATATTGAATCAATTCTAGAAGAATATGTTTCATAATTACCTTTTAGGAAATCTCGCAATTTAGCAATATTATTTTCGTTATTCTTTGTATGTTCCTCAACCCATGACACAAATGCATCTAACCCTGGAGCTGTCATTTTTTCATACAAAGAATCAAATAACTGTTCAAGTTGCTTTGTGCATTTTTCAAAATCTTTTTTGGTAAGGATGTTTGAAATCCTTTCCTCAATTGCGTTAAGCTCATCTTGCCACTCTTGCTTGCTAAGCTCTAATTTAAGAGTTTCGGCATATTTATCACCTTTTTTTATCTCAAGAGCCTTATTGTATTGCTTTGTAATTTTATCAATATTCATATGGTTACTCTTTTAATAAATCTTTGATATATTCATAAACCTTGGTATAACTCAATGCTTCTGCCTGACAATCTCTACAGAACTTTAAGGTTTCGTCCATTCGAACTTTATATGTAGAATTAGTCAAACTTGTTTGAAGCAAGGCCTTGAACTTATGAATATCAGACTCGTCAATTGAAGTTTCTTTTGCAGGATGCAATTTTGCATCAATGACATTTTGAACTTCTGATCTTGGCGTCAAATATCTAGCATACTGTGTCCAACACCAATCACCATCATATCTTTGTGGCTGACCATTAGGCTTAAGATCAGAAAGGTTAATAAGTTTTGATGTCAATGAATCCTGATATATTGTATTGATAGGTAACTGATATTCTTTCTCGATAAGTTCCTTCTTATTCTTTAAGGATATCAAAATACCATTAATTTGATGTTCAACAACTTTGGCTTGTGAAACTATATTTGAGATTCTCCATACGATTGATGAAATTATTGCAAATATTGATACACCATCCTTGTCTTCTAATACGATTCTCTTACAGTTTGACAGTAATCTAGATACCAATTGTAATTCAGATACATATCCTTGGAAAGGCATTTTCTCTGGATTCGCTTTCGCATAATTCTTAGAATACAACAAATCTGTTATAGCTGCTATGTGTTGAGTTGAATTCGATATTGTTGAAACAAGCTCTGTTTGCTTTTCTTCAATTCTTGTATTCAACTGACTACGCAACAAAGAGAAATCAATCTTTTCGATATACGCTTTAAGATATAGCAATTTTATCAATGTACGCCCCTTGCTAAATCCATAAGACATATCATTATTATATGAAGCTATCCAATGATCATTTAGAGAATCCTTCATAAAAGTCAGCAGTTCGTCCAACTTACTTACAGATCTCTCATTATTCATCATAGCTGTGAAAGAACACAGATGTTTAATGATGTAGTCTTCATTATCATAAGAACTCATCAATTTACTGGCAGTTTCTCTTGATAAAATATTTAATATTTGATCAAAGAATAAGGATTCGTTAATCCTATCTTCAATTGGGGGCAGATACAAAGCATTTCTAAAGTTTCCTACTTCTTGAAGGATCTTTAATAATGATTGATAACTTGATGTAGGCTTCTTTGCATTCTCCAATATATAGTACATTGCAAGATACTTACTTTTTGTATCAGTTATATCTGCAGATTCAAGACTGGTAAAATCCCAAAGAATATTGTCTTCATAATCCCTCTTTTCGCAGATTAGGTTTTCCATTGCTGACTCATGGTCTTTTTTCTGCGCAAGAGAAATTGTGTTAATAACACAACTATCCCCTTCCAATACAAGTCTGGAATAGTGTTCAATTGTTCTAATAGCCTCCTTTTGCTTTGTCCATTCTCTATTTTTAATAACGTCAATGGCTGTATGGAAGTCGTATGTACGATTGTCGTCAATCAAAACAATATCATTGCAAGATCCAGCTACTATGACAATTTTTGCCACAGAGTCAATAAAATCTGCTATTTGTCCCCCAAAATTGAACTGATAGTGATTGTAATCCTCAAAAACCAACTTTTTCATTTTACAGATTGGCAGAAGGTTACCTGAACCATCCTTACATACTTCTTCTTTCAGTTGGCTTATATATTCATGTTCTTGGAGATATACTATTCTAATAGTTTTACTTGCATTGGTATGCAAGTCATTCTTTTGTGATTTGATATAGTCTTTAAGCCTGAGGATATACTTTTTTAAAGGTTCATCCTCTAAAATAGGTACAAAGATAATTGTATTGTCACTACTACGAGAAGTCAAAAGGACACTCTGTCTGAAATTTGAGGATTCAAGTTTTTTATCCAAACTCATATCCTTATATTTCAACTTCGGAGAGCCAATAGGCTGTTCAATGATTTCCCTAATGGCACGTAATGAATACTGCATATAAATCTCATTTCCTGATTTAATTTTGCAAGTTTCAAAAATACTATTAAGATTCTCAAAGTTATCATCAATTGTTTCCTCTTCGACAGAAGATTCAATAAATTTGATAGAATCTAAGATAAAATCTTTTGTCTCTCGTGTTACTTGGTCCTCATTATCCTCATACTGACTAATAAAGTCGTATGTTAACTCTAGTAATGGAATCAAGAAAGTTGTAGCAAGTGCTTTCTCTTTGTTATTTCTGCATGCAGTTGAAAAAGCAATTTTACCGTCAGAATTAGAACAAGCAGAGAGAATATAGCTAAAATACTTACCAACATTTCTTATATAATCAACGCTTGTGTATTTCCCTTGTTCTTTACACTTTTCAAGATATGCAGAAAAATCATCACTAATTGCAGGATTGAGTTCTTTTACTACAGATACTAACTCATCTGTACAGAAGAAATCTTCTGCACTATCCTTCATTGCCTCTCTGTATGAATCCTCAATCTTAATGGATTGTGGTTCAAAATCTAGTAAAAGTCTACCAACAATCGGACGAATGTAACTATTCATTTGATTGAAATAAGAAACCTTTAGGTATTTTACTTCTTCACCACTTTCATCTATTGGCTCATTGAAAATGTCCTTTACAAGGAATTCTGTTGCATCATATTCCTTATAAATACTATAATCAATGGCATCCCACAATTTCTGTATATGACCTGGACGACAACGAGACATCCACCATATAAAATTCACATATCCATTAGCGCACTCCTTCATAAACTTACGTTTAAGTAAGGCTACCGTTGGAAATGGAATCTGAATTGTCTTCAGTCTTCTATTAGCAGCTGTTTCGCTATCATTATTTCCATCTGTTCCCTTTTCTTTTGCTACTTCATAACCAGAAGCTGGTCCATTGCCAATAACTAATAAGAAAGGTTTTGTCTGAACAACTTGATCAAACAATTCACGAAGGATACCACCCCCAGATGATTCAACATAACGTTTGAGTTCATAGAATTTTGACTCAAATTCATCCACAAGGAGTATAGGAGGTGTAGTGCTTTCTAATGCTTGGCGGATAACTTCTTCGGAAAAAACAAGTTTGCTAATTTCTGATTCTTTGGTATTATTTGAATCCAATGTGACAGGAATGAAATCTTCCAAATACTGGTTTAAGCTTGGATTCTCAGAATCATCACCAGACTTAAAATCAGGGAAATCAATATCGCTTATATCATTCCAATTAGAGTTTCTCAATTTGTCGATCTGCTCTTTAATGATACTATTGATAATTCTGCTAAGTTGGTTATTTTGAACCTTACCAGATTCCAATGACTCTGCTTCCTTCTTTACAGCATCAACAATCTTAGCCAAAGGCATGTAGAAGGTAGGCGTTTTTAGCACTTCCCAACCGTAATGGAATAGATAGTATAATGTTGTTGATTTACCAATACCAAAAGCCCCCTGTAACATTATTGGTTGGATATTGCCTTTGTTACAGCCTTCTTTTAGATCAGACTCTACAGTTTCTCTTAGTTTTTTATGTTCGTTACTAAGATCAACCCATTTAGTTCTTTTTATGAGTGGGATGTAAGTTCCTGCCATATTATTACTTTAATCTAATTGTTATCGTTTTATTCAGAAGTGGAGATTCTATTTGGTATAAACCTTTTCGCAAACCTCCATATACTATTCTCTCAGAATTTGAGGTACCTTCTATTTGTTTGTTTTCTAGATTCCGCAGTACTACTTCTACTTTTGGAATAATAGTTAAAATGAACTCTGCTTTCTTTTTCCTGACCTCAATAAAGAAAGGCATATGCTCATAATTGAACTCAATGCAATCATTCTCAGAAACAATATTATTGGTTCTGGCAGCCATCGCATATTCTTCATGTCCATTAAGAGGAATCAATCTTGGCTTAAGGACATTCATTTGAGGCATGTGTTTTGTCTTAGAATAATCCTCATAGTTAACATCTACAGAGAATGAAAAATTCTCAGACCTTTCAAGATTATTCATAAACGCAATCACAGAATGGTTTAAGAATCGAGCATTTGATATTTCTATTTCTCTGAATTCTTCTTGGTCATTTGTCAACTTACAGTCTTTGGAAGAGCTATCCCAATAATAATCACCTACGTATTTATCCAGAATTTCAGTAAGAATTGGCTGCTCATTCCATCTCTCTATAAAGAAAGGAAAACCTGTTATTGATTCCTCTTCACAAATTTGATCATTCTCAGAAGCCATTTCAACAAATGGAGATATAGGACATACTCTAACAAACATTCCATCTTCTCCTATCATTTCTTCTTGAGAAACCAATAAAACCATAATAGGAGCAGCAGCCGACTGGAGTATTCCTTCGTAATCCATATAACTTCTTTTAATTGTCCATATCTGATTCTCTTTGATTTTAGGACGTAGATGCAAATAATTGACAGGCACATCATTCGAAGCGAATAAGTCGTTAATGCTGGCCAATTCTTTATCTGATACTATAATGTCTTCTTTCACCTCAGGAATTATCGGGTTCTTGAGGAAATCATTTATGATGTTCATATATTCTACGTTTGTCATAATGGTAATACTCCCGTTTCTGATATTTTGTCCAAAGCTAAAGCAATATTTTGCAAGAAAGAAATACCTTCCTCTTCATTATTAGGCACATAAGTAGAGAAAATTTTTTCTTAAAATCTTCTATCTTGCGATGGACAGAGCTTTTCGGAAGGTTATACTTATCAGCGATGGATGATAATGATATACCACCTGTATTCTGAAATATGTACTCTAAGAATATACGTGAATCTACTTGACCTACGTCTTCGATTATTGTCTTTATTGCTTTGGTTTGCTCATCGTCAAGTTGATTATAAACAATTTGATTTTCTGACATATTTGTCTTGAAGACTGACTGATCTAATAATTCAAAGACAGCTTTAGCCAAAGAAGAAACCGATACATAACCATCAGCCGACAAAAGAATATCTTCTATTGCCAGTTTAACAATTGGCTTAAAATGTTTAGTATCTTCATTTATTGGATAATGAGCAAGATACTTAACGACATCATCTAACTTATCTATCCAATTATTACCATCGGACATTGAACTTTTAACATAAGCACTATGTTCGTGAGTTTCTTCATCATAGTCTTCTTGGCATATTTCTTGAACAAGTTCCTGACACTTTTGAAAACTCAGACCGACCTTTTGTTGTTCTTCCTTAATTCTGTTTGAAACAAAAGAAATGAACATTTGTGTAAAATAATAAGACAAATATTCAAATGGCACTTTTGACAAATACTTAATCTTATTTTTGGATATAATCCACTCAAAGAACTGGTGACTCAATTCCTTAATATCATCACTTTGCCAATCATTGTCATTATGATCCGATACTATGATACTTTTCTTCCACTGGTATTTCCTCACCATCGAAGTAATCGTACCAAGTATGTTTGCGTAGCCTCTGGATGTTAGTTTTCCAGAGAGCAACTCTAATAGATATTCTTCCTTAAACATTGATTCCTAGGCTAAATTTGATTTGTAATTTGAGTTCTTCTATTTGGCTGTCACTTAAGGAGTCTATTCCATTCCAACCTCGTTGCAAATTAGTTAAATCCTTAGAATTATATGTCATTCTAAGTTTTATCAAGAAGTAAGAGTAAGGACAATCGGGATCATTTGGATTGATCTTTACCCTAAAGACATTTGTGCCCTTATTATAGTCTTTGGACGTTCCTGGAATTATCCAGCATTTTTTGTTTTCATCAAATACTCTTCCAACAACAGACGGATGAAAATCATCTTTGTCCTTGTTGTGAGCAAAATGATTATCCCAAATACCATTAGGAGCAACCCATATAGAGCCTATTACAGAACAATAAATATCCTGTAGTATGCTCTTCCAATTGGATAATTGTAAATTAATCATTTTAATGTTCTATCTATAAACTTTTTGTTACCGTTCGTTCCTTTGCATCAATCATTTAAATCAAAATACTGGCTACCCAAGAATGGCAGTTTCACTAATTTACCTTGTTTATATGCATTATAAGGCGAGAGATTCTTATGTAGCCCTAAAGCTGAAAGACGAACCACATTTGTTTCTCCCTGTTCATCTTTATCCGTAAACCATATTGTATCACGTCGTATAAACTCCTCATTTAATAGGTTAATGTCGTGAGTAGTCAATAGCATTTGTGAAGTCTGATTGCTATTAGCCAAGAATACTTTTATAAAATAGGATAGCAATTCATAATGAATGCTTGTTTCAACTTCATCTATGGGTACAAACTGGTTATTTTTCAGAAGGAAATTCAGTATTATGCCCATTCCTAAAAATCTCATAGTACCGTTTGATTCATACTCTTCAGATAATTCATATAAACTATTCCCTGTCCTATGAGTGAATGTCAATTCCGTATTTGTTATTTTACCTTTTTTCAACATTTCTGATTTTGCATCATCAGCAATTGGAGCTTTCTGAATCAGTTGTTCTAGTTCAGGCGTTATAAGTTCTTCTTCTTCATGAAGAGTAACATCTTCAATATTAAAATCCGAATCCTTTAAAAAGTTCAAAATAAATTTCTTCAGATTTCCATCCTTGTCCTTATCCAAATGACGTTTCACATATCCCAACAAAAGCATTCCAGGAGCAAGAACATCTTTTACTTGCTTTGCAAAATAGTCATAGACATCATTTAGCTTGGTCTTCCCTACATTGCAGTTTCCAAAAGCAGCAAGCACACTGCAGTTATTTATTGTGTTTCCTGCTATGGTATCCTGATTTTTCTTTGCCATTTTCAGGTTTGTTCCAAATTCTATAACTGAAGAATCTGTATAAGGATCATAGCTACGGCTATAAAGTTTTGTAGGGCGTATGGATTCATATACAGTTAATGCATCGGAAAGTAAGTGTCTGATTATCAAATAGTTGAATTGATTACAATCGATTAATATGGCGCTCTTTACGGGCGCCTTTTTTGTTGCTCAAGTATCGTTGATAATCGTTGCTAAGCCTTTTTACGCCATTTTTTGTACCTCCTGTGTACCTCACAAGCCCAAAGTCGGGTTTACTGCCTGCCAGATGGTGGACAACCTGGAACGCCTTGGAACGCTGTGGTACGCAATGAAACAGATTTGGCGAACTAAAAAGATAATTAAAATGGCTAGTAACATTGAAATTCAAAAGAAATGCGAGTGGTGTGGCACCATTTTTACCGCCCACAAGATTACTACAGCATACTGTGCACACAGGTGCGCAAACCTCGCATACAAAGATCGAGTTAGAAAAAAACGAATTCAAGAATTCCACTTGAAACATGATGTAGAATTAAAACCTAATTCTGAAAAAGAGTTCTTAACTCCTACTGAAGTTGCCGCATTTTTAGGTGTAGGCCGTACCTCAATTTATCGGTATATTAAAAACGCGGAAATCAAAGCGGTCAGATTTGATGGGAAAACTCTTGTACGGCGTTCGGATATTGATAAGATGTTTGATTACATTATTGCTTCCAATAATGAGAATAAGCCCAAAGAGAAAAATCCAATATCAGATTTCTACACCACAGCTGAAGTAAAGGAAAAGTATGGAGTAAAGGATTCCTGGATATTTCACATCGCTAAGGAACATAATATTCCACGAACCTTTCACCGTGGAAAAACCTATTGGAGCAAAAAGCATATTGATGATTACTTTGCAAAGAAAGCTCCCGATCCTGAAATCAAGGAATGGTACAGCACACAAGACATGCAGGAGAAGTTCGGCATGACGCTAACGGCCATTTATTCTTTTGTATCAAAGAATGCCATTCCCAAGAAGAAGGTTGGCATCATGGTGTACTACTCCAAGAAACATGTGGACATTGCCAAAGGCCTTATAGCTCCCAAAGAACCTAAATACTACACCATTGCCGAAGCGATGGAGCGATTCAATCTGACACGGGATCAACTCTACCATTATGTGAAATACCATAATATTCCCCGCATCAAGGTCGGTAAATATACCAAGATCCTGCGGGCAGAGCTGGACAAGTTTTTTGAGCCTCCAAAGATAGAATAAGCTGAAAGTTATTTTCCGGTGATAAATACCACCATTAGAACACCTATTTTATTTGCAACAAAAACAAGTATTAATCAAAAAACAATATAGCTATGACACTTACATGCACCAACGTAACTTTGAGACAAAAGCCATTGCGTAACGACCGTATATCTCTTTATCTGGATTATTATCCGGCCATCCGCAATCCTTATACGATGAAGATGAGTCGCCGGGAATTCCTTGGTATCTACATATATGCCAAGCCCAAGAACGAGCAGCAAAGAATGTTCAATCAGGACATGCTGAACAAAGCAGAGGCAATCCGCTGTATCCGTGTCCAGTCGCTTATCAATGAAGAATTCGGGTTCCTTGACAAGAACAAGCAAAAGGTAGATTTCCTCGCCTACTTCCGGACAAAGGCACGGGAAAAATATGAGAAATGGGATTGCGTTTACAATCACTTCGAGAAATTTGTCGGTGGCAAATGCACCTTTGGTGATGTCACCGTAGAATTGTGCGAGAAGTTCAGGGATTACCTGCTCAAATGTAAACAGATCAATCATCCCAATGCTTACATCTCACGCAATTCGGCAGCCGGTTATTATTCGACGTTCCGTGCCTTATTGAAAATAGCCTATAAAGAGAAGATGCTGCGTGAGAACTTGAACGACTTTCTGGAAAAGATAGAATGGAAAGAGGTTAAGAAAGAGTATCTGACACTTGATGAAGTCAAGAAACTGGCAGCTACGCCCTGCAAGATTCCTGTCTTGAAACAGGCATCCCTGTTTGCTTGCATGACCGGTTTCCGTATCAGTGATATTCTGAAGCTGGACTGGCGTGATTTTGAAGTCGGGCCAGATCAAGGCTACTATATTCGTATCTGTACCGAAAAGACAGAAACCGAGGCCACCCTTCCCATCAGTCAGGAAGCACTGGAGTTGTGTGGCGAATGGGGCACCGGAAAAGTCTTTAAAGGCTTAACCCGCTCCATGACTCATCATCCCTTGAAACAGTGGATCGCCGAAGCCGGAATCAGAAAACACATAACCTTCCACTGCTTTCGTCATTCATACGCCGTCATCCAAATCTCTTTAGGTACAGACATTTACACGGTATCGAAGATGCTGACGCATAAGAATGTCACCACGACACAGATATATGCTGATTTGGTTAATTCTAAGAAACGCGAGACGGCGAATAAGATTTCGCTGAAATAATAGAGTCATTTTTTTATCTGTAACAGGCCATATCTGGTAAATCTGCCGGATATGGCCTGTATATAATAATATTATTAATGGAAGCGGTTATTGATTGCCAAGTCGAAATTATACCAACCAATTAAGTTCATTAAACTGTTCTAACATCTTATTTCCGCATGCAGGGTCAATCTGTCTTACAAACATTATCTTTCCCCTTAACCAGTCTTTGTACAATCCCTTTGTCGTTTTCAAATGTTGATAATGTTCATATACTCCAAACTTCTTACAAAAATGCAATTCACGTAATATTTCCTTTTTATACTTTTGCGATACATGTACTCCATTTGTTACAGTCAAACCTGTAACCTCTTGCTTGCATCCTTTATAACGTACTTTTGTTTTCATCCGATTTACTTTAAATCCATTCAAATATACGATTTTATAGATGTCTTCAATAGGTGGAACTTTAACATCAGAATCAGCCGAAAATGTTAGATCATCAGCATAACGTGTATAAATTATTCCTCGTTTTTTACAATATTCTAACATCATTTCATCCATTTTCGATGCTATGATATTTGATAACATTGGACTCGTTGGCGCCCCTTGTGGTAGTCGTGATTTATATGTACATAAGGCAGTTAATGTTTTAACAACTTCTTCTTCGTATCCTAGAGAACGAAAATAATTATTCACACTATCTAGTTTTATTGTATGAAAAAAATCTTTCAAATCAACATTAATCAACCAGTCATGCCCCGCATGAGGTATAGCATTTGTCAAAATACCACGTACTTTGTCCCTATTCTTAAATGCAGGTATAAAGCCATGTACGCAATCATTTATTGATAAATCTTTACAAAGTATATTTATATAAATCCATCGCTGCATATTTTTCAGCATATAATCAGGTGCTTCTATTAATCTATTACCACCAGACTTTTTCCTGATCTTGTATTCTGTATAATGTTTCTCAACATTGGCAACCATTCCTTTGAGGGTTTCTGCGCAACATTCAAAATACATGGCAAGATGAACAAAATCAAATATCACAGGGAGATTTCGCTGGTGCAAACTCCCTGCATATTCAAAACATTCCTTCAAATATTTTTCCGTATGGTTGTTTTCTACGGCACATTCTTTAAAAAGAGACTCCCAAGTATCTGTCATAGTCATTTACGTAATTGTCACTTTAGTGACAGTGCTGGACAAGCTTTGTTCAGCACTATCAGTGTAATTGTTTTTTAATTTCTGTACGCCCCCGGGACATACAGGTAAAGAGTATTACATCTTTACTTAAAGCTAAAATTCTATGACTTCCCCCTGAAAGTCTCTGGTATATACATATAGTCTCTATCATCCACATAGAAAAATCCCTTTTCCTTATTCTCAATTCTAAATATCTTAGATGCTTCAGCTAGTACTTTCTGGGCCTCATATGTAACTTTATGGTCTTTATCCCACATGCCAATTTTCTCCCCTTCCTCAAATATAGAAGCCATATCATCATTAGTCAATCCCATCTCATTGGCTATAACCACTTCTGGCATTTTTCTCTCTAAGCATCTCAACAGATATGTTAATTTTACATTTTTATCTTGGATAATACCCTTCCAGTCCGGATTATCCAAATCAACTCTAAAGAACTGAGACAATTTAAAAACCCATCTATTATTGTCCATCCTTTGAATAAAAGCCATGTTTTGTTTTTTCAGCTGATTCCGTGCAATCAAAGGCTGCCAATATTTTACACCATTGTCTTCATACTTATCAACCCATATTATTGGTAGTGTATTGTTAGGAACAGCATGGGCGAACAAAACCAAAGCTTGTGAATTGGAATAGCCTAATTCTCGCCCTCTACATATCTGTTGACCATATTTATAGCAGAACTCCCTGATTTTTTTCATCTTAAGATATCCTCCAAAAGGCGATTTATTTTTACTAAACGCATGAACTCTGACATCTCCATACAGTTTTACGTATGGGAAATCACGTTCTAACCTAGTCTTTCCTTTATCCATTAGGATACAGCTCAAAAGAACAATCTTATATGGTGCATTTTCTTTTACAACATTACCTATTGTCCATTCATTATTTATTTGCAGTATCTTTCCGTTCTTTTCTTTCTCAAACGTTAGTTTACAGTCTGTTGCAAATGAATCTCCAGAGCCAATTATGTCATCAAGGAATATTATAACATCTTCATCTGTCAAAGATTGAACGTCTATATCCTTGGGGTGATTATAATACATTATACCTTTTATGTTCTTAGGCGTTTGATTTTTGAACAGATTTTTTACCAAATACATAATGACATGTCCACTTTTCCCAGGTTTACCCAGTGGCATAAACAAAACACGAAATGATTTTTGAATCTCGCCCCACAGATCATTAAAGATAGTATTAAGTTTTGACAATAACATTCCCAACAGATCTTCTTCACGATAATACTCCAACTTTTCCAATACAGATACAGCCATTTCCTGTTCGTCATCTTGAAAGTTGTCGAGCCATCGGTACACATCATACAAGTCTAACCTATCGTAAAATCTGTACCTAATAGTATCTACTATTCTTTTCTGCAAATCCTCTGATGGTATTCTCATTCACTTGATAACTTTATGGTTACACCTATCTTATAAACAGCTTAATGATTTCAACTTAATCCTTAAATATTCACGAAGTCTTGTTTCATTTGTAAAAGTACTACTTTTTCTCGAATTTGAATATTTCCACATATATTAATCTACCTAAAGTACAACTTACATCCTATTGTGGCATAGAAATAAATACCATATCGAGGACAAATGCTGCCACTTTCTTGGATTTATAATATGGTATCTATGAAATGACATATATTTGCGCACAAACAATTAGCAAATATCACTATGAGTCAGAAAAGTATAGAACATATAGCACTCTATTCCCTTGTATTGGTAGGTACTCTTGTCGTTGGCGTTTTAGCTCGGCAGTTTGTTTTATCCAAAGGTATTGATGATTTCAGTAGTAGTGTTGTATTTTTTGCAACAGTAATTGTCTTGATGGCGATCTATGCCAGTTTACAGACAACTTTCAATCAGTTTCTGCTGCCACGCATAGAAGCTTTTCTATTTCGTTTCTCTGCTTTTCAAAAGATGAGAGATAACAATTACACCGTTTCTGTTTCGGAAGCCCTAACTGTCGAGGATTCAAATCAGGTTACGCCCGATGTCATTGAGCCTGCTTCTACCACTGAAGAAACAATCTCCGAACTTTCAGAATATGAAGTTATGCGCACCAATGCTATTACAGAAAATAATCGTGCTATTCAAACCAAATTAGAAAAGGTGCTCAATTATACTAAGCAAACAATGGTTGCCTATATGAGTGAAGAAGATCTCAATCGTATATGTGCATATATTGTAGAATATAGTTCAGGCGATACCTTACAAAAGATATCGCCCGTAAAAGTGGATTCACAACTTAAAAGCATTGATATTATGCACTTTGGATGGAATATTGGTAAAGCGTTCGGCAAAAAGCGTATTCACACAGCCACATTCATCAAGAATGTTTTTGCCCATGCCCTCCGTAACTTGGAAATTTCAACTATTGAGCGTAAAATGTCACATACCGAATCCGAGTGCAGGATTAAGTTGAATGGTGAAATAGGGAGTATTATATAATTAATTTTGAAAATAGATTTTACTTGGTTACATTATCTATGATTTCTTGGGGTGTTATATTCATCTTTGTCACTGCACATAAGCTTTTTCCCATATCTTTCACACTTGCTCCCATATGATAAACAACATCATCAATAATTAGAAAACGATCATGAACCGCTTTCGAGAATTGAATATATTCGATAGGAGAATATTGTTTATTATACTTTTCAATATCTGTTTTTATTGTTTCATTATATCTAGAATAAATCGTTGCAGTGACATTGGCTTCCCTTTTTGTTAAGAGCGATAAAATACGTTCATCGATATATCCATCAACAAGAACAATTCGTTTCTGCGCATTTCTAATCAAACTACAGGTATAATTCCATGCATCAAATTCTTCATTAGATTTGAATAGTTTTTCTCCTATTTCTTTCCTTTTATTATTCTCAATATCAGTAAGTAGTTTTTTTGCATGATCGATTGATGTTATAAATTTATGATCTACGTAGTCTGTAATCATAAAATGCCAATTAAGATATATTCCACATTGCTCTTGTATATCCATTAGTTTTATACCGTAGGTTAGAATTACAGCTGCCAAACGACGTGAAAAAGTTATCATCAGACTCCACCATCTACCAAGGCATTTACACATTTTGTCATTTACTTCGCATCTAAAAGTCCTATATTTGCCAGCTCCAAGACCATGTTGCGCAAGCCAAAAGAAATCATCTTCAACCGTTTTCCAATATTTGATATCCTGTTCGTATTTATCTATGAAACTTTTACATGCTTCAATCTGTTTAGATGCCTCTAATGGTTCTCCAGTAAGTTCATTGACAGCATCATCTGCAACATTCTCCCATGATTTCATTTCATTTCTGCATCGCTCAATGGCACGTTTTCTTTCATCAGTCTGTTCTTTTGAATTAAATGCTGCAGCAAATTCCTTGAATGGTTGAAGTAGCGATATTATGTAGCGAACTCTATCGTCATAAGTCGAATAATTCTTAAGATTTTCATTAATTTCATCCATAAGTCCACCATCGGTATACATAAGTACTCCATCATTGAAGTCCTCATATTCTTCTGCGACATATTCAGGAATAAAACTATCATGATGGTTTTTCCATTTACCAGTTAGAAGTTCCTTCCGTGTTTTACCGCTTTTATGCCAATGCGGTCCCATATTAGGCATGTCGTACTCAATACGCATCCATTCCATACACTCGTATGCTGGACCACCCATACGATATGCATCTAGAAAGGTATCCTCAATGATTCTATTCGAAGGATGATTAGGAGGATATAGCTCCTTACGCTTAGCACGTGCAAACTTAAGATAGTTAGAAGAAACACTCATTTATTTCTTCTGGTCACTTTCTGTAATGTATGCAAATAATGCTTTAGACTCTTTAATCAAATTCTTTTCTGAAGGGATATGATGATGACATATGAATTCTTTTTGTAAATCCCTTTCCCAAGCATCATCATCATTTTTGTGTGCACTCACATATTGTTCTAATCTAAATTTGAAATAAGCTTCAAATATGTCTTTTATTCCAATATCATCTTTACGATGTAACCAAAAACCAACTAAACCAGTAGCAACAATAGGACAAGTGAGTTTACTCTCTTCTGTCGTATGTTTATGACGCAGTTCTCCATTATCAATAAAGTCAATGAATCGAAAAACATAATCGCCTTTAATGTCTACGATTTCTCCAGTCTGACCTGTTTTCCAGGCGTCGGTGATAATTGTATTGTTTGAAGATTTTGAAATCTTATTAAGTAGAGTATCTGTCATAAATTATTATATCGAAATCTTAGTATAAAAACATATTAAATTCACATACAAACTGCTAAACACATAGAAATATTTAACTGAAGTATTGGACAAATACATATGTTAAGATATTACTATGCAAAGATATATAAAGTCAAATATTTTCACCTTCAACCACCATCAAAAGTTATCTCACAGTTATATTCCGGTGATGTTTTCCACCATCAAAACACCAATTTCCTTTGCCAGCGAACAATTAAAAACGAGTACGTATGGCAAACGAACAAATCACTTTTGATAAGCTGCCGCAGGCGGTAGGTTATCTCACAGAACAGATGGAACAAATCCGTCAAATGGTGGCGGCACTGCAACCGCAGACTTCTTCTGACAAGCATCGTCTTGTTGAAATTGACGAAGCCTGTAAAATCACACGAAAGGCAAAGCCTACCATTTACACGCTTGCGCGTAAAGGACTGATTCCGGCTTACAAACGGGGTAAGAAGCTCTACTTCTATGAAGATGAGTTGCTGCAATGGATTGAGTCCGGTCGCAAGCAGATGCAGGCCATGTCGCTTCAAGAACAGGCTGCGGAGATAGTACATGGGGCGAAACGCAAACCAAAGGGAGGCTATAACTTTTGATCTGCACGGCTATGGAAACCTCCCAATTAACAGCAGAAGGTATTATCGGCGAGGCTGTGCGCATCGGAGCCAGGATGTCCGGCGGTGAGTTCCCGATAGAGGTCTTTCCTATCAGGATTCAGCGTATCATCAGCAGTTTGCACGATTGTCAGGGCTATCCCGTGGATTATGTTGCTGCGGCTATCCTTGCGGCCATTGCCGTGGGGATTGGCAACTCCCATCTAGTGCAGGTGAAACGCAACTGGTTGGAAAGTCCCATTCTGTACATGGCATTGATTGGTCGCCCCGGAGCTAATAAGAGTCATCCGTTGAGTTTCGCTTTCCAGCCGTTTATTGAGCACGACTATTGTCAGAATCAGGAATATCAGAAACTGTATGCCGAGTATGAACGTACTATGTCCATGAGCAAAAAGGAACGCATGGAAGCCGGTTTGGATGAGTTTCCAAAAGCTCCCGTGCGCAGACGCTTTCTTGTTTCGGATATTACCCCCGAAGGATTGAGCCTGATACATGCCCAGAATCCCAGAGGACTCTGCCTTTGGTCGGACGAGCTGTCTGCCTGGTTCAAGAATTTCAACCGCTATAATAATGGTTCGGAAGAACAGTTCTGGCTTTCGGTGTTCAATGCCAAGCCCACGATTTCCGACCGCAAGAGTACGCAAAGTTCCATTTTTATCAGACGTCCTTACATCTCCGTTATCGGTACCATCCAAAAGAAGATTCTGGGCGAACTGGTCAAGGGCGAGCGTTCGAGTAACGGTTTCATAGACCGTATTCTTTTCGTGATGCCTGAATCTGTCTTGAAAAGCAGATGGAACGACCGGGAAACTCCTGAAGAACTGGAAATCCAGTGGCAACAGATTATCGACAAGCTCATCGCACAGGATTGTCCGCGCGATGAGAAGAATGAGTTGCAGCCCCAATGCCTACCATTTGATGAAGACGCCAAGTAACGGCTTTACGGTTGGCAGCATGAAAATGCCCGTCAATGTGATATGGAAACCAACGATGCGTTGGTAGGTATTTACTGCAAACTGGAAATCTACATTATCCGGTTTTGTCTGATTATCCAGCTTGCCCGATGGACTTGCGGAGAGTGCGATAAGCATACGATTGACCTTGAAAGCGTGAACCGTGCCATCCTGCTGGCCGAGTATTTTCGGACAACAGCTGTAAAAGTGCAGACTGCCGTCAGTCAGGAACAGTTGAGTGAATTGCACCGCAACATCTACCTGAATCTGCCTCAGAGATTTACAACGGCAGAAGGTATTGGCATTGCTGAAAGTTACGGGATGAAGGAGCATGCTTTCAAGATGTTTCTAAAACGCCACATCGGAACATTATTCAGAAAAGAGAATCATGGAGAGTACAGTAAATAACCTTGTTACTATGCACATTTTCGCAACCGAGGGGTTTGTGAAGTTGCGAAAATGTGCATAGTAACATCCAAACAGAAAGAAAAATGAACTACAGATTCACATTAGAACCATACAAAGGTGTCAGCACCCGGCACACATGCCCGAACTGCCACCGCAAAAGTTGTTTCGCCAAATACATCGATACGGAAAAGCAAATCAGCTTTCCCGATTATGTAGGACGATGCAACCATGAACAGAAGTGCGGCTACAACTATACGCCCAAAATGTATTTTGACGAGAACCCGATGGCCAAGGAACGACTGAGCGAAGAGTTTGTGCCGGTGTCAAAGCCTCGCATCAGTCTGCCTCCTGCACCATCCTTCATTGAGCCGGAAATCATGAGGCAGTCCCTGAAGCTGTATCACACGAACAAGCTGTTTCAGTTCCTGAGTTTCCATTTCGGGCAGGAGGCTACCGAAGAACTGATGTTGCGCTACCATGTGGGAACATCGAAGCATTGGCCGGGAGCTACGGTCTTCTGGCAGGTAGATATCTCCGGACGGGTACGCACCGGAAAAGTGATGCTCTACAATCCTGAAAACGGGAGACGGATTAAAGAGCCGCACAACTACATCACGTGGGTACATTCCCTTTTGAAAAAAGAGAATTTCAACCTCCGGCAATGTTTGTTTGGCGAGCATCTTTTGACCTCCGACCAGCAGCGTCCGGTTGCCCTTGTGGAGAGTGAGAAAAGCGCTTTGATTTCCAGCTTCTATCTGCCGCAATATCTATGGATTGCTTCGGGCGGAAAGAACGGAGCGTTCAATCGGGATGCCATGAGCGTATTAAGAAACCGACGTATTCTGCTCTTCCCCGATCTGGGTGCAACCGACTATTGGAACAGTAAAATGGAGATGATCCGAAGCTTGGGAATAGAGGTTTCTCTCTTCGATTTTATGGAAAGAAACGCAACAAAAGAAGAACGGGATGCAGGTTATGACATTGCCGATTTTCTGCTGAGAGAAGAGACAAAGGAAGCTATTCTTAATCGTCTTATCACGTTGAATCCGGCCCTAAAAACGCTGGTCGAAACTTTCGATTTGCAGCTCGTCGATGTGAAGAAAGCACCGTTTTCAGCAACGGTTCAACATGCACGGGAAGGACTTTTCAAACGATGACTTTCAGATGTCTGATTCACTTCTTTTTCACTGGAGCAAGTTTATGCCGATGTATTACATTTCCCGGCCACTTGCTCACTTCAAAAGAAGGTGAGACAGCTCCCGATGGTCACAATTATTAATCTCAAAAGCAAATATTATGGACAAGAAAAATACAGTAACAATCCGTCTTACAGACGAGCAGTTCGGCTGGCTCAGAGCACTCAGCCGACGCAGTAAACGCAGTCAAAGCGAAGTAGTGCGTTCACTCATCGAACACGGTACGGTGCGCGAACGGATTACGAGAGAAAATCTTGACATCATCCGAAAACTGATTGGAGAAAGCACAAACCTGAACCAGCTTGCCAAACGAGCCAACGCTTACGGTTTTTATCGTGTGGCCGATGAATGCCGGACAGTCGCCCAAGAGATTTCGCAACTCATAAAACAGCTCAAGGATGATAGGTAAAATTGTAAAGGGCACGTCGTTTTCCGGATGCGTAAACTATGTGCTGAAAGAAGATAAATCGCGCCTGCTGAAAGCGGTTGGTGTCTACGGCTCGCCCGAAGAAATAGCGGAGCAATTCGAGTTGCAGACTTTACTGAACGACAAGGTCAAGAACACGGTCGGTCATATATCATTGAGCTTCTCCGCAGAAGACGGAGACCGTATCCGTGACGATGATGGGCTGATGCTGAAGATCGCCCACGACTATATGAAGCTGATGGGAATCGAGAACACGCAGTTCATCATCGCCCGGCATACCGACCGTGACCATCCGCATTGTCACATCGTTTACAACCGGGTGGATAATGACGGCCGCACCATCAGCGACAAGAACGACCGTTACCGGAACGAAAAGGTCTGCAAGATGCTGACAGCCCGTTACCGTTTGCATTTTGCCGAAGGAAAAGAGCATGTCAATTTCATGCGGTTGCGTCGTTACGACAAGGTAAAGTACTTTATCTATCATGCCTTGAAACGAAAAGTTCCGAATGCCCGAAGCTGGAGTGAACTGCGACTGGCTTTACGGAGATATGGAATTGATACGCAATGGAAGCTAAGTCGCACGACCGGAGAGATGCAAGGTGTCAAGTTCACATGCAACCAACTGACCTTTAGCGGTTCCAAGATTGATCGTCAGTTCAGTTTCCTGAACATCGACCAGGAATTGAGATATAACGCTCTTTCTGCTACCATGAACCAGCGTCAGCCACAGGCAGAAACCATACGCGAGGAACCTCGGCATGAATATCAGCAGGAGAATCATTCCGGTGTTAGTCTGGGGTTGTTCACGCCCTCTCCTACGGATTATGATACGGAGGAAGCAATACAGGCCAACCGGCTTAAAAAGAAGAAAAAGAAACCGAAACGCAAGCGAGGTTTCAGTCTATAATCAATTTTTTATTAACCATCAAAATTCAAATTATTATGAACTATTCCGATTTTATTTACGATTTCAATCTCTATTTGTGTGAGAGATTCGGTTACAGAAACTGTTGTTCCGTTATGCACAACGCCAACGGAATTTGTGTTTCTGTCCATGTAGGCGAAATGGATTTATACATCCGTTTCTGGGAATACAGTTGTGGTGTTGGCAGCATCCCCGACTGGAGTATTATCATTGTACGCAGCAATTTCAAACGAAACCAACAGGAAAATCTGAAGGACCTTGCCAGATTCTTCAAGGAGTACGCCCCACGCTATGGTTACAAATACCTCTGCACCGAAGATGACGACTACAAGTATTATCAGACTCTTGGTCTGAAACTTATCCACAGAGGATTTTTCAGACAATATAATTATGGGTTGCCGTTGAAGGAGTTGGAGGTGTAATATTGATTTTTTTATGGAGGAGAGGGAAATCCTCTCCTTTTATTTTGTAAACCTTTACTTATCGTTAATAGAGGGATAAAATATCGTTGTTATTCGATATTATCCAGTCCGAATTTTTACATAAAGTAAAGAACAAACTACTTCATTTGGGACTTATAGTCCATATATGTCTTCCCTATTAACTGTACCTCCTTACTGATCGTATTTTTAAGTATTGCCTTGGTTATGTTTTGTGCATCAATTTTAAATTGTTTCATTTCTGTATGATTCTCGTATTCAAACTTGATTTCTTTAATCTTGATATTTCCGCAATCTGTTTTTATAAAAGCATCGTCAAATGGAAATATATAGTCTTTATTTTGTTGACAATTTTCAGGTAATTCTTCTTCTAATTTCTGTATATCTGCAATAATCTCATCTTTTGCATTTCTAATCTTATTTTCTTTAGTTGTTAAAGGAATATGGGTTGAATTAATCCATTTGTTGCTACTAGGCGAAAAACTCAAACAATCCAGTCGTTTCTTATATAATTGGATATTAAAATCATGTGCTTTAGCCCAATCTTCATCAACCAGAAAAAGTCTATGTCTAGCAGAACTATCAATAGTTAATGTGGTTTCAGCAACAATAGCCTCTCCCTCTTCTGGTTCCCTTAATTCCATTAAATCAATCCCGTAATGCGCACCAAATTTCTTTGCACCTTCTTGATATCCCTTCTTAGTAACCATTATGCCTTTTACATCTTCCAAATCATAAAGGACCCCAAAAAAGTCTCTCACTTTACCAATAGATACCGTGTGGTTATAATTCTTACATTCTATTACAATCTTAAATGTAGTATTATCATATTGATACTCCCAGTACACATCTATTTGATGCTTCTGACCTGACTTTCCCATCAATTTCACATTATGCCTAACCTCTATATTCTTTACATACAAATTCTTCAAAATCTCATTATAAATTTCTTGAGTAAATTTCTCATATTCAATATTATCATTCATAAAAATCAATTTTAAGATTGTCTATACTTCAAAAGTAAACAATTTGTCTTAATCAAAATCTCTTAGATGCATTGTTCTCGGCCATAATACCGTAAAAATTGAATTATACGCAATAAAAATTCCTTCTACAGCTAATTATTAATAAAAACTCAATTGCTCTTTTAGGCAAAAGGATTATATTTGTATAATTGTTAATTAAACGATGATATATGTCCAATAAAAAAATAAACCGAATCAAAGTGATGCTAGCCGAGAAGGAAAAGACCAATAAATGGCTGGCAGAGCAAGTGGGGAAAGATCCTGCTACCATCTCCAAATGGTGTACCAATACGGCACAACCTAGTTTGGAAATGCTACTTCAAATAGCTAAAGTACTTAACGTGGAGGTTAAGGACTTGCTCAGAGAGTCTGATGAATAAGATTTCTATATACTAAGTATTCTCAAATAAATGCAGAATGTCTGCATTCTTAATTTAAACCTTTGCTTATGATATTCTCATATAGAGTAAGCTAAATTCAAAATTGATTTTATGAACAAACAACAACTTGCCAATAAGATATGGGCATCTGCCAACAAGATGCGTTCCAAGATAGAAGCCAACGAATACAAGGATTATATTCTTGGCTTGATTTTCTATAAATTCCTGTCAGACAACGAAGTGAACTATCTGAAAAGTATCGGATGGACCGACGAAGATTTAGTGACACTTGTAGAAGATCATGATAATCAGGAAGCAGTTATGATGATGGAATATTGCAGAAACAACATCGGCTACTTCATTGAATACAAAAATCTGTTTGGCACCTGGCTGAAGCCCAATTCTGAATTTAGTGTGGCCGATCTGAGCGGAGCACTTAACAGCTTCGACCGCCTGATTAGTCCTAATTACAAACATGTCTATGAAAACATCTTCAAGACATTACAGGCCGGATTGAGTAAATTGGGCGAAAATACCGCATCTCAAACACGTGCACTGAAGAATTTGATCAAACTGATAAAAGATATACCTACCGATGGAAGCCAGGACTATGACGTGCTGGGGTATGTATATGAATACCTTATCAGTAACTTTGCAGCCAATGCCGGTAAAAAGGCCGGAGAGTTCTATACGCCTCACGAGGTGGCTATACTGATGTCTGAAATTGTGGCTGAACACCATAAGGACAAAGACAAAATTGAAATTTATGACCCTACAAGCGGTTCAGGTTCTTTGTTGATCACTATCGGTAAATCGATTGGACGCCATATCGAAGACAAGAACAAGGTGAAATATTATGCTCAGGAATTGAAGGAAAACACTTACAACCTGACCCGTATGAACTTGGTGATGCGTGGTATCAAACCGGATAATATAAATACCCGCTGTGCCGACTCTCTGGAAGAGGACTGGCCTTTGCAGGCTGACGGTGGAGACATCGGAAAACCGCTTTACGTGGATGCTGTTGTCAGCAATCCTCCTTATTCGCAACAGTGGGATGCCAACGACCGTGAACTGGATGCACGTTTCAAGGATTATGGTGTAGCTCCTAAAAGCAAAGCTGACTACGCCTTTTTGCTTCATGAGCTCCATCACCTTAAACCGGACGGAATCCTGACGATTGTGCTTCCTCACGGGGTTCTCTTCCGTGGTGATGCTGATGAAAATAGTGAAGGAGAAGGCAAAATCCGTCGTAACCTTATTGAGAAGAACAACATCGATGCCATTATCGGACTGCCTGCCAATATTTTCTTTGGTACAGGTATTCCTACCCTCATTATGGTGCTCAAACAGCATCGTGACAATGACGACGTGCTGATTATCGATGCCTCTAAAGGTTTTGTCAAGGAAGGAAAAAACAACAAGTTGCGCGAATGTGATATTAAACGTATTGCCGATACGGTACGCGACCGCAAAACGATTCCCGGATATTCCCGTATAGTGTCCCGTGATGAAATCCGTCAAAACGGTTACAATCTGAATATACCGCGTTATGTAGATTCCAGCGACCCTGTTGAGAAGTTCGACATCTATGCCACCATATTCGGAAGCATTCCTCACAGTGAGATTAACGAACTTCAAAAATATTGGGACACATTTCCTTCTTTGCGCGAGGAGTTGTTTGTAGCAGATGCAGACAAACCTTATTCTCAGTTGAAGACCGAAGATACTCAATCGGTTATAGAACAGAATGCAGACGTAAGAGCTTTCCAGCAGAGGTTTGCACAGGCTTTTGAAGGTTTTGCCGATAGTGTTCATCATCGGCTGATTGATCAGATAGCGACTGCAAATCCCCAAAAAGAGTTGGATGCTATTTCCGATGATATTTTTGCCCGTTTGCATGGGATGCTTCTCATCGACCGATATGCAGCCTATCAAGCATTGGCTGACAACTGGCAGGGTATTACCAACGACATTGAGACCATACAGCAGGAAGGTATTGAAGCGGTAAGAGTGGTAGAACCTGCTTATAAACTGGTAAAGAAAGGCGACGAAGAAATTGAAGTGCCGGATGGTTTGAAAGGCCGCATCATTCCTTTTGAATTGGTACAACAAGAAAAATTTCAGGACGATTTGAAAGCGATTGCCGATTTGCAGATGCGAGTAGAAGACATCTCCGGTGAACTGGATGAAATCCGTGAAGGTTTCTCGGAAGAGGAGTCTGAGGCCTATTTGGATAGTGAAAAGGAAAATGCCTTTGATAAGAAAGCCATTACTGCGGGAGCAAAAGCCAAAAAGGATGCGGTGGAAGCGGAAACTAAAGAGAAACTGAAGAAAATTGTCAAACTCTGGGAGGAACAGAAAAACAAGAACAAACAAATTAAGGAGGCCAAGCAGACTCTTATTGACAAAACGGTAGAAACTATAAATAGTCTTTCTGACGAAGATATTTCTCTGTTCCTGCATAGAAAATGGATTGATCCTATTATCAAAGGTATTGATGAAACGCTCGCTGAGGTTTTATCTACTTTTGAAAATAAAGTGCTTGCATTAGGAAAGAAGTATGCTATAAGCTACAAGCAGTTGAATGATGATTTGGGAAAATACCAAAAAGAATTGTCCGGTCTTATTGGCGAACTGACTGGAGATGAGCTTACTATATTAGGACTTAATGAGTTGATTAATGGTGGAAAGGAGTAAATGTATGAATGTGCCGGAGATAAGATTTAAGGAGTTCTGTGATTACTATAGTGATATCCTTCTTGAGAAGTGCCTATCAGTTAGTAACAAAAAAAATAATAAGTTAGAATATAAAAAGGAAGACGCACTTTCTGTTTCTGATGAATTTGGCGTTGTTAATCAGATAGAGCATTTGGGTAGAAGTTATACAGGGTACAATATATCCACTTATAAAATTTTGAACAAAGGGCAGATAGTTTATACAAAGTCTCCCCTAAAGTTAAAGCCTTTTGGAATAATTAAAGTAAATAAAAACAAACCAGGAATAGTTTCAGTTTTATATGCAATATACGATGTTAAAGAGGGCTTCGATCCTAACTATATCAGTGTTTACTTTGAGCCTAATTTCAGACTTAATAAATACCTTCTACCTCTCATAAATAAAGGTGCAAAAAACACTATTAATATTAGTGATGAAACGGCTCTATCTGGTGAAGTGCATTTTCCATTATCTTATACAGAACAACAAAAGATAGCATACTATTTCCAATCATTAGACTCATTAATTCAAACCACTTCAAAGAAACTTGCGTCTTTAAAACGAATAAAGGCGGCAAGTTTACAATCTATGTTCCCACAAGAAGGAGAAACTGTACCTAAAGTAAGATTTAAAGGATTTGAAGGAGAATGGGATTTCGTCACAGCTGGCGAAGTGTTTAGAACAACAAACGTAAGAAATCGTCCTGATTTACCCGTTTTATCAGCTACTCAAGATAAAGGAATGGTTAAAAGAAGTGATATTGGATATCAGGTATTTCATGATAAATCAAATGAAACGACATATAAGCATATTTTACCAGGCCAATTTATTATACATCTGAGATCATTTCAAGGAGGATTTGCTCATTCTAATATTGAAGGAATTGTATCTCCTGCATATACTGTAATGGAATTCAAAAATAAGGAATTTCATTATGATTATTTCTGGAAATATATTTTTACATCTAAAGGATTTATAAAACGATTAGAACTTATTACTTACGGGATTAGAGATGGCCGTACAATAAGTTTTGATGAGTTTAAAGAGATGAATTTTTTTATACCTTCAAAATTAGAACAACAAAAAATCGCATCCTATTTCTGTAATCTAGATAAACAAATCTCTCTCCAAACCCAGCGCCTTGAAAAGCTAAAACAAATCAAGGCAGCTTGTCTGGATAAAATGTTTGTATAAATATCATTCAAACCTTTAATGGAATAAATATGGATACTATAAACGACATACAATATTTCGTCAAGGAAAGTCAGTTTGAACAAGCTTTGGTTGACCTTCTTCCCCATCACGGTTGGGAAAAGGAAGTAATCGTACAACCCACAGAAGAAGATTTAATTCAGAACTGGGCAAAAATTCTCTTTGACAACAACCGAGACATCAATAAATTAGGCAATTATCCGCTTACCGCAAGTGAAATGCGCCAAATCATTGATCAGGTAAATCTGTGCGACAGCCCATACGCCATGAATATGTTTATCAATGGCGGACAGGTATGCATCAAACGCGACAATCCTGCCGATACAAACAATTACGGCAAAGAAGTCTATCTGAAGATTTTCGATGCACGCGAAATCAGTGCCGGACAGAGCCGCTACCAGATTGCCCGCCAACCTCGTTTCAAGGCTTCACACCCATTGGGCGGTGACCGACGGGGTGATGTGATGTTGCTCATCAATGGGATGCCGGTGATCCATATCGAACTGAAACGTTCCAAAGTAGATGTAAGTCAGGCTACCTTTCAGATTAAGCGTTATACTCACGAAGGTGTATTCGGCAACGGTATCTTCAAGATGGTACAGATTTTCGTGGCCATGACTCCGGAAGAGACACTCTATTTCGCCAATCCGGGCAAAGAAGAGAATTTCAAGCCGGAATTCTACTTCCATTGGGAAGACTTTAACAATACTGTCATACGAGACTGGAGGCGAATTGTGTCCGATTTGCTCAGTATTCCTATGGCACATCAGCTAATCGGTTATTATACCATTGCCGACGATAAGGATAAGACACTGAAAGTACTTCGCAGCTATCAGTATTTTGCAGCTAGTAAAATTAGTGATATAACACATAAAACCAACTGGGATACTCATCAGCATCGTGGCGGATATGTGTGGCATACCACCGGTTCCGGAAAGACCATGACCAGTTTCAAGTCTGCACAGCTCATTGCCAATTCCGGCGATGCCGACAAAGTCGTATTCTTATTAGACCGCATCGAACTGAGCGTGCAATCGTTGGACGAATATCGTGGATTTGCGGGAGAAGACGAAGCTATTCAGGATACGCAGAACACAGCTATCCTGTTGAGTAAGCTCAAAAGTACAGATAACGACGACCGACTGATTGTGACCTCTATTCAGAAGATGTCGAACATCAAAGCAGGGAAAGATATTTCGCAAGATGACATTGATTTGATAGATCGTAAACGACTGGTATTTATCATAGACGAATGTCATCGTAGCGTGTTCGGCGATATGCTGATAGGTGTCAAGAATACCTTCAAAAGAGCCCTGCTTTTCGGTTTCACGGGAACACCAGTCTTCAAAGAAAACGCCAAGCATGAAATCATGACCGAAACCATATTCGGCGACATGATTCATAAATACACTATCGCCAACGGAATCCCTGATCACAACGTATTGGGATTCGATCCGTATATGGTGAGAACCTACGAAGACAATGAGCTTCGCGAAAAAGTGGCATTCTCCCAACTGAAGGTAAACAGCATCGAGGAGATTGAAAATGACGAACAGAAAATGTCTATTTACAACAGGTTCATGAATGAACTGAAGATGCCGGACACTTATAAGGAAGGAGATGAAACCTTACACGGAATAGAACATTATCTGCCTAAAGACTTGTATCAGCAGCCTGTTCATCACCAGACTGTCGCAGCCGACATCGCAAGTGGAAGGGATAAACTGAGCAAGAACGGTAAATTCCACGCAATTCTGGCTACAAAGAATATACCTGAGGCAATAGCTTATTATCGGATATTCAAGGAGCAATATCCTTCCCTGAATGTGGTAGCCGTATTCGACAACAACATAGACAATTCTGATGGCGGAATTGCCAAGGAAGATGCCTTGCTGGAGATGCTGAATGACTATAACCGGAAATATGGAACAACATTCCAGCTTTCCACATATGCCAAATACAAAAAGGATGTGGCCAAAAGACTGGCACACAAGAAGCCTTACCTCAATATAGAACATGATCACGCACAGCAGATAGACCTGCTTATTGTGGTCTCACAGATGTTGACAGGTTATGATTCCAAATGGGTAAATACGCTGTATGTGGATAAGGTAATGAAATATGTGGACATTATCCAGTCGTTCTCACGCACCAACCGCCTGTTTGGTCCGGACAAGCCTTTCGGCATTATCCGCTATTACTCTTTCCCTTACACCATGGAGCAGAATATCAACGATGCACTCGATGTATATGTGGATAGGCCGTTAGGTGTTTTTGTCGATAAACTGGAAAGCAATCTGACAAATATCAACCAGAAGTTCTTGCACATAAGGGATATATTCCAGGCACAGAAAATCGAAAACTTTACCAAATTGCCGGAATCAAGAGAAGACAGGAATATGTTTGCCAAAGATTTCAGCCAGATGACCCATCTGCTGGAAGCAGCCAAGCTGCAAGGATTCACATGGGATAAGGATGAATATGAGTTCCAGCATGGCGATACCTATACCTACGTCAAAATGGAACTGGACGAACAGACTTACCTTATTCTGCTGCAACGATACAGGGAACTGTTTGAAGGTAATGGAGATGGCAGTACGGAAGGAAATGATTTTGACTATCCTATTGATACCTATATCACAGAAACAGGTACGGGTACGATCGATGCCGAATATATCAACTCCAAGTTTGTGAAGTTCATCAAGAACCTCTACATGTCCGGTCCGGGAAGCGAACTGACCAAAGAAGCCTTTAAAGAGTTGCACAAAACCTTTGCTTCTCTATCACAAAAGGATCAACGTACGGCAATGATTATCCTACACGACCTGCAAAGTGGAGATTTACACCTGTCGCCGGGTAAAACGATCTATGATTATATCGCAGAATACCAATTCCGCGAATTGCACAAACAAGTAATGATTTTGGCCGAAGCTACTGGTATAAACGCCAGTCAACTGGAGCACATCATGAGTCGTAATGTAACGGAACAGAATCTGAATGAGTTCAGTCAGTTTGACAATTTGAAACTGACATTGAACATGGCCAAAACTCGTGAGTTCATTGCCAAAGTAGAAGGTACAGAAGTTCCGGCTCGTCTGGTTATTCCCAAGGCAGACAAATTATTTCGAGAGTTTATTTTAGACAGCAGTTGTAGAGAACGTATTCTGAAAGCGTACTTGAACATAGAGGAGAATTATCAATCCGAAGAAGAACAGGTGCCGCAAGACGAAGACGTTATTACAGACGAAGTACAGCATGTAGACGTGGCCGTCATAAAAGATAATATCCGGAGCATTCTGAAAACAACTTTGACCGCAGTGCTTCCACAAATGCGTCCTATCGACGAGATTATAGACAGCGTATTCTATGTAACAGACACACCGTCAATTGACTCTTTGGACAATGTAGGCATTTTTATCCAGCGGGCATTTACAAATCTATACGGTAAGAGAGCAACCATCGTAGATAAGTTTGTTGCATTTAATTTATTAGTCACCAAGTTTGAGGCATATCTGAAGAAATTGTATTATCTGATGAAAGGCCATGAAGTTCCTGCCCAAAATCCCGGTGAAGATGTAACTTGGAAAAACGTGATTTATGCTCATAAATGTCTGTGGAATCTGAAATACAGCACGGATGAAGGAAAGCAGCAGCTATATCAATACCTCATGCTCATTAAAGGTTGGAGAAACAGTGAATCACATATTTCTCCTACAGCTTCAGAACAGGAAGTTGACACTGCAATCAGCATCATCCTGACCATGTATTTCTATGCTACAGGTTCTTCTATTACAGATTTGGAAATGAATGGACATGAAATACAAAAGTCCGAAAGTGTTCACAAAGAAAATTCTTATTTCCATAAAGTAATTCAGTTGCATCCATATTATAATGAAGAAAATGATGACCAACAACTGGTCGCTGAAGCGAACGTAAAGGATTGGCCAGAAGAAAAACGAATCGCAACTCTGAAAAAGAGCATTTGCCAGCTTATTGGATATGAACCTAAAAGGTCACCTTTGAGCAAGCAAAGACATTGGATTGCGATTTATCGTATAGCAGCAGATAAGGGATTTATCATAGAAGGTGATTTTGCTTATTTCAAAAGAATCATTGATGATATGCAAATAAGTAATCTTCCTGTTCCTCTTAAAATAGAATTGCTACAAAGCTCCATCAAAGATGTGTATGCAAAAGATATTGAAGATTGGACAGACGATAACCTTAGTGGCAAAAAACTAGCGGAGTATGAAGATATTAAGAAATGTGCTGATGCGTTTGCCAAGATTGTAGGAAATAATATTAATACGAAATAAGACGATTATCATGAAACATATATCAATCCGTGTGCCTTGGCACGATAATAAATGGAATGGAACTATTTGTCAATGTCCGAAAAATAATCCATTCTGCATGATGCTTCACAATATATCTGAAAGAAAAGATGAGAACAAAGAAGAAACTTATGCAGGAAAGGATTGGAATTCTCTCAAGCAAGATCAATTACCTGCTTGTGTTGGCGAGAATGGTGGTTTTATGAATGAGAAGCCATATAAAAGAATCTTCAAACATGTTTATGCTTTTGGAGAGACTCCACATGCAAAGCTCTTACCTACAACAATAGAACTCAAACCATATAGCTTTTTTGGAATACCTTTCCGATATCTATCTCGTGATTATCAGGAAGAACTGAATCATAAATATCCGAATATGTCTGATGATGAAACTGCACCGTTTCCTACATCTTGGGTATATGGAAAAGAGAGACAGTTTGAAATATTAAATCACTTTAGATTAAATATAGAAGCTGGCACTTCACTCGGAGTTTTCTATTGCAAAAGTGGTAATCCAATTGATGAAGATGCAAAATTAATCGTTGGTATAGGTGAAATTACTAAAGTTTTACCGCTACAAACATATGAGACAACAACTGATTATACATATCCTTTTTGGGATTTGATTTTTGAACATGGTATAAGAACTGATTTGAAGAAGTCAAAAGGATTTCTTTTGCCATATCATGAATATATGTCACTTGATGAAGACTATGTAAAAGCCCAAACAGGAAAATCAAAACAAGAAGTAATTGATGAAATAAAAATTACCATTCCAAAGCTAGGCAATATCCTGAAAATTTTTAACGAGTTGTCGTATGGTTGTGAATATGTTAGTAACCATAGCATGTTGATTATTTTGAATGTAGCCAGGAAATGTTTAGAATGTATCATTAATCATGGACTTGTCGGAGGAAACTGGAAACAACAAATTTTGTGGATAGATTCCCAAATTGCAAAGGTGAAGGATATGATAGGTCCTTTCCCAGCTTTCGCCGAGGCTTTATCAGCAATAGGGGTAAATTATGCATTTATAATTGAACAGGATTTACGAAATAATGGATATTGTGGGGTTAAAGATAATCCATGGGAAGCCTTTGATAAATTGATGAAAGGTGAATTGTCTCTTCCTGATTCCGTATATAAAAGTGAACTTACTCATTATCGTATTCTTTGGAAAAATACTCTAAGTAACCAAAGACAAGTACTGGAACTGCTATCACGTTTTGAAATAAATTCGGAAGTAATAAAATGGTGGTTTGATAGTCCTGGCTGCTATGATGAATTATTAAATAATCCATATATTATCAGCGAGGAGAGTCTTATTGAAAATTATCTTCCTGTTACAACCGAAATGATTGATCTTGGCATAATGGCTGACCCTAAGATTCAAGGCAAATGGACTCCAAAAGCTCCTTCACTAGTGGAATCCGTAATTGATAATAGAAGGATCCGCTCATTTATCATTTCAAAACTTGTGGCAAGTCTCAGTGATGGTGATACATTAATTTCTGCAAACGAGATTGAGTTATATATAAAAGATTGTTTGGCTGCGGATAATCATCAACTGCCATATAATTATTTAATGTCAAACAAAGAGTTCATTGAAGAAAAAACTATATATCTTAATACTGATGACAGGTGTGCACTGCAGTTGAAGGAATATAAAGAAATTGATGATTATTTGCGTAAGATATTCAAAGGTCGTGCTTCAAAGGATGTCAAATCACCATTAAAAGAAGACTGGAATACGATCGTTAAAGCATCTATTGATGGTTACAATGAAGCAAATGAGCGATGCCGTAATGCTGTAGCTGACCAGGTAAAGGCATTGGAAATGTTCTGCAGTAAGCGCCTTTCTGTGCTGGCAGGTCCAGCTGGAACAGGCAAAACTACAGTTGTCAAAGCTTTCTTAAAATCGCCACAAATAAAAGCAGAAGGTACACTCCTTTTGGCTCCTACAGGGAAAGCGCGAGTTCGCTTGGGTAACATGTCTGCAGATATTCAAGCCCTAACTATTGCGCAATTTCTGACGCGTCAGGGTTTCTTTGACTGGGATACAATGACACCTTGTGTTCCTGAAGATGCAGAAAAACGTAAATACTGTGGAGCAAAAAATGTCATTATTGACGAGTGCTCCATGCTTACATGTAAGGACTTTTATGTCTTAATGAAAGCACTGGATTTAAAGAACATTAATCGAATAATTTTAATTGGAGATCCATTTCAATTACCTCCTATTGGCCCTGGCAGACCATTTGCAGACTTATTTAACTACCTAAAGGATAATAAAGACGAATATTTAAGATCGGCAATAACAAAATTGCGATATGTTGTAAGAACTATTAATACAGGAGACTCTGACATATTGACTTTAGCATCATGGTTCTCTGGAGAAAAACCTGCAAAGAATTCCGATCTCATTTTTGAGCAAGTTGCCAAAGGAAATCTTAATAATGACTTGGTTGTTTATACTTGGAATGATGAAAACGACCTTAAAGACTGCTTGAAAGAGGCCATTGAAAAAGAGTTGCCAGAAGAGGAAGGTAAATCTTTATCCGATAAGATTCGTAAATCTATAGGACTTGACGATGTAAATAAAGCTTTAAATGATCCGTCAAAGGTTGAAAGATTTCAGGTTTTATCCCCGGTAAAAAATCCGGTATGGGGAACATTCCAGATTAATTCGTATTTCCAAGAGTGGGTTGGTATAAATAAGAATTTTTCAATAGAAATAGCTCCTATTACCATATCTGCTCTAGATAAGGTAATTCAATTAAAGAATGAACGCAAGAAATCTACGAGTAAAGAAGAATGTCAACTTTCAAATGGTCAAATAGGTTTTGTTAATTATGCAAATAAAAGAGAAAAGAAATCTACAGTTGTTTTTACTGGGTTACCCAACAAGAGATTTTCATATTATTCTTCTAAGTCGGATGAGGCTGATAATACAATAGACTTGGCTTATGCTATAACTATCCATAAGAGTCAAGGGAGCGATTTTGATACTGTGTTGGTTGTTCTTCCTAAAAGCGGACGTATACTTTCACGTGAATTAATCTATACAGCTTTAACACGAGCAAGAAAGAAATTAATTCTGTTGATACAAGATAATATATCGTGGTTAATCGAGTATACTAAACCTCAGATGTCAGTTTTAGCTAAGCGAAATACAAATCTTTTCTCTACATCTGTTCGTGAAGATATTTCAAACATTCCATATGTGGAAGGATTGATTCACACAACCTTAAAGCCAGGTTTAATCGTACGTAGCAAGTCTGAAGTAATTATTGCTAATATGCTATATGAACGAGGTATTGACTTTGAATATGAAAGAATGATAGAAGATAACGGCCGCCGATGTATTCCTGATTTTACTTTTGAAGATGCATCTGGAGATACCATTCTTTGGGAACATTTAGGAATGTTAGATAATCCCGCCTATAAGGAATCATGGGAAAAGAAACGAGATTTTTATAAATCAATCGGTTACATCGAAGGAGTAAATTTATTTACTACAGTTGACCATGAGAACGGAAGTATTGATTCTACAGAAATTGCTGCAATAGTAGATAAATTAGAAGATTTAATATAAAAGATTATGAACAATGCAGAAAGACTGCATTGTTCATAACTAGCTTTGTATTATTTGATAAATAGTATTGCCTATGCCAACGAATAAGAATGCACAGTTAAGATACCAGATTATAGATAAATGCCTGAGCAATTGGTCTAGGCGTTACTATATTGAGGATTTAGTAGATGCCTGCAATGAAGCGCTCTATCTGTACAATGGAGAAACGAAAGATGGTTGCGGAGTAAAAAAACGTCAAGTGCAAGAAGATCTAAAATTCATTGAAAGTGAAGAAGGATATAGTATGGAGATAGATGCCATTCGAGATGGGCATAGAAAATATTACCGATACCATACCAAAGGGGCTTCCATTAAAAATCAACCTATCAATCAAGAAGAGCTCATTTTGATTTATGATGCATTGATACTTCTTAAACGTTTCGATGGAGTACCACAATTTGAGTGGTTAAACGACCTTGAAAAAAGACTATATACGACCAGTAAATTAGGAGATAGTATGGATTCAGTTGTAAGTTTTCAGCATAATCCCTATCTCAAAGGAATGGATTTATACTATAAACCCATTTTTAATGCAATTGTTAACAAAAGGGTAATTGAAATTATATATCATCCATTTGGGAAGGACGCTAGAACCGTAATTGTTACTCCTTATCATCTTAAACAATATAATAATCGCTGGTTTCTGATCGGCAAACATAAAGACTCGGATTATCTATCAAACTTTGCAATTGATAGAATCGAAGGAGTAAAGGAAACATCTAAACAATACATAATACAACCTGAAGGAATAGATTTTAAAGAATACTTTAGCGATATCGTCGGCGTTTCGCGTTCAAATGCTCCTGTAGAAGAAGTCATTTTAAAGGTTAGTGATAAAGCCATTGGATATATTGTGACTAAGCCACTTCATGAATCTCAATCAGCAGTGACAACACCTCTTGAAGATGGATATTGGAAGATAACCTTAAAAGTCCAAAATAATTATGAGTTACGTTCTTTGCTCCGTTCGTTTGGTGCACAAATAGAGGTTATTGCCCCTGAGTCATTACGACAAATGATGAAAGAAACAGCCGAGACTGTGAGTCAGATATACGAGAAATAATAAAATCACGATAACCAACGACTTATAATATAAATATGAATATGCCCGAAAATTTATATTTAGAATTTGATGCTTTTTTACGATCAATCAAACAAAATTTAGATGGGTCATTTGGTGTCCTATTAGGTGCCGGTGCATCCATATCATCTGGTATTCAATCGGCAAACGATTGTATATGGGATTGGAAATTTTTAATATATCAATCATTATCAGGTAATCAAAAAAAATTAGTAGATCCCAAAAAATCTGATTTAAGTAAAGACATCATTCAGAAATGGTTAGATGTGCAAGGGAAATATCCACAATTGGGGAGTCCAGAAGAATATTCTTTTTATGCCGAAGCTTCATATCCAATAGATGCGGACAGAACTAAATATTTTGAAAGCCTGTGCAATGGAAAAAGTCCGTATGTAGGATATAAATTGCTATGTCTGTTGAATAAATATGGAATTGTAAAATCTGTTTGGAGTACAAATTTCGATGGACTCGTGGAAAGAGCTGCACAACAAGCCAATATAACACCTATAGCTATAAATCTTGATTGTGTTGATCGTATATATAGGACAGAAAGTTCAAGTGAATTACTTTATATAGCATTACATGGAGATTGTAAATTTAGAACACTCAAAAATACAGAGAAAGAACTAGATTCACAAAATAGTGAATTTGTTTCAGCTTTGCGACGTTATTTTGTTGACAAAAATTTAATTATCATAGGATATAGTGGAAGAGATAAATCTCTTATGTCTGCTTTGAAAGAAGCTTTTACGGATAAGGGAGCAGGAAGATTATATTGGTGTGGCTACGGCAAGGATATTACACCAGAAATAGCAGATTTGATTCAAACTATTCGATCTGCTGGAAGACAAGCGTTTTATATTGACACAAACGGATTTGATAACGTCATGTTATCTCTTGTAAAATTCTGTTTTAATGAAGATTCTAATAAACAAGAGGAGATCAATGAAATACTTAAAGTAATAAGTATAGACAATACAACAACTCCATTTTACATACAGGATGGAAGTACAAAAAAATATCTGAAAAGTAATCTAATTCCAGCTACTTTTCCCGATGAAATATTTCAGTTTCAAATTTCATACGATGAGAATGAAAACAGATGGAAATATCTTAGAGAAAAGATTAAAGAAAAACCCCTTATTGCTGTACCATATAAAGACAAAGTATATGCCATCTCAACTGTATCTACTATCAATGAAGTTTTTGGGAAAAATTTAATTAGTGAAATTGAGCGTGTTCATATTTCTATTGATGAAATAGAGAAGAATAGCCATTTTAAAGAATTATTTCTCAAAGCTGCACTTTATGGAATCTCTCAAATTAGAGGGTTAGGTGTTGATTACAAGCGTTCTATGCTATATAAAAAAGATATTTATGCAAATAAGAATAATGTAACAATACATGAAGCTATTGAATGTGGATTATCATTTGTCCCACAAAAGAAATATGTCTTGTTTTCAATCACTCCAACAGTCTATTTTATTTCTAATGACCAAATAAAAAAGGAGATCAAACAACAATACTCTCATGAGTATTTGGATAAAATGAGAAATCAGCAATATGAGAAGAAATTACAAGAATGGTGTAATATAATGTTTAATGGTAAAAGATTATGTTTTGAGATACCTGTTAATTCACGAAGTGGTTTTATCTTTAAAATATCCAATAATCGTGGTTATGCTGAAATACACCATTACGGACAAGGTAACATAACGATATATTCTCCGAAGGGATATAATATAAATCAAACATTATATCATGGCATACACATTAACGAACCCAAGCTTGAATTTATAAATCCATACGTTAATAAACCAGCATATGATGACAATCCGATGAGAGGATTATCAAAATACAGACCTTTCGATGCGAATTATTTTGATGTATTCCCTAAAGATGTATGCATTGGCAGTATCTGTCCTACTTCTTATTCTTTAAAATTTAGTGAATTTCTAAAAAGACTAAATTCTACAGTATCTGCAGATAAATTATCCGACTATGTACATCATTATACCGGTTTTAGTAATATTTATAACTGTAGACTTGATATTCCTGAAATACATTCTGAAAAATGGGTATCAATAAATGATAATCCTAAAAGTGCCATTAATTTAGCAAAAACTATTTGTACAGAAGGGCAAAAACTTTCAGAACAGTTCCCAGGAATTGTGCTATTAATATTTGTACCTAATTCATGGAGTAACTATAGACAATTCAATTATCATGGAGAAACATTTGATTTGCATAACTATATTAAAGCGTTTGCCGCCCAACATAGATTCACGACCCAATTTATAGAAGAAAAGACTTTATATGACAAGATGGTATGTGAAATTTCATGGTGGCTCTCTTTAGCTTTATTTGTGAAAGCTTTAAGAACTCCCTGGACTCTTGCAGACTTAGATCAAAATACAGCATATGCAGGAATTGGATATAGCATAAAAAAGCAATATTCAGGTAAAGCTGAAGTTGCTTTAGGTTGTAGCCATATATACAATGCACAAGGACAGGGATTAAGATATAAACTGTCAAAAGTTGAACATCCGCAATTTGACAAAAAGAAAAATCCTTATTTAAATTTTGAAGAAGCTTATAAATTTGGGATGGATATACTGGCTCTTTTTCAAGACGCTATGGAAAAGTTACCTCAAAGAGTTGTAGTTCATAAACGAACCCCTTTTAAGAATGATGAGATTGAAGGTATAACAAACGCATTAAAGCAAGCAGGAATATCAGAAATTGATTTGATCACAATCACTCAAGAATATGATTTAAAGTTTATTGCAGAGAAGATTATGTATGGTCAATTTCTTGAAGATGGATATCCTGTTGATAGAGGAACTTGCATTAAACTATCATCGAGAAATGCTTTGTTATGGACACATGGAGTAGTTCCCTCAATACAGTCAAATCGTAGATACTACCAAGGAGGACGTTGTATTCCTGCTCCTTTAAAAATTACCAAATACTATGGACATGGAGATTTGGAAACTATTGCTAAAGAAATTCTAGGATTTACAAAAATGAATTGGAACTCGTTTAATCTATATACAAAGTTACCTGCTACAATTGACACTTCTAATACATTGGCGCAGGTGGGAAACTTGTTAAGACAATATAATGGTGTAACATACGATTACCGTTTCTTTATCTAAAAGGATGTAAATTAAACTGTGTCAGCAAAGATTAAAATAAAATATTAACTTTGCTAACACAGTTTTTTTATGAAAGAAGAATTTGATTTTGAAAGTATCAAGAACAAGGCAATTGAACAGCTGAAAGCAGGTAAGCCCTTGTTAGGTAAAGACGGTGCTTTTGCCCCTTTATTGGAAAGT
>OGIW01000197.1_pt1 | contig 69881 bp, 50 predicted proteins | sample 1571921 | NCBI WGS metagenome assembly OGIW01 (sample SAMEA2582112, study PRJEB24529) | metagenome | biome: Human gut stool | place: China | collected 2011 | reverse complement strand
AAATACTTGAAAGTATAGTGTTTATGCGGATAATCGAAAATTAGATATAAAATTTATATTAATTAATTGTCTGGTCCATATAAATCTCCTTTATCTTCAGTATACTAATTATAATCCTCAAGCAGAACAATATCAATTTGAATAATAGGTATTTTTTGTTTTACTCTTCTTCATACACATATTCCTCATCTTCGTCTAAATACAGATCATCGTACTCTTAACAAATCGTGAAGCGGCAGCTTCCCTTTTGATGTTTTGGGCTATATATCTATCTTTTTTCTAGTGAAAAAGATTAGAGAATACAAAAAAGCCGTACTTTAATACAGCTCTAAAACAGTTTTATAAAAATATTTAGAGTTTTAAAATTTACGCACTCTTCAATGGAAATAAATGTCTTCCTGTTTTCTCGTTTTGGATTTTGTTATGAAGTTTGTTCACGTTTTTTGCCATTGCAAGCAATACACTTTCCGCAAGAACATTTGATGTACCACGACTTAAATATCTACGAAACTGCATATCCTGTTTCAGTTCACCAAAAGATCCTTCTGCTTGGATCCTTCTGTTTAGTCTTAGGAGAATCCCTTCGTCAGAAAGAATCCGTTCCAAATCTTCTTTTCGATATTTCAGAAATCAAGTTTATAGAGGAGATCAGACATTTCAGCGAGAATTGTTTAATACTACATTTGCAGAGTGGTCATCAGATTATACATTCATTTAGAGTATCAATTTTGGACACTTCAATCGAAAAATATAAAAACATCTAAATTCAGTACATAAAAGTGTGCAGATGTACATAAAATAGTAATGGTTATTGAAATTCAACTTGCTTTGTGATAGAATATCATTACTAAAAAATGTGCAAATACACAGAAATGGGGAGCGTAATAATGGAAATTAAAAGAGACGCTTATCTACAGCAGCTGATTGAGCGAAAAGATAATGGAATGATAAAGGTGATTACCGGCATTCGTAGATGTGGTAAATCCTTCTTGCTGTTTACTATCTTCAAGAGATATTTACTGGAGAACGGAATTGATACTGACCATATTATTGAGATTGCATTGGATGGTATCGAAAATGAGGAATTAAGAGATCCCAAGGTGTGCTTCAAGTACATCAAAGATACTATGAAAGACGATGGGAAGTATTATCTCCTTCTGGATGAAGTACAGTTCATGCCAAGATTTGAGGAAGTGCTGAATAGCCTGCTTCGCTTGAGCAATATTGATGTGTATGTTACCGGAAGTAACTCTAAGTTCCTGTCCAGCGACATTGTGACCGAGTTCCGTGGCAGAGGTGATGAGATCAGAATCTATCCCCTCTCCTTTGCAGAGTTTTATTCTGTCTATGACGGTGATTACGACGATGCTTGGGATGACTACATGATCTATGGAGGATTGCCGCAGGTTGTAGGCTTCCAGAGCGAGCGACAGAAAGCAGATTATCTGAAGAACATCTTTGCCAATGTCTATCTGAAAGATGTAATTGAAAGAAACAAGATTCAGAGCGTAGATGAGATTGGCATTCTGGTTGATATACTTGCATCTGCAATCGGCGCACCGACCAATCCATCGAAGATTGCCAACACCTTCGCCAGTGAGCGCCAGATGACTTATGCCAATAAAACTATCTCCAACCATATTGACCATTTAGCGGATGCCTTTTTGATTTCCAAGGCAAGTCGTTACGATATTAAGGGAAGAAAGTATATTGGTGCGAATCTGAAATACTACTTTACTGATCTGGGACTGAGAAATGCCCGTCTGAATTTCAGACAGCAGGAGCCTACTTATATTATGGAGAACATTGTTTATAACGAGCTGCTGATCCGTGGCTACAATGTTGATGTGGGTGTTGTGGAGATCTTTGATAAGAATAAAGAAGGTAAGCGTGTCCGCAAGCAGCTGGAGGTTGACTTTGTGGTAAACCAAGGTAACCAGAGATATTACATCCAGGTTGCTTATGACATGACTTCGGAAGAAAAGCAGACTCAGGAATTCAATTCTCTGCGTAATATCCCAGATTCTTTCAAGAAGATTGTCATTGTGAATGGTAGCAAGAAACCTTGGAGAAATGATGAGGGTTTTGTTATTATGGGTATGAAGTATTTCCTTTTGAATGCAGATAGTTTGGAATTTTAATTTTTTTACACTTTCATTCTGGATTAAAAATGAGTCATTTAGACTACGCAACACTCTTTTTGAAGATGTGTCAACGTCTACTGTAACAAACTAGGAATCATGCTTGCCGGTGGCTGAAAGTTTTTTCCACAAAGCATGAGAAATGGTGTATAATGATACCAATACGAGATTCTCGTGTTACTGAAATTTACAATTGAATATATTATCAATTCCGCAGCGAAAATGTGGAATTGATAGCCTGAATATAGTTGTTGGCTACAAGACGTTGCAAAAAGCTGCAATTCAGTACTATCACCTCGATTAGAAAAATCTAATTTTTTTCTAATAAATCATCCTCAACTTAAGGTGGCAGAGGTCGATTTTAGGCTAACAACGATAGCATTCCCATAGCTAATAAAGCTAGGAAATGCAGAGGATTTCGAACCACAAGCTGACAAAAGCGTGTATCAAAAAACAAGGGTGACTGTCACTCCTAAGCACTAGTTGTGAGTTTGATTCCCGCAGGGAATATTAGAGAAAGAGTGAAAATGATGAAGAAAATAGATATCATTTTTGCTCTTTTTTATTATATTTTAGAAGGAAAACGAATGGGGGAACCTGACAAAAATATAGGAAGTAATATAAGAAAAAGAAACGACTTTAGCAAGCATCAGCAGATCTTGGATTTAGATCACAGGGAAGTGAAGTTTCATTTTATATAAAATAGTTAAATATATAGAAAAAGACTATAATAACTATACTTATATAGAATGTATCAATTATACTTCTTAAAAAAATAATGCTATACTTTTAATAGGATGAGAAGAAAAAAGGAGAAAATAAAACAATGAGAGAAAAAAGAGAAGTAAAGTATCAGATGAAAGTGTTAAGCTCCTTGGTGAAGGTATTTCCGGATGAAGAACCGGTGTATCGGCCAGAATGTGTAAAATTAAGTGGACTTTGGGACGAGACCGTATCCTATCAGGTTGCATATACCGGAAATCATTTTCTGAGAGAACGCGTAGATGTAAAAGTCATTTCACCAATCGCTGAGTATGTACGTGTTCGAACGGTAGAACAGGTTCCAGTGGGACGTGCTACAAATGGAATTGTAGATGATAATTATTTAAAAACGACATCAGGACTCTATCCGGATTTGTTGAAGGACATCAAAGATGGAAAAGTAATTATCCGCTCTCATCAGTGGAGTAGTTTGTGGATCGATGTGAAACTGACGGATGAAATTCCGGCAGGAGACTATGAGATTGAAATTCAGCTTGTGAAAGATGATGCTGTAATATGTTCTGCAAAAAGAAAAATTACAGTGATCGGCGTTCATCTTCCAAAACAGAAAATTATGCATACGGAATGGTTCCACGCAGATTGCCTTGCAGACTATTATCATGTGGATGTTTTTTCAGAAAAGCATTGGGAGATACTGGAAAATTACTTCCATGAGTATGTAGATCGAGGATGTAATATGATGATGGTTCCATTGTTTACCTATCCGTTAGATATGGAAGTGGGCAATGATCGTACAACGACTCAGCTCATCGAGGTGGAAGTGAAGAATGGCGAATATCATTTTGGGTTTGATAAAATGAAACGCTGGGTAGACCTTTGTAAAAAGTGTGGGATCGAATACTATGAAATGTCTCATCTATTCTCACAATGGGGAGCAAAGTATGCACCAAAAGTTATGGCTCTCGTAGATGGAAAAGAAGAGCGGATTTTTGGATGGCACACACCGGCAGTTGGGGAATATACAAGATTTTTACAGGCATTTCTTCCGAGACTGGTTGAGAAGTTAAAAGAGTGGGGAATTGCAGAAGTGACATACTTCCATATTTCAGATGAACCAAGAGAAGAACACTTGGAGACTTTTAAAGCTGCAAAAGAATCTCTTGGCAATATGTTAGATGGATTCCATACATTTGATGCACTTTCCAGCTATGAATTTTATAAGTACGGTTTGATCAGCAAACCAATTCCGGGAAATAACGAGATTGAAGAATTTTTAGAACATGGTCTTACAGACATGTGGACATATTATTGTACAGGACAGTTTTACGAAGTAAGTAACCGGTTTATGTCAATGCCATCTGCCAGAAACCGCATTTATGGAATTCAGCTGTATAAATATGACATTATTGGCATTTTACATTGGGGGTATAATTTCTACAATAGTCAGCATTCTTATGAACACATTAATCCATATCAGGTGACAGATGCAGCCAATGGATTCCCGGCAGGTGATCCATTCCTTGTATATCCGGGAGCAGACGGGCATCCGGAAGAATCCATTCGCATGATGGTTCATTACGAAGCATTAACAGATTTGCGAGCATTGGAATTGTTAGAAAGCCTAACAAGTAAAGAATATGTAATGGAATTAATCGAAGAAGATCTGGATGAACCACTTACATTTAAGCGATATCCAAAATCAGATATGTATTTGATTGCATTACGAAATAAAGTAAATAAAGAAATAGCAAGATTAAGTTCTGCTTCCTAAAAAATTAAAAATGTTGGAACATGAGTTGTCATCATGATTCCAACATTTTTTTTATCCTTTGAGTCCACTCATGGACATTCCTTCTTCAAATTTGGATTGTAAGAACAAATAGAAAATAAATGGAGGAAGGAACGTACAGGTTGCACAAGCCATTGTAAGTCCGATATCCGTATCGTATTGTGTCTGCATTGCTTTTAAAGCAAGTGGAAGTGTACGATAAGCATCATCAGTAGTGATAATGAGTGGCCATGTAAAGTTATTCCAGGCGCCAATAAATGTGAAAATTGCGACTGTCAGCATAGAAGATTTTACCAAAGGCAAAATGACAGTCCGTAAAATTTTACTGGTAGTAGCTCCATCTATTTTTGCAGATTCAACGAGTTCTTCTGGAATAGCCATAATAGCATTTCTCATAACAAATACACCAAAAGCAGTTGGCAGAGGTAAAATAAGAGCGCGGAACGTATTGACCCAGCCAAGACCACGTACGACTAAGTAAAGTGGAACAAGTATGGCACCCGATGGAACTAACATCGATAAAATCAGCAGAAAGAAAAGTTTATCATTTCCACGGAATTTTAGTTTCGCAAATGCAAAACCAGCAGTACAGCTTGTAAATAATGTAAGAAGCACACCGGATATTGCAACAAATACACTATTGAAAAAATAGCGTAGGAATGTTGAGTTTGTAAAAATATTTTTATAATGTTTTAAGGTGAGTTTTGATAAAGCAAAATCAAAATCATATGCATTCACAGTACTTTTTAATGACATGAGAATCATGTATAAAAAAGGAAGAATGCACAGTAAGATTGTGATGATTAGAAAAATATCAACTAGTAAACGAGATGTCTTTTTCATTTCATGTTCTCCTTTTTATATTTCTGAATTCTCGTGTTTAATAAAGCGTTGTTGGAATAATACGATGATTAAAACAATCAACATCAGTACATTGGAAACGGCCATAGCATATCCGGCTTTGTTTCCTTTGAAAGTGAGTTGATATGCGTACATACTTAATGTTGTAGTAGACATTGATGGACCGCCTCCGGTCATAGTATAGACCATATCAAACACTTGCATAGCACTTATCGTTGATAAAAAAATGTTCATGATAATAGTAGGTTTCAAAAGTGGTAATGTAATTTTGGTTAAACAATCCCATTTTGTAGCGCCGTCTACTTTGGCTGCCTCGTAAAAAGTATCCGAAATAGAGGTAAGAGAAGCAAGCGTGATTACCATATAATAGCCCATACCTTTCCATACAATGATAAAGGCGACGGCAATAAAAGCAGTTTTACTGCTGCCAAGAAGAAGTGTGGGATCAATTCCAAATACACCAAAGATTGCTTTTACTGCCGGATGTCCACCATTTAAAATTGTGTTCCAAACAGTACCGATAACAGCGCTGGAAGAAAGCACAGGAACGAAAAGGGCTGCCTTTGCAATTTTTCCAAGCACGGTATCTTTACGAGAAGAAATTAGTATTGCAAAAAGAGTAGAACTTACGATTTCAAATGGCACGATGATTGCAGCAATCTTTAAAGTATTGATAATGCAAAGATGTAATTTGGAGTCACGAAATAGTCTTTGATAATTAAATAATCCGTTAAATTGCGCCGGTGTGATGATATTATATTTTGTAAAACTAAAATATATTGCAAGAATCAATGACCCCGCTACAAAAGTAAGCAGGATCATTGCAATTGGTGCGATATAAAGATAAGGCGCAAGGACGGATAGTCCTTTCTTTTTTTTCATAAGTGCCTCGATTCTTTTTATTCGTTTTCCGCGTAGTACTCTTTTAACAAGTCGTTTGCATAGGATGCAGATTCATCTAATGCTGCCTTTACATCTTGTTTTCCTTCCATGACAGCCTGAATGTGAGCTGCGTAGTTTTCAAGAATTTCGCTTCCGCAAGGACCAGCCTGTAATGGACGCCATTTATCACGATCTTCTGTAACGATACGTTCCATTTTAGGATCTCCTACATATTCTTCGCTTGCTGTAAGAGGGGCACCTGGAGCTACTTTGTGATATTCTGTCATAAACTCAGGACCTGTAATGTATTTGATCAAATCAAGTGCAAGCTCAGGCTGTTTGGATGTAGACATTACAGAGAGACAGTCAGCAGCACCGAATGTACCATACTCTTTATGTTTCAAAGAAGTTACGTAGTCCCAGTTTTTAAGATTTGGGTAATCTTTTGCAAAGGTTGTTTCATTAGAAGCAGAGGAGCGAGTTACACCAAAAGCGGCTTTGCCTTCTGCAAATACTGTAGAGAATGCATCTTGACCAGAAAGTGACATTGCATTTTCTGGCATATATGGCTGTAAACTCTTGAAAAATTCTAAGGCTTCTACACCAGCTTTTCCATTGAAAGCTACTTCTTTCAGATCATCTGTGTAGATATCTCCGCCAGCCTGCCATAATAAGCTATACATATAAGAATTTAAAACATAAAGGTTACTCATACTTCCACTATTAAGACCTACAGCATATCCGTACTGATCAATCTTACCATCGCCATCTGTGTCTTTTGTAGCTTTTTCACAGATACGAGCAAAGTCTTCCCATGTCTCAGGAGCTTTTTCCCCGATAGAATCTAAAATATCCTGATTATAATAAAGGACGAATGGTACACCGGTTACGATAGGAACACCGTATAATCCACCCATCATTTCACCACGATCCAGGAAGAGATATTCTTTGTAATCTTCTTCTTCAACCATGTCGGATAAGTCTGTTACAAGTCCGGAAGAGATATAAGTAGGATACATTTCCACATACATATAACCGATATCAGGTGTTTCTCCACCTGCAACTCCTGTAGACCATCTTTCTTCATAAGAACCCCATGGAATGATTTCCATTTCTACAGTACAATTATTTTCTTTCTCCCATCCGGCAAGAAGCTTCTTAAAGTTTCCTTCTGTGTCTTCATCGAGAGGAGGTAGCCACATAGTAAGTGTAGTAGGCTCTCCTTCTTTTGGTTTGTCTGCTTCCTTGGCTTTGCTTCCACAGCCAGCTGCAAGTGTTGCAAGCATGGAAGTACAAAGCAACAAGCTTAAAAGTTTCTTTTTCATTAGTTTTTCCTCCTATAGAAATAAGTTTCACACTTTCTATTGTAGAAGTATTTTTAGACAAAGTAAAATTGATAAAAGCAATAAGAAATTACTACATATAGAAAAAATCTATAAATGAAAATAGGAAACGATTGATACTGTTTGAAAATCATGATAATCTTTAAGAGAAAGGCAGGGGGTAATTATGAGATTGGAAAAACATAATGCGGATGAAATGACTCCATTGGAACGTATCTATGCATACGAGCATGGCTTATCCTATGACAGAATACCGAGTGTACCATTTATAGGCAATGTCAGATGTAAAGTAGGGGGAATGACACCGGAAGAATATTGGGATTCTGCAGAAAATATGGTAAAAGCAGAACTGATGTCTTATCAGAGATTCGGCTTTGACAGATTAGGAATCGGACCGAATACAAGAGGGATATCAGATGCGTTAGCAGATCAGGTTCCGGATAAGAAACAAGGAAGTCTTGTTTTGGATGATTACAGTAAATTAGAATACTTAGAACCTGTAAATGCAAGAAATGATTTGGTAATTCAAAGATTTTTACAGGCAGCAGAGATGCTCCAAGAATCTGCAGGAGAGATTGTTCCTGTTGAGATAAGCATTGGAGGTCCCCTTACAATTGCATCATTTTTGCGAGAGATTGAGCTGCTTTTACGCGATTGTAGAAGAAATGGCGATAAAGTGCAGAAATTACTTCGCATTATTGTGGATTCCCAAAAGAGCTGTATTGATGCATTTGCACAATATGGCGTAGGAATTGCGATGGCAGATCCTGTGGCAAATCCGGCGCTGATCGGACCAAAATTATATGAGAAATTCGTTTTTCCTTATACAAAAGAATTGACAGACTATGCACTGGAGAGAACTGGAAAGAAAGTATCTCTTCATATGTGTGGGGCTACCTATAGTATTTGGAAGTATATCGAACAATATCAGTTAAATGAAATTAGCTTAGACAATATTGTGGATTTGGACAGGGCTGCGCGAGAATTAGGGAAAAAAGTACCAATTGCCGGTAATGTAGATCCTGTACAGAGCATGCTGAATGGTACAAAAGAAGAGATTTTTGCAGATGTTCAAAAATGCATAGAACTTGGAAGTTCTGCTGAGAAGGGATTTCATCTTACTACTGGTTGTGATATTCCGGACGGAACTTCACCTGAAAAAGTAGATTGGTTTATGGAAGCAGCTAGATTATACGGGAAGAAAAGATAAGCTTATATTTTATGAAAAGGGAATGGAATTTGGAGGAAATGAAAATGGCAAAGTCAAAAGAAGAATTATTAGAAAAACTGTCGGAATGTGTATTGGAGATGGAAGAGGAAGAGGTGGTCGACGTTGCTGAAGAATATATTGCAGCAGGTTATCCGGCATTTGACGGGATTATGGATGGTCTTGTAGATGGCATGAATAAAGCTTCGGATCTTTATGATGAAGAAGAGTATTTTGTAACAGATATTCTTCTTTGTTCGGATGCTATGTATGCTGGGTTGGAAGTGCTGCGTCCACACCTTCCTGAAAGTGCACAAAGCGGAGAAAAACCGAAGGCGGTAATTGGAGTTGTAGAGGGAGATACTCATGATATTGGAAAAAATCTGGTGAAGATCATGATGGATACAGCTGGATTTGAGATGTATGACTTAGGACGAGATGTTCCACCGGAAGCATTTGTAAAAAAAGCAATAGAAATCCAAGCACCGTTAATCTGTATTTCTACGCTAATGACAACTACAATGATTGGAATGAAAACGGTGATTGAGCAATTAAAGGAACAAGGGATTCGTGATCAAGTAAAAGTCATGGTTGGTGGAAGTCCGGTTTCACAGAAGTTTGCGAATGAAATAGGAGCGGACGGATATTCCGTGAATGCAGTGGAAGCTGTAAAACTGGCAAAAAGATTATTAGATCTTGCGTAAGTAATGGGAGGAAAATGTATGTTTACGGAAAAAGAACGTTTGGAACGCGCTTTGAGACAGGAAGAAGTGGATCGTCCGCCATGTATCTGTCCTGGGGGAATGATGAATATGATCACGACAGATCTCATGGATGCTTGTGGAGTTACATGGCCGGAAGCGCATACAGATGCACAGATGATGGCAGATTTGGCATTGGCAAGTTATCAACATGGTTGCTTTGAAAACGTAGGAGTTCCTTTTTGTATGACAATAGAAGCAGAAGAACTGGGTGCAAAAGTAACGTTAGGATCTAAGATTTTTGAACCACATGTAACGGAATATGCGGGAACATCTGTAACAGAATGGGAAAAATCATCTCCGATCAATTTGGAATGCGGGAGAGCAAAAGTAGTATTGGATGCAATCCGTATTTTAAAAGAAAAGAATTTAGATGTTCCGATCATTGGAAACTTAGTAGGACCGGTAAGTGTGGCCAGTTCTGTGATCGATCCAGTGGGATTTTATAAAGATTTGAGAAGACACAAAGAAGAAGCACATCAGTTTATGACTTTTGTGACAGAACAATTGATTGCCTTTGCAAATGCGATGATTGAAAACGGCGCAGATGTGATCGCAATTTCTGATCCAAGCGGAACGGGAGAGATTCTCGGACCAAAATTTTTTGAAGAGTATGCAGTAAAATATCTGAATATGCTTTTGGATGGAATCAAAGATCAAGAAAAAGGTACGATTGTACATATTTGTGGGCAGATGAGAAGCGTATATGAGCAGATTGATAAAGTGCATTCAGATGCGTTGAGCTTTGATGCGATCGTTCCATTGAAAGAAGCCAGAAAGAATCTTCAAGATCGAGTATTGATGGGAAATGTAAGTACATTCGCATTAGAGTTTGGAGATGAAGAAAGAGTTCAAAAGCTGACAAAATTTTGTGTGCAAAGCGGTTCTGATATCATTTCTCCAGCATGTGGACTGGGGACAAAGTCACCTCTTGCAAATATTCAGGCGATTTTAAAAACGTTAAAGATGGACGAAGAAGCATTTGAAAAAATGGAAACGATGGAAGAGTGGAAAGAAGAGGAGATGAAAAATGCCTAATATCAAAGTACAGCCTTCTGGTAACGTATATGAATATGAAGTAGGAAAAACTCTTTTAGAAGTTCTTTTAGAAGAAGGTATATTCGTAGATAATCCTTGTAATGGAAAAGGACTTTGTGGGAAGTGTAAAGTGCGAATTTTGGAAGGAGAATTATCGGAACCGGAAGATACCGAACGGAAGTTATTAAAGCAAGAGGAGATGGAAAATGGAGTCAGACTTTCCTGCCTTGTAAAACCGGAAACAGATTTGGAGATAGAGCTTATGCAGAAGGAAAGGAAGCATCAAGTGCTGACCGGAGGCTATATCCCTTCTTTTGCGTTCGATCAGGATATCCAAAAAATTGTGGTGGAAATTCAAAAACCAACTTTGGAAGATCAAACATCTTTTGAGGATCAGATTCTGCGTCAGATCCCGAAAGCAAGTCTAGAGCTGGGATGCCTCCAGATGAGGGAGTTTGTTCCGGGACAGGTGACGGTTGTACTCCATGGAAATCAAGTGATTCAAATAGAAGAGGGCAATACGACGGAAAAAATGTATGGGGTTGCGGTTGATATTGGAACAACGACAGTTGTCTGCACGTTGATTGATATGCTTACCGGCAAGGAACTTGCACATGCATCCATGATCAACGCACAGAAGCATTTTGGACTGGATGTGTTGACCCGTATTACTTATGAGTTAGAACATCCTGAAGATGGCGTAGAAAAATTGCAAAAGGCATTGGTAAATTCTATTAATGAGATGATAGAGGATATTTGTTGTCAGGCAGAAGTATCCAAAGAGTGGATTTATGAAATTGCTGTTGGAGCGAACTGTACAATGATGCATATGTTACTTGGGGTTCCTGCAACATCACTTGGAAGATCTCCGTATGCGCCTGTGTTTGTACGCGGAAAAGACATCAAGGCAAAAGAAATTGGATTATGTGCAGCAGAAGGTGCGCGACTGTATTGTTTGCCGTCGGTATCCGCTTATATTGGAGCCGACATTGTAGCAGGAGCTTATGTATGTCAGCTTCAAAAAGAATCTGGGAATGTGCTGTTTATAGATATAGGAACGAATGGAGAAATCGTATTATCCAGTCATGGCAGATTGCTTTGCTGTTCTTGTGCAGCAGGTCCGGCATTGGAAGGCATGAATATCAGTTCAGGGATGCGGGCAGCAGAAGGTGCTATTGAAGATGTGACGATCACAGAATCCGGAATAGAATGGAAAGTAATTGGAAATGAAAAGCCAATCGGCATTTGTGGAAGTGGGATTTTAGCAGTTGTAAAGGAATTGCTGAGAGTCGGTCTTGTCAGAAAAGAAGGAGCATTTATCAAGCTAAATAAATTAGAAGAATCGGATTATCGTTTTCACATGCTGCAGGAAAATGGGAAAAAAAGAGAATTTATTTTATCGGAAGAACAAAAACTCTTGATTACGCAAGGAGATATTCGGCAGGTACAACTTGCAAAAGGAGCCATTCTATCAGGATTTTTAGCGCTTCTTAAGAAAGCTGGAATCCAAATGGAAGATTTGGATAAAGTTATGATTGCGGGACAGTTTGGAGCACATCTTCCTGCGGATAGTTTGGTGGGAACCGGAATCATTCCAAAAGAAGTACAAGAAAAGCTTGTTTATGTAGGAAACTCTTCAAAGACAGGGGCCTATATGGCTCTGATGTCCGCAAAAGTAAAACGAGAAATGGAAGAACTGGCCGGACAGATGGATTATATGGAGTTAGGGGCAACAGAAAATTATGAACGCTTGTTTTCTGAATGTTTGATTTTCCCTAATGTGAAATAGAGTAGGAGTAAGAACTATGAGCAGCATTAAAGATTTTAAATGTACCTACGATAATGGTGTATTAGAGCATTCCAAAATCGTGGAAGAACTGGGTTTTACATTTCCTGATGTATATTTACATGCTGACAAGATGGCTGCGCTTTCCAAAAGGCAAAAAGAAAAACAAGGAAATTCAATCTGTGTTCTGCCTTTTTGCCATACCGTAGAAGGAGAAGCTATGGGAGGAATCATCACACTCGGCAATGAAGTTGCAGGACCCCGGGCAAAGGAATATCTTTATACAGATTATAAGGAGCTTGGGGAAATCAATGAAATTGATTTTACAAAAGGAAGAATTCAGGAAGTTCTTCAGGCCTGTCAGATTCTGCACGAACAAGGAGAACATGTGATGCTTGAAGTTTCAGGCCCCATTACAATTCTCAATGTGTTGATTGATATTAAACAAATTTTTAAAGGAATGCGTAAAGATTTCGAATTTATGAAATCTGTATTCCACAAAGTTGGCACGCAAATTTTGAGCTATATAAAAGAAGCAAAAAAATATGGGGTAGATTTCATCAGTTATGCAGACTCAGCTGGAGGAGTGAATATACTTGGCCCGAAGATGGCAGAGCAGATGGTAGAAGGCTTTACCTATGATTTTTTGAAAGAAGCACAGGAGTACTCAGATGAACATACACTTTTGATGCTTTGTCCGAAAACAACATTTGCGCTTCTTGGGACAGAGAAAGCAGAACTTGCAGATATAGATATACCAGCTGGAAGTACTTATGGGGAAGGGTGTATAGAAATACTTGGAAAAGCGAAAATGGTTGGAATACAATGTGCAAAAAATATGGGATTTTTGCTGAAATCAGGGATAATGAAAGAAGTTGTATTGAAATAGTGAAAAGGGAGCATCAGAAATGAGATATGCTCCCTTAGAAAGTTTTTAAAACTGGCTAAAATACAGATTTGCGTATTTCCCCTGTTTTTTTATTAATTCTTCATGAGTACCGACCTCTTTGATATCACCGTCCTCCATATAAAGGATCATATCTGCATCGCGGATAGTAGAAAGACGATGTGCAATTACAAAACTTGTTCTTCCTTTCATCAATTCTGCCATTGCTCGTTGAATTAACAGTTCCGTATGTGTATCAACATTACTTGTCGCCTCATCTAAAATCATAATTTCAGGATCAGAAGCCAGGGCTCTTGCAATCGTAAGCAATTGTCTTTCGCCCTGAGAAAGATTTTCTGCGCCTTTGCTTAGCATCATTTCATATCCGCCAGGCAATGTCTTGATAAAATTATGGGCACAGGCTGATTTTGCTGATGCAACAATCCTTTCCATAGGCATATCATCCTCGGCATATCCAATATTATCACGAATCGTGCCTTCGAAAAGCCAGGTGTCCTGTAATACCATTCCAAAACGATTTCTCAGTTCCTCACGAGTCATGTCAGATGTTTTGACACCATCAACTAGGATGGAACCGGAATTTACCTCATAAAATCGCATTAACAGATTGATCAAAGTTGTTTTCCCTGCACCGGTTGGACCGACAATGGCAACTTTCTGTCCAGGAAGTACATTTAAATGAATACGCTTCATCAAAAGGTGATCTGGGGAATACCCAAAACTAACATTTTCAAAAGATACAGATCCTTTGTTGGATTTCGGAACGATACAGTTTTCTTTATCTGCTATATCCTCCTCTGCATCTAATAATGCGAATATTCTATTTCCCGCAGCATTTGCAGCGCTAAAGCTGCCAACCATTCCTGCAATAGTAGAAAATGGTTCTGCAAAACGCCAAGTATATTCTAACATTGCCTGAACGTTACCAACGGTAATTTTCCCCACAATTGCCCAAAGACAGCCGATTGCTGCACACAGTACATATCCTAAATCGTTGACCAATGTTGTGATTGGTGAGATCGCACCTGCAGTTGTTTCTGCTTTTTGGGAACTGATTTTTAATTTTTCATTTAATTTTGAGAAGTGATTTTTTGCTCGTTCTTGATAATTAAAAGTTTGTACGACATCTTGTCCATTATATATTTCTTCGATATATCCATTTAGTTCTCCTAATAGTCCTTGCTGTTGCTGATAATACTTTTCGCTTGCTTTCATAACTCCGGCTGCACTGAAAAGCGAAAGTGGAACCATTACGATCGGAATGATCGATAGCGTAGGGCTGATGGCAATCATCATTAGTAAAACACCGATGGCGGTAGTGACCTGAGTAACAATAGAAGTTAAATTCTGGCTAAGTGTGTTGTTGATGGTATCTACGTCATTGGTAATGATGCTCAGAATATCACCATGGGTATGGGTATCGTAATAATTCAATTTGATTCTGTGCATTTTTTCGTCGATCTCCCGGCGAAGTGTTTGCATCACTTTAGCCGTAATTTTAGACATTATGAAACCTTGTAAAAAAGTAAATAGTTGTGATATGAAATATAAAGCAACTAAACTTACTAATAGGGAGAGAATGGTGTTCCAGTAAAATACACCATCTGTAACACTTGCAAATAAGGTGGTTGTCACTTTCCCAATCAAAAATGGAGCAAGAACCATAAATCCTGTGCTGATGATAGCTGATAGGATTACGAAAAGAAGTTTCAGGTGGTGCTCTTTTAGATAAGAGAATAATCTTTGAAAAGTTTTAAAGTTCCCCATACTATAAATTCTCCTTTCCTAATTGGATTTCGGCAATTTCTCTATATAAAGAACAGCTTTCTAATAATTCTTTGTGTGTGCCATTGCCTATAATCCTTCCATCATCAATCACTAGAATACGATCTGCGTTCAAGATCGAACTGATGCGTTGCGCTACAATAATCATAGTGACATCGCCAATACTTTCTTTCAGGTTTTGACGTAATTGACGATCTGTTTTCATATCTAAAGCTGAAAAACTATCATCAAAAACATAAATTTCCGGTTTCTTCATAATAGCACGGGCGATTGCCATTCGCTGGCGCTGACCACCGGACAAATTCGTTCCGCCCTGAGCGATTGGATCGAAAAATCCGGATTGCTTCTTTTCGATAAATTCATTTGCACAGGCTATTTTTGCTGCTTCTTTCCAATCTTTTTCATTTCCATTTTCATTTCCGAAGTTTAAGTTCTCTGCGATATTTCCGGAAAATAATTTGTTTTTCTGTGGCACATATCCAATCAAAGAACGCAGATCCTTTAAGGAATAATCTTTGATATTTACGCCATCAATCAAGATTTCCCCAAACAATGGGTCGTATAATCTTGGGATTAACTTTACAATGCTGGACTTTCCTCTTCCTGTACCACCGATAATTGCAGTAATTTCACCAGGCTTTGAAATAAAGTTGATATCTTTTAAAACTGGCTCATCTGCTCCCGGATAAGCAAATGTCACATTGCGGAATTCCACAGTGGAGCGCAAAGGTCTTTGTTCCAAAGGAAAGGAACCATCTACAATTGTGCTTTTGGTGTTCAATACTTCGGCAATGCGTTTGGCGCAGGCATAACTGGTAGGAAACATCATGATCACCATGGATAACATCATCACCGAAGTGAGAACCATACTAATGTATTGACTGTTGGCTACTAAAGAACCGACTTCCATGGCACCTAGTTCAACATAATAGGATCCGACTCCGAGCACTGCAGCAGTTGTGACACCGAAAATAACACTGATTGCCGGCATTAATATGCTTGTAATTCTTCCGGCGGTCATTGCGGTCATAGCATAATCTTCGTTAGAATTTTCAAATCGTTCGCATTCTGTTTTTTGTTTATTAAAAGCTCTGATGACACGCACGCCTTCTAAAGTTTCTAAAAATAAATGATTGATATGGTCGAGCTTGCGGCGCAGGCGTATCGAATAACGAGATGCAAAGATCATAATGATCGTCAGTACAATCAATAAAACAGGAATCGCAAATAGAAGTACGAAACTAACTTTTCCTCCTGTAGATGCTGAGAAAATCAATCCTGCAATTGCCATCATAGGAGCGAGAAGTCCTACGCGGAGCAACAATGTCAAAAAGTTTTGAACATTTGTGATGTCGGATGTGCTTCGGGTGATTAAGCTGGCTGTGCCAAACTGATCCAAGTCAGCTGCGGAAAAGCTTTGAACAGTAGAAAAAACTTTGTCTCGCAGCTGTGCGGCAAAACTGGTGGAAATACCGGAGGCAATTTTTACGGATCCAAAGCTGATAAGACAAGAAAAGACGGCAACCCCGGCCATAATTGCAGCGAACATCCAAATGGTTCTATTTTCTCCCGTGACCACTCCTAAGCTAATCATTTTTGATAGTAATGCGGGTAATAGCATTTGACCAAAAGCGGATAGTAGTATCAGAAAAAACAGCGCTACCAGTTGTTTGCTTTTGAATTTTACATGTTTTAAAATCGTTTTCATCTCAATTTCATTCTCCTTTCATAGTTCGATATTTTTCAAATCTGTATTTTTACTTTGTATCACACGAGGTAATATTCAACAGAATCTTTGTTGAATGGATTCTATGATCAACATGGCACATTGTAAAATGTACAGTAACTGTACAGTCAAGAGGGGAATTGTAAAAAATTAAAAATAGAAGTAGAATCAAAATAGTGTCTTGTATCAGGCAGGGAATAATGGCATAATACTAGCATAAATACGATATATAAACTGGATGACAAGGTTGTCTGTTTCTATACTGCGAGCGCAGTCAGAATTAATGAAAGGAAAAAGGATGAGCAGAGTAAGAATTATTAAGAAAAACGATGAATATACTTCGGAATATCAAGTTGGAGACATTTTTCAGATCACCGGGACATGGTATGGCGGGGTTCACATTGTAGGAAAATCAGGAATCCCGGTTTCGCTGGATCGGGAAGAATATATGGAACTCGATACAGAACCGGAGCCGGAAGAGGAGGAAACTGTGCGGAGGGATATCAGAGAGGGGGACCTTGTACAGCACTTTAAGCGGGAATGGGTATCAGAGCACACAGCAGAATATCTGTATAAGGTACTTGCGTTTGCCCAGCACACAGAGACGGGAGAGAAGCTGGTGATCTATCAGGCGATGTATCCGCCTTTTAAGATCTGCGCAAGACCCTATGGGATGTTTATGAGTGAGGTGGATCGGGAAAAATATCCCGAGGTGAAACAGAAGTATCGATTCGAAAAGGTAGAATTTAAGTAAAAAACAATGCAATAGAATGCGATATAAGAGGTTTTAATGATGGTAGGCATACAAGTCTTGCCTGAAACGATAAAATTGCTTATATCGCAAAATACGGCATTTGACAGCGTGGTGAAAATATACTTGGCAAAAAACATAGAAAATACGCCTTGGCAGAAAGAAACTCTTTGAAAAGAAAGTGGGAAAACTTTTTTGAAAGAAGAGAGAGTCTTTGCCGGGCGTTTTTTTGCGAAAATTTCGCACAGACATTATACAGGCATTATACAGATATTATTTTAAAGGCGCAGGCACTATCTGAAAGTCGATTTAAAAACCTGCCTGATCTGAAAGAAAACTTGTATTGCCGCTTTGCAAAATGGTCTGAAATTTGTTGCACAATGTTGCTGCTGAATTTGAAACGTCTATGAAGGTATAAAAGTAATCTGCTAAAAAGTATGTATGATGCAAATGGCATGTGACAGGTTTCTTTAGCCTTAGACAGATGAGGTGAAGTGTGGTATGATAAGTGCGTAAGATGAGGTGCTTTTTTGCTTTCTTAAAAAGTTAATGAAAGTAATAGGTTAGATTTTCTCACCATTGAAAAGAAGTAGAAAAGATGGAAATACCAATGATTACAGCGGTTTACATAGATGAATGAAAAGTGTTTGAAACAAAATACAGGAATACGATACCTGTTATTTTTTGTGCTAAATCAACTTAAAACATGCAAGATAAATAGAAACAATAAGTAACATTACATCTATGTTTATGAGAAAAATCAGAATTAGAAAAACAGAAAAAGCGCATATTATATTACAAAAAGAAAAGTTAAAAATATGTAAGATAATGCGTAAGAAAAGATGTAAGATAAAGGAGAGATTTTATGGGAAATTACAATCCGCCATATGAAATTACAGATAAAATAGTAATGCTGGTGGCATCGATTGCGGAGAAGTCCGGAAAGATTATGGAGTATTATAAAGTAGGGATGTCGGGAACAAACCGGGAAAGAAGAATTCGTGCAATCCACGCTTTTTTTAAGATGGAAGGGAATCAGCTTTCGGTTCCGGAGATCAAGGAGATTGTAGAGGGTCGGCCGGTATCGGTGAGTGAAAGAGTAATCCGGGAAGTTCAGAACATGTACGCAGTTTATGAATACATGCAGGAAGTGGAGACTTATAGTATTGCGGACTTTAAGAAGGCTCACGGAATTCTGACGAAGGATATTGCAAGCGAATCTGGAGAATTTCGCCAGACGGAAAAGGGTGTGTTTAATCACAATCAGTTTTTTATGGCACCGCCGGCGAGGTTTATTGAGGGGCAGATGCAGGAGCTTTTTGCATGGATGGAAAGTCAGAGGGAAAAAATCCATCCGCTGATTTTGTCTTCCATCTTCCATTATGAAGTCCTGTTTCTTCACCCATTTACGGACGGTAACAGCAGACTGGCACAGTTGTGGCAGACAGCGATTTTGGCAAAGTGGAGACCTTTCTTTTCCTATCTTCCGTTGGAAACCCAGATGGAGAGGGTGCAGGGAGGATATTATGAGGCAATTTCTATCTGCCAGATGGAGAGAAGCATTACGGGTTTTATTGAGTTTATGTTGGAACAGATTGAGATTGCACTGGATGAGATTAAAAAGGAACCGAAGGAACCGGTGGAAAGTCTTTCAAAATATGTAAAGAAACTCCTGGAAGCAATGGAAGAAGATATTCCTTATACAGCGAATGAAATTTTAGAGTTGCTTCACTTGAAATCCAAAGATGCTCTGAGAAAAAATTATCTGAATCCGGCGCTTGAGAGTGGGCAGATCCAAATGACGATCCCGAATGCGCCGAAGAGTAAAAATCAGAGATATGTAAAAAGTAGTTGTGAAAAGAAATAACCGTTGTCTGCCAGCGGTTGAGGGTGAAATAAGGATATGCTATAATTTACGCAGAAGCATGCAAAAAACAGCAAAACAGATAGAAAAGGAAGAAAACATGGACAAGCAAGAATTGAAAAAATTGATTGATACAGCAGCAGGAAGGATTCCGGCGGATCTTGTGATCAAAAACTGTAAAGTGGTAAATGTATTTTCGGGAGAAATTATCAGCGGAGACATTGCAGTCAGTGGGTCTAAGATTGCGGGAATTGGAGAATATGAAGGGCGAGAGGTTGTGGATGCAGAAGGCTCTTATGCGGTTCCGGGTCTGATTGACAGTCATATTCATATTGAATCTTCTTATGTTACACCGGAGGAGATCGGGCGGCTTTTAGTACCTCATGGAACGACAACAATCATTGCGGACCCACATGAGATTGTAAACGTCTGTGGGATCCGAGGGCTGGATTATATGATGGAGGCAGCGGAGAGGACTGCATTGGATATTCAGTATGTGGTTCCGTCCTGTGTTCCGGCGACGCCATTTGAGCATGCAGGCGCTGTGATCGGTGCAGCAGAGATGGAGGAGCCAATTCAGAGAGAGGGGATCCTGGGGCTTGGAGAATTTATGAATTTTCCGGGAGTCATTGGGGCAGACGATAGTGTCCTTGAGAAACTGCTTGTAGCAAAGCGGGCCGGAAAGGTGATCGATGGACATGGACCTGGAATCAGTGGCAAGGAGCTGAATGCTTATGCGGCGGCAAGGATTCTTGCAGATCATGAATGCTCTACGGTGGAAGAGATGAATGACAGACTGGCAAGAGGGATGTACATTTTACTCAGACAGGGATCTGCGTGTCATAATCTGAGGACGCTTCTTCGCGGGGTAACGGGACAGAACAGCAGACGATGTCTGCTATGCTCGGATGACCGCCAGCCAAAGACAATTCTGCAAGAGGGACATCTGGACAATCATTTGCGGATTTGTCGCGAAGAGGGAATAGATGCGATTACGGCAATCCGTATGGCAACATTAAATGCCGCAGAATGCTTTGGGCTGCGTGAAAAGGGAGCGATTGCACCTGGATATCAGGCGGATATTGTTCTAATGAAGGATCTGGAACAATTTGAGACGGAAAAAGTGTGGATTGGCGGGAAACTGACCGCAGAAGATGGAAGATATCTTCCGGAGACATCGTATGCAGATATTGCGCCAGTCAGAGGAAGTGTGATCGTCAAAGATTTTTCGGAAGAGAAATTAAAAATGCACTTGAAGTCGAACCGGGTAAATGTCATTGAGATACAGCCAGGCGGTGTTGTCACAAAGAAGACAGTTGAGGAGATCAAAGTAGATGAAAACGGAGAATTTATCCGGGATCCTCAAAAAGATCTCGTGAAGATTGCGGTTGTGGAGAGACATCAGGGAACTGGAAACGTCGCATGTGGATTTTTAAAAGGATACGGGATCAAAGCAGGAGCGGTGGCGCTTTCCGTGGCTCATGATTCACATAACATTATTGCAGTCGGTGTCAGTGATGAGGAGATTACATTTGCGGTAGAAAGTCTGATCAAACAGGAAGGTGGCATTGTCCTTGTAAAAGAAGGGAAAATCATCGAAGAAATGCCTATGCCGATCGCAGGACTGATGAGTGACAGAAGTGGGGAATGGGTGGACCAGAAACTGACAGAGATTCATGAGAAAGCTTATACAGAACTTGGAATCTGTGGGGAAGTGGAGCCGGTCATGACACTTTGCTTTATGTCGCTTGCAGTGATCCCGGAGCTCAAACTGACAGATATGGGATTGTTTGATGTGACAACATTCCAGTTTATTTCGGTAGAGGCAGAATAGAGAAGTCTGAGAGTTTAAGACCGAAAAGAAGACCATTTTTTTGGAAAAATGAAAGGCAGGTACAATGTCTGAGCTTTTTGGAAAGAATTTGAAGTTTACTATAGTTTATGGTATACTTACCCAGATATGGGGTTAGATAGAAACCCTCATAGGATAGCAATAGATTAGAGGTTTTAGAAGAAAACAGAGTGATGATGAAAAAAGGAAATTTGGAAGAAAGGATGGATTATGGGAAAAAGAGAAATGCCCGCAAAAGAGCATAGAACACAAAGAAGGCCTCAGGACAGCAGGAAATCTCAAGATAACAGAAGACCTCGGGACAGCAGGCGGATGCAAGATAGTAGAAAACCACAGGGAAATAGAAGACCGGAAAAAAGCCGGGAGGAGCTGGAGGAAGTTTACTATAATCCGGCAAAATCCATGGCAGGAGATAGAAGAGGATCAGGAACTAACAAAAAATCATCGGGAAACCGGAAAGAAACTGTAAGAAAAGGTAAGAAAAAGGATGTGCTTGGCTTGATTCTGGCAGGACTGCAGGGACTGGTCTCAGTAGTATTTATGGTCATGTTATTTATTCTAGATATGCTGCCGATAGAATATCTCGGAATCATTGCTGTGATATTACTGCTTCTTTTTGGAATTACGCTAGCAACCCAGCTCCGGAAGAAGGGAAGGCATATCGGAGGAAAGATCTTTAGCTTTTTCATTATGATTCTACTGTTATTTGCGACATATTATATAGGAAAGGCAAATGGAGCACTGGGTAAAATCTCAGGTGGTTCTTATAAAGTAGATAATATGGTAGTTGCAGTGCTGGCAGACGACGGAGCAGACAAGATTGAAGATGCGGCATCGTATACCTTTGGTGTTCAGTATGCGATGAGTGGAGACGATGTCCGATCAGCAGTTGCAGATATCAATGAAAAACTGGGAACAGAGATCCAGACCGTGGAGTATCGAAGTTTAAGTGAGCAGGCGCAGGCACTGCACGATGGACAGGTACAGGCGATTATTTATAATGAAGGATATACCGGAATTTTGGAAGAAGCATTTGAAAATTATTCAAAGAACGTGAAGGTCATTTATCAGCACAGTATCAAAAAAGAACTGGACAATACAGCAGCTCAGGTAGAGGTGAAGAAAGATACTTTCAGTGTATTTATCAGTGGAATTGATGTTTTTGGACCAATTGAGACAAACAGTCGAAGCGATGTGAATATTGTTGCGACAATCAATCCGACGACACATCAGATTCTTTTGACGACAACACCGCGTGATTACTATGTGGAGATACCGGGAATCAGTGGTGGACAGAAAGATAAGCTTACACATGCAGGAATCTACGGAGTAGATGCTTCTATGAGAACGTTATCACAGCTTTATGATACAGAGATTCCGTTCTATGCGCGTGTAAACTTTACGTCCCTGATTGAGATCGTAGATCAGCTTGGCGGGGTTGACGTAGAGTCCGAGTTTGCATTTACAACCAGTGAAGATTCTGGACTTGTCATGGATGTTGCTCAGGGAACAAACCATTTTAACGGGCAGCAGGCGCTGGCATTTTCGCGGGAAAGACAGAATATCGAAGGCGGAGACAATCAGAGGGGAAAAAATCAGCAGGCAGTGATCACAGGTCTGATCAAAAAGATGATCTCACCGGCGATGCTGGTCAATGCCAACGGTATTATCAACAGTGTCAGTGGAAATGTAGAGACGAATATGTCTCAGGATCAGATTCAGGATTTGATCAAAGATCAGCTCGCCCAGGGAAAAGCATGGAATATTTATTCTGTGGCTGCTGCAGGAACAGGAGATGAGCAGGTCTGCTTCTCTTATGGCGGAGGAGCACTTTATGTGATGCAGCCGGATCAGGCATCGGTTGATACGATTCGATCACTGATCGACCGTGTAGAAAATGGGGAGACATTGGAAGGCTCCGAGATTGCACAATAGAGAAAAGAGTGAGATAAGGGCAAATGAGAGAGTTTTTAAAAAAATGGGATTTATCGGCAATCTACCAGATTGCATTAGTGATTTTAGATGTATGTTTTATTAACCTGTGTTCCGTTGCGGCATTGCTTGTCCGCTTCGAACTGTCAGCAGTTCCGGTGGAATATTGGGAGTCGGTTCGAAGTATGATGATTCCCAATACGATCGTGACAATCGGGATTTTTACCGTATGCAGGCTTTATCGAAGTCTTTGGAGATTTGCAAGTGCGAAAGAGCTCCTCTATATTGGAGAGGCATGTATAGGTTCCTTTCTTTTTAATGCGGCAGCCTATTTTCTGACTTACAAAGAAATCTACAGAAGTTACTTTGTGATTTACACTATTGGTCTGTTCTTATGCACTTGTATTGGCAGATTTTCCTATCGATTTGTCAGAATGATCTATCGAAGCAGTGTTCATAGTGAGAACGTGCGGCGCACGATGATCGTCGGTGCGGGAGAGGCGTGCAATGTTGTGATGAAGGAACTTGAAATGAGTAAACAGCTCGATGCAAAGATCTGCTGTATCATCGATGACGATCCGAGAAAAGCCGGAACTTATATCCACGGTGTAAAAGTAGTGGGTGGCAGAGATAAAATTCTGGAAAATGTAGAAAAATATAAGATTAATGAGATTATTTTGGCAATGCCAAGTGCCAAAAAGAAAGAGATCCAGGCGATCCTTGGAATTTGTAAGAATACCGATGCAGATCTGAAGATTCTTCCTGGGGTATATCAGCTTGTGAATGGGGATGTCAGCGTTCAGAAGCTTCGCAATGTGGAGATTGAAGACTTGCTTGGCAGAGAACCGATCGATATCAAGACAGAGACCATAGAAAGATATGTGTATGATAAAGTTGTCCTTGTCACTGGAGGAGGCGGAAGCATCGGAAGTGAACTGTGCCGTCAGATTGCAGCAAATGGAGTAAAGAGACTGATCATTTTTGATATCTATGAAAATAATGCATACGATATCCAACAGGAACTGAAGCATAAATACCCTGATCTGGATCTGGTTGTTTTGATTGGTTCTGTGCGAAACAGTAGAAAAATCAACAGTGTTTTTGCAAAATACAGACCGGATATTGTCTATCATGCAGCTGCACATAAGCATGTACCGCTGATGGAAGACAGTCCGAACGAGGCGATTAAAAACAATGTATTTGGAACATATAAGACTGCACTTGCGGCAGATAGGTACGGAGTTGAGAAGTTTGTTCTGATCTCCACAGATAAGGCAGTCAATCCGACAAATATCATGGGAGCTTCTAAAAGGATGTGTGAGATGATCATACAGACCTTCAGCCACAGATGCAAGACGGAATATGTGGCAGTACGTTTTGGAAACGTGCTTGGAAGCAATGGAAGTGTCATCCCACTTTTCAAAAAGCAGATTGCAGCAGGCGGACCGGTAACGATTACGCATCCGGATATTATCAGATATTTTATGACAATTCCGGAGGCGGTATCTCTTGTGCTCCAGGCTGGAGCAAGTGCAAAGGGAGGAGAGATCTTTGTGCTGGATATGGGAGAGCCGGTGAAAATTCTGGATCTGGCAAAAAATCTGATTCGTTTATCCGGATACACGGTAGGAGAAGATATCGAGATTAAATTTACAGGACTTAGACCTGGAGAAAAGCTTTATGAAGAATTATTGATGAGCGAGGAAGGTCTGCAAAGTACTGCGAATGAGTTGATTCATATTGGAAAACCGATTGATTTTGATGAAGATCAATTTCTGAAAGACCTGGAAGACTTGTACCGGGCAGCTTACGCAGAAGAAGAGGGAATGAAAGAGATTGTCCACAAAATCGTTCCAACCTATCATATCAGACAGGAAGATGTGGAGAGAGACAGGAAGATCGCGAGTGAATTGATGAAAGATTTTTCAGATACGCGCTCAACACTTCCGAGTGAATTTTTAAATAGAGAACATGGAGAGAGGTAAGTATGAGAGTAGAATTTTCGCCCCCGGATATTACAGAGGAAGAAATTGCAGAGGTGATCGATACTTTAAAAAGTGGATGGATTACAACAGGACCGAAGACAAAAAAGTTTGAGCAGGAAATCGCACAGTTTTGTGGAACGACTAAAGCGGCATGTTTAAGTTCTGCAACAACCTGTATGGAGATGACATTGCGGGCGATGGGAATCGGACCGGGAGATGAGGTGATCACCTCAGCATATACATTTACAGCGACCTGTAGCGTCATCTGCCATGTGGGGGCAACCCCTGTGCTGGTAGATACGATGCCGGATTCCATCGATATGGATCCGGAGAAAGTACGGGAAGCTATCACAGAGAAGACGAAGGCAATTCTTACGATTGATCTTGCAGGGATTATTTATCCGTATTATGACAGACTGTTTGAAATTGTAGAAGAGAAGAAAGGATTGTTTCAGCCGTCATCCGAAAGACAGGAGAAGCTGGGAAGAATCTTGATTCTTGCAGATGCAGCACATGCTTTCGGCGCAGAGCGTGAAGGGAAAAAGTGTGGACAGATTGCAGATATTACCTGTTTTTCATTTCATGCAGTGAAAAATCTTACAACTGCGGAGGGAGGCGCTGTGACATGGAAGTCTTTGACGCCTGAAGAAGATGAAGCGTTATACAAAGAGTATATGTTGCTGACACTGCATGGGCAATCAAAAGATGCTTTGGCGAAGATGAAAGCAGGGGGATGGGAATACGACATTGTTGCACCGTACTATAAAGCGAATATGACAGATATTACGGCGTCTATCGGACTTGCGCAGATGAAGCGTTATGCGAAAATATTACAGAGAAGAAGGCAGTTGATCGAGAGATACGATGAGGCTTTTCGTCCATATCAAGTGCAGGTGCTTAACCACTATGGAGAAGGAAGCCAGTCAAATGGACATCTGTATCTTGTGCGGCTGAATGGCAAACAGAGGGAAGAATGCAATCAGATCATCCAGGAACTGGCAAAAGCAGAAATTGCGGCAAATGTACATTACAAACCACTTCCGCTTTTGACCGCATACAAAAATATGGGATTTGCCATCGAGGATTTTCCAAATGCTTACAGAATGTACGAAAATGAAATTTCACTTCCGCTGCATTCTTGTCTGACAGATGAACAGCAGCAATATGTAATAGATACTTTTCAGAGGTTATTGAGGGAACACGGATTATGCTAAAGAGTTGGTCGGAATTACCAGAAAAGATGAGAAATGATGAGGTAAAGAAATATTATAAAATTTTGAGCAAGAAAAAGTCTGCCCTGCGCATCAAGCGCATAGCAGATGTGTTTCTTGCTTTTATTTTTATGATTTTATTGTCCCCAGTCATGATTTTTATTGCATGTTGGATCAAAATAGACAGCAAAGGACCGGTATTCTACCGCCAGGAAAGAATCACCAGTTATGGCAAACCATATCGTATTTTTAAGTTTCGTACAATGGTGACAGGAGCCGATAAAAAAGGACCTCTTGTCACGGAAAAGAGTGACAGCAGAATCACAAAGGTCGGACAGAAACTGCGCAAACTGCGCTTGGATGAGCTTCCACAGTTGTTTAACATTTTGACAGGGGATATGACTTTTGTAGGGACAAGACCGGAAGTGAAAAAATATGTGGACTGCTATACGGATGAGATGCAGGCGACGCTTCTTCTTCCGGCAGGAATCACATCGAATACGAGTATTGAATATAAAGATGAAGATGAAATCATTGATGCCTATCGGGCAAAAGGAATCACAGATGTAGATGAGATTTATCTCAACTATATTCTTCCGGAAAAGATGAAATACAATTTGAAGTACATAGAGACATTTGGATTTTTCAGTGATATGAAGATTATGCTGCGGACAGCAATGGCAGTAATAAAATAAAGTTTATTGGAGCAGAAATATGAAGAAAATTGCAGTGATTACAATGGGAGTGAAGCTGAACAATGAGAAGGGATACACGAGGTTTAAGTTTTTATCAGAGTTCCTTGTGGATGCCGGATATGAGGTCGATCTGATTACGACAACGTTTCAGCATTGGGAAAAGGCACAGAGAAATATTTCCGAAATACAGAAAACAAAATATAAATTTCATTTAAAATTTATCTATGAACCGGGATATAAGAAAAACATTGATCTTAAAAGGGTGTACAGTCACAGAGTTGCGGCAAAGAATCTGACAGCACTTTTAGAGAAGGAAGGAGACTACGACCTGATCTACTGTGAGATTCCTCCAAACGATGTGGCGCTTGCTGCGGCATCTTATGCAAAGAAAAAAGGAATTCCATTTGTGCCGGATGTCAATGATCTTTGGCCGGAAGCGATGCGTATGGTATTGGATATTCCGGTTGTGAGCAGCATGATCTTTCATCCGCTGCAGAGAGATGCGGAGAAAGTATATTCGCTTGTATCGGGAATCGTGGGAACTTCTGATGAATACCGGGATCGCCCGTTAAAAAACCAGAAGCTGGATGTTCCAAAAGTGACCGTTTATGTCGGGAATGAAATCAAAGAGTTTGATGCAGGTGTGGAAAAATACAGTCCGGAGATCGAAAAAGAAGAGGACGAATTCTGGGTGACTTATGCGGGAACGATCGGAACAAGTTATGATATCCGGACACTTGTTCTGACCGGAGAAGAACTGATCCGAAGAAGAAGGCTGAATATCAAGATCAAAATTCTAGGCGGAGGCCCGCTGAAAGAAGAATTGGAGCAGCTGGCTAAAGAGCATCACTGCAAAAATGTAGAGTTTGTCGGCTATATGCCATACGAAAAGATGGCGGCATATCTTGCAAAGTCAGACATTGTTGTCAATTCGTTTGTAAAGAAAGCACCACAGAGTATCGTCACAAAAATCGGGGATTACCTTGCTTCCGGACATCCGATGATCAATACTTGCATGAGTCCGGAGTTCCGAAAAAAAGTAGAGACAGATGGATTTGGAGTCAATATTATGCCGGAAGATGAAGAAGTTCTGGCAGATGCGATCGAGAGGCTCTACGAGAATGAAAAAATGCGGGAAGAGATGGGAAAACAGGCAAGAAAGATTGCCGAAGAGCAGTTTGACAGACCAGAGTCTTATAAGAAGATTGTAGAGTTAATTAGGGAGTTGACAGAGAAGTAAGTATGAAACCATTTTTTAGTATTGTAATGCCGGTGTATAATGTGGGAAAATATATTGAAAAGGCAATAGAAAGTGTACAGAGTCAGACGTTCACAGAATGGGAACTAATTGTTGTAAATGATTGTACTGAAGATGACAGTGTGGTAAAAGCTCAGAGACTGGCAGAGGTGGATGAACGAATCAGACTGATTCATCATCAAACGAATAAAGGGTTAAGCGCAGCAAGAAACACAGGAGAAAGAGAAGCATCAGGACAGTATATATGGTTTATGGATCCAGATGATTATGTAGAGGAAGATTTGCTGCAAAAGGTTTATGAGTCGTTGAAAAAAAATAAGGCAAAGCTGGTAGTGTTTGGACTCGTGGAAGAGTATTTTGACGAGAATGGGCAGTTTAGCTATAGTCATGAAATAGTGCCTAGAGAAGTTTTGTGTGATAACAAAAGTGAACTGCGTAAGGAAATTATTTATTTAGAGCAGGCAACATTGTATGGATATGCATGGAATAAAATTTATCAGCTTGATTACCTTAGGAGTTTAAACCTGCATTATGAAAATGTAAAATTAATAGAAGATATTCTTTTTAATATCAAATATTGTATGGACATTGACAGCATGAATATGCTTGCCATTCCTGCGTATCATTATCAGAAAAGACTCGATAACAGTTTGACAAATAAGTTTGTGCCGGACTACTATGTGCTGCACAAGAAGCGAATTCAGCTTTTATTTGAACAATATCAATATTGGAATATGTGTACAGATCAAGTGAAATGTATTCTTGGGAGTCTGTATGGAAGATACATCTTTTCTGCACTGCAAAGAAATTGCGATGTAAAATCTAGTATGAGTGGAAAAGACAGAAGACAATGGTGCAGAGAAGTGTTTAAAAGTGAATTATTTCAAGAACTGATACCACATGGAAGAGCAAAAGATGGGAGAGCGCTTCAAATCTTATTATTTGTACTTAGAAGAAAAAATGTGATGGCTTGTACGGCACTTGGACGGATTATTTATACTATAAAAAGTAAAAATCCAATGGCGTATTCAAAGTTACGATCGGAGAGATAAGAAAATGAGTAAGATTAAAGAAAACTATATGAAAGTGATAGAATTGTTTTTTAAAATCAGCTATTTATTCTTGGTTTTAGGAACATTTAACAGCTACATATACAGTTCCCCGATACAGTCTGTTTTAGTAAAGATGGCATTGTTGACGGGGGGGCTCCTAATTTTATTCAGGATGATCCAGTTTAAAAGATACAGAAAAGTACCATGTATGATTTTGATGCTGTTGTTCTGTGGCAGTATGATGTTTTCAGCTATAATGAATCGAAAATATGGTATAATAGGAGATTTGAAATGGATTATATGGACGGGATTACAATTTTTTGGATTGTATCTCTGTGATGTAGAAAGAGATCATTCCCAATACAAAAGGGAGTTTGCTATTATAGCTAATATGATGATCTTGTATGCATGTATCTGTTCCGTAGTCAGTTTGGGAATGCTGATTACAAAAAGCACTATTATATGGGATACAAAAGAAGGAGAAAGAATGATTTCTGGATTTGTATGGGGAAGATTGTGGGGAGTATACACAGATCCTAACTATGCAGCAGTTTTTACTGTTGTTGTGATATTGTTATTAATTCTCTTTTTGGTGCGGTCTAAGCATGTATGGATGAAAATAGTATATTTTTTGTGCATAGGTGTGAACTTTTTATTTCTTGTTTTTACGGATTCAAGGACAGGAGAAATTGCACTTTTATGTAGCGGTGGGTTTTGTATATTTATGATTTGCATTCGTAAAGGGTTTTCAAAAAAGAAAACTGTGAGTACAGGAATCTCTGTGATAGCATGTTTACTTTTGGGAATAGTACTGGCTGGAAGTATATATGTAGTAAAAACACAATATAACCAGAAATTAAGTCCGATGCTTGCAGAAATATTTTCGAAAGAAAAAGAAGATATAAAAATAAACCGTTCTGAAAAACAAAATCAAGCAGAGCAGAACACAGGACAAAATGTGAAAAAGCAAAATATAGAGAAAAGTGTGAGACAACAGAATATAGAAGAAGATGTCAGCAGCGGAAGGTTTGCCATATGGGAAAGTGGTCTTGAAGTGTGGAAAACAGCACCTGTCTATGGGACTGGATATACAACATTCATTCCATATACGAAAGAAATTTTGCCGGATACTTATGTGGTAAATAATCCTCAGGGCGATTATGTGAGTCTTCATAATGCGTTTTTGAATACGCTAGTGTATCAGGGAATAATTGGTTTTGTAATTTTCATTATGATTGGGCTGAGGATAGTCATGTATATCTGGAAACCGATATTACAAGCTGAGATATCGGAATATTGTGATATGATTTTTGTTCTGGCATGTATTGGGGCAGTTGTTGTGTCAATGTTCTTTTTACTGGAGGGGACGTATACAAATTCTCCAGGAAGTTTTGTTTTATGGACATTCAGCGGATATCTGATGCATTATGCTTGCAGAATAAGAAAGGAGAACTGATGAAAAAAGTATTGGTAGGTTTTTTTATGGATGGAAAGTCAGGAGGGATTGATCAGTATTTATTATATTTTTTAAGAAGTGTTTCGAGTGACTGTATTCAAATTGATTTTCTGACAAATAAAATAGACCCCGAACTTCAGAGCATTCTTTCAGGTTATGGATCTAGAATATTCGAGATTGCAAATTTGAAGCATCCTGTCAGACAATATCATCAGGTGAGGAGACTCATAAAGGAAGAACAATATGAGGTAGTATACTTGAATATATCAACTGCGATTGATTGCGTGGCTGCAATAGCAGCTAAGAAAGAAAAAGTTGAGAAGAGGCTTTTACACAGCCATTCTAGTGGAAATGACTGTGTAAATCCAATAAAGAGATATTGCTTTAATTTATTACATTATTTGTGCAGATGCTTTTTATTTCAGACAGGAACACATTTTTATGGATGTTCAAAAAAAGCTGGATTATGGATGTTTCCTAAAAAAATTGTAAACTCTAAGCGATTTGAGGTTATTTATAATGCAATTGATCAAGAAAAATTTCGTTATGATCAGGGAATTCGTGAAGAAGTGCGAAAAGATTTGGGATTAACTGATGCAATTGTAATTGGGCATGCTGGAAATTTTTGTTATCAAAAAAATCATAAATTTTTAATAAAGGTATTTAAAGAAGTTTTAAAGAAAAAACGGAATGCAAAATTGCTGCTTGCGGGGGATGGAATTTTATTTGAAAAAATTAAAAAAATGTCGGAAGGAGAAGGGGTCAAGGACTCTATTATCTTTTTGGGAAGAAGAAAGGATATTAACCGTTTTTTTCAAGGGATGGATGTATTTGTACTGCCGTCAAATTTTGAAGGTTTAGGAATGGTGGGAATAGAAGCACAGTGTTCTGGTCTCCCATGCATATTGAGTGATTGTGTTCCAAAAGAAGTGATTATATCGGATGCATGTCAATTTATCTCCCTGAAAGAAAGTCCTCAAGTATGGGCTGAAGCTATTATAAAGGCAGCAGAAGGAAAAAGGGGCGAAATTAAATTTTTGCAGGCAGTGGAGAACTATGATTTGTATTCAATGAAAGAACAGCTGGGAAGAATTATATAGGATAAAAAGTCTGTGAGAAGAAGATAAAGGAGCGTATATTATGCCAGTGGTAAGTATTATTGTACCTATATATAATGTAGAAAAATATTTGGAAAAGTGTATACACAGTATTCTGAATCAGACATATAAGAATTTAGAAATTATTCTTGTTGATGACGGATCACCGGATCGATGCGGAGAAATCTGTGATCAGTATGCCAAAAAGGACGGTCGGATTATTGTTTTACATCAGAAAAACAGAGGTCTTGGCGCTGCAAGAAATGCCGGAATTGCAAGAGCTTCCGGAAAATATTTGCTTTTTATTGATTCGGATGACTATGTTGATGCAGAACTGGCAGAAAAAACAGTTAAATTGGCAGAAGATGAAAATGCGGATATCGTAATTTTTGATTATCTTGCTGTGGAAGCAGAAACCGGGAGAGAGGATCTGAAAGGGTTTAAGCTGAGAAAAAATGAAATCTTTTCATTGCGTGAGCAACCGGAGGCGCTTCTCATTACTCCATCAGCATGTAATAAGTTATATCGCAGAGATTTATTTTTAAAAACAGGTATGTCTTATCCGGAGGGGAGATATTATGAGGACTTAGGGACTACTCCGAAACTGTTTTTGCAGGCAGAGCGAATGGTTTATCTTGACAGTGCTCCATTATATTATTATATACTCAGGAATGGATCAATTATGCATAGTAAAAATTTTGAAAAGAATTTTCAAGATAAAACGTTTGTTTTTGAAGATATCCTGAGATATTTTGAGGAATGCCATCAGAGAGAAATGTATGAAAAGGAACTGGAATATCTTGCATTTGAGAATCTGTATTTTTTTTCTTCAAAAGAGATTATTCTCGCAGATAAAAATAGTTTATATTTAGAAAAGTTTAAAGATTATGTAGAGAAATATTTTCCAGAAATGATGGAAAATGTATATATTAAAAAATATTTTTCAAAGAAAGACAAGCTTTTTCTCTGGTTAATGAAAAGAAAGTATTATAATGCAATGAATGTATTATCAAAAATAAGAAAGACAGTGGATACAATTAAGAAAGGATAAATCATGGAGGAGAAAATGACAAAGTTATTGACGATAGTTGTCCCATCCTATAATGTAGAAAAATATCTGCGTCAGACGATAGAATCATTTTTGGATGAAAGAGTCATCGAAAGAATTGAAGTGCTTATTGTCGACGATGGGTCGCAGGATGAAACTGCAAAAATTGCGATGGAATATCGGACAAAGTTTCCAAACAGCATACGGTTAATTTCGAAAGAAAATGGAGGTCATGGTTCAACGATTAATCGAGGGATTCAGGAAGCTTCTGGTAAGTATTTTAAAGTAGTAGACGGAGATGACTGGGTAAATACAGAAGATTTTGTGAAATTAGTAGAAAAATTAAAAAATTGTAACTCTGATTATGTTGTTACAAACTATTATGAAGTGAATGATAATACCGGTGAACTGACTCCTAAAAGTTATCCGGCGCTAAGGCGGGAAGGCGAACAGAAATTTGAAGAAATAGCCCATAGAGTGCAAATGGGAATGCATTCTCTGACAATCAAAACAAAACTTCTGAAAGAAAACAAAATACAGTTGGATGAGCATTGCTTTTATGTTGATGTAGAATATATACTATTTCCAGTTCCATATGTACATACGGTAGAATATTTTGAACTTTTTGTCTATATGTACCGACTAGCACAGGCGACACAGAGTGTCAGTATGAGCGGATATCAGAAGCATATGCAGAATCATATCGATGTGATCATGCATTTAACTGATTTTCTGGAAGCTTACCGGGGAAAAGTCGGGGATACAGAAAAAACAGAATATATAGGAAAAAGAATTGCACAGATGATCGGAGATCAGATTACAATTTTCCTGAGTTTTTCTCCGAAGAACAAGGAGATAAAGGAAAAATTTATTGCGTTTGATGAGGAACTTAAGAAAAAGAGCAGATATATCTATGAACTTTCAGGGAGAGAAAGTGGTATTTTGAGAGTTTTGAGGAAAAGTAGATTTAAAGGATATTACCTGATTGTAGAAGCGGGAAGAATTAAACACGGAATGAGAGATAACTAGAATCATGAAAGAAAGATCAGTGAAATTTAATTTTATAATGAACTTTATCTTTTCGGTGTCACAGTTTCTCTTTCCGATGATTACATTTCCCTATGTATCAAGAGTATTGAGGCCTGAGGGAAATGGAAGTATTGCATTTGCAACTTCGGTTATTTCTTATTTTACTATGATTGCAATGCTGGGTATTCCTACTTATGGGATACGCGCGTGTGCACAGGTGAGGGATGACAAAGAGAAATTATCAAGAACAGTACATGAATTGTTGGCAATTAATTTTGTAATGTCACTTGTATGCTATATAGCTTTTGGAATTTCGATGTTTACTGTTGAGCGGTTTCAGCGCGATAAACTTCTGCTTATTATCAGTAGTGCAGCAATTTTACTCAATGTAATCGGAGTAAGCTGGTTATACGCAGCACTGGAACAATATGCGTATATTACAGTGGTGGCAATTTTGTTTAAAGTAATTGCAATCGGAATGATGTTTATGTTTGTGCATACTAAAGACGATTATATCATATATGGTGCAATCACTATGTTTGCTTCAGGAGGTTCATATATATTGAACTTTTTGCGTCTACGTAAATTTATCTATCTTAGACCTTTGGGAAATTATGAGTTTAGAAAACACTTAAAACCTATTTTAGTTTTTTTTGCAATGTCTGTGGCAACATCGGTTTATGCAAATTTAGATAAAGTCATGCTTGGTTTTCTGAAAACAGATGCTGATACAGGATATTATGATGCGGCTGTAAAGACAAAAAATATATTAGTAAGTCTTGTAACCTCTCTGGGAACAGTATTACTTCCGCGTTTATCATTTTATATTGAAACAGGAAAAGTGGAAGAATTTAAAAAAATGATTTCAAAAGCACTTCATTTTGTGCTTTTGATTTCTCTGCCAGTAAGCATTTATTTTATTTTTTTCGCAAAAGAGAGTATATTGCTGCTGTCTGGAGAGGCGTATATGGGTGCGGTTATGCCTATGTGTATTATTACACCAACAGTTATTTTAATAGGTATTACCAATGTATTGGGAATACAAGTATTAGTTCCTACCGGAAGGGAGGATAAGGTGCTCAAATCAGTAGCAGCAGGTGCGGTTACTGATTTGGTATTAAACTTAATATATATACCACGATATGCGGCTTCTGGAGCAGCGATGGGAACATTAATTGCAGAAGCTGTGGTATTGGTTGTACAAGTATGTTATCTGTCAAAATTGTTGAATGAAATCAAAAAAGAAATACATGGAGGAAAAATAGCAGGAGCGGCTGTGACAGCTACGCTTGTCATATTGATACTAAAAGATAAGCTTTTATTTGAATCTCCATTCTATATATTGGTAATATCATCATTTATTTTCTTTGGAGTGTATGCAGGAATGCTTCTGATTCTGAAGGAAGAACTGGCAGTAGAAGTGCTTAAAATGATTACAAAAAAGATAAAACAATAAGGTGAATAGAATATGAGTTTTACAACGCAGATTTTTTTATTTATTTTTTTCCCCGTTTGTCTCCTGTGTTATTATATTGCGGTGATAATGGAGAAAAATAGATATGTTCAATGGATGACTAAGAAGCTGAGAATCAAGGATATTGTCCTCATTGTATTCAGCATGGGCTTTTATATGTGGGCATGTTTTGACGATATTTTTCGATTTATAATATATATAATATGTATTTATGCGGCTGGAAAAACAATTGAGAGAAGGCGAAATGGGAAGGTTTTACTGCTTATCGAGGATAATAGAGATGTTATGTCTGACAACAGATACAAAAAAATATCATGGGCATTGCCATGGTTATGTATCTCGGTAGCAGGCGTTGTGTTTTGTTTAGTATACTTCAAATATGCATACATATTAGCGGATGCATGGAATTTTTTGTTCCGTAGAGAAATTAAGGCACAGAGCTATTTAGCTCCGTTGGGAATTTCTTTCATTACTTTTTCTGCTGTTTCCTATCTTATGGATATTTACAGAGGAGATGAAGCGGCAGGAAGTCTGCTGGACTGTGCGCTGTATCTAAGCTTTTTCCCCAAGGTAGTATCAGGGCCGGTTGTGCTTTGGAAAGATTTTAAAAAACAGATTTCTGTAAGAACGCAGAATATTGACAAATGTGTTTATAGTTTAAACAGAATTATGCTGGGATTTGCCAAAAAACTGATTCTAGCAGATCAGTTTGGTGCCTTTATTGCAGGTGTTACTTTTTATGAAGGTGGAATGGATCCAATTACAACATTGGGAACAATGTTTGCTTATATGCTTCAGATTTATTTTGATTTTTCTGGATATTCTGATATAGCCATTGGGTTAGCGAGGCTGTTCGGATTTGAATTTAAGGAAAATTTTAATTTTCCATATTGCTCAAAGTCTGTTTCTGAGTTCTGGAGAAGGTGGCATATTTCACTTGGAACATGGTTTCGGGAATATGTATATATTCCTATGGGAGGAAGCCGCCGTGGAAAAAGAAATACGATAAGAAATCAGGCAGTTGTGTTTTTGCTTACGGGTATTTGGCATGGAGCAGGCTGGAGTTATTTACTGTGGGGAGGAATTAATGGGCTGTTCGTTATACTTGAGAGACTTGTGGCAGATAAGAAAGCCTATCAAAAAACACCAAATGTTGTAAAATGGTTCCTTACTATGACAATTACCTTTATTGCATGGCAGCTTTTTAGATTTCCTGATATGGAAGATTTAAAACTTTGCTTTGGCAGTTTGTTTGCGCAGTACCCTTTGACAGAGTTGCCTTATACATGGAAATATTATTTTGATGCAAGAATTATTTTTCTTATGATTGTGGGAACGCTGGGATCAACCTTATTTGGTTGGGAAAAACTGAAGATATGGTGCAAAAAAGCGACAAGCCCTGGTATTGGATTTTTGATTCAGGAATTAGTTATTTTTGTGTTATTTATAGTTGCCATTTTATGTATGGTGAATTCCACATATAGTCCGTTTATTTATTTCCAGTATTAGGAGGTTTGAAGTGTGAGGATACTAAAGAAAATTACAATTTTTGTGTTTTGTAGCATTCTGTTGCTACCTGTTTTCACATTTAACACAAAAGAAAATGCGATATCTGAGATTGACAATCGTGCTTTGGCGCAGAACCCGTTGGCAGTAGATTCTGGTGAAGATTTCACGATAGCTGTAGAAAATTATGTCAATGACAGAATCGGTTTTAGAAATGAGATGATCTTGGATTATACGATCTTAAATGATAAACTATTCGGGGAAATGGTACATCCATCTTATACATATGGAAAGGATGGGTACGTATTTGGCGCAGGTTTAGATATGGGGATTCATTATGATGAATACCATGAAGCATTTGCGGATATGGTCAAAAAAGTACAAGATTATTGTGACGAGCGAAGTATACCATTTCTATTTGTATTTAATCCGTCAAAACCAGCAGTTATGACAGAATATATTGCGGAGGGGATCAACTATAATCGAGAGTGGGTGGATGAATTTCTTGCAGCATTAGCAGAGAGAGGAGTTCGTTATCTTGACAATACAGAAACACTGAAAGCTGTAAAGGATGCAGGGGAGAATGGATTTAATCAAAAATATGATGCGAATCACTGGAATGATATAGGTGCGTATTATGGAACGAATGCAATGTTGGAAGAGCTGAAACAAGACATTCCTACAATCCATGTAAATACGGAAGGGGATGTAACATTTATAGAGCAGAAGCAGGAATCTTTACTGGTTTCCCGATTTCCTATTGATGAAATGGTACCTGTGGCAAATATTGCAGCAGAGTTTGAAGATTTAAGTGAGTATTATAGCAGTGAATTAGAACTGGATAAGTCATATAATGCCTTTGGATATTACTTAAATCCCCAAAGGATAGAAGAAGGGGCGCCAAAGGCATTAGTTTTTCAGGGAAGCTACATGAACGTATACGGATATCGATATTTGCAAAATGCGTTTGGACAATATATTTATGTGCATGACTATCAGAATGTTTTAAACTTTCCTTATTATTATAATATTTTCAAACCGGACTGTGTGATTTTTGAAGTTGCAGAATATACACTTTCGGATGGCTATTTTAATTTTGAGAGAATGAAAGAATTACAATTTAACTTCCCTTATTCAACAGCAGTATCTGTCACAGAAAAATCAGAAGAATATATGCCATTAGAAGATATTGAAGTAAGCAGAGGAGAGTCGCTGACAAAGCTGGACTGGACATGCACAGAAAAACTAGAACAGGGATGGATGCTTATGGGAAATTCAGAGTATGACTTAATTAGAACAAAAACAGGATATACAGTAACCGTGTTGACGGAAGAGTATGATAAATATAAAGATGAATTGGAAATGGTAGGATTTTCAGATGGTACAATGATGCATTGGAGGAAAGAGAAACTGTCTTAATGAAAATAGAAGCCGGAGGTAGGGATGAGAAGTATAATAGCAAAAAATATTACAAAAAAATGGAATAATAAGGTTTGGGCTATAGTACTTAATATGGTGTTTTTTTTATCCATAGTATTAATTTGTGATATAAAATATGAAGTGTCAGATGATTTCATAATGTCTACGATTATATCAGGGGCATATGGAAATGGGTATAATCCACATTTAATGTTTATTAATATTATATGGGGATATATACTGTTACCATTTTATTATTTGATGCCACAGATAAGCTGGTATTTAATTGCACAGCTTTTAGTCTGTCTATTGTCATTTACATTCGTATCTTACACTTTCTTAGAAAAATTAGAAAAACCGGTGGCGATTTTATTTATTATAATTCTGTTGACATTTTTTGCAGATGACGCATATATTTTAGTTCAATTTACGAAAACAGCAATGATTGCGGTTGTAGGTGGAGGAAGTACTTTTTTATGGGCACTATTTAATAAAAGAAAGAAGAGTCTGCAAATTAGTTCAGCAGTTCTTGTACTTGTTGGAACACTTATACGCTTTAATGTTATTTATATTGCAGGGGGATTCTTTTTATTTATATTAATAGCAGAGTTTCAAAAATTAATTAAGGAAAAAAACTGGTTTTTTTGTGGGCGAGTGATTTGCTGGGGAAGTATGCTGATTATATCCGCAATATTCATGAAAGTGATTGATTCTTATATTTACAATATGGACGAAGAATATTCTTATTACAGAGCATATAGTGAGGCAAGAGCATCTGTGGTGGATTCAGAAGATTATGGATATGAAGCGTATAAGGACAAATTACAAGACATAGGGATTTCTGAAAATGATTATAAGATAATGCGTTCATGGAATTTTGCTGATAATAATATTTTTTCAAAAGAAGTTTTGGAGGAGACAGGAAATATAATTAAAGAACACAAAAAGGATCTTGGAATTTCAAAGGAAAAAATATTAGAAGATATACAAGTCAGAGGAATATTGGAATATCCGATTTGTCTGATATGTTTGGCAGTGCTATTGGCAGTAGTTTTATTATTAAGAAAAGAATGGTTGATAGATACGGGAATTATGTTCCTTGCGGGGGCATATCTTTTGTATTTTTTTGCAGTTGGGCGAACTGTGTATCGAGTAGAATATGGAATTTTCTTTTGTGCGTTTATTGTGATGATGTATTTTTGGAAGAAAAAGGCCAACGATCTTGGACAGAATATTGAAACGAAGAAGAAATGTGCTATACTTATATTGATATGCCTTGTTACAGAAGGGCTGATTTATATTCCAGATAGGACATATTTAGATAATACGAGAGATAGTCGAAAAGAATACATAGAAAATTTTTTCTTTGAGTCATGGAATTATGATGCAAGAAAATATAGGAAGGTAGTTAATAAGGGAGAAAAAAGTGATGATCTGATAAAAGAAATTAATGATCATAAAGAAAATTTTTACTTTATGGATTTTCAAACAACGATACAAGTCTTGTACTATGATTGGAATCCATTTTATACGTTGCCAGAGAATTTCTATGATAATGTACTCTACTTTGCCGGAATTACGACAAACTTTCCGGACTGTAATAAAATTTTAAAGGAGAGAGGTGTTGAAGATCCTTTAAAGGATCTGGTGCAAGAAGGAGTATATCTTATCGATTCAGATTATAGAACATTGGATTTTAAAATTAAATTTTTACAAGAGCATTATTATCCAAAAGCTCGAGTTGAATTATATAAAGAAATTAACGGATATCAAATTTGGAAGATTTATGAAGGATAAGAGAAAGGGGAAATACAAATGATTCACTTTAATGTACCTCCAGTGGTGGGAAATGAGTTGCAATATATGGAGGAAGCAATTAAAAATAGAAAAATTTGTGGAGATGGAATATTTACAAAAAAATGTTCCGCTTGGATGGAAGAAAAAACAGGTACAGCAAAAGCTTTGCTGACAACATCTTGTACACATGCCATTGAAATGTCAGCTATTTTATCAAATATTCAACCGGGAGACGAAGTGATTATGCCCTCTTACACTTTTGTGTCAACGGCAGATGCGTTTGTGTTGCGGGGAGCAAAAGTCATTTTTGTAGATATTAGACCGGAGACAATGAATATTGATGAAAGATTGATAGAAGAGGCTGTTACTGAAAGGACGAAAGCCATTGTTCCTGTTCATTACGCTGGAGTATCTTGTAAGATGGATGAAATCTGTGATATTGCAAAACGACATAATTTATTTGTGATTGAAGATGCAGCGCAAGGTGTTATGTCCTTTTATAAAGGGAAACCGCTTGGTACATTGGGAGATTATGGATGCTATAGTTTCCATGAGACGAAGAATTATAGCATGGGTGAAGGTGGTGCACTTTTAATCAAAGATCCTAAAAATATAGAGCGAGCAGAGATTATCCGAGAAAAAGGGACGAACCGTAGTAAATTTTTTAGAGGACAGATTGATAAATATACATGGATGGATGCAGGCTCTTCTTATTTGCCAAGCGACCTTAATGCGGCATATCTTTGGGCACAGTTTGAGAAAGCAGAAGAAATACTAAATGACAGAATGACATCATGGAATCTGTATAATCAGTTGTTGAAAGAGTTGGAGGACCAGGGATATATCGTATTACCAGAGATTCCAGAGGAATGTACGCATAATGCACATATGTTTTATATAAAAACAAAAGACCTAGAAGAAAGACAAAATTTAATAAGTTTTTTGAAAGAAAAAGGAATTGGAGCGGTTTTCCATTATATTCCACTTCATTCCGCTCCTGCAGGTAAAAAATATGGGGAGTTTTTTGGAAAAGATATATATACGACATCCGAAAGTGAAAGATTATTAAGACTACCTTTATACTATGGCTTGAAGGAGCAGGATGTTATGTATATCACTGAACAAGTTAAAAAGTTTTATAAGGGTTAGATAAGATGAAAAAGCGTTGTGTGATATTTGGAGCAAATGATTTTGGTAGCATGATCAAGTTTTATGTCGAAAAGTATATGGATATTTCTATAGAAGCATATACTTTAGATCAGAAATATATGGTGGAGTCGGTTAGAGATGGAATTCCGGTAGAAGGTTTTGAAAACCTTCAAGAGAAATATCCTCCAGATAGATATTCAATTATCCTTGCAATTGGATATAAATCTATGAATGATATCAGAAAAGAAAAGTATTATCAGGCAAAACAAAAGGGATATTATATTGAAAATGTAGTACATCCTTCTGCGATCATTGAATGTACGCAAATGGGAGAAGGAAATATAATATTGGAGAATGTGGTGATGGCTTATGGAACTCAGATTGGTAATGCGAACATTTTTTGGAATGGATGTCAGATTTCACATGAATCGTGTATAGGAGACTTTAACTATTTTGCACCATCTTCGGTTATAGCCGGGAAGACAACTGTAAAAAATAATTGTTTTTTAGGGATTCAGAGTGCTGTTAGAGGAAATAGGGTTTTGGAAGATTATACGCTGATTGGTGCGGGTGCATATATGAATCATTCAACTCAGAAAGAGGGAGTGTATGTGCCGGCAAGAACAGTCAGATTAGAAAATAAGAATAGTAAAGATTTTTTTTAGAGAGGAGAGAAAATGAAGACAATAATGGTTGTTGCGGGAGGAACGTGGCAGGTTCCCTTGATTAAAAGAATAAAGGAAATGGGGTATAGGGTAGCTAATACAAATCTATATCCAGATTCTGTAGGATTTCAGTATGCAGACCAAAATGGTGTTATGGATGTTTTAGATAAAGAAAGTAACTTGAAGTTTGCAAAAGAGAATCATGTAGATGCTGTACTCACAGAGCAAAGTGATATAGCTGTTCCGACGGTAGCGTATGTAGCAGAAAAAATTGGTTGCTGTAGTATAGGAAGGGATATGGCAGAGCTTTTTACAAATAAATATAAAATGAGAGAATTTTGCCAGAAAAATAATTTTGCATTTCCAGAATATCGCTTATGTGAGAATGTGGAACAAGCGGTAGAATTTTTTCGGAATTTAGAAAAAGATGTCATTATTAAGCCTTTGGATTCGCAGTCAAGCAGAGGAGTTTTTACAATCCAGACTGAGGAAGAAATGAGAAAGAGGTATCCAGTTGCTGAAAGCTATACGAATAAGGGAAATTATGTTCTCGTGGAAAGATATATAAGAGGTACCGAGTTTACAGTGGACGGACTTGTATTGAATGGAAAGCATCATACTCTAGCTATCTCAGAGAAATCACATTTTGAATATAATCCTAACATTGCATCAAAGTTGTTTTTTACATATCAGAATGAAAAATTTGATTATGATTGCCTTAGAGGTATAAATAATGCTATTATTGACAAAGCCGGCTTAAAAAATGCTCTGACACATGCGGAGTATAAATTCGAAGAAGGCAAGTTTTATCTGATTGAGATGGCGGCAAGGGGAGGTGGAACAAGGATATCATCCGATATTGTCCCGTATGTTTCAGGTGTGGATAATTATAGATATTTGATTGAAGCTTCGGTGGGAGTTCAAAATCAGGTAGAAGAAACGGAATTAGATGTAAAAGAAGAGTGTAAAAAGCGCTGTGCTGTTTTAAGTTTCTTAGACATAGAATCAAACGGAAAGCAGATAGAAAAAATAGAAGGAATAGAGAAAATAAGAGCGATTCCGGAAGTAGTAGCATTTGAAGTAGAGTTTTCAGAGGGTGATATTATTGAACGGGCACAGGATGACAGATCCCGCGTTGGGTTTTATATTATTTGTGCAGAAAGCAGAAAAAGGTTAGAAGAAGTTACAGAAATAATTAACAAGACTTTTAAAATTACATTTAAGTAAATACAAGAAAGAAAGGAAATAAAACTATGGATATTAAAAAAGAAATTATTGAAAAAATTAGAAAGAATAGAATCTCTACAACAGAGGTTGCAGATTGTTTAGGAAAAACAGGATTATTTGAAAATGCACACTGTGTCAATAGAGGGCATTTTGCTGTTGGAAATGTTAGATGGATTTATGCATATAATGAATCTAATTGGAGTATTCATGAACAGGCAAGAGACGTTCAGGCAGGGGATATTGTGATGATTGAGGCATTCAATTGTAATAACAGAGCAACTATTGGAGAATTAGTATCAAAATTTATGATTTTATATAGGGAAGCTGTGGGAATTATTTCCAATGCTCCTTTACGAGATGCTAATGATTTGATTAAACAGAATTATCCAGTTTGGTGTAATGGATTTACTCCTGTTGGGTGTTTCAACAAAAAAATTGAAGAACCTTTAGATGAAGAAATCTGTTACACCCATAGAGAAAAATATGATGGCAGCATTGCTGTCTGTGACGATACAGGTGTAGTTATTATCCCAAAAGAGCACCATACTGTAGAGTTCCTTGAAAAACTTGATAACATAGAAAAACAGGAAGATACTTGGTTTGAGTGTTTAGATAGAAGAAAATGGGATACATACGATATTGTTTGTTTAAAAAGATATTTGAATGAATAGGAGAAAAAGTAATGGATCTGTCTTTTGTAATACCATGTTATTGCTCAGAGAAAAATTTACAATATGTGGTAGATGAAATTAGAGAAGCAATGAAAAAGAGACCATTATTTCAGTATGAAATCATTTTAGTTAATGATAATTCTAAAGATAACACAAAGCAGTTAATTGAGAAAATGGCAACTGAGGATTCTAGAATTATAGGAGTCAATTTTGCTAAAAATTTTGGACAGCCAAATGCATTGCTGGCGGGCTTTAGAATTGCACAGGGAAAGTACATTATGACATCTGATGATGATGGTCAGACACCAGTAGGTATGGTCTGGGATTTTTATGATAAAATTCAGGAAGGCTATGATGTGGTTTGCGCGAAATATACCGAAACTACTCAGAAATCAAAAGTGAGACGATTGGGTACGGAATTAAATGAATTTATGATGTATCATATGATTGATAAACCGAAAAATCTTAGATTATCATCCTTTTTTATGGCGAAAAAATTCGTCATAAAAGAGGTTGTAAAATATCAAAATGCGTATCCTTATCTCGCAGGGTTATTGTTAAGAACAACTAGTAAAATTACAAATTTGGAAATCAGTCAAAGAGAAAGAAGAGAAGGAAATAGTGGATATACATTTCAGAAGTTAATAAAGTTGTGGATGAATGGTTTTACAGCCTTTTCAGTAAAGCCGTTGAGAATAGGAATTGCACTGGGATTTGGAAGTTCAGTCATAGGTTTTTTAGTGGCAATTATTACTTTGATAAGAAAATTAGTTATACCCACTATCCAGGTTGGATATACCTCACAAATAGCAATACAATTGATTTTGGGAGGACTGATTTTAGGGGTTTTAGGCATTATTGGAGAATATGTTGGAAGAATTTATATGTGTATTAATAGAAAACCTCAATATGTGATTGAAAGTATTATTGGAAGAGAAAAAGAGTATGAAGAATTTGATTAAAAAGATTGATTATGTGAAAGGTGAAAAAGTTATAAAAATTCTCCTAATGAGTGGTATTGTCTTGTATCCGTTGCTTACCAGCTTTTTTGGTATTGACTTGGGTGATACAGGCATTCACATGTTTAATTATGAAAATATTTTCAGCAATCCGGACAAAGTGGGATTTACTTCATATTTTACGAGTGTTACAGGGAATCTGTGGCTGATGCTTTTTGGTAATCTAGGGATATGGGGACTGAATCTCCTAGAAGTGATTATGGAAATAGCTATGGCAACTGTTGTTTATAAAGCTTTTGGGAAAAATCTTGGTGAAGTACAGACCTTATTTGGTATTTTTATAGCAGTTTTAGCTTCGGACACCTATCTTAATGTATTTAACTATCATCAATTTAATGTCTTTCTCTTGATATTGATTTTAATTTGTCAATATAAGGCGATTACAGAAGATAAAAGACTTTTTAGCTTATTTGCGGGTGTCTTCTTTACAATAGTTGTTTGTTCCAGAATGGGAAGTGTTACAGCGATTGTAACTTGTTTTTTGTATCTTTTTTGGTATATGTGTGAGAATAAAGATATTAAATTCCTTTTAAGGCATATGGGTTCCTTTTTTGCAGGAACGCTGGGAATGGGAATTGTAATGGCAGGAGTGCTACTTCTTTCTGGTCAGACTGCGTATTTTATAGCGAATATTTCAAGATTATTTGGATTGGCCTCTTCTTCTGGAGGCGGATATAGTATGGACAATCTTTGGTCTACATTTATTTTTGGAAATTTAGATGCAATTGCTTCAGGTTTCATATTCTTATCTGCCGGGATAGTATTAGTTTTAGGGTTTGGTATGATATTTACTTCGAAAGAGACAGAAATAAAAAGAAGAGTATTCAATATTCTGTTTGGAATCGTAACAGTTGGAGTTGCGGGATATCAGTTGATTTATGCCTACGATGTGAATGAGGCGCCTAACTGGCCTCAAATGACAACGGGTCCATCATTTTTTATTGGTTTATTCTATGTTATTACGTTTTTTAGTATTTTTTATCATTTACACGCAAAGGATGGGAAAACAGAAATCGCATTAATCGGAGTAGAGGCTATCATCTTGCCGCTTCTTACTATTGCAGGTTCTAATACAGGAACAAAACATGTGATTTTAGCATTTTGGTTTATTGCTCCAATATCAGTTTCTTCCGTTTTTGCTCTTTTAAAAAAATCTTCTGTACAGTTGATTAATGAGATGGCTTCAAAACTTGGCATAGTTATCAAATATAGTGCGTTAGTTTTAACTCTTTTTGTTCTATGTGTGAGTGGTGGCTATAAATTTTTTGATATGATATATGCCACGATGAACTTTGACAGTACGGATAGAAGTTCACTGAGATATTCTATTGAAAATGATAAATTGAAATTTATGAAGACAACAAAGCGGGAAGCTGATGCGGTAAATGGAGTATTGCAGACAGTTTCAGATTTACAGAAGAAGGATACGAAAGAAGAAAAACTCATGGTTTTTGGAGGTTCCATATTACTATATTCCTTGATAGATATGGAAGCATATGTGCAGCCTTGGGTAAGTAACCCGAATTATAGTGAAGAAAAACTGTTGCAAGATATCAAGAAGGCAGAACAGGAATCAGATACACTTCCAATCATTATCTACTGCCGGACAAATAACTATTATGGATTTGAAGAGTGGAACTATAATGTATTGATTGATAGTGAAAAGTCAAACATGTATGGTGGAAAGAAAGAACTGTTTGCTGAGTATTTGGAAGAGAAAAACTATTCGATTGAATACATGAATGACTACTATGTAGTGATGGCAGCGCAGGGAATTTCAGAAAGTGATGAAAAGAACATTAAGGATTACATGTTTTTAGAGTAAGGTGAGGGAAATTGTATAACAAATTTATTAGTCAATTAGAAGGATCATCATCTGTTGAATTGATGTTAAAAGCAGAACAGATGCGTAAAGCGGGGAAAAAAGTAATTAGTCTGGCTGGAGGAGAGCCAGACTTTGACACTCCTCGAAGAATAGTTTCTAAGGCAATCGAATCTTTAAACAATGGGGAAACTCATTATGCGGTAGGAAAAGGGATTTTGCCTCTTAGAGAAAAAATTGCAGAAAAATTACAGAAAGAGAATGGTATTCTGTGTACATCCGAGAATATTATTGTGACTCCAGGTGGGAAGTATGGTGTTTATTTGGCAGTAGCCTCATTGTTGAATGTGGGGGATGAAGCTATTGTGTTTACTCCTGCATGGGTTTCCTATTGTCCAATTATAAGAGCATGTGGGGGAGTTCCTGTTGTAAGTCATCTTCAGTATGAAGATAATTACAAAATAAAGGAAGAGAATGTTATTCCGTATATTACTCCAAAGACAAAAGCACTTATCATTAATTATCCGAATAACCCTACGGGGAAGATATTATCTGAGGAAGAGGCTGAATTGTTGAAAGATATTGCTGAAAAATATAACTTGTATATTATTTCAGATGAGATTTATGAAAAAGTTGTATTTGATGGGAAAAAAAATATCAGTATGGGTTCTTATCAAAGCATTGCTGATAGAGTTATAACAGTGAATGGGTTTTCAAAATGTGCTGCAATGACTGGGTGGCGAATAGGATATACTGTTGCGAGCAGAGAGATAACGGATGTGATGTATAATTTATATGTACATACAATAACAGGAATCAGTCCATTTATTCAGAGAGCATCTTTGGAAGTATTCCAATGTGCGCAAGAAATAGAAGAAATGCGGACAATCTATGAAAGCAGAAGAAACTATTTTACAGATGCATTGAATGAATTAAATGGGGTGGAATGCAGAAGACCAGAAGGTGCCTTCTATGCATGGGTAAGGTTTAATAATATGAAGGATTCTAAAGAAGCCTGCAGAAATTTGTTAGATCAGCATGGAATCATAGGGGTAGACGGACAATCTTATGGAGAGACAGAATACCCATGTGTCCGTTTTTCATTTGCAAGTAATATGGAGGTGTTAAAAGAAGCAATAGGACAATTAAAGATAAAGAAATAAAGGGAAAACGAATAGAGGTGCAGAGAGGAGATTGGGAAAAATGACAAAATCAAGGAAAAAATGGTTAAGCCTTTTATTAGTGACAACATTATGTTTTGGAAATGGGATGATGGTATTTGCGGAAGATCCTTCAAATGAAGGACAGATGGAGGTTCAAGAAAGAGAATTATTTGAAGAAGGAGTAGTAGATACAGTATTTCCAGGAGGAAGCAATCAAGGAGAGAATCAAACAGAAAAAGTTCCAGAAAATGGAGATCCGCAAGGGGAAATTACGGAAAATGAAAATTCAGGTAATCAAACTCCGGAAGAAGAAAATCTAGACAGCCAAATTCAAGAAGGAGAAAAACCAGAAGGGGAAGATTTAAACAGCCAAGCTCCAGAAGGAGAAAATTCAGGCGATCAAATTCCGGAAGATGAGAAGCCAGAAGATGGGCTGACAGATGGGGAGATACAGGGAGAAAATAATTCAACAGAACAAAACGAACAAAAAAAAGATCCTTCTGAGGAAAGTGAGTCCGAAAAAGATAAAGTGACTGATGAAAAAGATGAACAGAAGAAAGAGGGGAAAAAGGAAGAAAAATCCGCAAATGTATTTGAAATTGAAGGAACTGTGTTAAAAAAATATAAAGGTACTGGTGGAGCGGTTACTATTCCGAATTATATTACAGAAATTGGATATGGAGCGTTCAGTAATGCAGGTGGAATTACTAGTGTAAGAATTCCTTCTAGCGTGAAAATTATAGGACATTATGCATTTGAAGACTGTTATGGAATAAATTCTATCAGCCTGGCAGAAGGGATAGTAAAAATAGGTAATGGTGCATTTGAAGGATGTTCTGGGTTAAGATCAGTGACAATTCCTAATACGGTTGTAGAGATCGGCAGTAGTGCATTTCAAAACTGTGTAGCATTGGGAAGAATTACGATTGGAAATAGAGTACAGAGCATAGGAGATAGTGTTTTTGCCAATACGAACATCGTATCATTAACGATTCCAGATAGTGTTGTTGAGATGGGGCGTTCATGTGCCTATAATTGTAAGAGCTTGCGGGATGTTAAACTTGGAAATGGTTTAAAAAAATTGGAGTATGGAGTATTTAGAGGCTGTTCAAGTTTAACTTCTATGACTTATGGAAGTAAGATTACAGAAATAGGGAGTTATGCGTTTGAAGGTTGTATTAATTTAAATAATATAAAATTTCCAAATTCGCTAACAGTTATTGAGAGTGATGCATTTAACTCTTGTAAAGGACTGACGAGCATTGTTATTCCAGATTATGTGACAACAATTGGAGAAGATGCATTTAAATCTTGTAGTAATCTTAGATCAGTAACACTGGGAAAGAGACTTCAGAGCATAGGCTATGGTGCATTTCGTTATTCTCAAATAGAATCTTTGATAATACCTGATAGTGTTGTTCAAATAGATATGGCGGCATTTACGAATTGCTCATCGCTTCGCAGTGTAACTTTGGGAAAAGGGTTGACAGCAATTCCAGGGAGTGCTTTTAGAGAATGTATCAGTCTGACAGATGTAATAATTAAAAGTCAATTGACAATAATTGGCTCCTATGCTTTTGAAAACTGTAGTAGTTTAGTAAATATAAATTTTCCAGATTCTATTACAACAATTGGGGACAGCGCTTTTCAAAGATGCACATCATTGCGTGTTGCAAAATTAGGAAATAGTATTACAAAAATAGGAGGATATGCGTTTTCTAGATGTACGAGTTTAGAAAAATTATATATGCCATATTTCCTGGCGGAGTATGGATGGGGAGTTGTAAATGATTGTCCAAATGTGACAGCATATATTTATGATGATGCAGCGATTGCTTTGCAATGGGCAAAAGAGAATGGGGTTAAATACCAACTACTGGGAAGTTTTAAACCAAATGCTGTAAATAGGTTGAAGGCTTCGCCATCCGGGAAGAATAAAGTAACATTAACTTGGGACGAATCAGCCGGAGCAGAAGGATATTTGGTGTACGGAATCAGAGGAAGTGAAAAATATAGTTATATCGGTATGACCACAACAGGAACTAAATTCACGGATGCGAAGGCAAAAGATAAAGAGTATAATTTCTATTGGGTGTTTCCTTATATTAAAAATAGTCAAGGACAAATGGTGGTCGGAGGAACTCCGAAATACGTATATGCAAAAGGAATTATTCCGGCAGTTCAAAATTTAAAAGCTTCAGCAGTAAAAGGTGGAGTGAAATTAAACTGGAGCAAGAGAAGTGATGCAGAAGGGTATTTAGTGTATGGAATCAGACCAGGAGGAAAATATAACTACATAGGAATGACTACAACTGGAACGACTTTTACAGATAAAAAAGCATCGAAGAAAGAATATAATTTCTATTGGGTGTTCCCATATCATAAAAACAGCCAAGGGAAAATGATTGTTGGAGGAACTGCGCCTTACACATATGGAAAGGCTAAGTAATGTTATCAAAAATGAAGACAAGGGTCAAAGGAGAGAAGGAAATGAAAATGAAAAAATTGATGGTATTATTGTTAAGCTGCTCGGTAGTTTTTGCCGGATCTTTTACAAATGCATATGCAGCAGAAGTGGTGGAAGAAGAGAATACTCAGGTAGAGCAGAATAATTCGGAGGAAATTGAAGAAGAAACGCTTCCGGAGGAACAAGAGAGTGAAGCTCTTCCGGAAGACCAGCAGACAGTTACGGAGAAGGAGGAAAGTGAACAAACAGTTGCTCCAGAGGAAGAGCAAATTCCAACAAATGAATCGGAAAATGCTGTAGATGTGGAAAATACTGAGGTAAAAGCAGCAGAAGCTAAAGGACTAGGACTAGAGCCAGATGCGGATGGTTTTGTGATTGAGGATGGAATCTTGAGGGATTATAGAGGATCTGCTGTGTCCATAAAGATTCCTGAAAATGTAACTACAATTGGAAGCTATGCTTTCAATGGACCCTATTCTTTGAAGAAAATTGAAGTAGGAAGAAATGTAGTGAAACTTCAAGAGTATGCATTTTTTGGTTCAGAAGCTGAGGAAATTATATTGCCAGATACCATTACGGAAATTCCAGGCCACACATTTTCTCTTTGTAATAATTTAAAAAAGATTGTGTTGCCAGAAAGCATACAAATAATAGGGGAAGGGGCATTTGCCGTAACTAGATTGGAACGAGTGTATATTCCATCATCTACTCAGACTATTTTTTATAATGCATTTGAAAATTATCCAGGAGATAATGATTATTTAACAATCTATTGTCCAGAGAATTCTGTTGCGCACAATTTTGCACAGAATAATGGAATATCCTATAAAATTACGAATTTGCCAAATGCAGTACAAAATTTAAGAGCAGTTTCAAATGGAAAAAACAAGGTGAAATTGACATGGTCTGCTTCAGATAGAGCAGAGGGATATTTGGTATATGGTCAGAAAAATGGGAAATATGGTTATGTAGGGATGACGGACAATAATTCTAAGACAACATTTACGGATATCAAAGCACTGGATACAGACTATAATTATTATTGGGTATTCCCTTACATTACAAATATCAATGATAAGATGCAGGCAGGTCCTTGTGAAAAATATGTATATGCAAAAGGAGTTCTTCCGGCGGTGAAAAACTTGAAGGCAGCTTCGGAAAAAGGCGGCGTGAAGCTTACATGGGGACGTGTTTCAGGAGCAGAAGGATATTTGGTATATGGACGCCGGGCAGGTGGAAACTACGAATATATCGGAATGACACGAAATGATAAATATACGGACAAAAAAGCATCTAAAACAGAGTATAATTATTACTGGGTATATCCATATCATACAAATGTTCAGGGAAAAATGATTGCAGGGGCAACTCCTAAGTATACATATGGAAGGGCTAGATAGTATTTAAAAATGAATTTGTTTATTATTGGAGAGGGTAGAAAAAGAGAATGATAAAAATAAAGAAAATTATTGCAGCTTTTTTTTCGATTATAATTATACTTACAACAGTTTCATTTCAGGAAATAGTTGTTGTAGCATCAGAGGTTTTAAATAAAGTGGTTGCAGATGAATTTGATGATGCGGCACTTCTTGGAGATGGGGTCCTTGCAAAAAAAGGTGGGCTTTTTAATGCGATGCATTCTTCGGATGAGTATTACTTTATAGATCAATATGGAAATCAGACAAAGTTGACAGAAGCTATAAAGAATAATGGAATTGATTCCCTGTATAAAACAACGACAGGTATTAATTATCTCCTTAATGGTGTTGTCACAGTTGGAAAAGAAGGAAAAGTCGCTTTTATGGATGGAAGCGGAAATTTATGGGGAAATATACAGTATAGTAATATTAGTTATGTAAATGAAAATATGTTTCTTGGAACTGTGGATGGACAAAATTGGGCACTCTATAAAAAAGACGGCTTATTGATAGAAGACTTTGAGAATCCACTTGCACAGAATGTTGATGAAAATGAAGTATCGTATTCTGAAGGTATCTTAGAAAATGATTTGCAAGATGAACTACGGAGTTCCTATGCAATTTCTATGGATGGAACTGAAGGAACAGAAAAAAGTGTGAGACCAATATACACCGGATATTCTTATACGCATGGGCGCTTGGTACTTTTATCAGATACACCGGATGGAACTGCAATCATGCATATTTTTGATGCAGATGGAAATAAAATTGCAAAAATTTCGGGAGTAAGGGGATACTACTTATCTGAAAATAGTGATTATATTGGAGTATGTGATGCCAATGGAAATATGCGAGTGATCAACTACGATGGACAAGAAATATTTACAGTTGAAAATACATACTATTTAGATGTAGATTCTTTACAGAAATATGGGTGTACGGTTGCAAATTCTGGAGAAAAGAAAAAGCTGGTAAATATGCAGGGAAATATCATTGCTGAGGCAGATGCAGTCAACGGATATGACGGGCAAGCGGCATTAGTGTGGCAGGATAATGTGGCAAAGCTGATCAGTACAGATGGGCAGGAACTGATAAATGTATCTGACATAGCCGATGGTATGAAGAGTGAAGGGTATTCAACCTTTACAGCAGGTCTTTACTATTATAATCAAAGGTTACTTGTTTCAGTAGCTCAAGCCAAGGAAGGGGAAGAAAATTATTCGTCACTTCAGACAAAGATTTATGGTATGGATCAGACTGAGCAGGCAGGACAGGATGGTTATTGGTTTGATTTAGGTGGTGGAGCACATATGAATGAAGAATATGTAGTTCTTACCAATTCTGATAGTTTTAAAATGCTGATGGATTTCCAAGGGAATACACTTCTTTCAGACCAAACTCATATTAATTTATGGAGAAAAAATGGCAGCGAGGAAAGTGTCATAGCCCAAGCAATAGGTAAGGAGTACAATGAATACAAAACTCTTTACAAAGGTGGTATTCAGATTCAAGGTCTTTTACAAAATAAATATGTTAATCATCATTGTGTAGTTTGGGATATGGTAGAAGGATATAAAGTTGTAGATGATTTTGGAAATGTAATTGTCGGACCTGGACAATATCAACAATTTATATTAAATGAAACAGTACCGTATATCATCGGAATTAAAGGAGACATGGCAGCAGATGTCATTGATTTTGAAGGACAAGTTTTAAATACAGCGCCAGAATATACGAATATTTCACATGCTGCTACATTTTCAGATTTCGATAGATATAGCGGTATATATCGAAATGGCATTAATAAGACAAGTATGTTAGTAGCGGATAATGCGGATACAGGTAACGTAGATATCCTAAAAGCTGGGGCTGTTCAACAGTTGATTGATCCAATGGAAGCTATTCCGGATCAAATTTATACAGGTAAGGAAATTCGTCCAGAAGTAAAAGTAACCTCTAATGGGCATCCATTAAAAGAAGAACAGGATTACGATATTGTCTACCAGAATAATATAGAAGTGGGGAAGGCATCCATTACTGTTACTGGAAAAGGAGCATATGCTGGAGAGCAGACAATAGAATTCAATATTGTCTATAAAAAACTTACAGCTGTAAAGAATTTAAAAGCAGTGCCTGCAGGAGCAAGAAAAGTAAAACTGACATGGGATAAAGTACAGGGTGCAGATGGATATCTGGTATATGGGCAGAAAAATGGGAAATATGGCTATGTAGGAATGACACGCACCGGAATCACATATACAGATAAGAATGCACTAGATACTGATTATAATTTTTACTGGGTATTTCCGTATTATGAGTTAGAAAATGGAAAAAAAGTTCCAGGGGAAGCTTGCCAGTACAAATATGCAAAGGGAATTATTCCGGCAGTGGGAAGTTTGAAAGCATCTTCTGTAAAGGGCGGTGTAAAATTGACATGGAGGAAGCAAAATGATGCACAAGGCTATTTGGTTTATGGAAGAAGAGCTGGAGGAAAGTACGAGTATATTGGAATGACGGCGAAAGGAACTACTTATACAGATAAAAAAGCTTCCAAGTCTGAGTGGAACTATTATTGGGTATTTCCGTATCACAAAGGAACAAATGATAAAATGATAGTAGGGGAAACGCCTAAGTATACCTACGGGAAGGCGAAATAAGGTATGCAAAAAAAGAACTTAAAATTTAAAAGTATAAAGCACGCGAGGGATAATAGAAATATTATCCCTTCTTATAAATATTACGCCAGTCTTTTTATCATGATAGGTATTTTTCTCTGTCCTTTTTTGGCACATTTAAAAATTTTTAAGATGACATCAGCTGGGAAATCACTTTTAGAAAATGTAGATGGTTATGGGGTAGACATTTTTTTATATTACAAGAGTCTTTGGGTAATATTATTGGGAGTTAGCATCGTTATTCTGCTAGTAGGAGAAAGGCTTTTTTCCTCTCATTCTGATAAACAAGAAAGAAATTTTTTACAAAAAAAGTGTTGGAGAAAAATAATTCTGTGTGTTACAGTCTGCCTAGTGGAATCAGTTATATCCTTTTTTTTCTCAGACTATAAATGGGAAGGAATCTGGGGAGCACCGTTTGCATGGGAAGGAATTATAGTTATTTTTTCTTATGCAGTTATTTTTATTGGGAGTATTATTTACTTTGATAACCCATCAGCATTCCGAATTTTTAAAGTTGTATTGACGGTCTTCTGCTGTATTTGGATTATATTGAGTATAATTGAAATTGCTTATAGACCACTTTTTGAAATTGGCTTCTTTCAAAGATTTTTAGCATCAGATCAATACTACGAGGCGATGAAAAATTTAGAAAATCAAGAATACAGGGGGATGACAGCGCTTGCAATGTATAATCCTGATTATTATGGGGGAATGTGTGTAATGATATTTCCGTTCATGGTAATATTTTCTATGCTAGAAGATAAGAAATCACGATATGGATATACGTTTCTAGCTGCTGGAATTTTTTGTTGTACAGCTGCTTCAAATGTTACCACATCTATGTACTGTATAATTCTTGAACTTTTTATCCTAGGTATTTTGTGCAGAAAACAAATTAGATCATATGTGGAACAACTGGTCAGAATGTTGATAGTTCTATTAGTTTTTATAGGTGTTCTAAGCATATTGTCGAAAGGAAGTTTTTTGGATGGATTAAAACAAGCATTTACTAATGCGAGTGTTTTGGACAATGGGGATGAGCGCTTTGAACTTAAGTGTGTGACATTGGAAGATGGATTGCTGACTATAGAGGGAAAGGAAGATATACTTGTTATTCAATGGGCGAAAAGAAAGGGAGAGCAGCAGGAACATTTAATATGTACAGATGTACAGGATAATGATGTGAAGCAACAGGTTTTGAATGAAGCAATAACTTTTCAGGATAAGAGATTTGACAAAATTAGCATAAGAATAGAGGAACCGTATTTAATGGTTTCGTGTGGGTATAAAAATCCAATGAAATTTTATATAACAACAGAAGGCTTGAAAGGAGTAGGCCCCAATGGTTTGGTTTTAGAAACTATTAATGCTGAAGAAAGAGAAACAACGAAAGTGGATTCTCTTTTTACGGGAAGAGGATATACATGGGAAAGAAGTCTACCACTATTGAAACAATGCATTTTAGTAGGAAAAGGACCGGGAACTTTTGCATATTATTTCCCACAATTTGATTATGCAGGGTTATTGACAACTCATGGAGATACCGATTTTGTAATTACGAAGCCTCACAATTTTTATATGCAGACATTAGTAGCGATAGGAGGCATTGGATTATGCGCGTTATTGTTTTTGTGTATATTGACGTTAAAAGGAAACTGGAAATTAATAAACATAGATTTTAAGAAGGAAAATCAGATGGAAAATCAAATAAGAATTGCGGGAACTACTGTAATTATTTCCTGGCTTGTATATAGCATGTTCAATGATAGTATGATAGCGGTAAGCACAGTCTTCTTTTTTATTTTTGGCATGAATCTTGCCATACTTTTAAAGAAATATGGAGAAAAAACAAATGAAAATTAAGGGGAAATGGAAATTTACTGTTATAATTCTAGCAGTAATTGGAGGGGGATTTTTCTTATGGGAAAATAAAAGAGAAGTCACCCCATCTGTTATTTATGATAAAAACGGAAAAGAAATCGCAACAATAAAAGAAGTCTTTCATCCTGAAAGAGAAGAAGTATTTATGAATCATATTGTAGTAGATAGTGTATTGAGAGAGGTGTATGAAGATATGCGGGAGGAGGGGAAAGATACAAAAAATTTCGGAGAGAATCTTATTAAAAGTGGATGGGAAATTCATACTACAATTGATATGAATTTGCAAGAAAAATTAAATTCATATTTTAAGAATGGTAAGAATTTCATTAAAGGAAAAGAAAAAGAGGAAATACAAATTCCACAATATTCCATGGTTATTATGAAAAATGATGGTACAATTTGTGCTTTGATGGGAGGGTGCAATCAGGATACAGCAAAGAATCGGGTTGCAAATGAGTTATATCCCGTAGGCTCTACAATTAAGCCAGTATCAATATATGCACCAGCCTTGGCAAACAACTTGATCAATTATTCTTCCTTATGTAATGATAATCCACAGATGATTGTGATTCAGGGAGAAAATGTGGAGTGGCCTCAAAATGCGGATAATCAATATGAAGGGGAAATACCGGTTGCCTATGCATTAGCAAAATCTAAAAATACAGTGGCAGTAAATCTTGGAAAACAGATGGGGGAAGAATTTATTTATAATTATTTGAAAAATAATTATTTCTCAACTTTAGTGGACAATAGTGAGGAGAGTGATAAACAGTTAGCAGCACTTGCTTTAGGATATTTTGCAAAAGGAGTGAGGCTCACCGATTTGACAGCATCATATCAGCCCTTTTCAAATGGAGGCAAATATACGGAACCTTCGATTTATACAAAAGTAAAGAACAGAGAAGGTGAACTAATAATAAAAAAAAATACAAAAGAAAAATCTATTATGAGTGAGCAGGATGCGTATATTATGAACCGACTTTTGATAAACAATGTACATGGAGAGGATGGGATTGCTTCGGAAGCAGAAATAGAAGGAATGGAAGTAGGAGGAAAGACCGGAACTGTCACAGATGGAACGGCAGATATTCGGAAATTGTTTATAGGTATGACACCGGAGTATATTGCCGGAATACAAGTTGGAGAAGAAGAAGGTATTCCCCTTTTTTCGAATATAAAATCTCCAGGTGCTGTGTGGAAAGAAGTTGTAGAAAATCTGCCATGTGAAGAAAAAAGTTTTTCATGTCCAAAGAATATAGCAGAAAAAAATTTTTGTAAGAAAAGTGGAAATTTGTCAGGGGAATTTTGTCAAGAGATTCAGGAAGGGTACTATAAAGTAGGACAGATACCGCCACAATGTAGCAGCTGCAATAAGTAAATCATTGAGAAAAGAAAGAGGTTAAAGAACAGAATATGATAAAATCTTTTTTATATGGAAGTAAAGATAAAATGAAATCAGCATATTTGTGGAATACCAGTGCAGCTATGCTTACTGCATTTCAGACAGTGTTTATATTAATGTTGATTTCCAGGATTGATCCGATTATAGATGCGGGAGTATTTACGATTGCATTTGCGATTGGAAATTTGATGCTGGCAATAGGAAAATATGGAGTAAGACAGTTTCAAGTGTCAGATGTAGAAGAAAGATATAGTTTTACAGATTATATACTCTCACGTGTTTTCACGAGTATACTGATGATTATAGCATCTGGCATCTATGTATGGGTAAATTATATTTCAGGATTGTATAATGTGCAGAAATGTACAGTGGTGATATTGGTATGTTTGGCGAAAGTGGTGGATGCTGTGGAAGATGTCTTCCATGGTATGTTCCAGCAGCATCTCAGATTAGATGTGGCAGGGAAGATTCTTACGATAAGGATGATAAGTTACATAGTTGTATATTTGGTGCTTTATGCAATTACAGAAGATTTGATTATAACCTCTTTGGTAGCTTTTGTTGTATCGTTAATTCAGTTTTTTGTGTTGAATTATATAGCACTGAGAGGATTTGCAGTAGAGAAGAAGAAACCTCAGTATCATGAAATAAAAAAATTATGCATGGAATGCTTTCCACTGTTTATTGCATCCTATTTAGTAATTTATATTGGCAATGCGCCCAAATATGCCATTGACAAGGTGATGTCGAGCGAGGCGCAGGCATGTTTTACTTACATTTTTATGCCTGTATTTGTGATTAGTCTCCTAAGTCAGTTTGTATATCAGCCAGTAATCAGTAAAATGGCATTGTTATGGCATGAAGAAAAACTTACGCAGTTCAAAAAATTAATATGGAAACAGGTAAGTCTTATTTTTTTGCTTTCTATAGCGGCGGTTATAGGAGGATATCTTTTGGGAATTCCGGTGTTGTCTCTAGTTTATGGTGTGAATTTAAAAAAATATAAAACAGCATTAGTAATTTTGCTCATTGGTGGAGGGGCTTTGGCTTTTGTAAACTTCTTTCAGATGATTATTACGATTGTGAGAAAACAACATTTATTAATTATCGGTTATCTACTTGCATTTTTGTCATTTATTTTCGGCGGGAGAAAGATAGTAGAGCATTTCGGAATTGTGGGTATTTCCATTTTTTATACAGTAGTTGTGAGTGGAATTGGAATTGTTTTTACAATATTAGTTTGGAAGATTATTGACAAAAAAGGAAAAGAGGATAATAATTTTAGATAATAGATATGAAAAGGAGGGAAATATGTACAGATTTTTCAAAAATACTGCAGTGTGTATTTTTGTAGTAATAAGTTTGGCTCTGCTTGGAAACAGCAGAGTTTTTGCAGAAGGTGATTTGAATGACAAGATGCAAAATATTAATATGTCTGGGATGGAAGCTGGAATAAATATTGGAGAGGCGTTGAACGCAGGACAAGAGGTTCATGTTTCTCAGTATGGGGCAGAGTATACTGATATCTGGCTGGAAGGAACCTATTTGTACGAAGAGGCATGGCAGATACTTGAATTGGTAAATAAGGAGCGAGCAAAGATTGGTGTACCAGAAGTTACGATGGACAAAGATTTGCTGTATGCTGCGATGACAAGAGCAATAGAAACTCAGATAGATTTCTCTCATACACGGCCAAATGGAGAAAGCTGTTTTTCTATTTCAGGTAAGGTATTTGGAGAAAATATTGCAGCTGGAAATTCTACTGCAGAAGGGACAATGAGACAGTGGATGAATTCACCGGGACATAAGGCAAACATCCTTGATAAAGATTTTTCAATCATGGGAGTAGGATGCTTTACGCAAGGCGGGATCCGATACTGGGTGCAACTATTTGGAAATTCAGAAGCTGTGCCTACAGATGAAAGACAAAATATTGATACACAAGAGGCGGTTCAAGTGATTACGGACAATATTCAATGTCAAATGAATGTGGGGGATCCGTATCGATTGGCAAGAGGAGAAAAAGAGAACTATGATGGAAAATTTGTATTGTTAAATAATGGATGGAATATAGCCGTCACATGGATTTTGCCGTCAACAATTGAGTGGAGCAGCTCTAATACAAAAATATTTCAAGTAGACACATTGGGGCATCTGACAGGTATAAAAGTCGGTTCGGGAACACTGTCAGCAAAGCTGAAGGCAAGACCGGAGATACAGGGCACACTTGGAATTAATGTATATGATCCCTATGGTTTAGAAAATGTAAAAAATCTAAAAGCTGCTGCCTCAGGGAAAAATAAAGTCTTTTTATCATGGCAGACAGCTGGGAATGCAGAAGGCTATTTAATTTACGCACAGAAGAATGGGAAATACGGCTATGTAGGAATGACAACAAAAGGAATTACATTTACAGACACAAAGGCATTAGATACGGATTACAATTATTATTGGGTGTTTCCATATGTTACGGATCAGAACACAGGAAAAATAATTCCAGGCCCATGTGAAAAATACGTGTATGCAAAAGGAATCATTCCGTCAGTACAAAATTTGAAAGCATCTTCTGTAAAAGGCGGAGTAAAACTGACATGGACAGAGCAAAAGGATGCAGAAGGCTATTTAGTGTACGGACAAAGAGCCGGTGAAAAATATGGTTATGTAGGAATGACAACGAAGGGAACTACATTTACAGATACGAAGGCTTCTAAAACCGCATATAATTATTATTGGGTATTCCCATATCATAAAGATAGTCAAGGAAATATGATCGTGGGTGGAACACCGAAGTATACTTATGGAAGAGCATTGTAGAAATTATTTGTAGTATGAATCAAACAAAATAGTGGTGTGTTTAAAGTAATAAAACAACTATAGGAAGAGATGATGGCAAAACATCCCCAAGCAAGAAATGAAAATTTGACATTTACTTGGGGATAGTTTGTGTTTATGTATGCATGAAAAATTTTATTTTTTAATCAAGTGTGAAGGAGTGAATCGGGTTAAAATTAACAATTACAATTATGCATCTAGATTGAAACAAGAAAAAAGGTAGTTTATTGTACTACATATCCAGAAGGAGAAACAATATGAAATATGATTATCTTGTAGTAGGAGCGGGATTATATGGAGCAGTGTTCGCTCATGAGGCAAAGAAAAAGGGCAAAAATTGTCTTGTAATTGACAAGCGTGATCACATTGCGGGAAATATTTATTGTGAGGAAATCGAAGGAATCAATGTGCACAAGTATGGTGCACATATTTTCCACACATCCAATAAGAAAATATGGGAATACATCAATCAGTTTGCTGAGTTTAATAATTACATTAACTCTCCGGTTGCTGTATATAAGGATGAACTTTATAATTTGCCGTTCAATATGAATACTTTCAGTAAGATGTGGAATATCCGCACACCGCAGGAAGCGAAGGCAAAGATTGCTGAGCAGGTGGCAGAGACAGGTATTACTGAGCCAAAGAATCTGGAAGAGCAAGGATTATCTTTGGTTGGTAAGGATGTATTTGAGAAGTTAGTAAAGGGCTACACTGAGAAACAGTGGGGAAGAGACTGTAAGGATCTTCCGGCATTTATCATCAAGCGTCTTCCGGTTCGATTTACTTACGACAATAATTACTTCAATGATCGCTTTCAGGGAATCCCTATGGGTGGTTATACGAAGATTGTAGAAAAGATGCTGGATGGTATTGACGTAAAGACAAATACAGATTATTTTGCGTTTATCAAGGAAAATCCGGATATTGCAGAGAAGACAGTATTTACGGGAATGATTGATGAGTATTATGATTATAAATTAGGAGCGCTGGAATATCGTTCTGTACGTTTTGAGACAGAAGTCCTGGATACAGATAACTATCAAGGAAATGCAGTTGTGAATTATACAGAGAGAGAAGTGCCATATACACGTATCATTGAGCACAAGCATTTTGAGTTCGGTACACAGGAGAAGACGGTCATTTCCAGAGAGTATTCTTCTGAGTGGAGCGTAGGAATGGAGCCATATTATCCAGTCAACAACGAGCAGAACAATACATTGTTTGAGAAATACCGCGAGTTGGCAGAGAAAGAGTCAACGGTGATCTTTGGCGGACGTCTTGGAAACTATAAGTATTACGATATGGATAAGGTTATTGAGGCGGCGCTTGAAATGTGCGAAAAGGAATTGGGATAATTTTATCTAATGTGTTGTAAAACCCTCTGCTTTAGATATGGAAAAGCAGCAGGACATAGCAGTGCTAAAAACCTGGATGCAGGTTTCCTTTCAGTCAAAAACAATGGAAGAATTTATACAGAAGATATAATAAAAATCTATTTCAGATCAATGATTAGATCAAATCTCTGGAGATTTCACTGTTCTTGTGAAATTTCCAGGGATCAATAACAAGTCGATGCCGTTTCGGGCAATGCTCCAAAGAGAGACAGAGGAATTCTATTTTGTTTCCGATAAAAGCAGAAAAACATATTTGTAAGGGAAATGTATTTTTTGTTGGAAGAAGAACAAGAATATGTTATAATACCGCTTATGATGTTTTGGAGGAAATACAGATGAAATTGAGATATAGATTAGCCGCGTTCCTGCTGGCAGCAGGACTTGTTTTTTCGAATACGGCAGTGCATGAGGTATGTGCAGCAGAGGTAGAAGGAGCAGCGGCAGCAGTTACAGATGAAGAGAAGGCAGTGTATGAGATGCCTGTGGAATCAAATGCGTTGAAGAACTGGCCAGAGGGACCGGGAATCTTTGCGGAGGCGGGAATCATCATGGATATGAACAGTGGAGCAATCCTCTATGCAAAGAATATTGATGAGAAGGAATTTCCGGCGAGTATTACGAAAATCATGACAGCGCTCGTAGCATTGGAAAACAGTGAGCTGACAGATAAGGTTCATTTTACCGAAGAGTCGGTGGCATTTCTTGAATATGGAGATGCAAGCATTGGTATGCAGCCGGGAGAAGAGATCACAATGGAGGATGCTTTATATGGGATGCTGTTGGCATCTGCGAATGAAGTTTCCTATGCGATTGCAGACACAGTGGGAAATGGGTATGATAATTTTATCCGTATGATGAACGAGAAGGCAGAGGAGCTGGGATGTACGAATACACATTTTACAAACCCACATGGACTTCACGACGAAGAGCATTATGTTTCTGCCAGAGATATGGCGCTCATTGCAGCGGCAACATTTCAGCATGAGGAATTCCGGAAGATCACGAACACATACGAACACCGGATTCCGCCTACAAACCTTGTTAATGAGGAACGAGTATTTCAGCAGTACCACCAGATGCTTTATGATGGAACAGATACCTTTTATGAGCCATGTGTTGGGGGAAAGACGGGATATACAGACCAGGCACTGTCTACTCTTGTTTCTTATCTGGACAACGGAGAATTTCAGCTTGTATCTGTGAATTTGAAAACACATGGGGTTCACGTCTATCCGGACACGAAAAATATGGCAGAATATGTTTTCAATAATTTTAAAAAGATTCCTTTAGAGGGAAAGGATCTTCCAAAAGGTGTGAAAGAGACAGAGGAAGATGCTTACATTGTTGTACCGAAGAATGTGGAATTTCAAGATGTAAAAGCGGAGATTGTCCCGGAAGATAAAAGCGGGAAATCAAAGAAAGGTACGTTGACTTACACTTACGATGGACAGACGGTCGGAGTCTCAGAAGTTGTTTTGAAAGATTCATATTTTCAGACAAACACAGCAGGAACGAAGACAGAAAAAAGTGAGACAGATCAGAAGGAACAAAAGCCTCTTTTTACTGTTTCACCGAAAGTTAAGATGATTATTGGCATAGTTGTGTCAGTTATTATTGCAATGGGCTTGATTTTTTGTGCGCTTGTCTATAGAAAACGACAGCGGAAAAGGCAGCGAAGGCTGATGGAGCAGAAACGCCGCCGTCAGATAAAAGAAAAGCAGGTAAGACAGCAGCAGGTTCAGGCAAGAAGAAGACAGCAGTATCAAAAGCAGAAAGATCATACGAATAAAAGAAGTGAGGATCATAGACTTCCGCGGAGATAGGAAAGAGCTGTGGGACAAAATGTAAAGGGAAATTGTGCAGAATAAGCCACAATTTCCCTTTGATATTTTTCGTATAAAGATTTACTGATCGAAGTTTTCCATACCAAGTTTTTTCTGCTTTTTATAATAGTAAATGATAAACAGTACGGCTGTAATTCCCCAGGAGATTGGATAACTCAATGTGATTGTTTCGATCGTAGGTGATTTTGGGACAAGCAGGAATACCCAAAGTGTACGGAATACGCAAACACCGCAGCATGTCATGATTGTCGGGATGATGACATCACCGATTCCACGCAATGCTCCGGAGTAGATTTCGATAAAGACAAACAGAGCATAAGCCGGTGCCATGTAGTTTAGGATCTGGATTCCGATGCGGATGACCTCCGGATCACTTGTGAACAGATGGAACAGATACTTTCCGGCGGTCATTAGAAATATACTCATTGCGATGGATGAAGCAAGTGTCATTCCAAGGCAGACACGCACACTTTTTCTTACGCGGTCATATTTCCCGGCGCCATAATTTTGTCCGACAAAAGTTGTGGCAGAAATACCAAAGGCGGAAATGACCATCCAGCAGAAGGCATCCATTTTTCCGAAAGAAGTCCATGCTGCTACGGTATCAGTTCCAAGTGCATTTAGAGCAGTCTGGATAATAATATTTGACAAGCTGTACATGGCTGCTTGAAGTCCTGCAGGAATTCCGATACGAAGGATCGAGGACAGAGAGCCTTCAAAGAATCGGACTTTTCTCAGATGTAGTTTGTAAATATCGGATGTCCGTATCAGGGCGAGCAGTACAAGGATGGCACTGACTGCCTGAGACAGTACCGTTGCAATGGCAGCACCGGCAATTCCCATATGGAACACGAGTACAAATAGAAGATCCAGTCCGATGTTCAAAAAGCAGCAAACGATCAGGTAGTACAGTGGTCGCTTGGAATCTCCGACAGAGCGGAGGATACTGGAGCCGATATTGTAGATGAATGTAAACAAAATTCCGAGGAAGAAAATCCGGAGATAAGTTACAGAATCTGCCATCATGCTTTCCGGAGTATTCATCATGCTAAGAAGCGCAGGTGCCAGAAAATAGCCGGCGCCCATGAGAAAAATACTGGATACGGTCGAGAAAGCAATCGCAGTGTGCAGTGCATGGGATAGTTCGGTTTCTTTTCTCGAACCATAGTGCTGGGCGATGATCACAGTTGCTCCTGATGAAACACCGACAAAGAATCCGATGATCAGGTTGATGATCTGATTAGAAGAACCTCCTACAGCGGCGAGTGCCTCCTTTCCAACGAACCGTCCGACGATCATCGCGTCTGCAGTATTGTAAAGCTGCTGGAAGAATGTACCGAGAACAATAGGAAAAAAGAAAATCAAAAGCTGTCTCCAGATAATTCCTTCCGTAATTGCGTTTGTTGCCGCAGCTGCGGCTTTTTTCTGATTGTTCATAATGTTACCCCTCATAAAGTAAGATGTTGTTTGTTTCCCATGTATCATACCATAGAGATGAAAAGGGGGAAATAGGAGATGAAAAAAATTTTGACTTGCACAGGAGAAAGCTTCGTACTATAATCAGTTAGGATTTTGAGGAAAAAAGAAAAGAGGAACGAAGGAGGAAAAGGATGTTTGGAAAAGTAAAAGAATCAGAGCAACATTTGAATATAAACTGGAAGCATTTTTATCTCAGTGTGTTAGCGCTTGTCATTCCGATGGCGCTTCAGAATCTGATCAATGTAGGTGTGACGGCAGCCGATGTTGTGATGCTTGGGAAGGTTGGGGAGCATGCGCTTTCTGGTGCTTCTCTGGCAGGGCAGGTACAGTATATTATGACACTGTTTTTATTTGGGCTGACTTCCGGGGCGACCGTTTTGACTGCTCAGTATTGGGGGAAGAAGGATATCTGCACAATTGAGAAGATATTAGGACTTGGAATGCGTTCAGCCGTAATTGTAACAGCTGTATTTTTTGTGGCAGCCCAGTGTATTCCCCATACATTGATGAAGATCTTTACTTCAGATCCAGAGGTGATAGAACAAGGAGTGGTCTATCTTCGGATTGTCAGCTGGTCTTATATTTTTATGGGGATTACGCAGACCTATCTTTATATTATGAGAAGTGTAGAGCGGGTTGTTGTGGCGACAGTTGTATACTTATGCTCTCTGATCTGTAATGTGGGCATCAATGCGGTGTTGATCTTTGGATTGTTTGGAATGCCGGCATTGGGAGTCAAAGGTGCCGCAATCGGTACACTGACTGCGAGATTGTTGGAGATGGCCTTAGTCTGTCTATACTCTCACTTTTGGAATAAGGATATTAAGTTTCATACGAAATACTTTCTTCATACAGAGAAAGTGCTTAACAGGGATTTCTTGAAATATGCATTTCCGGTTATTTTGAATGAAGTACTATGGGGGCTTGGAACTGCGGCAAACACAGCGGTGCTTGGGCATATGGGAAGTGCAGCGGTTGCGGCAAACTCTGTGGCGCAAGTGGCAAGACAGCTTGCAACAGTGGTTGCATTCGGTCTGGCAAGTGCGACGGCAATTTATCTTGGAAAGACAATCGGGGAGAAAAAATACGAACATGCAAAAGCCTATGCGCGCAGGTTCGTATGGCTCAGTGTACTGATGGGAGTGCTCGGTGGAATCTTAATCCTTGCGATTGCTCCGTTTATGGCGGAGGCGATGACATTGTCAGAGACTGCCAGATGGTACATGCGGTTTATGTTTTTTGTTATGTCTTATTTTGTAGTAGGACAGGCATATAATACGACATTGGTTGTTGGGACGTTCCGTTCCGGTGGTGACACACAGTTTGGATTGATACTGGATATGTCCACCATGTGGGGCTGTTCGATCTTGTTTGGAGCACTTGCTGCATTTGTATTTCACTGTAATGTGCCGGTGGTCTATATGATCCTGATGAGTGATGAGATTATTAAGATTCCGATCACGTGGTATCGTTATAAGAGTTACAAATGGCTGAAAAATGTGACGAGGGAAGAATTGTAAATTTTAACGGATATTTTTGATAGAAAAAATTTAAAAGATATTTTTGACAGTTTCACAAAAAGGTGATGGAAAATGAAACCGGATTTAAGAGAAAATTAGAATCAATCGAATGATAACCGGTATTTCATTTGGCATCACTTTTTTGTTATAGTTCTATAAGGAATTTTTTATAGAGATCTATTTCTGTTTCAATTTCTTTGTATATTGTTCCTGCTCTGTTTTTGGAATTTTCAGGGCATTCATTGCTTCTTCCATTGTAAAATTCATAGTTTCCATGAGAGATTGAATAGAAAACAGAATTCCTTCTTTCTTACCTTCTCTCAGTCCAATTTCTTCAATTCCTTTGCTCAAATTACACATAGTGGAAACCTCCTTTTCTAATTTCCTGGTCATTTTAATATGAAAATCATCTTGCAAAATTTGCTTTTTTTCTGCTGCCTCCCGGGTAGGGGAGAGCAGTACTTCTAATAATTTTAACACGCCGCTGTCAGCCTCCTGCTCAGAATCACTCAAGCAGATTATAATTGCAGAGAGAAGATCATAGTTTTGGGGAATCTCGTGTACATTGCCGACTATATTTTCCTCATGGATGGAGTAGCGGGTGATTGTATTTCTCCGGTTTTCCGGAGGATTCATGATCCATGCCAGAATAATTTTATTGGCAAGAAGGCGCTTACAGGCAGCATCGTAAGAGGACTTCCTGCCTGCTGCCGAAATATTTTTAGCGAGTATATTTTCTGCTTGCATTGTGAGCCACCTTTCAAATATTCTTTTGGGATTCTGATTGCTGCAGCAAAGAATGTGATTGTGGGGAGTTAACTTCCGCAAGTTTTTAAGTTATTCTGATTCTACCATGAAAACGTCACACAATCCATAAATAGAGTATGAAAAAATGGTAAAGAAAAGTTGAGAAAAACATCACAAACAACTCTTGACGGCGGCGTGAAATGTTTCTATAATGGAATTTGTATAGGTAAAGACGTTGACGAAGACAGTAGAATATACCGGAAAATCAAAGCGAGCCGGGGATGGTGGAAGCCTGGTAGGAGTAAAGTATATTTGAATATCACTTCTGAGTTGCAGGGGCTGAACATTTTTTGGAAAAAATAAGTAAGCACTGACGGGATTCCGCCGTTATCGGGAGCGCATATGCTGGTATGTTGTAACAGGTGGTAAAACGAAAGATTATGCTTCCGTCCTTTTACAGGGCGGGAGTTTTTTTATTACATAGGAAAATCTTATGTTCCATTTTTAAGATTACTTTGCAACCGGGCCGGCAGGACCGCATTTATGAAATATAGAAAGTAAAGGAGAATCAGTATGTATCAGAAAGTATCTACGGACTTAAAATTTGTTGACCGTGAGAAGAAAACAGAAAAATTCTGGGAAGAGAATGATATCTTCCGGAAAAGTATGGAAAATAGAAAAGAAGGGGAGACATATACATTTTACGATGGACCTCCGACTGCCAATGGAAAACCGCACATCGGACATGTGCTGACTCGTGTCATCAAGGATATGATTCCAAGATACCGTACCATGAAAGGATATATGGTACCAAGAAAAGCCGGGTGGGATACACACGGACTTCCGGTGGAACTGGAAGTGGAAAAATTACTTGGACTGGATGGAAAAGAGCAGATTGAGGAATATGGATTAGAGCCATTTATCAAACATTGTAAAGACAGTGTATGGAAATATAAAGGAATGTGGGAAGATTTCTCTGCGACAGTTGGATTCTGGGCAGACATGGATAACCCATATGTTACTTACGACAATAACTTTATTGAGTCTGAGTGGTGGGCATTAAAACAGATTTGGGACAAAGGACTGTTATACAAAGGATATAAGATCGTACCTTACTGCCCTCGTTGTGGAACTCCGCTTTCCAGCCACGAAGTCGCACAGGGATACAAGGATGTCAAAGAGCGTTCCGCAATCGTAAGATTTAAAGTAAAGGGAGAAGATGCTTACTTCCTTGCATGGACAACAACGCCATGGACACTTCCTTCTAACGTTGCACTTTGTGTCAACCCGAATGAAACTTATGTAAAAGTAAAAAATGACGGTTACACATACTATATGGCACAGGCACTTGTGGATACCGTGCTGGAAGGTGATGTGGAAGTCGTAGAGACTTATGTCGGAAAAGATTTGGAAAATAAAGAGTATGAGCCGTTATTCCCGTTTGTAGAGTTAAATAAGCGGGCATACTATGTGACATGTGCTGATTACGTTACACTTACAGATGGTACTGGTGTCGTTCATATTGCACCTGCATTTGGTGAGGATGATGCGCAGGTTGGACGCAGATATGACCTTCCATTCCTTCAGTTAGTAGATGAAAAGGGTGAGATGACAGAGGAAACTCCATGGGCAGGAACATTCTGTAAGAAAGCAGATCCGATGGTATTAGAAGATCTGGAGAAGAGAGGACTTCTCTTTGCTGCTCCGAATTTTGAACACAGCTATCCACACTGCTGGAGATGTGATACTCCATTGATTTATTATGCGCGTGAGTCATGGTTCATCAAGATGACAGAAGTAAAAGAAGATCTGATCAGAAACAACAATACGATCAACTGGATTCCGGAAAGCATCGGAAAAGGACGTTTCGGAGACTGGCTTGAGAATGTACAGGACTGGGGAATCAGCCGTAACAGGTACTGGGGAACACCACTTAACGTGTGGGAGTGCGAATGTGGACATATGCATTCCATTGGAAGTATTGAAGAACTGAAATCAATGTCAGACAACTGTCCGGATGATATCGAACTGCACCGCCCATTTATCGATGCAGTGACGATCAAGTGTCCGCACTGTGGAAAAGAGATGCACCGTGTTCCGGAAGTAATCGACTGCTGGTTTGACAGTG